>SESF01022591.1_pt1 | contig 12273 bp, 13 predicted proteins | sample 3171521 | NCBI WGS metagenome assembly SESF01 (sample SAMN10866945, study PRJNA518727) | freshwater metagenome | biome: subpolar coniferous forest; feature: holomictic lake; material: water; isolation source: holomictic Lake 227, 6 m and 8 m depth | place: Canada: near Kenora, Ontario | collected...
CCGGAGGTCTGGCCCACACCTGAACAGTTACAGCGGTGAGCTGGGCCCGGCGCCGGCCAGCGCCAGGCAACCCGCTTGAATTTAATCCGGGGAACTGATACGGTGGGGTGAGTTCAATGACCTCGACCACCATGCGCTCATCGCCCGCCGCGACGGCGGGGCGAGAGAACCGATCGCTTGAAGCCAAAATCGAGCAACTGCTCAGCCGCTATCGGGAATTGGCGGCGGAAGAGCTGGGGCGGCTGACACAGGCCTATCATCCGGCGCTGCGGGAGCGGGGCGACAACGAATATCGCAAAATGCTCGAGCTGAGCGCGAAGATGACCGTGGTGGGCCACGCGTGCAGCGCGACTGCGGGCTGCCGCTTTGACCGGAATCGTCAGGTGTTGAGCGCACTTTACGGCGCCTGCTGTTTTCTGGCGGACAGCTTCCTGGACGATTACGGTGAGGCGGTGGCCGCGGACTACCTTGAGCGGTTCGAGGTTTTACTCACCCAAGGGTGGTTCGTGATCCGCAATGAGCGGGAACGCCTTTTTTATGTTATTCTCTCGCGCCTTTTCACCCGGCGCGATGTGCTGGAACCGATGCTGCGGCAGGCCATCTTCTCACTGTTCCTCGCGCAGAAGCGGGATGTGGCGTTGCGCATGGACGCGCCGACGTTCCGCGCGCTGCCCCGGCCCCGGCAACTCGGGTTGCTGCGCGAATGTGCCCGGGACCGCAGCGGTCATGCGATCCTCGTGCTGACGCGGCTGGTGGCCCCGCAACTGACGTTGCCGCGCCACCATCTGCTGTTCCTGGCGGGGGCCCTGATCATGTTCATTGACGACCACGGCGATTGTCATGCCGATCGGCGCAGCCACCGGCTGACCTACATGAACCAGGTGCGCCGTCCGGAGACGCGGCTCCGGCAGATCTACGAGCACACCGTGCAGCGGCTGGAGGCGGGCCTGCCCGATAACGGGGGCAAGCGACTGCTGTGCGCCTTCCTGCAGCGCTATTTCGTCACGCGGCTGGAGAAGCACGCGCGCGAAGGGCAGGGGGGGGGGCTTTCCTGGGCCGTTTATGAGTAGCCCGGAGACAACCTTCGACGCCGGGAGCCTGGCTGATGCCATCGCGTTGGCGCTGCAGGAATTGCATTCGCGGCAGAGTCTTGATTCGGCTCAGCCGCTGGTTAGGATTGACCCGCGCGTGGAGGCGGGACAGGCGCCGTTTCAGTTTGACAGTGCGCAAGCAATACTGCATTGTAGCGGATGTGAATTGATTCCAGCCAGTTCGCGGTCGGCACTGTATGCCGTCTGGCGGATCGGCAGGAGAGACTTGGATTACGCATGCAAGAAGTGCCGTCCAATGCCAAACCAGAACAAACCGGATCGGTCAGCCGAGGTGGGCGACATTCTGCTGGGGCTGCTCTCGCTTGTGGAGCAGTTCGGCTCTATTTTGTCCCAACGCGGGCAGGACTTTCGCCGCACCGAGCGCGGGCGCGAGGTCGAGCATTCGCTCTCGGGTCTATTGGCAGAGCTATCCCGCACCCAAAAGGAAGGCGTGAACTTGCTAACCTCCGCGGTGGACCGGCTGCTTTCGACCGTCAACCGCTACAATCACGCCACCAACGGCAGCCCCAACCACAACGGCAAGGGCCGCCCGCGAGGCCGCAAGGGCGGGCTGAAAAAGAAGCCGTCCGGCCGCACCGCCCGGCCAGCAAAACCGAGTCTTTCCGTCCGCAACTGAACCCAGCCCGCGATTAGACCAGCGCTTATGCCTGCGAATATCATACTGAAAATGCAAATCGGGCCGATGGTCTCCCTCCAGATCGAAGGCCATACCTGCCGCGAGATCTCGGAGGCGCTCGAAGGTTACGAACGCCTCAACCACCAAGTCGAGCATATGTGCAGCACTCTGGCTGAAGCGGCGTACCCCGAAACCGCGGGCTCGTCCGACACCGGGAAAGGAACCGCTGAATGAAATTCCAGGCTAATGGCAAAATGCGGAGCCATCCCGGCTTCACGATGGCGAACCGGGTCGAACCTTTCTCCGGTTCAGGCCAGCTCCGTGCGGGCTTTTCGGCGGAGATGGGCGAGGTGACCCTCGGCGTCACCGAAGTGCCCATCAAGCTGCGGATCCCGTTCCTCAAGCGCCGCCATGCGGTGCTGATCATCGGCGCCATCGGCCCCGTCAGCATCAAGCTGAATCCCTTCACCTGTTCGGTGAAAGACCTGTCGGTCTCCGGCGAGGTGTGGGTGGGAGGCAAAGAGGGCTTGGTCGTGGTCAGCGAGGGGAAGGTCGATTGCAACACGGAGCTGAGGGTCGAGGGGGCGCTCTCCGGCGACCTTTCGCTCGGCAAGCTTCACCTGGGCGGGGAGGGCGAGCTCGATCGCGCGCACCGCGAAGAGGCCGCCAAATGAATCCAACCCTGCTGCGAACACACCGTCCCCCGTGCCGCCACCGGCGGTTCGATCATTGGATGGTTTGCCAGCACCAGGTCGAGGTCGAAGTCTGGCCCGCCACCGCGCAGGTTTATTTCCGCGACGAACGTTACGCCAACCCCGTCAATACCCAGGCGCGGTTCGAGGCGGCGGTTTACAACGCCCCAAACTGCGAAGTGAAATGGGAAGTGCGGGCATTGGATGGCAGCCCGGGCCAGGGACAGGTGGACGCGACCGGCCTTTACACCGCGCCGGACAAGGCTGGGTTGAACTCCGGCTTGACTGAGATCGTCGTGGCCACCGCGACGGCCGACCCGACGCGCCAGGCCTTCGCTTACGTTACGCTCGTGGGCCGCGGCCCGGAGCCCCCGCCGGTGGCCACGCTTTTGATTCTGCCGCAGCGCGTGAACCTGTATTACCGGCAGGGAGGCGATAGCGCCTGGATTGACGATAGCAACAAGGTGCAGGTTTTTCGGGCGGTGGTGCGGAACGGCCCCGCGAGCCTGAATTGGTTCGTCGGCGCCAGCGCGGTCCCCGCAGCGGAACACGGGCTTTTGTTCTATTTCCAGCCGGCCGCGGCCTCCGGGCCCGACACCTGCATCCCTATTCGCGCGCAGCTCACCACCGATGCCACCGTCAAGAGTGAGGCGAAGGTTGTCTTGGTGAATTATAACTGGCCCGGCATCGTGTAAACCAAACCTTCAAGCAGCCATCGATTATGGACGTAGATATTAAGAGCGGGACAATTAACCACGTCTATGACGTCCAGGTCGAGCACGTCAAAGGGGTCGAGGTCGAGCATGTCAAGGACGTGGAGATCGAACACGTGCGGCATATCTCACCCGTCGCCACCCATATTAAGGAGATCAACAACATCGCCCCGGTCTCCGTTGATGCGTTTAATGTTACCGAGATACGGAACGTCGAACCCTTTCGCGTCCACGAATTCAACGTCACTAACCTGCCGAACGTCAACATCTCGCTGCAACAATTGCCGGCCATCGAGGTGAATTTGCGGCGTCTGCCGCCGGTCTCGGTCAGCCTGCACCAGGACATACAGATCCCATCCAACTACCTGGTCCGCATGCAGTTGCTTGGCTTTGAGGTCCTCCGCGTCGCGCTGACCGGCCAGTCGCAACTGATCCCGGGAGAAAAATATCGGCGCGAGCAGGAGCGGACCCACCAACGCAGCTTCCCGCAAACCGCGGTGGCGGGAAACCCGGCCATTACCAGCCAATGCCGCGAAAGGGCCGTGACCGAGCGGGATGGCTGCGGCTGTGGCGCTGCCGGCCTGAAGCCGGGCGCGCCGGCGATGCACTTTTCGTTGGCGAACCGGCTGGGGAAAGCCGGCTCGGTGGGGAATCCCGCCGGTCACTGAGGCTGTTTTATGCCGGCACATCAATCTCAACGCGGTTGCCGACCAGCGCCGAGGGCTTACCCCGGGCTGCTCGCGCTCTTTGGCAGTTCCATTGCCTTGGCCAGTGCCACCCTGTGGGGCGGCGCGCGGGTCGTGAAACGAGTTGTCGAAGGGTCCCTTTGGGAAAGCGACGGGTGCGGCGGCCACCATTGCGGCGGCCACCATTGCGGTGGCGACCACCACTATTACTGGGTCGAATGCCGGCCGCGATGCGGTTGCCATTCGCGCTGCGGCCGTTGTGGTTGAACCACGCCTAAGCCGGAAGATAAACCTTATGCCGAAGCAGCGAACCGACTCCTCTACCGGCGCACGGCCACGCGCCAGGCAAAAGGCCAAGGCCAAGGCCAAGACCAAGACCAAGCCGCGCTCCAAGGCCCAGAGCAAGCCGGCAAACCGGCCCGCTGACGAGACTCAGCTCGGGGCCTTAATGTCGAAGAGTCTGGACCTCGCGGAGGCGAGTCTTAACCTCGGGCTGAACTTCGTCCAGCGCCTGGGCTCGACCGTTCAGGAGCAGGTCATCGACCGCCTGGCACAGGCTGGCCAGTCCTTCACCCAGCCGGCGGGCGAACCGGGTCAGCGGGCGCCGGCCCGTGAGAGCGAGCCTGACGCGCCCGCCCAGCCGAAGCCTGCGGCTGCCAGAGCCTTCGCTGGCGTCATGAACCAGCAGCCGCTCTTTCCGGGCAGCGCGGTCCGGGTTTCCTTTTCGATCAATAACGACTCGGCGAGCGTCGAGAAGCAGGTGACCCTGAAGCTCGAGGGCTTCGAAGGCGAGCTTTCACGCACCGCGTTTGATGGTTCGGTCCTGTCGATCGAGCCCGCATCCGCCACGATCGCACAAATGGATTTCGAGAAGTTCATTGTCCGCGGCCTGGTGCCGATGGGCACCCGCAGCGATGCCTACCAGGGCTGGATCGTCGTCTCGGGCGAGGAGCAATTGCGCATTCCGCTGCGGCTGGTTATTACCGGAAGGAGTTGAACGAGCGTGCGCGCTGCTGCCAAACAACCGGACGTTATCATCGTGGGCGCCGGGCCCGCCGGCAGTTCCGTCGCCACTTTCCTGGCGCGGGCGGGGGTTTCGTGCCTGCTGCTCGAGCGGCATCACTTCCCGCGGGACAAGGTCTGCGGCGACGGCCTAACCCCGCAAGCGCTTTACTGGCTGGAGCAACTAGGCTGCGCGGACGCCGTGCTCGAGCTCACCGATTGTTGCATCAAAGCGTGCGACCTCTACATCAACGGCAAGTATGTCTTTTCCGGCCGGTTCCCGGAGCATACCCCCTATCCGCCTTTCTGCACTCTGCTGGACCGCAAACGGCTCGACCACCTGCTGGTCCAAAACGCGGTCGCGCACGGCGCCACGCTCCTGGAAGGCGTGCATGTTCGCAACGTCGTGCGGGAGGAGGATGGCATCAGTGTCGAGGCCACCGTCGCCGGTAGCACGCAACATTTCCACGCGAAGCTTCTCGTCGGGGCCGACGGCGCGGGTTCGGTCGTCTCGCGTTTCCTCGGCAATTCGTTCCAGGGCCTTACCAAAGCCGTTTCGGTTCGTGCCTATTATGAGGGGGTAGAAGCCGAGCGCTCCCTCGTGCGCGTCTATTTCAATGAGGAGTTCTTCCCCGGTTACGCCTGGATTTTCCTCGACGACCACGGCCACGCCAACGTCGGGCTGGGCTGCGTCTGCGACGGCACCTTCCCGCTGCGCATCAATGTCAAGGAGGCGTTCCAGGCGTTCGTGGCGCAGGACCTCGGCGATGTGCTGGCGAAGGGGAAGCTGGCCGGTGGCGTCACCGGCGGATGGGCCGCTTATTGCCGCCCGGCCGCCCGCTGCGCCGAACGCGTCCTCCTGGTCGGAGACGCCGCGAACTCGGGCGACCCGCTCAACGGGGGCGGCATTCACAAAGCCTTCGAGAGCGGGGCGCTGGCCGCGGGTTTCCTGCGCCAGGTCCTGACGGAAGGCGACTTTTCCGCCGGCTCAATGGCCCGCTACGATCAAGTGCTCGAAAAGTATTGGGGCGTGGACTGGCAAAGCGCCGAACTACTGCTGACCATCGCCAAGAACCCCCACTTCCGCCTCCTTTACTTGCAGCTCCTCGAGCACCTCGGCGAACTGACCCGGCACGACCCGCGGTTTGCTGATTTTGCCAGCGGCATCTTCACCGGCATGGTGCCCCAAAGCTGGTACCTGTCGCCTCTCGCGCTGTTATCCGCCTTCCCCCGGAATCCCCAGGCCTGGCTTTCGCTGGTGACCGGCAACGACGGCACCCGGGCGGCCCGTTCCGCCGCGGCCGCCGCCCGGGGCGTGATCGCCGGCCTGCGAAGCCTCCTGGCCCATCCCGCCGGGAACCTGGCCTGGGCGCTGGAAGTCGGCGCGAAATCTCTCGACCTCGGCTGGGCTTTGACCGCGCAGAGCATGAATTCAATCGGCACGCTGCCGCAGCAGTTCGGTTGGCCCACGGCCAGCTTCGCTCCTGGAGCGGAGGCGCGCTTTAACCCCGTAGCAAGGAGAACAACATGGCAATAAGTTTACTCGGTCCGTTCAACAAGATCATTAACGATACCGCGACGCAAATCGTCGCTAGTGACCTCCCCGGCAAGGTCTCCCAAGTCCTCACGACCCTCGTCTCAAGCAGCTTTGGGGCGGTGGACGACCTGCTCAAACAGGTGCAGGACCTGACTAAGGAGGCGCCTAAGTCCAAAACCAAAACCAAAACCAAGAAGAACAAAACATAACCCAGGAGTTCCTATGCATCATCAACATTGTTGTGCGCCGGCCGGTTCCGGCGAAATGTCCCCCTGGCAACCTTACCCGATGCCGGTTGCCTATTGTTACTACATCCCCTGGTGCTCGGCCTGTGGCCAGCCCGTCTCGTCCTGTTGTTGCGACGAAGACCTGGCCTTCGACGTCCCCCAGGAATTGACGGTGGACGGCAGCGCCGCCGCCGCCAAGGCGGAGGCGGTTGTGGGCGGGTCCGATGACATCGAACCCGTGCTCGAGATGTTGCCCGCTCCCGGAGCCGTCAACCCCGAGGTCACGCTCGAAGACGTGGACACCGCGGTGACCACCCTCTTCCACGTCGTGCCAATCCCTGCCGGCTATACGGTAAAGGAAGATCTGGCCGAGGTCTCGCCGGGCACGCGGTTGCGCTTGACGGCCAACGGATGCTTCGCCCGGCTGCGCTGGTGCGAGCGAATCGAATACTAACTCTCAACCCGAAAGGACTGCTATCAACATGCCTTACTTCCAAGCGCCAGGCTTATTTGCCGGCCCCATCATCCCGCAGCCGGCTGGCTGTTTCCCGGGCGGGCACCATCCCCCGTACGAGTGCGGCTGCGAAGAGCGCCCGCACTATCACGAATCCTGTCCGTCCTGCTGCCAGCCGGCCCACGCCTGCTGTTGCAGTCCCCGGCGTTGCCGCAAGGAGGCCAAGGAACTGCTGGTCGAAGGCAAAGCCGTCGCTGGGGACCTGGCGGGAAAGTTGGCCGTCGCCGACCTCGCCGTCGCTCAGCATGTCCTCGGCACCGTGCGCCTGATGAATGGCGCGGCCCTGGCCGGCGATCAGGGGACAGCGGCGAATACCAATGCGAGGGTAACCGGAGCTGCCAAACTCGAATCCGCCAGCCTGACCGCCGCCACCATAAATACCGCCGGCGTCCAAGGGGCCTTCATCGGCGGCGGTTGCTGCGTACATCTCTCGATCGAATACATGCCCGACAACCCCATGGCGCCCGCCGTGGGCGCCGTCGCCGTCATGGTGGCCGATAGCGACAAGACCGTGATGATGTGGGCCAAGGTCGTGGACGCCACTGACGGATACCAAATCCAGGAGGACATCATCACCACCCACCCGGGCGCCAAGTTGACGGCGGTCGTTGTCAACGTCACCGCGCGGGTGCGCTGGTGCGAAACCTTTAGCTGTTAACCCCTCCCAACCAGAAGGAGTCTTCCATGCCAAAGAAAACCAAAGCTGCCGCTGCCCCGGTGCCTGCTCCCGGTAAGCCTGATGCTGGCGCCGTTCTTAACAAAGCCAAAGCGGCCTTCGATCAATATCGCAAGAAAACCGCTGGCGCCCCTTCCCGCTCGGGCAAGGACGACCGCCACGGGCCGCCGCACGGGTTCCCGCCCGGCTTGCCATTCCCTGGCTATCCGATGCCCGGATGGGGCGCGCCGCCGTCCCCAGCACCGGGAACCCCTTGGCCCGACATCCGCTGGCCAACTGGTGGGGGACCGGGACCGATGCCCGGACCCGGCACCGCTGCGGCGCCTTTCGCGGAGGGCGTGGGCCAGATGCTGCGGGTAGGGGTCGCCTTCGCCACGGCAGTGTTCGCGAGCGGCCTCCAGGTCGTGCAAGGGTTCGCCGGCCCCCTGGGTGGCCACTCCCCCGGGCCGATGAACCAGCCGCACGGTGGTTGCTGCCAATCCGAATGTGGCTGTGACTGCGGGGACGAATGCGGGTGTGATTGTGGCTGCCAGCGGTCTTGCCGTTGCCACGAAGGTCGCGGCGACTGCTGCCACGTCGGCGTCCGCAACTGCCGCTGTTGCTGCTGAGCCTGCCGGTGCGGTCCAAGCAGCCGGCCGACGTGCGAACGACCCCGCTCCGTCGGCTGCGCGACCATAACAGGTTGGAATCTTAGCCGGTAGTAGCCATGACCATTGGTCGTGGACACCGTGGCGGTGTGGGGTCGCCGGACTGGCCAGGATGTTCGTCGTGTATTCAATCGTGAAGTACTCTCCGGGGGGCGCTCTGCCAACGGAGATCGACGAACCGCGGACTACTCCGTTGCAGATTCAACGATAAACCTCAGACCTCAGGCGACTCGCGCAAGTTCAATTCCCCCACGGCTGGCAGAAACCCTTGCGGTCAAGGACACGTTCATCCTCTGTGCAAGTTGGATCTACGCCCCGTCGCGATTGCCCCGTCGATTCAGGAACGGCGAGAGTGACGGATCACCGGGCTTGGACTGAGTGCAGGCGCACTCCTACGGGGTGTTTCAGATCCAAGGTGGTTCGCAGGCGGTTCATGGTGTCTGCCGGTGGAGCGGTCAGCAGGCCCGCAAAGGTCACGAAATGCAGGGCGGGCGGTGAGCCTTCAATCCCCACACCACCCGCGCCGGCGCCGGGAGCGATGACGAACTGGGCGGCGGTTTCCGGAGTCACCAATCCCAACGCCAATCGCTCCGGGCTGTGTTTGATCCCCCAGTAGGTGTTGGGGGCCTTGACCTGCGCGGGCACGCCGTCGGCTTCGCGCCCGACCGGGCCAGTTTGACCATTGGAGAAGAGCCACTGGCCGGGAGTCGGGCCGTCGCTGGCGAAGTTCTTCGGGTTGTCGAAATCCCAGAAGACGGTGGCCGGTTCGTTGAGCAGTTCCTCAGTCCAACTGGCTCCGCCATAGAGCCGAAGAATCTTGGTGTGGCCCCACGGATCGGTGGATTCATATTCCACCATCGCCGGGCCGTGGGCCCGGCAGTTCAATTGGTATTGCGCGTTGCGATGAGGATGCAAGTCGCTGAAACCGTGCCAGTCCGATTCGCCTGGCATGGTCAGATCGCGGTTTCCCGCAGCCTTGACCTCCCAGCGATACACGTGGGCGCCCTCAGGACCGAGCAACAGCCGGACTTGATCATTCTCGATCCAGCGCATGCCGTTGGTTCCGTCGGTAGTGCTGACTGCCGTGGGTAAAGGAGCAGGCGCCTGGCTCAGCCCCAAGTACACATGCACAGAAGCTTCAGCTTCACGGGGCAGGGGACCTGGCAGCATCAGAATGAGCCGGGCTTTGCCCTGTGAATCCAGCCGGTCCAATTGGGCCAGGAGCTCGCGTGGCGGCTCATTCGTCCCGATGAGAAAGGCGCGAACCGGTTTGCCAGCCAGGTCAGCAGGCAACGCCAGCTCTACCTCGATCGGCAGGTCGAAACGGTCTGCCGCCTCTGTTCGAACGACTAGGCCCAGCCGGTGCGTGGCGGTCGCGTCGGCCCAGGGTGACGCTGGCGCCAACGCCTCCGGCGAATTGCCGGCCGGGCGCACCCGGCGGAAGTAAGGTTTGGGGGCCGCCAGCCCGAGTTCGTCTGCCGGCGGCAAGGGTTGGCCGGCGGCGGCGGCCACGCGGGCAGCCTCCACTTTGCGCAGCAGGGCATCGCATTCGTTGACCGCATTGGTATAGCGCCGCAGGGTCCAATCCAAGGCGTAAGGCCTGCTCTCGGAAAGCCATAGAGCCGCGAATTCCCGGCCCAGGCGCTCGTAGGTATCGCGGTTCTTGCGGATGAGCCGTTCGACGCGCCCCAGCTTGGACTCCCCACCGGGCGCCTGGCGCGCCTGCTCGTAGGATTGCGCGGCTTCGAGGCCATCGAGCATGCGCTGGCCAATGAATTCCATGCGGCGGGCACCGAACAGGAACACCTCCAGCACATGCTGATTGCACTTAGCCTCCTCGCGACAGATTTGCAGGTGCGCCAGCGCCGGACGGACAATGGCGAGAACGTTGGTGGCCGTTGCCTGGGTCGCGGCCGGCCCTGCCTTCGGCACAAAGTCCTGCTCCCAGAACCGGGAGTTCATCATGTTCTTCATCGCGGGCAGGCGATGGGTCTGGGTGAGCAGTGCCACGGCTTGCCCGAAGTTGTCGCCGCGCTCTCCGAAGAGCACCGCGCCGACGCGGCGGTTGAACGCCTCAAGGGGCGTGGCCGAGGCGTTCCAGGCGCATTCGGCTGCCCAGGCGTCGGCGTGCCATTTGACGGCTTTGAGGGCTTCGCCATCGTCCTCCCAGTCCGTGTTAATCATGCCGCTGGCGCCATGTTTGACGCCGTCCCGGACGAAATTGTGGATGTTGGTGACGGCCACGCCGAAGTCCGGCAGGATGCGGCTCCAGTCGCTCACCCCGGGACAGACGAAGAAATCGTAGCCCGACTTGGCGAATGGGGTGATCTGGCTTTCGAAGCTATCGCGGGCGTCATAACCCCAACTCAGCATGATGGTATCCTTGGGAACCTCGGCGAGGTTGGCGGGGTGCTGGAGGATGATGTCGCCCCACATCATCATGCGCTTGTGGTGCTGGTCGCGGAGCAGGTCATGAATGCGCCGGATATGGCGGACATACACGCCGCCGACACCGATGCTGGCCGCCAGTTCTCTCGAGGGGCCGGTGCCCAGCCCGTCGGTTTCATCGCAGCAGACATTAAACCACGGGAACGTGAGCAGCGGGCAGACCTCGGAATAAAGGTCGTTCAGGAACTGGTAGGTCTGCTCACGCACCGGCGTGAGCACGTCCGGGGTCTCGCGCAAGTCCTTGTATTCGGGATGGCTCAAGATTTGGCCGAAGTGGCCGAAGGACTGCTGATTGCCGAGGACATCGAGGTGCAGCGGCTTGGCATAGGCCACCAGGGCCGACAGGTCCTGCGGCGTGAGCGAGCCGTTGGTTGGGCCGATGTTCGGGTGCTTCTTGAATGCGAACTGGTATTCCATGTAATAGGTCATGAGGTTCAGCTTGAGATAGGAGGCCATGGACGCTTCGAACTTCAGGGTGTCCAGCGTGGAGCTCGGACCGCGGGTCATGTCGTCCTGGAAGCAGCGCCAGCGCAGCGACGGCCAGTCGCGGATCTGCAAACAGGGCAGGGTGTCCCCCTGGCGATTGGCCCGGATCAACTGGCAAAGCGTCTGCAAGCCAAAGAACAAACCCGCGGGGTCCTTCGCTGCGCCGACTATCTCGTCCGGGCGGACGTCCAGGGCATAACTCTCGGTGGAAGCCTGCTGGGGCAGATCCGGCAGGATCAGGGCGTGTCGCTTGACCGCCAGTCGGAAAGCCGGGCCGGCGGATTTGAGCCCGCTCACTTGGGCCGGGGGCAAGCCCGCCCGCTGCAACTCGATATTCAGGAGCTGCGCCGGCAACTCCCCCTGGCCGTCGGAGATCTCGAAGGTGAGCGGCTGCTTGAGCGAGAATCGCCCGGCTTCCAGCGCCACGCTCTTGGGGAACGGCACCAGGCGCAAGTCCTGTGTTGCGCCGGGTGTATTGGTCTGTGCCGTGGCGTCCCTTGCCGCGACCCACAGAAGGCCCGCGACGCCCAGGCAGACGATCATGCAGGTTCTAAGCAGGGACCGGAGGCAGAATGCGTTCATAGGATCAGTTTGCCGTGCTTCCGTCCCGTCGCCTAGCAGGAAAATGGACCAACACCGGACTGCTTCCGGACTGGCCCATCCGTGCCAATCCGTGAGATCCGTGGCTGCAATCGACTGCCTTCTGCATTCGCCCCGAGGTAGATCAAGCGCTGGCCGTCCTTCACCGGGTGTTGGATGTTGGATGTTGGATGTTTGGGTCGCATGAGGGACGCATGGGGGACGCATGGGGGTGGCTTTGGGGTGGCTACCGCCCGGCTAGCAACACGCATTGAGGCGGCAACTCCCGCAACGGCACTACCCCAAAGACCCTCAAGGGAGAATTTGGGAATCTGGCG
>SESF01000251.1_pt1 | contig 12272 bp, 10 predicted proteins | sample 3171521 | NCBI WGS metagenome assembly SESF01 (sample SAMN10866945, study PRJNA518727) | freshwater metagenome | biome: subpolar coniferous forest; feature: holomictic lake; material: water; isolation source: holomictic Lake 227, 6 m and 8 m depth | place: Canada: near Kenora, Ontario | collected...
GTTCCGCGACGACAACACGCACGTCATAACCAATTATGATGACATGAAGGCATTCTTCGGGCTTGCGGGCGAGGATGCTGCCGCCAACGAAGTTGGCGAGGGTACGGCCAACGCCAAGGGTGGTTTCGCCGACGCCCTGTGGTGCGGGGACTCCATATGCGAGGCCAGGCTCAAGGCGGAAACGAAGGCCACCATCCGCTGTCTGCCGCACGACAGGCAGGCGGGAGTCGAAGGAAGCTGCGCGCTCTGCGGAGCCCCCGCCCGTCACAGGGCGATCTTTGCGAGGGCCTACTGAGTAGCCGAATGCGCCAGAAGCGCGCATCGACAACGAGGACAATCATCGTGGCCCTGGCCGCGGTGCTTGTCCTTTTTTCTTGCGCCAGGCGGGAGGCGACGGTATCGGAGGTCGAGACCCCTCCTCCGCCCCCAGATCTTTCCTGGCCCGCTGAGGAGCCACGGACCTTTGTAGCGGGGCCGGACGGAACCCTGTCTCCAATCACTCCCGAGGAAATGAGGCCCGCGTCCACAACGCCCCTCGCAGACGGAGGCGCGACAGAAGGGCCCGTGCATCGCGTCGCCGCCCTCGCCGCACGTGACTCCACGGTCGCACACGCGGCCGAGGCAGCAGCCCTCGTGGAGGGCTGGGGCACGGCAGGTATCCATCCCAGTGGGGTGGAAGGGCGGGTCATCCTCGACGCGGAGTTCAGGCAGGAGTTAGTTGCCCTCCGCGCAGGCGGCATGTGGCCCACGGGCGAGGGCTACCTCATCCACCTCTTCCACGATCCCTTCACCGACGACGAAGCACATTCGGCAGGCCAGAGTCCGGCTTCGAGCCTCTTCATCCTGTCAGATGGGGGGCTCGTAGCGCGCGCCCTCCCCGATTCCGGCGCCGAACCCGGCAGTACCTGGAATCTTTTCGCCCTCCTGCCCGACCCGCGCCACAAGGGCGGCTGGCTCGCGCAGTTCCGCAACTCGGAGGGAGAGCAGGCCAGGAGCAGTTATCTCCGCTACGCGAGCCTCGGCAACGGCCACGCGGGAGTGCTTACGCGAATGCAATTCGAGCAAGCACTCACGCCGGTGCCCCTCCGTGACGCTCCGAAGGAGCTCAGGCTCGCGGTGCTGAGCCTCGGGGAGGAAGCCGGAAACTCGGCAATCATCCGGATGGCCGACTCCGGGGGAGCTGCCGCCTGGTATTCCTTTGGGACCGATCCCTCGGGCGGGCGGGAGATCCACGCATGGAGGGATGGCTTCGGTACAGTCGCGGTCCTCGTTCCGACCGGGAAATACGCAATTGCGATGGATGGAATGGCACGTGTCGGTGGGCTCAGGCCCCCGCGCGAGGGGGCCTTCTGGACGGGCCTCGCATTTTTCGGAATCCCGACGACTGCCGGGGGAGAGGCTGAAACAAGGCCGACGAAGCTCCTCCTTGTAGCGTCCTGGGAAAGCGCCCAGGAATCAGGTCTTGTGACCTCATCTGCGGCGCGGCCCTGAGGCGCGCGCTACAATGACAGGCATGTGCACGCAGAGACGCCGCGCCTCCACGCTCATCCTCGCCCTTATCCTTGCCTGTGCTGCGGCCCATGGCGCAGGATTCACGAGCGTGGATCCGGGCATGGGCGTCATCTATATCCCTACCCCCGACCTCCTCGACGCCAAGGGCTACCTGTCGGGCGGCCCCCAGCAACTGACGAATTTCCTCGCATTTGGCTCGACCTTTGATATCGACGGAATCTTCTCCTGGGAGCCGGGGCTCACTTTCTATTATGGCTATGACCTCTGGGACCAGTTCAACAAAAGGGTTTTGCCTACAGAGCAGTCCTGGCGCACGAGCTTCACCTTGGCCTTCCTCATCCAGACCCCCCTGGTGGCGACAGTCCGCTTCGCAAAGGTCTGGAACCTGGCCCTGGGGCTGGGGCCTGCCTTCAATCTCCGCTATGGCATGCTTGCCTCGATGTCCGCGGCCGACGCCGCCACGGCGGCAGCAGACATTCCAAAAATAAACAATTGGTTCTATGCCAGGCAGCGCTGGTTCCAGCCCGAGACCTTCCTTCGCCTGGGATACAAGCTTACCGACCGCGTCGACTTCTATTTCACGGCCCTGGCCTGCTGGCCGGCCTACAACCTCTGGATCAAGTCCGCGATGAAGCTCGACGGCGCCATCTTCGGCGGTGAAATCTCCATCAAGTCGCGCTTCGAGTGAGTCTCGTCTCCCCGATCTGACACCTTTTCCACCTTGACAGACGCTGCAACAGACCCTAACTTGCGTGGGCACGGATGTGACGGCACTTCCTCATAATTCGTGCTTTATTTATCGTACGAGGGGGAGGAAGCGATCATGCCGGAAACCGCGATCGAGAAGAACGAGGAGCTGTACAGGCCGTCGGCGGAGGTCATCGCCCAGGCCCATGTCGCCGACTGGGAAGGCATGGCGGCCAGGGCCGACAAGGACTTTGTCGGATTCTGGGAAGAAAAGGCACGTGAGCTGATCGACTGGCACTCTCCCTGGACAAAGGTACTGGATGACTCCAACAAGCCCTTCTACAAGTGGTTCACCGGGGCAAGGACCAATATCGTTCACAATGCCATCGATAGGCACCTCAAGGGCGCCTATCGCAACAAGCTTGCCCTCATCTGGGAGGGTGAAAGCGGGGAGGCGCGGACCTTCTCCTACCACGCACTCAACCGCGAGGTAAGCAAGTTCGCGAGCGTCCTCAAGTCCCTCGGCGTGAAAAAGGGCGACCGGGTCACCATCTACATGGGCCGCGTTCCGGAACTGCCGATCGCCATGCTTGCGGTGGCCAAGATCGGGGCCGTCCACTCGGTCGTCTACGGCGGCTTTTCCACCGAGGCCCTCCACGGCCGCATCGACGATTCGCAAAGCCGCGTCCTCATCACCTGCGACGGTGCCTTCCTCGCCGGCAAGATCATCGAACTCAAGAAGATAGCCGACGAAGCATTGAAGCGCAGCGCAGCCGTCGAACACGTGGTTGTCGTCAAGCGAACCTGCCAGGAAGTCATGATGGAACAGGGGCGTGACATGTGGTACCACGACCTCATGGGCCTGCCCATCGCCGACCCCAAGTGCCCCACCGAGATAGTCGACGCCGAGGATCCGCTTTACATGCTCTATACCTCGGGCACGACGGGCAAGCCCAAGGCCATCGTCCACACCCATGGTGGCTACCAGGTGGGCGTGGCCGCGACGCTCAAGTATGTCTTCGACCTCAAGGACGAGGACCGATGGTGGTGCGCTGCCGACCCAGGCTGGGTCACAGGCCACTCCTACATCGTGTACGGGCCGCTCCTCCTTGGCGCCACGGGCTTCATGTACGAGGGCGCCCCGACCTATCCCTATCCCGACAGATGGTGGCAATTGATAGAAAAATACGGCATCAACGTCTTCTACACGGCGCCGACTGCGATTCGCGGTCTCATGCGCTGGGGCGAAGCCTGGCCGAACCGCCGCGACCTCTCCTCGCTCAGGCTCCTGGGCTCGGTGGGCGAGCCCATCAACCCAGAAGCCTGGCGCTGGTATCACCGCGTCATCGGCAAGGAGCGCTGTCCCATCATGGACACCTGGTGGCAGACCGAGACGGGAGCCTTCCAGATAACCCCGGTGCCCTCGATGCCGCTCAAGCCGGGTTCGGGCGGCAGGCCCTTCTTCGGGCAGACAGCAGATATTTACGGCGAGGACGGAACGCCGGTGAAAGACGGCGAGGAGGGCTTCCTCGTCCTCAAGCGGCCCTGGCCCGCGATGATGCGTACTATCTACAACGATCCCGACCGCTACGTGCAGCAGTACTGGAGCAAGTATCCGGGCGTGTATCTCACCGGCGACTCCGCCAAGCGGGACAAGGACGGATATTACTGGATAATCGGAAGGGTCGATGACGTGATCAAGGTATCGGGATACCGCCTGGGCACGGCGGAGGTCGAATCGGCCCTCGTGAGCCACCCCTCGGTGGCTGAGGCAGCGGTGATAGGCCTGGCGCACGAGGTAAAGGGCACGGCCATCCACGCCTACGTCCTGCTTCGCCAGGGCTTCGAGGGCTCACCCGCCCTTGCCGAAGAGCTGAAGAAGCACGTGGGCACTGAAATGGGCCCGATCGCAAAACCCGAGGAGGTGAGTTTCGTCAGCTCGCTCCCCAAGACGCGCTCGGGCAAGATCATGCGACGCGTCCTCAAGGCCCGGGCCCAGGGAATTTCGGAGGGGGATACCTCTACCCTCGAGGAGTAGCCGAAGGGGCCGCGACGCGGGAACGCCCCGCGCGCGGCCGCCGTGGTAGCCCGGCAGGCATGGCGGCCCGACGGCCGCCCTCAGTCGAGCCCGAGCGTCTTCCTGAAACCCCGCTTATCGATGTAGTTACCTTCTTTATAACAGGTACCATCACGGTAGTAGCGGAGGTACGGGACCTGGTCGTTCCTGAATGTGGACTCCTTGAAGCCCCGGAAGTCGTCAAAGAAAGGCTCCCTGTCGTACTCGACATAGTAGCAGGCCACTCCCTCTGCGGTGACCTCCTCGAGGAAGGGGCGCATGCGCGTCCACTGGGGGCACCAGCTCTGGGTCAGGGCGAGCACTGTCACCGGTGCAGCCCTGCGGATGGCTTCTGGAAATTCCCCATCGCGTATGGCCGCGCGACATTCGGCTTCAGTGAGCTGGGTGATCATGGAGAGAAAATACAGGAGAAAATGAAAAGAGGAAAGCGGAAAGCAGGCTCCTTCACAGGCCGGCTACTCATCCATGCGCGTGGTCGAGCTCGAGGAAGTGGCCGAAGCGCTCTTTTTTAGTTCGCAGGTAGGCCTCGTCCTGGCTGTGCAGGGGAAGCTCGTGCTGCACGCGAAGGGAAACCCTCACTCCGTTGGACTCCATCTGCTCGACTTTTTCCGGGTTGTTCGTCAGGAGGCGGACGCTTTTCACTCCGAGTTTCTGCAGCATCAGCGCGGGAATGCGGTAGTCGCGCTCGTCAGCCTTGAATCCCAGGGCGATGTTCGCCTCGAGGGTGTCGTAGCCCTTGTCCTGGAGGGCGTAGGCCCTGAGCTTGTTCACCAGTCCGATGCCGCGCCCCTCCTCCTGATGGTAGAGCACCAGGCCGCGCCCCTCGTGCTCGATGAGCTTCAGGGATTCTCGTAATTGGGGCCCGCAGTCGCAGCGGCGCGAACCAAGGGAGTCGCCCGTCAGGCAGGCGGAGTGGACGCGGGTGAGCATGTCCTCTCCGTCGCCTACCTCGCCCTTCAGGACAACGATATGGTCCTTGCCGTCCTTGTTGTTCACAAAGCCTATGATCTTGAAGCTGCCGAATTCCGAGGGGAAGTCGGCCACGGAGACGATGTTGACGCAGAGTTCCTTTTCGCAACCCGCGCAGGCTGCCGCGCCATGCTCGGCGAAGCCCTCCGGACAGTTCCTGAGCGCCTCCATTTCCTGGGCGATGACTTCTTCGACAGTGGGAATTCGCATGGATATCCTCCAGAACAGGTGCTAGGCAACACGAGGATATACTCCCTTGAAGGCAGAGGCCAAGGGAGGGGCATCGGACCCGGGGGTATCGCATAACGTGGGGCGGGACTCACCGTCAGCGCAGGCCCTCGGTCGGCGCAGTCCTCAGTCTGGCCAGGTCGGCCTGCCCGAAAGGCAGAGGTCGTCCCCCAGGCGCTCGATGGTGGGCTCGGCAATGAGGCAGGCAGGGCCAGGCCCCGACTGGAAGGGATTGAGGCCACCAGGCAGGATGCATGGCGCTATCGTGATGACGACCTGGTCCAGGAGGCGGGCAGATAGAAATGCAGCGAGCACACGGGCTCCTCCCTCGACCATCACGGAAGCTATGTTCAGCGCTGCAAGCCTCTCCAGCAACTCCGCGAGATCCAGGGCGCCGCCGGCATCGCAGCCGACCTCGATGATTGTGGCTCCAAGGGCCTCGAGGGCGCCACGTCTGCCAGGGTCGGAGCCCTTGGCGGTGACCAGGATCGGCTGCGAGTCAGGCCCGGGATAGGGGCGCGTCATGAGCTGCGAGCCCTGGGGCATGCGAAGCGAGGCGTCGAGGACGATGGGGCGCGGGTCGGGGCCCTCGGCAAAGCGCACGGTCAGCGAGGGGTCATCTGCAAGCACCGTCCCTATGCCAACCAGGATGGCCTTGTGGGAGGCGCGAAGCCCGTGGGTCATGCGAAGGGATTCCGGGCCGCTCAAGGCGGTACGCAGCCCGGGAGCGGCGGCTATGGAACCGTCGAGGCCCTGGGCCCAGGCAAGGGTGATGCGGGGGCGATCCAATTTCGAAGCGTGAATCATGGACTGATGGTAGCACAAGGAGGGCCGGCGACAGCATCCTGTCTTCCCATGCTACATTCCCCTCGACATGGAAACAGGGAACCATTCCCCGGCGCTGAACCGGATATCCAAGAACATCCCGAAAAGTTACGTCTATAGCTTTGTCTCGTCCTTCGGCCTCACCGATGCCATCTGGATGCTCTACCTCGCCCACCGGGGGATGAGCCTCCTCGAGATCGGCCTCCTCGAATCGATCTTCCACCTCACCTCGCTGCTGATGGAAATCCCGACCGGCCTGATCGCCGACCGCTTCGGCCGCCGGACTTCGCGTGTCCTTTCGCGCGCAGTCGCCTGCTCGGCTACGCTCCTGATGCTCGCCAGCAGCGACTTCCCCGGCTTTGCCTTCGCCTTTGTCCTGACCGCCCTTGGCTACAACCTCGAGTCAGGCGCCGGCGATGCCCTTGTCTACGACAGCCTCGTGGACCTCGGCCGCGAAGCCGGGTACATGAAGGTCAAGGGACGGCAGGAGATCGGCTACCAATCAGCCCACGGCCTTTCGCTCGTTGCAGGCGGCGCGGTCGCTACCTTCGACTACAACCTCGCCTACATCCTCACCGCTGGCATCCACCTGGCCTCGCTCGCGCTTGCGCTTGGCTTCAGCGAGCCCCAGGCTGGACGGGCTGCACGCGGCACGAAACGGCCAACACTCCTCCGCCATGCCCAGGAGTCGCTATCAATAATCCGTAACAACAGCACTATATTTATCTACATCCTTTTCCTGGAGACCTTCTCGCTCTTCTACACCACCCTCTATTTCTGGTTCCAGACCTTCCTCAAGTCGGAGGGCTGGCCCGAGTGGTCCATCGGACTGACCCTCGGCGCTTCTTCGGCAGCCGCTGTGCTCATGGCAGCCCGGGCACACAGGATCGAGGCGCTGGCCGGAAGGAAGGCGGTAGTCGGGATAGCCCCCTGCCTGGCCATCGCCTTTTTCGGCCTGATCGCCGTCCCGACCGGAGCCAGCGCGATTCCCGCCGCCTGTGCCATGATCATGCTCTCCGCCATCGAGGGTTTCCTCTTCGTCACCTTCTCAGGCTACATCAACCGCCTCATCCCCTCGGAAAACCGGGCTACCCTCCTGTCCTTCCAGGCGATGGTGTTCAGCGTCATGATGATCGTCTTCTTCCCCGCCATGGGCGCCCTGGCCAGCGCCTTCGGCTACAGGAAGGCCTTCGCGGCGATCTTCGCGGCTTCGGTGCCTGTGCTGCTGGCGACGCGGGCCTGGCTGCTCGGGGACATCCGCCGGTCAGAAGGAAGCAATTAGCATGGAAACGCAAAGGGACTGGAAACGGGACTTCGCCCTCTTCGTGGCCAGCCAGACGCTCTCGCTGCTGGGCTCGTCGCTGGTCCAGTACGCGATCGTCTGGTACATCACCCTCCAGACACGCTCGGGCCTCATGATGACCCTCGTCACCCTCGTTGCCTTCGTTCCAGGCTTCTTCCTTTCGCCCTTCGCCGGCGTCTGGGCCGACCGCCACGACAGAAAGAAGATCATAATGCTTGCAGACGGGGGCATAGCCCTCGTGACCCTGGCGATGGCCCTCGTCTTCATGACAGGCCACAGGGAGATCTGGCTCCTCCTCGTGGCCTCGGCCCTCCGTGCCGTAGGTCAGGCCATGCAGGGACCCGCGGTGGGAGCCTTCCTCCCCCAGATCGTGCCCCAGGACAGGCTCCTCAAGGCCAATGGAATCACGGGCTCCATGCAATCGGCCATCCTGATCGTCTCGCCGATGGCCTCGGGAGCCCTGCTCAGCCTCGCTCCCATCGAGGTGATCTTTTTCATAGACGTGGTGACGGCAGCCCTGGCCATTACTGTCCTTTTGTTCTTCCTCAGGGTGGAACCCCGCCCCGAGGCTCCGGAGAAACATGCAACTAGTTACTTTACCGACATGTCCCTGGGTTTCCGCTACATCCGTGACCATCGCTACCTCCTGGGCTTCTTCTCATACCTGGGAATACTCCTTTTCCTGATCGTCCCTGCAGCCTTCCTGACGCCCCTCCAGGTAGCCCGGACCTTCGGATCCGATGTATGGCGCCTGACCGCCATAGAGATCGTCTTTTCCTCCGGCATGATGGCGGGAGGCCTCCTCATCGCGGTCTTCAGTGGATTCAGGAACCGCATGCGCACGATGATCGCCTCGAACCTTGTCATGGCAGCCTGCACCATTGCCCTTGGGCTCGCACCCTGGTTCTGGCTCTATCTCGCGGCGATGGGCGTCTTCGGCATCATGATGCCCTTCTTCAACTCCCCCTCTGCCACGATGATCCAGGAACACGTCGAACAGGACTTCCTCGGCAGGGTCTTCAGCTTCTTCTCGATGATACAGACCTCGGTGATGCCCGTAGGAATGCTGGTCTTCGGCCCCCTCGCCGATATCGTACGTATTGAGTGGTTATTGCTTGGAACTGGCGCCTTCCTCATGGTCCACGCCCTCTTTGCCCTTGGCCGGAAGCGGCTCATGGAGATCGGTGAACCCGTCGTGCCAGGGCCCGAGGCGGTCCTAGCCACAGCTGGGGCGGCTGACTAGACTGTTTGCATGCCCGATGAAAAAATCCCCGGAAAAGCCGGGCCTGAGATGCACCGCCCCACGAGCGGGAAAGCTGCCGCGAAGCCTACAGTGGGGAGTGAAGGCCGCCCTGCCTCAGCGACACCCACGGGCTCGCCCCCCGCAACCGCGCCCGCGACGCCAACCCCGCAGGCCAATAACCCGCTCCACGGCCTGACCCTTGAAGCGATCCTTTCAACACTGGTGGAAAAATACGGCTGGGAAGGCCTGGCCGGGCGCATACCGGTGAAGTGCTTCATGAGCGACCCGAGCCTGAAATCGAGCCTCACCTTCCTCCGCCGGACCCCCTGGGCCCGCGAGAAGGTCGAAAAGCTCTACTTGGGACGATTGCGGCGGGGCAGGTAGTTGCTCTTTGATTGTTAAATAAATGGATGATAGCCAACACCTGAACACCCAACAGCGAGCCGCCGCTGAAGCAATCGAAGGACCGCTCCTCATCATTGCCGGACCAGGCTCCGGCAAGACCAAGACCTTGGTCGAACGGATCGTTCATCTTATCGTTGACAAGGGCGTTCAGTCAGAAAACATATTCGTTTCGACCTTCACCGAAAAGGCTGCCAAAGAACTCATTACGAGGGTTTCGAGCCGGGCTGCCGAACTTGGTGCCGACATCAACCTGAGTGAGATGTATATCGGGACCCTGCATTCAATCTTCCTGCGAATCATAGAGGAGCATCGATCCAAGACCAGCCTTTTGCGGAACTATCGTGTCCTCGACAACTTCGAGCAGCGTTACCTGATCCATCGAGGTCTCGCAGGATATCAGGCGATCGACGGCTACGGTTCTCTCGTCGAAGTGCGAGCTGGGCGCTGGGATCAGGCCGAGGATATTGCAGGCCTCGTCAACAAGGCTGCGGAGGAAGATCTCCAGGAAGTGCGACTCATCGCGGGAAGCTCAGCTATTCTCGCCGTTCTCGGTCAGATGATGAGGCTCTATCGCGCCCGCCTTCGGGAAGAGAACGCACTCGATTTCTCGACGATTCAATCCACAACCTGGCGACTCATCCAGGAGCATCCGGAAGTCCTTGAAGCGCTACAGGCTCGAATCCAGTACCTCATGATCGACGAATACCAGGACACCAATGCCGTCCAGGAGCGCATCCTCCTCGCCCTCGCTACGCCGGCGAACCGCATTTGCGTGGTGGGAGACGACGACCAGAGTCTCTACCGCTTCCGTGGCGCCACCGTCCGCAACATCCTCGAATTCCAGAGAAATTTCCCTGCCGGAGAGTGCCAAAAGATCGAGCTTGTGACCAACTATCGCTCCCATCCTGGCATCATCGACTTCTACAACCGATGGATGCCAGCCATTCCCGCCAAGGCATCCTGGATAGGCGAAGCCGGGGAGAGCTACCGCCACAGCAAGTCCATCGTAGCGCGCGTTGCCGAATTTGCAGATTATCCCTCGGTAGTCAGGGTCGCGGGTCAGGAAACCCAGGATTCGTGGAATCAGGAGGTCTTGGCCTTCATCACCCATCTCCGCGAAAAGAAGCTGCTTGGAGACTTCAACCAGCTCGCATTCCTCTTCAAGTCAGTCAAGAATCCCAAGGCCGTCGCGCTCGCAAACTTTCTCGAAGCGAGCGGCATTCCGGTTTTCTCGCCCCGTTCCGACCTCTTCTTTCGGCGCGAAGAAGTACGGCTGACCATCGGTGCCTTCGTCTTCATGTTCCCAGCCCTCGTGGATTCCCACCTCCGATGGCAGGCAGGCGCGGAGCTCGAGGTCTGGGACTACTACAGGGAATGCCTCGACAGTTTCGCGTCCGAGCTCCGCTACCATCCGGCTGAGAGCAAGGAGCTCCGCGTCTGGTGCGCGAAAAAGGCGAAGGCCCACGCGACACTCACAGAAAATACCAACTACAGTTTTGCAAATCTGCTTTACGAATTGCTTGCCTTCCCTCTCTTTGCGAAGTTCGTCGACATCGACCTTTCCGAAGGAGCCCGCGACCTCCGTCCCGTCTATAACATGGCGCTCTTGAGCCAGCTCCTTTCCCGCTTCGAGTTCATCCACAACATCATCGTCATCACACCGACATCCCTGACCAAGGACCTTCGGTCCCTCTTCAACTTCTATCTCCGCTTCCTCATCGATGGCGGCATCGGAGAATACGAGGACTTTGATACCTTCGCCCCTTCGGGTTGCGTGTCCTTCATGACCATCCATCAGTCGAAGGGTCTCGAGTTCCCGGTCGTCTTTGTCGACTCGCTCAACAGCGTGCCGCGCAATTCCCTCGAGGATATCGACCGGGCGATAGCCAAGGACTACAAACAGGAAGATCCCTTCGAGCCCCCGGAGCGGATCAAGTTCTTCGACTTCTGGCGGCTCTACTACACCGCCTTTTCGCGGGCCCAGAACCTCCTCGTCCTGACCGGAGCCGAGAACCGCCACGGAAAGGGACTCTCCCGCCTCCCCTCCCTCTATTTCGCCCCGCTCTACGATACACTTCCTGAATGGAGGCAGGCCAAGCTCCTGCCCGGTCGCCTCACGCTGGAGACGGTGAAGCCCGCCGCCCTCAAGCACGAGTATTCATTCACCTCGCACATCCTCCTCTATGAGAATTGCCCCCTCCAGTATAAATTCTTCCGCGAGCTCGAGTTCAGCCCGGTGCGCACCAACGCCATCCTCTTCGGCTCGATCGTCCACCAGACCATCGAGGACGCCCACAAAGCAGTCCTTGACGGCCGGTCGGAGGAAGTGACCACTGACCGCCTCAAGCTCTGGCTCAATGCGAATTACGCCAGCCTGTCGAAGGCCACGCGCACCTGGCTCGCCAAGGGTGCGCTTGCCGCCGCAGAGTTGCATGTCCTTCGCTACGTGGAGCGAGCGAGCCAGGATTGGTCCTCGATCGAGGAGGCGGAACTCAAGGTCGCCCTCGCCAAGGATGAGTACATCCTCTCCGGGACGATCGACCTGATCAAAGGAAAAGACGGGGCAGTTGAACTCGTCGATTTCAAGACCGAGAAGAAGCCAGACATCAACGATCCAGCCGCCCGGGAGGTCCTCCAGCGCTACCGGCGCCAGCTTGAGATCTACGCCCATATCGTCGAGGAGCGCTACAAAAGAACTGTAAGCCGGATGCACCTCTACTACACAGGCACGGAGAACGGGAGTCCCTATGTGAGTTATGATCATGAAAGAAAATCGATCGCTCGCACGATAGCCGACGTGGCTTCGGTCGTGAAGAAAATAGAGGGCAAGGACTTCAACCACAGCCAGATCGAAAAGAGCGATAGGCACTGCGGGAACTGTGATGTGAGGCCTTTTTGTTGGTCCAGAGACCATAAATAGCTTGCGTTATTGACGCGTTTATGCAAATATTGTTTATATTTTAGCCTCGGAGGCTTGAATGCTAGTGGAGTTTCGCGTTGCGAACTATCGATCGATCCGAGAC
>SESF01007615.1_pt1 | contig 12264 bp, 17 predicted proteins | sample 3171521 | NCBI WGS metagenome assembly SESF01 (sample SAMN10866945, study PRJNA518727) | freshwater metagenome | biome: subpolar coniferous forest; feature: holomictic lake; material: water; isolation source: holomictic Lake 227, 6 m and 8 m depth | place: Canada: near Kenora, Ontario | collected...
ATACGGCCAATTATTTCGATGGATTTACTGGCACCTATCACCTGACCAGCGCTGATTTTAATACCGGCACTGGGCAAATGACCTGGTTTGGCGCACAAGCCTGGGCTAACAACTTGACAATCGGTGGTGTTAAGGGTTGGAGCTTACCCACCACTACCCCGGCTATTTATGGTGTTAACATTACCACTAGCCAAATGGGTGATTTGTTTTACAATCAATTAGGCGGTGCAGCTTGGACAGATATTGCAACAACTCATAATCCCAACTATAATTTTTTTTCTAATGTCCAGAGCTATGCGTACTGGTCGGGTAGTGAGTTCGCGCCCAATCCAGAGGGCGCGTTGGGCTTCTATACCTTCAATGGCTTCCAGTACTACGGCAGTAAGTACAGCCAGCTCTACGCATGGGCTGTTCGCTCAGGCGATTTACCAGCTGCCGTTCCGGTTCCCGGTGCAGTTTGGTTCTTCGGTAGTGGCTTGATAGGCTTGCTGTCATTCACTCGCAGAAAAAACAAGTCAGTCAACCTAATCGCTGCTTAAAATCAATCAAACCTCTTAACTGAGGTTTTTTTGTGCCTACCGTTATGTAAATAATGTATATTTTATTTACATTAAAATTAACAATTAGACGTCAAATAATTGAAGGTGATATTGGCATTAAAGTTCATCTAACGATGATTGAAGGTTATTTAAATTTTTATGATCGTCCATTAATTCCACTCTATTAATCCGACCAAATGCCATTTGTGACTCAATCCACATACTATTAATGATTACAAAAACATCATTGTTACGTTGAGTAACAACAAATGAGAGTTTTTGTTCCGGCGTTGATGAATAAGAATTACCAACAAGCATTTGGGCTAATATGGCATCACCGTTGTCTAGCATTTTTGTACAAATAATTGTATTAGTTCCTCGTTCTTCAACTTGAGACCCTTTAATAGCACATCGTTCAATAATTTTACTTTTAATATCAACAATTTTTGCATTTGTAAAAACTCTCTCCGGTTTTCCAGAGGTAGTTATCTTTTTTAATGGAACTTGAGCACACCCAGAAAATATGATGGATAAAATAGTTAATTTAAAGATGAGGTTAGTTTTTTTTAAGAATGTATTCATGACAAAATTGAAGTAAATAAAAAAAGTAAATTTAAGTTTACTATGAATGATTGTTTATTTATAGACTAACGGTTAGTTTTTGGCTTATTTTGCGTTGGCAGTCATTGCCTGATTTACCAGTTCGGAGTTGCAAGTAATCGAGTTATGCTCTGTAAGCACTCCTAATACTGGATTGTTTGACTGTAATATAAAAATATACCCCCATAAGTACCCCCAAAAAAGCAAAGCACCCTGTTTTTTTGCTAAAAATTGGTATCTGTTCACACCAATTTCTTAAGTTTGTAAATGATATTGACATCCTTGGATTCATAAAATCCTCGAACAAAATTGGCTGATTCTTTCTGTATTAACCCTAATAATGAAGTACCTGTAATTGAAATTGTTTTCTTGAAGAGAGTACCATCACCAGAGATTAGGTTCGATAATTTTGATCCTGGGTATAAATTAGTTTCACAACGCGAGGCGATAAACTTTGCCGTAAGGTAATATAACTTCGGGCTTTCCCCTTCGCCAGCTACAAGCCAGACAGTAACCCCTTCGAGGCATGTAACCGAACGACTTGTCTTGACGCGAGGTTCTGGTATATCAACACACGAGTAACCCATGGTCTTCGGGTTGTGATAGGCGATAAAGTGACGCAATTGATTTCTCCTTTTTATCTAATTTTACTTATCGTTTAAATGTTCGTTTTTTCTATACCTTTTGAGCTACTGAGTAATGATAGTTAAGGCTTCCCAAAAAATAGCAGGTTAAACATGGTTAAAATTGGGAAGCTTGAAAATGGCATAAGGCCATGCCATCTGCGGCTTTTCAATAAATCCTATGGAACTTAGTGTCGTTTGTTTAAATGCACCAATCATTTCGCAAGAAGCCTTGAAGCTCTTGAAACAGCCAGTGATTCAATTTCAACAAATGTCATGTTTTTGAAATCCTTTATCTCAACTTCAAAACAAACATCCAAGTTTCCTTCTTCTGTATTACTTCTGGCGCAAACAGATACAAGCAGGCTTTCGGGTTTGCCATCAAAAATTAGACTGTCGTCTTCAAAGTTTTTAACTGCTTCAATTTCATTGCTGAGTTTAATATGGGAAAGTTTAAGGCTCATTGACATTTTGTTATATCCTAATTTTTGTTGAATTTATGATTTGGCTGTGGCTTGTGCGGGGCAATATACTTCGCTATTGTGCGTAATTACTGCTTAAAAAACCAATCAAGCCTGGATAATGTCCGGGCTTTTTTGTGCCCGCAGAACCCCTTAACATCAATTGCCAATGAATCAGTTACGTGAGATATGCCCAGTCGCCTATCGCGTTTCTCTGCCTGATAGATTAACTCTAATGTTTGGACGTTAATGTAGTATCGCCCGCAAGTGTCCGACTTGTCTTTAACTACATCTTCTTGTAGCCATATTTTCATCTTAGCCATGTTAGTTATCTTGAATCTCCAATCTGCGTTCTATTGCAGTTCCAATCTACTTTCTATTGTTACAAGTCTTTTGTCGAATCCATCAAGCCGGTAATTAACTTGGGCAATATCAAGATGCAACAAGGCATTTGAGCGTTCGACGGAAGATAAGCGCATTTTTACATCTTCCATATCGCTTGCGTTTTTATCAACCTTTCCGCGAATATGGCGCAGATATTCAAGCACCATGTTGTCTATATTTTCAGTCATTTATCATCTCCAAATAAATTACCATGTTAGTTATCTTGAATTTCCAATCGTCTCTCAATGCGCTCTAGCCGCTGAACTATTTTGTCCAGCGATAGTTGTTGTCTTGCATCGACTTCCGCGCAATGCACGACTTCATAACGGACAGAAACCATTGATTCTTCCAAGCTGGACATTCTACTTTTTAAATCCCTCACATCATCAGCTGTTTGGTCAACCTTACCGCGAATATGGCGCAAATGCTCAAGCACCATGTTGTCTATATTTTCAGACATTCAATCATCTCCAAATAAATAAATTATAAAAGTTTAACCAAAGCTGCGGTAATACCTATAGACAGCGCAATCATTACGCCGGTTTTTATAATAATGCGGTTTTCAAGTTCGCGTATCTCATGGCGAATATTGCTTTCTAATTCTGCCAAATCACGCTTGGTCGTAAGTTGAGTTTGCATGATAACCTTTTCCTATATTTCTAAGCTGCCTGTTCGGCAGTCTCCAAATAAATTACCGATATATTGGGTGGGTTTAAACAAACGATACTAAAGTCCCATAGAAAATTACGGAAAGCCATATCCGATAAGGTTTAGCGTCAATTATCCACCTCCCAATTTTAGTCATGAAAACCTGGTGTTTTTTTTGGAAATTAAAAAGTAGTTCAAAGCCATGCCAGACGTGGCGCTTCAAAAAATCCTATGAAACAAATCTGTCGTTTGTTTAAATTCCCCCACTTACCAAGCATTGGTAAGTGGCGTATCTCTAGATTTAAGCTATAAATAAAAACCTTTTGACTTAAGATTAATATCGGCCGATACCAGTCTAGCCGTTATGTCCATAGCTTTTGGGAGGCTCATTACTTTATGTAGCGGAATGTGTGCGTTACCATTTTTTTGACGATATTCTTTGTAAAGTTGGCCTAAGTGTTTTGTAGGTATTAATACACCTACAGCGACAGATCTCTCTGGATCACGGTTATATTGAACAAAAGATATGATGTCGCTACAACGCATTTTAGACTCATTAACGGTGACTCTTGGCGTCCGTCCGTCAGTGAACTTATTTCTTGATCTAACCTCTACTCTATATCCTTTTTTAGTCAAAATATCATACCCACTTGATCTAGTGATCGTACCTTTAAGAACAGTATTTACAAGTTCTTCTGCGTGAATTCCACGGATATTAGCAGTCAATCTATCCATTTTTTATTACCCCATTATTAATTAATTTCTGAGCAGCAACTTTGCGTACTTTAAGTTGCTCAGCGTAAGATTTGATTTCGGTAATATTTGTTCTAGCTGCGTCCATTATTAAATTATTGATAAAGGCATTCGATGATTGATTTTTCATCTTAGCCATTATTTTGATAGCTTTAGCCAGTCTCTCAGTAGTTCGTAATGAAATAACAGCTTCGCCATCTCCGGCCTCACTCACCTCGAAACAATGTTCATAGACCTCATCAGGAGCATAGGTTTGTAACCATCTTTTTGCTTCATCTAAAGGAATTGGTTTTAAGTCGTCAACAAACTCATGTCCTATGTCATCGTTTATGTACATAAGCTTATCGAGCCATACAATAAAGAATAATCCACCTTTTCGCGTTCTATAAAGCCTCTGGCCGTCATCAAAATAATCCCCCCCAAAGTCATGCAGTACTTCTGCCTTACCTAAGGTTTCAAATATTAGCTCTGCCGTTCGGGTGTTCCAGGCACGGCCATCGATTATGCGCCTTATATTTCTTGTATTATCTCTATCTATAAACATTAGTAGTTCCTGAACCATTTATTAAGGGAAGCTTATTGTACATCATATTCATATAATAAATTTCATTTAATTTTAAATGATGTCAAATAAATTTATATAGCATCATTAGTTATGGTTTTATAGGAAGCCTATGGAAGAACCAAAAAAGCGTTTGTTCTAAGTATCAAACCATCTAAAGTAAGATAAATACCTGACGTCGGACATGACAATCACTAGTCTTACAAAGTATACATTGTAAGACTATTTTTTAAGCGCAAACAATGCGGCCTTGTGTCACTTTTCTAAGTCGGTGTCAGCGGATTGTCAAAGTCGATGTCAGCAGCCAGATTAGATGTGTGGCAAGACCTCATAAGAATAGAGTCGCAAAAGTGTATCGAATATCTGCACTTTCGCGCCATAACTTTTGCGACACAAATTACGTTGAATTTACGGGGGTTGCCTGGTTGTCGCAAAACTCTCGAGTTTTGCGACAACCTATTCTTACTGCTAGTTACAGGTATCTGTTCTACCAAATGCCCCTAATCGCACGACTGTTTTTCTACCCATTTTTGCGCCGTGCTGACGCTGACTTCGACAATTTGCAACGTGCTGACATCGACTTTGAACGCTGCTGACATTGACTATGACATTTTAGTTGTCGCCCATCGAGGTGGTAAGCGGGTTCCAGATGATTTCTGCTGACACTGACTTTGAAAAGTCACACCTGCCGGGTTTTTTCGGAATGGATATTGGCGAACCATTCTAATTCCGCCGGTACTTCGGACAGCTGACGAAATTCTTCTGACGTGAGTGCGCGTTGAGGCTGTTGAATGAGTAAATCGGCCATGGTGATTGATACCTTAATATAGGCGAAATTTTACGTCCTATAAAATATAAGAAGCGGTCATTGAGTTTGCGTAATATTATTTTGACCATTTACGGAAATTACGATAGAATCAACTTGCAGTGCGGAATTATCGCTGGTATTTAAATACCAGAATTCTTCAGGAGGCTATGCGCACTGGATGTCCATCGGACCTTCTGCTGACTTGGTAACGCAGTATTGAATTAGACCCCTTTACTGGCATATGTCTATATAAAAATAAAACGGACTTATAGTTTTTTAAACTAAAGCCGATTTACGAATTACTTAAAGGCTCACCAAATTTGGTGGGCCTTTTTCATTTAGGGCAATGAAAATGATACAGAGCGAGCTGAATTCTGAAATCGAAAAGATAGCCACCGCCCTCCAAGGCCTAAACACAAACACAATTACCGGTGCACTTATCGGTGAACTCATTCCCAAAATCACGCCAGAGTTGGATGTGCCAAAGGTAATGGGTACCCCCTCCGGAAAGGGTGTACTGAGTCAATTTATTAAACGCTATTTAAGCCATATATTGGCACGTATTGAAAAACAAGGCTCGGACTGGGTTTATTCCATTACTCCTGCTGAACAAGCTGAAATTGACCCGGATCTTTGGCGGACTTTTGTGAGTCCTCATTCATCTAGAACACTAGCTATACGTGATTCCACACTAACATTAGATGCACCGACGAAATTAAATCTCGATCCAAACGAAAATCTGAAAACGATTGAAAGCGCGACAGATTCTGAGTTAGATCAAATTCGAACCGACTTCTCGAATACATTAAAGGATAATTCAGAGAGCATGCCCGAAATTCAGGCACCGTATGATGAATGGTCTGCCGCTCTAAGAAAAATGGGACGTGATAGATACAGAGATTGGACAGAGTACCGCTTGCGCCGCCTTGAAGAGCTTTTTAACGAGAGACTAATGGTGCTTGAAATAGCACCAGAGCTCAACACTAAACTACGCAGCGTTATGCGGCGCTCTCAATTAGCAACGAAGGCAGTTTTTGTCGCCAAAAAGACTCAAACTAATCAAAACCAAATTCCGAATACCGCGATAAAGAGTCACTCCATGGAATCAGAGGTGAATTTGCGATCAGCCATTATCGAGGTTATACAAAACCTTTCCATCTCTGACCTTCGCGAAATTAAACTTCCCAGCGGGGCAATTTTCGACGCGATAATTAATCAAAGTAAAAAATGATGGGTAGTCTTGACCTATTCAATTAACACTTCAGAACGCCTAAAAACGCTCATATTAGTGAAGGGAAGCGAATTTCAGCGCGTTTTAACACAAATCAATAATTACGCTATTGTCGGCTGGCAAAACACAATTGACATTCAACCTATCAATGACCAAAAACTAAATCGTTCTGATCTCAAGAAACAAAGCGAAAAAAATACGAGAGACATTATTTCCAAATATGATGATAAATTATTTGTAAATTTTATTGTTCAAGACTGTTTTCCTCTGAATATTGATCGTCTCAAATCCGAGGAAATTCCTGTTAGACGCGTGTTTAGCGTCAAAACGCTCCTCAATGAGGCGGAGGAAATACTCAAACAGCACAATCTGGATTGGCGTAGTTATGCAATACGTGAGTGGAACAAATCCAGTCTTAGGTGTATTTCTCCAGACGTATGGGTACAGCAATTCGCGGAACTCGGGCATGCGCAGGTTGCAAAGCATCTTTTAAAGAGTCTGCGCGTTGTGACTGAGGCAGAGCTCCGCGAAGCGTTTAAAACATTAGAAACGGAGAGAATAGGGTTAAATGTCGCCCATGCTTTTTTCCACGATGATGAGGCAGGAAGTAGCTCTATTGCTATTCAGAATGTCTTGGAGCATATGTACCCGTCAGAAGAAGTTATTAAAATTAACTTAGCTTCTGCGAACAGCTTAGCCCATGTGAAAGCTGATGTGCTATTTGTTTATGAAGATGGTCTTTGGAGCGGCGTGGAGCTTGTGGAGCGGCTAAATGCAATTTGCAAGATCGAGCACTTCAATACATCAAATCTTCAATTACATTTTAAATACGGCACAACAAGCGATGTGGGTCTTTCAGCTGCAAGGTTGTTCGCAAAGCGTGAAGGACTTAGTCGCCTCCAATTCCACCCCGCTAAGCCGAGTCATCATTTCAAGTTTTTGAAGGATGGCGTCGATACCTGCTTCGAATACTTAAATGATCGAAACGATGTTACCATCCGAAAAGCACTTGACATGGAAATAGAGCCATATGCGTTTCGGTCGGTTACGATGTGGGGCGAGGAACGGGGAAAAGCGATTTCAGTATGCGCGGAGATTGGCAAGCAACTCGTCCGATCATTTTTAGAGAGAAAAGAACAAGCGAAAATTATCAAGGTTGAAAAAGATGAGCATACTAAACCCATTGATATTACAGACGAAATGATTGCGAGATTGGAGCTTGGCGCACTCAGTTTCGCTTCTACTATAGTATTTGCTTCCAGCATTCCGAAGCCCGTTCTGCCTTTGATGTGGCTGCAGGGGCACGTCAATCTTGGTAACAAGAGCTTGGATTGGCGTCCTCTGTTTTGGGACGCTAGGCGGACTGGACAAACCGATACCTAGCTGCATGTCAAGACTGCCGTGCTTTTATCAGCTTAGTTGTGGCGGTCTGCAAACATAAATTGCAGGACCTGCAAACATCCGCTTTTTCGGCCTGAATTATTTGCAAACAGCCTGCAAACATCACTCATGACCCACATTAATTGAAAATAAGAAAATACAGACTATTTCAATGAAAGCCATTGGAAATTAATAAATTTACGGTTAGCTGACCTGCCGTAGTCGGCCAGGAGCGGACGAACAGTTTGCATCTGCCTCACTATATTTGATATTCTGAGTCGATGGGCGGTTTCGCGATATAGCAATGAAGGAAACGTATGGCAATCAGAATTGACACATTGCGCTCGGCAGCAACCCGGCCAATAACCGTAGTTGCTCGTACATTGAATGAAGCGCTAGTCTTGGGGGTCAAGACGGCATTCTTGTGCCATAGCCACCATGACGCTGATTTGGCGAAAGGCATGGTCCAGTTATTAACCGAAGCAGGTTGGCGTATCTACATTGATTGGCAGGATGCTAAGATGCCAGAGACACCTAATCGGGAAACAGCGCAGCGCATCCAGCAAAAGATCGTCGATCTGGAATATTTCCTGTTCCTCGCGACATCTAATTCGATGTCATCGCGCTGGTGCCCTTGGGAAATTGGTTATGCAGATGGAAAAAAGCACATCGACCGTATCTTGGTAATTCCCACGACTGATGGTGCAAGAACCCATGGCAACGAATACCTACAGCTATATCGCCGCGTCGATTTATCTGACAAAGGTGAACTTGCCGTGTGGCAGCCTGGCCAGCACACCAATGGTGTGCTGATCAAGAATCTTTAGGTTAGAGGGGAAGATTCTTGACTGTTCTCTACGAATTGGCCGTCCTTGGTTCTCCCTCGAATGATGTAGTCGACGAACTGGAGCGCTGCATTGCAGATGCAGTAGCACCATTCGGCTTGAGCCTTGGCGATGAGATCGCCTGGAGTGTATGCCCGAAAACGTTTAACCCGGCACAAACGAAGTCTGCTGCCGCTATCTTCTTCGGCGCGGTAGGCGCACCTCTTACCAATGTGGAAAGCCTGTTGCATAGAGGTGTCCCAATTCTTCCAGTAGTCTCTGCTATCTCCAAAGTAAATGAAGAGATCCCCGCAGAATTGCGTGCGCTGAACTGCCTAGCCTATAACACGGCAGGTGCGCAACGGACAGTTACTGCGCTGCTGGAGTGCGTCGGCTTGCTACCGAGGCAACGCCGCGTTTTTGTGAGCTACCGCCGGGATGAAGCTCGGCAAGCGGCACTTCAGCTATTTGATGCTTTCTCGGCCCGCCTCTTCGACGTCTTCCTGGACACCCATGGCATCGCACCGGGCGAGGATTTTCAGGCGATGCTTTGGCACCGGCTATGCGACTCTGATGTGCTGGTGATGCTTGATACGCCAAATTATTTCGAAAGCCGTTGGAGCAGTGCTGAATTCGGTCGTGCGCTGGCAAAGGGCATCTCGGTACTGCGCATCGGATGGCCGGATTCAACGCCCTCTGCACGCACAGGCACCGCGAGCCGGGTCGAACTTGTTCCCGATGAGATTGACCCGGCGACGGGACGGTTGGCGGACGAAGCTGTCGCACGAATCTGTATGCAGCTTGAGGCTGTGCGTAGCCAGAGTCAAGCTGTCCGCAATCTCAATCTAGTGAGCAATATACGAAATGCCATAGAACAGATTGGTGGACGGGTCGAAGGTGTCGGTCTGAACAAAGCTGTCTATGTTTGCTTGGCTGATGGACGGAATTTGGTAGTGTATCCTACAGTGGGTGTCCCTACGTCTACGACCCTACATGATGCAACGATCAATGCGCCTGATCGCTTGGTCGCTGTCGTGTATGATCCAGTGGGGTTGCATCCCAAATGGCTCGGCCACCTCGATTGGCTTGGAAGCCAGATACATAGTGCACGCTGGGTCAAAGCCAGCGAAGCCGCATGGCAGTTCGCAGACTGGGAGACATAGGCAATGAGCGCGATCTTTTTGTCGGCCAGCGTACCTCTGATTGGGCGAGGTAACTATTATGAGACAGCCGACCCCTTTCTTATCCAGTGTGCCGTCCGTGAGCTGGTGATGGCTGTGATCAGAACTCAACAGATCGTTTGGGGTGGGCATCCGGCTATCACCCCGATGATCTGGTCCATTTGCGAAGATCTTGGTATCGACTATTCGAGGTCTGTGGTGCTGTACCAAAGTAAATTCTTTGAAGACAGGTATCCCGATGAGAACAAGCGTTTCAGCAACGTTGTGTTTGTCGATGCAGTGGAGAACGACCGCGAAGCTAGTCTCTTGCGCATGCGGGAGGCCATGTTGTCCCGATCCGAACTGACAGCAGCCGTATTTATTGGCGGAATGGAAGGCGTGGAAAGGGAGTACGAGCTGTTCCGTAGCTTTCATCCTACAGCAAAGGTATTGCCGATAGCAGCACCCGGCGGTGCGGCACGTCAACTCGCCGAGCGGATCGGAGCACTTGATCAGTCCGGCCTCTTCAGCGTGGATTTTGCCCGCTTGTTCTATTCAGAGCTGGTTTCCTCGCCGAGTAAATCCCAATTGCTAACGAGCAAATAAATTTCAACATATAGAACCAAGGGGACAACATGGCTCGTAGAGTTTTTTTTAGTTTTCACTATCAACGCGATATCTTTCGAGTGAACCAAATCCGCAGTATTCCTAACATTACAGGCTGTTCAGCGGCAGGCTTCCAAGACGCCTCTCTATGGGAAGAGTCCAAGAAGAAGGGACGAGGAACAATTGAGCGAATGATCGATTCTGCTCTCAATAACACCTCTGTTACTGTTGTCTGTATCGGCAATCAAACTGCGAACCGTCAGTACATTAAGTACGAGATTGAGCAGTCAATGGCAAGAGGAAACGGCATTGTCGGTATTCAGATTCATCATCTCATTGGTCACGACAAGAAAGCCGACCAGCCCGGTACTATTCCAAAGTTGCTCTTGGATCATGGCTTCAAGGTTTACAAGTACGTTGATCACGAGAAGCTTGCGAACCGAATTGAAGAAGCTGCATGCAATGCGGGTAGATAGCTCTAACCTTTCATTAAGCGTAAACCACATTATGTTAAACGTTATCATGTTTTAAAACACTAAGTTGACTGACTGAAATGGGTCGGACGCGGCTATTCAATTACCCCAATATTAGCTCATCGCCAGTGTCCGCTTTGCATATACAGAAACCGGACAATTAGCCTTCAACCCTGTCATTTTTCACTTACCCTACAACTTTTACCTTTATTCAACAGTTTGATAAAACGTACGTTTTATCAAACTGAATTATTCCTTCGGCTTTCCATCTAAAAAGCCCAATTATTCGGTATCATAAACTGGTTTCTTGGGGTTAATTAACCAAAAGAACGGTTTGTTCCACGCCCCCCCCCCTGGAGCCCTTGTTAAGTAGGTAGCTAAAAGTCTTTTAACAAAATGGTAAATACGATTTTTTACCTAAGAAATCGTATTTAAACATAAAAAAATCATTATTACTGGTGTTTTGGTAAATAATAGATAATTTTATTTTTTGAAAATGTTAAATAACTTTTAAGCGACTACTTATTAGAGGTCTACAAAGGAAATATCGATTTCGAAATTGCTAATGACATTTTATATAACACACTGAATTCTTAGTATATTTAGTCAACACTAGAATTCATAACTCTAATTAATGATATTTGATTTTACACTTCAATGAGTTATGTTACATGGTAGAGTTTTACTGCCCGCTTTTTAAACTCTTATGTATATCTTTTTAATGCTTTTTGCTACTTGTTTGCCTGTTCAACGTAAAAATTCAGTAAATACATACAAAATGTATGAATTTATTATTTAAGTAATGTTGTTAATATTCAATATGATAAAAGCAATACTATAGACGATTTTAAAGTCAATATTACGTCTGTAAGTCACGAATACCATGGGTTTCAAGGGGGTAGTGGGACAAACCGTTCTTTTGGTCAAAGAACCCCGTACTGGGAATAGTAAAACGTGATCGTGGAAAAGCTGGCGATGAGCTGAGTGAAAAATAGCCTTTAGCGCGTGTAAATTCAAATTCGTATTTACACCACCGACTATGTAATCGTGTTTGAAATGCAGGTGTGGCAAGGCATACAGGGCGACTTTACGCATTGGCGGGTAAGGGAGTGGCATTGCTGCCACTCTCTCCCCTAAGAACCGTACGTGAGCGTTTCCACTCATACGGCTCAAGCCTCGTCAAAGCCCCATCTGACCGGAGCCGGTGGTATA
>SESF01011798.1_pt1 | contig 12260 bp, 12 predicted proteins | sample 3171521 | NCBI WGS metagenome assembly SESF01 (sample SAMN10866945, study PRJNA518727) | freshwater metagenome | biome: subpolar coniferous forest; feature: holomictic lake; material: water; isolation source: holomictic Lake 227, 6 m and 8 m depth | place: Canada: near Kenora, Ontario | collected...
TGCGTCAACCCGATAGGCACGAAACAATGCTCGTTCTGATTGTCGAGCGCTGCGATGATGTTATACATGGCATGTTTTATACGAAGCACAGGTATTTTAAGCCAGAATTTGAACCAAATGAGATTGTGTCGCACCTTATTCAGAAGCACTTGGAGGAATATCCGAGCGTACATCGTTGCTAAAGTTGCACTGACCGACACAGGCTACCGTCGATAAACCGACGGTAGCCATCATTCCAAAAACTCATATCAGTCTAACGATCCTTCTGTTGACCTTCTGCCATCCATTCATAGGCTCAGGCTACCAGCAGAACACAGAGGGAACACTGCAATGAGCCTCCTCGATAAACTCACATTCGCCAATACCACCAAGAAGGCAGAAACAAGTCAGCCGAATTTGGTGCTCAGGCGAAAAATGGTCGCCGCCCTTGATGATCAAATAGCCGGTGCCCATGCTGAAATAGCCGGGCAGCCATTTGTAAAAGAGAAACAAAGATGGATGCCGGTTGAAGGTGGCAGTAAAGAGTTGTGCACCGTTCAATCAGCCTTGAGAAAATTCTGGTTCAGAGATGCTCAAGGCCATGTACTGGTAGAGTTAAGGTTTGGCAACAAACCTTTGAATATCAACGGCAAGCCGAGCATCCTGGTTGGTGAAATGGCTAAACTTCCTGAAGTATTGATGACCTTGCGTGAGGCTGTGCTTCAAGGTGAACTTGATGCTGATCTTTGTATTGTATCAGATCAACGCCGTCGTTTACGCAAGGGGAAGAATGGTAAACCGACAGGCTTGACGAACGGTACGACAAACGGTGTTGGTAATGGCACGACGACCAATGGAACATCAACAATGCAACCGGCAAAGGCATTATTCCTGAAGAATGGCAAATAAGATTGGTGATGATGACAGCCGGCCGGAATTATGGCCGGCTGTCATTTTGACCATGATATTGATCATGGTTATGATTACAGGACCAATTTTGTGCAGAGTTTTTTAGTGGCCAGATTTTGAGAGGGCTGCGATAATGGGCACCGAGAATTCACGATTTCAAAGGGGCTGGCAGGGTATTGGACTCTGGGGGTACCGGCATAGCGGGCAAACAGCCCAACACAATGGCCGAGCACGGCAGGGGCAGGATGGGCATGCCGGTGGCACTGGGCAGGATTATGCGCCATCGTCATCCGACGCATTCTCCTGCGCCTGCCTCAGCCGCTCTCTCTCGGCGCTACTGATCTGCGTCAATTCATTCGCCGCCATCTCCGGTCGAAGATGGCCGTAATGTTGCTGGATGACACCAACGCTGGTCCCCATATTCTCTGCCAGGGTGTAGATGCTCACGCCTGATAATAACCGCTCTGTGGCATAGTAATGGCGCAGGCAGTAAGAATCCCGCTTCTTGCCCTTATCATCAAAATATAACTCAGCCTCTTTCATCAGATTAGCAAAGCCTCGCGAAAAACTGCCTATATCTTCTCCGCGATATTCATAAAAGATTGGTGACGGATCATCCCAGTCAATATTCTCAAGCCGTTGATCAGCTGGCAGGTCTTTGTTCTTGATTTGCAACTGGTATTCAATCAGCTCATTGATATACTCGCCAAGACCATCGAGCGGTATCAGAAACCGTTCGCGATCACCGCCTTTGCCCATGGTCCGAATGCGCCAACACGGTTCATCACCATGGATGGTGGTCAGGCTGACATCCTTCCAACGAACCAGGATGGCTTCGAACGGCCGCATGCCGGTGTTCGCCAGGAAGCCGACATAGGCCCACAGCATTAACCGCTGATGCCAGAGCCTTGGTTCATTCTGAACCTCGTACATCCGCCTGTAGGCGACTTCGAGCAAATGCTTGACCTGCTCACGATCAAGCCCCGGCCGGCGTTTGGAATCTCTGGACCGTTTGGCTGATGGAATTTTCTCGCCAATGTCAGGAACCTGATTGTCGGCAATCCAGTCATGTTTAACTGCAAAGGCAAAGATCGACCGCAACAGGACGGCTTCAGAGTTCAATGTACTGGCTGCTGGGATGGCAGAGTAAGTTCGCTTGGACTTGACGGTCTTTCCTTAACGTTGATATACATGCTCTGTAATCTTGGAACCAGGGCCACTGACCCTGTATTTTCTCCGCCAGTCCTTGAATTTACCGATATCACTGGTTTTGATCTGGTCTATGAATTTATCGCCAAAATATTCTCGACAATACCTGCTCATTTTGCGCTGATCGTCAAGTTTCTTGGCCTTCTGGGTTCCGAATTTGACTTCCTGGCTCAGATTGCCGAGATACAGGTCGAGCACCTCCTCGAACCGTTTGCGACGGATTGGAAGACCGCTTTCGTGACGGTAGCGAAGGTCCTCATACAGCTTGGTCGCCAGCTTGACGGATTCGGCTTCATTCCTGGTTTTCAGGCTTTGGCGGATATAGGGTTGGCCTGGAAATGCGATTCGGCATTGCCAGACGGCGGTCATGGTGTCGGTGCGTTGATAGATGACGACACGACCGTCGCACAATTCTCGTTCGGCTGTGGTATGAAGGCCCATCATTGTCCTCCTGCTGTGGCGGAATCCAAACAGGTCTGGACGGGAGGGTCAAGCCTCCTCTAGGCGCCTCCTTAATATAGCTTCCCAGTTTCAATTGAGGTCGCAGGATGGGATATAAAGTTAGGAAGCCAAAGTCACTTATCATTAAGAATAATGCAGCCAATGTCCTGAAGGACAAGCTGGATAAGCGTAGGGCCGACGGGCTAAGGCAAGGTCGTTATTTTATGAAGAGGCTAATAGATGGGTTATCTGGCTGGCTATTATTTAAGCAGGCGTGCATGGAGACTACATTATATTCAGAGGCATATTTATATCAGCCAATTCATGACCTAGCTAAGGGCAGAAAATGGGATGTATTGGCGCAAGAGTCGGTTGATGTAGGGGAATTCAAAGGCAAAATTGTTGACTTTGTTTTTCTTGGGCACAGATTTGGTCAGAGAGGGACCAAATCATGCGTGATAGTTGCAGAGGTTAAGTATATTAAGTGGGATAACTCAAATGTCGATGGAAAAGGATTGGAGCACGATTTGGCGAAAATGCGAGCTATAAAAGTTTCTGACCTTCGTCATCGCAAGATGCTACTCCCATGTCTCGCTGTATTAAAATATGAAGTCGTAATTATTCAGGAGAAGGCCTTGCATGAAATATTTTCTTATTGTGGCCGACAGACCAATACGTATCGCGACGTATCAAAAATTCTAATTGACGCTATGGATGGAACTTCTCAAAAGGGTGTGATCCACCGTTGTGTTGAGTCGAAGGCGAAGCCAGATTGTTATTGGCATGTATATGCGTTCGAAGAAAAAGCGTGGCCATAAGTTGCTAATTGAATTATTGCTTCGGACAATCATTTAATACATACTTGATATTTATTGATGCTAGCTTAAGATATCCGGTCGAGATGCAATCGCCACGCCCAAACATGATCGAGTCGCCAACGCAGAGTTCCCGTTCAGAAGCGGTATGCAAGCCCATGATGCTGGCAGCTCATATAGGGGAGAAAGCCAAGCAGGTCTTGGGCGGGGTGGTCAATAAGCGGATGGCGCGTTGCCGAAAGGTGCGTGGAACTCATTTAACGGGGCAACCTGACCCTGTCATGCAGATTTATCGATGTGACGTCAAGGATTTTCCCGACCCGTCCCCGGAGTTTGGGATGGCGTATATTTGGTCCAATCAAGCAGAGATACGAGATACTGTAATAATTTTCCTGGCATCCGAACGATTGAATCGTCATCCGCTAACTCCCTTACAGATTCAATCTTAGAAATCCGCACTTCAAGTTGACGGAGCCGGTCATCTATTGCGGTAGTGCTCGTTACGGCTGCTAGACCATTTCTCAAATCTGATATCTCTTTACTAACCAGGATCAAGTCAGGTGACGAAAGACTAACGGGGCCAACGATTTCTGTTCGAACAGCGGGAGAACGTGTCCCAGAAAAATCAAAAGTCGCAATAATGGCGGCAACAACAAACATTATTACAGAAGTAGCCGTTAACATCTGCGCACCTTTCACAAATTGCGCTGCATGATCATTCATGGCTGTATTCATCACAGCACACCAAAGTAATCCTTGGGCATGAAATGTCCTGTCATAGTCTCTAAAATTACCAGATTGCGGGTCAACGACAGAGTTAATGAATAGCTCTTCCCTATGCTTTACCGACGCTCCTCGTAGGGCTGAAATAAATCCCAAAAACAAAAGTGTTGCCGATGTACATATTATTGATGTCGATAAAATACGACCGATACCCCATCCTTCTCCATTGCGTAAAAGAAATAAAAATACTGAGGCAAGGAGAGGAACAAGAAATATAATAGCCCCAAAGGTCCATTGCGCCTTCTTTTCAATGGCCTCTTGCCGCGACTCTACCTGATCAAAAATCCACTGGCATTGCTCTAACTGATCTTCCGTCGGCTCGTGGCCACCAGATACAGAAAGCTCTGGAAGCGGCGTCGGTTCTTCTGGCCTTATTTTGAAGGGAACAACAGAATGCCATAAAATTACCTTAAATGCCGAAATTATATCCCTTGTATAATTCCACAAGCCTGCACGTCCGATGTGCAAGGGTGGCTTCGTCATAAATGGTGAAGTCACTACTACCTCCCATAGAAAACTTGAATAAACGCCTCCCGCATCGGAAACCCGAGTTCATTCTCAAGCCAAGCCCATTCTCCCGTCGGATTAACCTCCAGAAATACAAGTTCCCCAGCGGGGGTTCTGATAAAGTCAAATGCGCCATAAATAAGCCCTAACTTTCTCAACAAATTCCTGCACATACCATTAATATTGTTTGGCAAAACAGATGCTGCATACCGAATGTCATTGTTTGGTCTCCTCCAATCTATCACATCACCACTCGCCGAAATATCCGCTACAAAAACCTCATCTCCAATGAACGTCGCTCTTACGTCTGCGATCCTCGGAATTTCTTCCTGGAGCATTATGGGGCAAATCTCCACGCTCTCTTGCCCAAGAGACTCAATGGATATTCTGCGGGTATAAATCGAGTACCTCGCGGCGCCTTCGGTGAATAATCCATGAAAGATTGGTTTGCAAACACATCCTCTGGGGGAAAGTTTTGACATAAATTCCTGAAGCACCCGGGAATCTCGAGATACTATCGTGCGAGGAACGCTAAAGCCAAGAGACGATGCAACCCTTAGCTGGTATAGCTTCTGCTCTGCAACAGAAACATTCGCGATTGGGTTAACCCAGGTTATATCTGGATTCAGCGCCATCCCAAGTGTAAGATGACGAAGTTCACCCCCAATAAAGTACCTCTCACTTACCGATAAATGTGCCCCTGGGTAGGGATGTACCGCACGCCGATACCACACAGCGTTAACATCTGAAAAATTGGCCGTTCTCGACCCAACCTGAATTTCGCGGACGATACCCGTATTATCTAGACTAAATGTGAAACTAGCTTTCGCCAAATCCTCAATGTTCAGGCGAAAATACGGCAACCCCCGTCGAATCAACTCCGTTATGAGAAAGTCAGCCGTTAGGTCTGTATTAGAAGTGAGAATAAGTAGCATATCTCAGCTCGTGCCCCTGCTCATCGGAAAGGTGTACGCCCGATTCATCTGATAGATCGCTCCCCTCTTGCGCTCTCGTCATGGTCGTTTCGCCAAAGCGGGAGAATATATTGTCACTGATTTCCGTCTGATCTGCCCCCTCTCGTGTCTCCGACAGAGTCGTCTCACCAAACCGGGATGTCAAAAATCCACCGACTTCAAACTGGTCAGTTCCTTCCATCGATTTTGTCATGGTCGTTTCGCCGAACTTGGAAGATTGGAGGGAGGTAACCTCTGTTTGATCGGCACCTTCATGAGTGGCTGTAACCGTGGTCTCGCCAAAACTGGACGCCTGCGTAGTCGAGTTCTCTACAACTGGGACACCACTTTCTACTTCAACCCAAAGCTGCTTTGCGCAATCATACTTATGGTTGTTTGAGGGGATTGGATCGGGGGGCAACTGAACACGACCTTGGAGGAGAAAGGGTGTCATCTCCATCGACTCCATATTTTATACGCAGACCGCATTTGGGGAAATACCACTCCAATGCAATACCGTCAATTTATTTTGGAATGGACTGCCATTGTAGGTGCGCTTAGGGCTCTTCGCCCGCACACAATGACCTGTGTAATCCCCAGCGCCAGGAATCTCCACACGATTCGCCGCTGATCGTCGCCAAAAATCATCTGAGAATCAACAGGTTCAAAATCGCGTGTGCTAATTCTGTGTAAAGTTGCAAAAAATTCGCGATTTTTCGACTGTGCCAGATATGTGTAAACTCGGAAAATGACATAGAATCAATAGGTTGGCAGAAACGCCACTTAATCCTCCCCCTGAGGGGAATGGGATAACCTATTGAAAAGTAATGGTGGGTGATGAAGGACTCGAACCTTCGGCCCGCTGATTAAGAGTTAGCCTATTATAACAAATCTGTGCTGAGAAATCAATATGTTACAGCACACTTTTTCGGTCGTGTAAATTATGTGTCCGTTGCAATGCGCTCATTCGCACAATCATTCGTCGAGTTGTGTTTGATGGTGTTCTCTTGTTTGATGTTGGCTTTGAAGGGTGGTGGCAAGGCTGTGACGGATGGGCCCGCTGACTTTTGATTAGAAGATTAATGAGAACGATCATTGGGTGATACATCTGGTAATTGTGTGGTGAGGGTGGTGAAGGGTTTGGTGAGGGTTCTTGACGGTCGGAGACGGTAGGGGGCGATTCGATGAGCGGGATGAAGCTGACTGGGTGGAGGGGGTTCATGGTGGCCCTGCCGTGCCCTGCCATTCACCCCAGCTTGAGTCCTGCTGTTCCGGTAGCCCATGATGTCGATCACCCTTCCTGACCCTCCCTGACGCTGGAAGCCGACACGCGAGGGTCAGAAAAGCATGGTAACATGATAGGTGTCATCATCGCGCTCAATGGATACGGTAGCTGTGATAACCTTTCCTCGCCACTTTTCTGAAATATTATCATTGTTCATCAGAGTCTTCCTTCCAAACTCTCAAATTATTGCTCCGCTCTCCCGATAGTCCCATCACGTATTGAAGGAGCGTCATTTCGCGCCAGTTGATTTTTGAGTTGAGGGATGGTGGTGAACGTTGGTGAGCGATGCGAGCAGAGTGCTGAAAGGTGAGAATTATGTTTGCTCTGCCAAGCCAAGCCAATTGCGCCCACCTGAATGGTGCTGCGTCGGCAGACTAAGTTGTCTGTCACCCAAACGATAATCCGTGACGCTGGAAGCCGATTACAGATCCACCTTTGTTCCGTTCTGACAACGCCCCTCCCACATAGCTGCCTGATGGGAACCGTGCGGGAACGGATTGCTCCCAGTTTACGAGCCGGTTTATAAGCCGTTCCGCCCTTCATTCGAACCTGCCCTCGCCGCCGATGCCCAAGTTGCTAACATTCATTGTTGTACATATACGTTCAGTGTAGAACGTGTCACAACCGAAGGGCAGTTTCGTTGTCGTAATGCCCCCACTGCAGTCCGGGAGCCTGTTTTCAAGTGTCAGTTGCTATTGGTGTTTTCCATCTGGTTCTTCTGCCTATGCAGGTAAGCAATGAGCTGCTCTAGCTCAAGTTTTTTATCTCGCAACATGATCTCAACATTGATCCGTCGTTTTACCTCTAAATAGTGTGCCAAAATTAGTAGGCTGACGACTAGGCATGACCCAATTCCGATTAGTCGGTGGCCGCTTGGTCCAGTATCCACGACTCCAAGCCAGTATGTCAGAACCCATCCCATTGCGCCCGCGATGATAAGGATGATCAAGGTCCGGGCAAAACTCTCCCGCATGGCCTTGGCTGTGTCGGCCGATGCCGTCAACTCGACCTCATATGCCCACAGCACCATAGCCGCGATCGCAGCGAAAAGCGCCCTAAACACCTGAATTGGGACGTGGGCAGCCGCCAGGAATCCCTCGTGAGTCGGCGCCCAAATGGGAACTATGGGGGAGGTTGGAACTGTTGCACCAGCGGCGAGGCCATAGCAAACGAATGATGCCGAAAGGGCATAAAGCAAGTTTCTCCGTTTACCACTGTCTTGCACAATGGCACTCTTGCAGATAATGGAGGCCGTCCAAAGGCACCCCGGCAGAGCAAGCAGCCAACGGCCAATATCATCAAGCCCTGCCAGTGATATCGGCAAGATGGTGGAGGCAAAAAGCACAAAGAGCGTGACCCCTACGATCAGCAGCCATCCGCTTTCAGCACGTTCAGACCTTATCGGTGGCGATCTTAAGCAAAATGAAATCAGGACAGCGAATGATGCACACTTGAGCAAAAGACGAATTAGGGAAAATAGATAGCCATCACTAATGCTTAGCGCACACAGATCAAGCCACTCACACAGTCCATGTAGAAAACCAAAAGCACCGAGAATGGTCCACGGAATATCCGTAAATCCACTCCTCTTAAGAGAAAAGCAGATCGTCCCTAGAAATATAAATGATAGTCCATATAAAAAAAACACATAGTCCATTTGCGATTTCCAAAAATCTACCATGTCCCCCCCCTATTTTGATAGACTCACTGCCGTAACACTGCTGCAAATTAACAATAATAAAAATTCAGTATCCTATTTGCCTCGGCAACAACAGAACTATCATTTCTGTTAGCATAGTTTTCATAGAGCATTCTAGATATATCAATAAACCTGTCAACAAGTTCTGGATCAAAATGACCGCCCTTCGCCGATATTAAATAGGCCATTGTATCTTCATACGACTTTGCCTCTTTGTATGGCCTCGCACTTGTAATAGCATCAAACACGTCTACAATTGCAAATATTCTTGCGATGATTGGTATGTCTGAAGATTTCAATTGACTTGAATAACCAGCTCCATCAAACCGCTCGTGATGATACTTTATTACATCTAGGCCGCCATCTGTCCATTCAGAGTTAATCATGATCTGCTCGCCAAGCGCAACATGGCTCTTAATAACCTCAAACTCATCCTTAGTAAGCTTTCCTGGCTTATGTAGAACCATATCGGAAATACCAATTTTCCCAATATCATGAAGCAGGGCGCCGCTAATAAGGTCATTCATTTCATGTTCAGCTAATCCAACTATTCTGCCAAAATAGTATGAATAAATCATAACTCTAAGATTATGATGGAATGTGTCATTGTCACGTAGAGCAATCGTATTCCCAAGCAATAATAGTGTTTTGACGTTAGCCTTTATTAGTACGCGACTGACGCGCAACGAAACATAATATTGGGTCAGAGATACGGCTAAAACCAAAAAAGAAGTTATGCCGCAAATAACAAGTGCGTTGTCAATGAAATCTGAGACAACACCCTCTGATACTGTCAAATATCCATAAACATTATAGTGTGTATGCCCGTTAACGATCGGCGTCTTCGAGCAAAAATAGCTTTTTCCTGAAACGTTGATTATGGGGATGTATGATTTTAAACACTCTTTGGCTGATGCAGCATTTAGGAAAGCGCTATCCTCTGCCCTAAAGTTCTGCTCGGAAATTGCTTGGTTAAATTCATCAGTGAGATAAATGTAAACAAAGCTAGCATCTGGGGAGGGTGCAGCATTTTTTTCAGAGAGGTAATTGATAATGTTCTTATCGAAATGAGTTCTCGCTGCTCCAGCCTGGAGATGCGAAAAGAGAAATAGGCTAAAATCAGCCACCTGTCGATCTACAATGCGATCATACTTTGCTTTTGACAGCTCGTATGAGATCAAAAGTGCAACCGGCGTTGCCAGGATCGATGAAATTATGGCAACAATTATTGCCCGATACATCATCTTAATCCGCGCTTTTGATATGCTCCCAACGGAGCGTTGGTCTGTCACGGTATCTTGCCTCCTATACAGGGGTTTGAATGTGCGACATTACCGATTTTATTGACACCTCGATGTGTGATACGATACTCTCCATATTTTCCGCGACATCCGACAACTTCCATACAATCTTGATCAACTCCGCACTCTGTTTTGCGGAGCACTGGGCCAAGTCGCGTGAGAAGGTACCGAGTCTGTTGATCTCCCCGACCACCGCTAACATTTCATTCCCAAGTGCCCTAACGGCTTGTTCCGCAGCCTTCATATTGGCGAGCGAGGCTTCCGGTTGCCTGCGGTCAAATACGTGAATTCCAGACGCATGGATATCTTCCAGTGCCGGGATATCCAGGACATATCGTGCCCTTCGTTCTGTAAGGCTCTCCGTTAGGTCATCGGACCTCTGTAGAATGAATTTGGTCTCGGCGGACACTGATTCATAATCTCGTCTCTCGGAGCGAGCCTCACCAGTCATTACTAGGTCATTTAGGATGACATCTACCAGCCTGATATGCCCGTTTACATTCCTCAAGAGTGAAATCGCCTGAACTAAGTCATCTTCTGCTGCCCGTCTAAATTTTGTCGCAATAACCATAATCGATTGCGCTGCCAGACATGCATTATTATACCGATCAATGATATCTGCAAAATCCGCTGAGCAGGTCGAAACAACTTCATAGCACTTATCAATGCCGAGCGTTAGCTTTGCAGCGTATTCTGAATCTCCATTAACTGAACTTGTAAGACTCTCCGTCTTTGCATGTACTTCTGTGATCTGCTCCTTTAGGCCGCTTGAAGTAGCGCGTATTTCTGAAATGGATTCTCTAACCGATTGCCACTTGACAACAATACTATTTTCACATTCAGTCATTATGGAACGAATGGCGTTATCGCGGTGAAGTTTATCCTTAATTTTGTTCGCCTCATGATCAAGGTACTTTCGCTCTAGTGATCCAAGGTAGTTCCCCGCGGCAGACACAGCGAGCCACATTGCCGAGAATTCATTTCGACGATGTACTTTATTGGGTTCCACAAAGAAATCGCCCCGAGCAATGTTGTTAATTGATTTGGTTATTGCGTGCATTTGATTTCTTAAAAATAGCCAATGTGATAGAATTATGGCTAAGACGAAAGCTATCACTATAGCAATAATTATAAAAGAATAAAGAAGGTATGCCCTGCTATCGCTGACTATATTGTCAATGTACATTCCATATCCGATAACCCAATCCCAGGGATGGAATGCTGCTACATATGAAACTTTCTCTGAAGGCATGGCGGCTGATGGTTTTGGCCAGTAATATCTAACAAATCCAGCCCCCTGATCTGTTACAACATTTCTAAACATCTTGAACAAGTAATTTCCGCGCGGATCGGTAAGATCAATAAGATTTTTTCCGATCATGCCTGCATTTGGATGCCATATCATAGTTCCGTCAGTTGTATTTATCCACAGATAATCATCACCACTATTATGCAGTGTCTTTAGAACATTAATGGCCTGCTCCTGCGCCTGCTCTCTACTTAGAGCGCCCTGCTCCTCAAGTTTATGAAAATATGCAACGACATTTGTGCCATCGGCAACTGCACTCTTTATATCATCCATGTTTGATTTAAGGGAAAGTTCATAATATAGATTTGAACAAAGAAAAGCTATCCCTACAGCCGCCGCAGAGATGGTAATGCCGAGAGCCATGAGCTTAACTCGTATTGGTAACATGGCTGATATCACGATGCCCCCCGCTCTTCGATGTTCTCTATAGTATGTGTGTAGATGGTGCCCAGGATATATTTAAAGAATTTATCCAAAACGTAGAAGTTTCATTGGAAACCCATGTGCTTTGTCGCCAGAGACCAATACCTCTGTATCATTTGAATTTGTCGGTCTCCTAGCACGTGCGTCGAAGAATTGGGTCAATGGGCGACGCGGATTTAGGATCTCTATGGATAACTGTGGGCCAGCTCGTGATCGGCTGACGCTATGGCAGCCATCCGACAGCGGCTCTATGCACGGGTCTCCTGCCATCGAAACAGTTTGTTCATGGTTGGAATCCGGGTGGGCAACCGACCCCCCAACCATGCTGAGAACGGCGGCAGCAATGATGAGCAGGGTTCTCCCCCTGATTTTTAGAATGGGTAGCCTCACTGGACGTTCCCCCGAAATTTTATTGCCTCTGTGGAGGCGATTGCCACATTTTTGCTCCTTTCCTACACCGCCAATCAAGCCTCGCGTGGCGGTGAAGCCATCGGAGTAATCATTGCATACACAATTTCCGTTCTAAACGGTCAGCGCCTGTTCACCGATGCGCTCGAACCTCATCCGTTGGAGCACCTGATCGATACCCTGAGCACCGATCCACTGCGCAGATTTTCACCCACCCATCCCAACCGACAGGTGATCTA
>SESF01033777.1_pt1 | contig 12259 bp, 4 predicted proteins | sample 3171521 | NCBI WGS metagenome assembly SESF01 (sample SAMN10866945, study PRJNA518727) | freshwater metagenome | biome: subpolar coniferous forest; feature: holomictic lake; material: water; isolation source: holomictic Lake 227, 6 m and 8 m depth | place: Canada: near Kenora, Ontario | collected...
GGGCCATAATGAGAATTGCTGTCATCGCGCGGCCAAGCCTGTCAGCGGCACTTTGAAAGCTACCGTGGTGCCTTCTCCGGGAGCGCTCGCCAGCTCGCAGCAGCCGCCGAGCTGCTGCAACCGTCGTCGCATGTTGTCCAGACCGTCCGCCCCGACCCGTTCGCACGGTGCCGCGGGATCCATACCGCGGCCGTTGTCGCTCACGGTCACGGTGAGGATCCCATCCGGTGCGGCGATGGTGAGCTGCAAATCGGTCGCGCCGGAATGTTGGACCGCGTTGCACAAGGCCTCCTTGAAAGCGAGGAACAAGCTGTGGCGTTGCTCGGCGTTGAGTGGCGCAGCGGGGAGATCCTTGGCCACGACCAGGTGGCACCGCACCGGGGTCGCCACCAGGAAATGCTGGGCGTATTGGCAAAAGTAGGTGGCCAGCGAGGCCACGGTGTCGTGTTTGGGATTGACCGCCCAAACGATTTCGTCCAGCGCGGTCACCATTTCCTTCGCGCGCGTCCCAATCTCGCGGGTGTGTTCGCGCACTTCGCCGATACCGAGCGCGGGGTCTTGCGCCAGTTCGCTGCCGAAGTTGATCTCGACCAACCCTGAGCCCAGGTCGTCATGCAGATCCTGCGCGATGCGGGTCCGTTCACGCTCCAAGGCTTGGCGTTGTTCGAGGCGTTCGATCTTGAGCCGATACCGGCGCCGCACCGCGAGCAGTATTCCGCCACCCAACAAGCCGGCAGCGAAGACGCCGGCAGCGACGAGGAACCGGGTCACCTCCCAAAGATACGGCCGGACCGAAAATGCGAGCGAGTCGCCGTCCTGATCCCAAATTCCTGCTCGGTTGCAAGCAGTCACGCGGAAGCGGTAGTCCCCCGGCGGGATGCGCGGATAGCGGGCGACCCGCACAGTGCCGGCATCCACCCAGTCCTGCAGGCCCTCGAGCTTGTAACGGAACGTTACATTCTCAGGGGAAGCCAGATTCAACGCCGTGAATTCAAATTCCAATTCTTTGACTCCGGGGCCGAGGCGCAGTGGGGCCGGATTAGAGCGCAAGTTGACCGGGGCCGGTTCATTGGCAGAATCGCCTTGTCCCGGAATATCGTAGGCGGCAACCAGCCGGCCGTTGACCGTCAAGCGCTCGACAATGACGCGTGGCGGCGGTGGATTTTTCCGCGGAACACTGGGTTCGACGATTGCCAGGCCGGTCAGCATGGGCATCAACAGCCGGCCATCACGGGTTTGCGCGGCGGCGGGACAGATCCCAAAGGTCGCCTGCAAATTGGGTACGCCTTCCCCACGCCCGAAGACCACCGATCGCACCCGCGAGGCGCGCCCCTCGGCCACGGCTTCCAGCTCTGAGAGCGCCACCCGAAAGATGCCCCGGTTGCAGGCGATCCATAGCCGCTCACGGTCATCTGGCAGGATTTGTGAAATGTATTCGTTCCACAAACCCTGACCGGTGCGAAATTGAAAGAGGCGTCCGTTCTTGAGCCGGCCCAGTCCTTGTCCGGCATAGGCAAACCAGAGACTGCCATCGCCGGTGACTTGCAGACACCGGATGTGTTTAGGCCCTTGCATGATGTTGGTGGTTTCATTGATCAGCTCATCTCCATGGACGCGCAGCAAAAGCCCGTCAGAAGTAGTGCCCATCCACAGGTCGCCGCGGGCGTCCTCGATCATGGTGCGAACAGCACTGGCGCCCGCGGGCAATGGGAAATGTCTCACGCTGCTGTCGCGGGAGCGAAGGCGAGCCACGCCGGAATTGACGGCCACCCACAAATCCCCGTTGGTGCTGGTGTAAAGGGAACGGATGGCAAGATCCGTCAATTGTGAGTTCAAGGCTAGCGGAGCAAAAGCGCCGTTCTGATGGCGGAAGACTCCTTTGTCCCGCGTGCCGATGAGAACGCCGCCCCCGGTTTCGGCGGCCACGCAGACAACTGCGCCGCCACTCCAACCGGAGTTGGTCGAGATCAGACTCCAAATGCCGTTGCTCTGGCAGGCCAGCGTCCCATTCTGTCCCGCTATCCAGAGCGTTCCCGCAGCATCTCCGCACGCGGATTGGACGACTGCGAAAGGCAGGCCGGACGCCCGGTCCAGAAGCTGTACGGCACGGGGGCTTAGCCGATTGAGGCCGCCGCCCCGAGTGCCAACCCAGAGATTGCCTTCAGAGTCCTCAAGAATATTTAGTATGTTGGGATGGGAAGTCTGCACCCTCTGGACGCCTTGGGAATCAAGCCGAAACAAACCGCCCGAGGAAGTGCCAATCCACAAGCCGTGCGCCTTATCCTCATACAAAGCGGTCACCGGCGCCTCGGTGCTGCTGGGCTCGAGTTTCAGCTCGGTCGTGGGTTCATGGCGCACAGCGAAAAGGCCTTTGTCCGCGATCTCGACAACGCCGGCTTCGAGTTTTAGTTCTGCCACCACCTCCAGTTCACCGCCCTCTTGATAGCGAAAAAGTCTCAAGCGAGAGCACAGCCAGACCCCGCCTTGGTGTGCCGGGGCAATGCGAGCAGATTGCTGACCCAAGGTGAACAAGGTCACAAAGCGGCCGTTCCGGAAGACTCCCACGCGGCCGGCCTGGGCAAACCAGAGCTGGCCTTGGACGTCGGTCGTCAGCCAGCACATGTCCTGGCCGGGCAATCCTTCGGCCGTTCCAAAGGCTTGCACTTTTCCTTCCTGAATCCGGGAAACCGATCCCGTGCTGACGCTAATCCAAACGCTCCCCTGCGCGTCTTCAGCCATCGCCCGGGCTGAAGTGCCGCCTGACGTTTCAACCAAAGTAAGAACCTGGGTAACCTTGCCCGCCTCCACGCAGAGGACCGTCCCGCCATCTTTGGCCAGCCACAGCCGGCCGCGCCGATCCGACAGCAGGGCTCGGATTTGAGCCGCGGTCGGTTCGGGGGGCGTCGCGGGAGCGAATTCCTGGAACCGCACCCCATCAAAGCGGGACAACGAGCGATGCGTGGCAACCCACAAGTAACCATCCGGCGTTTGTTCCAGGCCCACAATGGTGTGCTCGGGCAAGCCGTCCTCCGTCTGCCAGGCACGAGCAAACCACCCTGAATTCGCGGCCGTGCCCAGCGGCGAAAAGGAGAGCGCCATCACCAGCAGGCTCAGGAACCGCCACCGAAAACAAAGGCAAACCAACGGCTTGAACACAGCAGCAATCTAAGCCCTTGCGATGCCCGGGCAAGACGAATGCGCCGGGCGTTGACCCTGGAGGCTCCACCCGGGGCTGTTGTTAGGCTCTCTCGTTCCCAGCGAGCAGCTACGAAATCCGAAACCCGAAACCCGAACTCCGAAGGAAATCCGAAGGCCGAAATCCGAATCCCAACCGCCACTTTCAGCGTTTGAGCATTTCCCCACGGGCGGGGTGGGACAGGTTGCCCGCTAAACACGCTAAAAGACGCTAAAAGGAATTAGGGATTTCATTTCTGTGTCTTTCTTTAGCGTCATTTCGCGTGCTTAGCGGGCGCCCTCAGGCCGGCATGTAAATCCGAAGCTCGAAGCCCGAAAAGGTCCAGCCGCCCGCACGCCCTTCGGATTTCCTTCGGTTTTCGGTTTTAGGCTTCAGGCTTCAGGCAGATCCTAACCGACTTTAGATCGCCCCTGGGCTCCACCACTGCACGGACCGGCATCCACGGTTTCGGGTAGTTCTCCCGGCATACCTCAATTGAGGTATAGGAGAGCGCTCCTATCACTGCTAACTTCTAAGGCTCTCGGTGAGCCAGCGCCAAAGCCGATTGCTCGTTCGGGCAACAGCAGCGCGGGCTGCCGAGGCAAAACCAATATTATCGTAATGAAGACTATGAAGAAATACAGATACCTGATCGCCGCCGGCATGTTGCTGGCGGCACTCGCGCCCTTACAAACTCACGCTGCAGCCAACACCTGGACCGGTGCGGGCGGCTCCTACTGGGACACAACCACCGCAAACTGGACGTCGCCGACGACTTGGGTGCAAGGTAGCGATGCGATCTTTAATGTTACCGGCGCTGGCCAGGTCAACCTCGGGGAAGGTATCTACTGCCCGAACATGACCTTCAATGCCAGTTATACCCTCGTGGGTAACGGATTGCCATTTACGAGCGAATCGGCAACAGGTCAATCCGTCATTACGGCCGCCGCCGGCACGACCAATAACCTTCAAGTGTCGATCTGGGGGACTAACAGCCTGACATTTACTGGGACTGGCACCACGGTGCTTGAGGGTGATCTGCTCCAAGCGGATGCCAACCACTTCACGGGTGGCACCTATATCCGTGGCGGCACGGTGATTTGTCAGGCGACATACGCCGGCACGGCCAATACCAGCCCGTATGCCGTGGACAGCATTCAGGCACTGGATACCAACGCGACCCTGGTGATTCCCGGCACCTGGAATGGCAGTACCTATGGTGCTGACCGTGATCAAATGGCCGTCAACGGCCAGCTCGCCCCTGCCCTTTGTCAGCTTAACATGACCGGTGGCACGCTGGATTTTCAAAACGACCCGAAGAACCAACGCGTCCCCATCCCTAGCGGTTCTGGGGTGATCCTAAACAGTGGAGCATCCGTTCAGGCTGGGGTCGAAATGCTTAATGACGGCTTAGACCATACCTTCTCCGGCGTGATCGAGGACGGTAATAACGGAGTCCTCAATGGAGACAACGCGCATCCGGTGGCACCCTCTACTTCGAACCAGGGGCCAGGATACCAAATCGGCATCGTCACTTTTGCTGGCAACCAGACGGGAAAAGCGACGCCCCCACGCGGTTACAACATTTGGACGCTGTCTGGCCCCAACACCTACTCGGGATCAACCCGCATTGATACCGGCGCTGCCATCAAACTCGACGGTGCCGGGCAGATCGGCTCTCCGATGGCCGCCCTCGGGATGACCGGCCCGATGCGCATTTACGGTCCAGGCGGTCTGGAACTGAATGGTCATAACCAAACCGTCTCGCTCATGACGGATGGCAATTCCGGAGGATGGATTTCCAACTCGGCCCCCAACTCCGTTTCCACCTATACCTTTGGATATGGAAACGAGGCAGTCTATAACCGCGCTTGTTCCTATACGTTCGGGGACAATCCCAGCACCGGCGCCATACTCGCCTTGAAGAAAGTAGCGACTGGTCTCCCCTACATTGTCCCGGGTTCATGGGCCACCAGCACAAATGAGGCCACGATCGTCTATGCCACCAACTCCTGGCAACAGTTGAAAGGCACCAACACTTACAGTGGTGATACCACGGTCGCCGGCGGCGTGCTGAATATATCTGCTGTGTCGGCGGTAAGTCCGAACAGCGCCTATCGCCTGCAAAGCGCCTGCTCGCCGGGGTGCATTAGCAGCAGTTGCTACCTGCTGCTGAGCTACGCCGGCACCGCCAATGTGCGCCAGTTGTGGATCGATGGCGTCCAGCAGTCCAATGGCGTTTATGGCAGCATTGGTAATACCCTCGGCGCAACCGGAGTTGCCGGAATCGCTCCGGCCAGCACCGGCACCCTTACCGTCACGGGCTATGCCCCAGTAGTGCTGGGAGCAGCGAAAACTGGCAACACCGTCACGTTCTCGTGGGCGGGTGTGTACAAGTTGCAGGCGAAGACCAACAATCTCAACGGCGCGTGGTATGATTATCCGGGTGGGGTCACTTCGCCGGTCAACGTCCAGGTTAATCCCGCAAATACATCCGTCTTCTACCGACTGACGACGCTGCCTTAAGCTGCGCGAAGCCGTAAAGAACCAGTTTCCAGCTCGAACCGGGGGGTTTGTGATGGAGCAGGAGCGGGGAGCGTCCGTGGCTGGCGCTCCCCGCATTTTATTTGAATTGCCTGTGCCTTCTGGAATCGGGGCAGGAGGGAGGAAAGGCTGGCTAACGCAATGGTGTTCCAGTCGAATGGCTTGACCCCAAGCGGCATACCTCAATTGAGGTATAGGAGAGCACCCGCACCTCTGCTAAACTTCGGTTCTGTGCTCAGCGTGCGTCAAGACCGATTGCTCGTTCGATTCGCTTCCGTCCTGGGGGTGAAAAGCCGCGCAGTCTCAAGGGCAGCAATGCAGCAAACATAGAAACAAAACAAAACAACTCCATTATGAAGAAACACAGATACCTGATCGCCACCGGCATGTTGCTGGCGGCACTCGCGCCGTTACAAACCCACGCCGCAGCCAACACCTGGACCGGGGCGGGCAGCTCCTACTGGGACACAACCACCGCAAACTGGACGTCCCCGACGACCTGGGTGCAGGGTGGCGATGCGGTCTTTAATGCCACCGGCGCTGGCGAGATCACCCTCGGGGAGGGCATAACCGTCAGCAACATGACTTTCAACGCCGCGGGCTATCAAATAACTGGTATGGGGAGTCTCCTCACCAACTCCGTCGTCACAGCCTATGCGAGCAATAATCTCGCTGCGACCATTTCTGGTCCACAAAGTCTGACCATTCAGGGTACAGGCACTACGGTCCTGCTCGGCGATACATTGCAGAACTATGCCAACAACTTCACGGGAGGGACCTATGTGCGCGGCGGCAATCTGATCCTGCGGGCGGCGGGCGTCAACACCTCCGATAGTTCCTATTACGGCGTTGGAAACATTGAAGCCATTGATACCGGGGCCACCGTGCAAATCGGCACGCTGAACGACGGTTCTGACCCGGACGGCGGCACCAGCAACATCCGCCCCGCCGACGGACAAATCCTTCGAGGCGGTAACTTTGGCCGCCTGAATTTGACCGGCGGCACCTTTGACAACCGGGGGGACAACAACGGCATTCAATATCCTCCACCGGAAGGCACCGGCACAATCATCAACACCTCGCCGTATCAGAGAGCCGTGATGAAGTTAAATAGAAATGATGGTGGCACCTTCGTGTTTAACGGCCAAATCAAAGATGGTGGCGTAACCATCACCAAGACCAACGGCGGACCGGGCTACCAGCAGAACATCGATATGAATGGCGGCGTTTTTACGCTCGTCCTCGGAGGTTCCAACTCCTTCACAGGATTTATCCGGTTAAGCAACGGCGGGACGAACAATATGATCATTCTCACCAACGCTGGGACGCTGGGTTACCCGGCCCCGATCAACTGCCCCGGCCGGCAGATTCTCATGAACAGCGGCACGATCAATCTCAACGGCACCAGCCAGAAGGTTGGCTATGTTTACACCGGCAACGGTGCCGACTCAATCATCACCAACAGCGCTCCGTGCACCGTCTCAACCCTGACGGCCTGCTATAATTGCACCAATCTGGTTCCCTATAACGGGGCGGCCACCCCCCGGGGTATCCGTTGCGGTCTTCTGGATGATCCTACCACTGGTGGCACGCTGGCGCTCACCAAGGAAGGTGTGGCGCTCCAGCCGATCGGGGTTTATGCGGCCGATGTGGGCAGTGCCCTGCCGAACAACTACCATGGTGACACAACGGTCAACAACGGCATCCTCCAGGTTCTCTCGACCAGCGGCATCAGCCCGAATAGCGCGTACCGTTTGAACACGACGCAGGGCAAGTTGCAGTTAGATTATGCCGGCACGACCAATGTGAGGCAGTTGTGGATCAACGGTGTCCAGCAGCCCAACGGCGTTTACGGCTCGGCCCAAACCACCGCCATCACGGGCGCCGGCACCCTCACCGTCACGGGATATGCCCCGGTTTCGCTAGGCGTCTCGCAATCGGGCAACACGCTCACGTTCTCCTGGGCGGGTGTGTACAAGTTGCAGTCCCAGACCAACAGCCTCAACGGCGCGTGGTTCGATTATCCCGGCTGCGGCGCAAGTCCGGTGAACGTAACGGTGGATCAGACGAAAACATCGGAGTTCTTCCGCCTGACAATCCACTAAGATAACTCAAAGAACTCTTAAGCAGCGGGGAGTGTCGTGAGCCGGCGCTCCCCGCCTTTGGCTTAAACACCCTCGGCTCTTGCCGTTTCTCGTTTGCCGACAAACTGAAGACAGACGCTGAAACGCTGAAACCCGCCCCATGCCCCCACCCATTCCCATTTCAGCTTTTCAGTATGGTGCGGGGTGCGTGGTGCCTGTTGCGTGGTGCGGTTCTGACACGAACCGCGCACCACGCAGCAGGCCCCGGGCAGCAGTTCAGCCCGCATGAATCGTAGAGACTTTTGCCGGAGCGTTGTCGCCCTGTCCGGTGCGATTTCCCCGTTGTCGCTTCTTGCCAGCGGGAAGAGTCCAACACGCGTGGCTGCTATAAAGCTGGGGCCAGGCAACGAAACCCGCTTCGTCCTGCAAGACCGATTGGAACATCCGTTCTACTGGTGGCCGCGGACCTTGCTCCGCTATCCGGTCGAACTGGATCCAAAGCCCTCACCCCAGCCCTCTCCCAAGGGGAGAGGGAGACTGACGGATCGAAATAGATTGGTCCTCACGCGCGTGGACACCGGTGAGCGGATCCCAGTTCAGTGGTCCGACGTAGCGCACGGCGATGGCGGATTGATTCGAGCTACGTTGAACTTCTTTGCCGATCTGCCCAGCGGCGCCCGGCGGGAATTCGTCCTCTCCGCCGCCGAAAAGCCGATTCAACACCCGCCCCAGGTCCGGGAACGTCATGAAAGGAACACCATCGTGATTGATTCTGGAGTCTTCCAGGTCCGCATCCCCGCGAGCCAGAGAATACATGGTGAAGCGCCTGGTCCCATCCTGCAGGTTTCGCGTGGCGGCGCGTGGTTTGGAACGTCAACCCTCGGGTTCACTGGCGATCGGGTGACCCGGCTTACCACCCGGCGGGTGGCGGATGGTCCGCTATTCCTGGCGTATGAACTACACTACGAAACCGAGCACGGCTCGCACTACGTGGCCCGGGTTCAATGTGAGGGCGGGTTCGAGTTTGTCCGTTTCGAGGAAAACATGGAGGGGGTGAGGCCGGGGACACGCGGAGTGTTCACCTCGACATGGTCGGACCTTGGGATCACCCATCGCCAGGCTCCGAATCATCCGTTTCCCCTCTCCGACACCGTCCGCAATTACGAAGACTACGACTGGGAGCGCATCGGCGGGATCTTCAAGCTGAAGCCCCAGCAGCTTCCCGAGGGAGAGCTACCTTTCACGCTGGGAGTATATGAACGGGCCCCCGGAAACTTCCGGACCGGAACATTTGCCAATTTCTGGAGTGATCAAGCCCCTCACCCCAGCCCTCTCCCAAGGGGAGAGGGAGACTATTCGGGTGATGCGCTCGGGGTATTCATCCCTGACGTGGAAGGGTGGCAGGACCATGAGTACGCGTATGAGGTCGAGTCCCCGACGTTGCAGGTGCGCTACCATTTTGTGAGCGGAAAGTTCTACTGGAAATGGCCCGTGGTTCATGGGCGCCGGTCCACGTGCATCGCATTCTATGATCATGCCAAAGACAAGGAGGCGATGCGTCTGTTGGAGCAGGATTTCAAGGGTGTCCAGCAGGACGAAATCGCCTATGCCGTGCCGTTGACATTCACGTCGCACGTCCTGTTCCTGCAAAACCGCTACGGCACACTGGATCTGAACCGCGTGAAGGACTGGGTGTTGGAATATCCCGCGAGCGCCCGGCGGCCGGCATCCATCCTCGGAAAGGGGAGGTCCACCGAGCCCGCCGAACTCGAACGCCGGGTGATGACCTCACCCTTCATCTGCACCCTGCCGGTCACCGGCACACGTCAGATGGCCGGACATGGCCCCATCCCCGGGAGGAACATCGTGAATTTTAGTCCGGTCCCGAGCCGGCAGGTGGCGGGCTGGGTGGAAGGGTTCAACCAGTGCAGCGCCGCGTTGACCGATCGCCAGCGGCGGCGGCTTACGGCCATGTTCCTCGTGCTCGCATACGTGCAGGGAGGCGATGAGTTCATGCCCCTCGTCAACCTATTGAGCGGACATCCGAACTTCCTCGCGGACGTCAAGGCGACACCACCGGCGATGGCCTTTTTGTTTCCCGATCACCCCAAGGCGTCGGCCTGGGCGGACATGTGGGAAAAATGCGTGGAGCTGAACACTCGTTTCAACACCCGGCCGGCGGTCAAAGCGTGGAACGCGCTGGGAGGAAGATGGACCGAGAACCTGGGCACCTACGTCTGGGCCTTTCTCGGCCCTTCGCTGCGCACCGAGTTTCTGCTGCGCCAGTTCGACGGGCGAGAGCGCTTTCTCTCTACGCAGCTGGCGGAGATGGCCGACTGGCTGGTCAACGCACTCTCCGCCCCGTTCAACGGCGAATCCGAAGCCGGGTTTCGAAATCTCAACGCCGTGGACTATGGAAGGGAGTGGGGGGTCGTGCCGCCTGGTGGGGGGCCACGCCGACTTCATCCGCCACAAGGGGCGCACTCGGAACAGCGGTTCCCGCCCCGGTCTCTGTGGTATTTCGGCACCTGCCTGCGGCGCTACGCCCCCCTGGCGGCCGAACATGCGATGTGGGCCGCCCGCCCGACGGATCCCAATGCAGAGGAGGCCCCCGGGCGGAAGGGACCGCCGGACCTCATGTACCTGACGCCGGACAACCGCGGAACAAATCCCCACCTGCGGAGCGCCAAGTTCACCGGCTATGGCGTGGTGCTGCGGGCCGGGGTGGACACTCCGGACGAACTCTCCATCCATCTCCAGCAGATTGATGAAGGGCCCAACTATCGCTGGGGTCGATGTGGCGAGGGCGGTTGTGGCGTCCTCTACTTCTATGCCGGGGGGAAATCGTACAGCTACACGGGACCGGAGGATGTCGGGGATCGCGACGATCAAGACACCGACTTCTGCACCACGTTTGGCATCTATAAGAACGGCCAGTTCCGGTCCATCGGCATGAACGTGCTTTCGCGTCCCCTGTATGATCTGGGTACGGGCCAGTTTGCCGAGATTGTGCCGCGTGAAGGATCCACTGCATACTCGACGCCGGAGTATGTCAGCCGGAGCGTCCTGCTGGCCGGTCGGGAGTACTTCGTCTTGTACGACAGCTTGGCCCATCAAGCGCTAACTCACCGGCTCACCTGGTCGGTGCGCAAGGGCGATGAACTCCCCAACATACAGTTGCTCCGCGGAGCCTCTGGCCATCGGGAGACTCAGCGCACGGAAGTGACCTCAGCCTCGACCACCGGGGTGTGGTTTGATGGCCTCGGCGATTCCCTGGCCGTCGTGAGTCATCGCAAAGATCTCAAGGCGGAAGGCACGCCTTTTGGTTGCCGGGTAAATCTGCCGGGCATCCAGGACCTCGTTTTCCGCAACCCGGAACCAATTCAATTCGCCGAGGGTGATATTAGTTTCGAGGGAACTGCCGGCCTGATCCGAACCACAGGAACGACGACGGAATTCTCGCTGTTTCACGGCAGTCGCATCGGAGTTCGAGGCCTCATCTTCGCCACAGAAGATCCGAATCTGGGCATCGGCGGCGTTGTCAGCGAAGGGCGGTCACCCTGCGGGGAATACTTTGCGCCCACGGCATCGGTCTTGCGAATTACCGCCCCCCGCCTTTCGGAGAATACGAGCTTTTACGTTGACGGGGCACCATGCGCGGGACAACGCGAGTCCGGCATGATTCGGTTCGAACTCGAAGCCGGGAGGCATCATTGGGAACTGACGGATGCCCTGCCGGTTCCCAACGCGCCCCGGATCTTGAGAACGGAGACCATCGCTGGCGGTGCCAGGGTCATCGTGGAACCGGTAGCCGCGGCAACCCAATACCAACTGGAATTGAGCAAGGACGGAGGGACCACTTGGACGAAGGTCGAGCTGCAAAGCGGACCAGAACTCGCAGTGGGCGGTCTGCACTACGGTGAAAAGGTGCATGTCCGTGCCTTGGCCTTAAACGCACTCCACTCAAGTGCGCCGGGAGCGGACTACCCCATTTATGCAACCAATCAACCGCCTCCGCCTCCGGACGGGTTGCGAGTGGGATTAACTGACGGAGCGGCAACTATCACCTGGGGTGAAATCCTGGGGGCCTCCGAATACCGGCTCTATGCCCGATTGCGGTCGGAGGGCGAGTTTCGTCTGCTCTATCGTGGAATGGATCGAAGCCACATTGATCGCAGGCATTTCATTCGCGCCTGCAATCCAATTCCCGGTCAATCTGGGGAGAGCGCCAAAGAAACGGTGATTGAGTATTACGTTACAGCGGCAGACGGAAACGGTGAAAGCACCCGATCCTATCCGGCTGATACCGATCCGGCCTCGTGGCGTAACTGGGATCCAAGGCCAGGAGAACGCTTCCGGCGAGTCACCAGTTTTGCAAACGATTCCCCGCCGTCAACGAGCGAATGGCCTCGCTACTACCCCGAGTGAGCCGGATCTCGGATTTACGATTTACGAT
>SESF01031098.1_pt1 | contig 12245 bp, 11 predicted proteins | sample 3171521 | NCBI WGS metagenome assembly SESF01 (sample SAMN10866945, study PRJNA518727) | freshwater metagenome | biome: subpolar coniferous forest; feature: holomictic lake; material: water; isolation source: holomictic Lake 227, 6 m and 8 m depth | place: Canada: near Kenora, Ontario | collected...
CGTTTCCATCGGAGTGCGAATTATCCGGGCTAAAACCTTTTTCGACCCCCGTTTGTGTGCTAAGGAATAGCCGTGTTGGATGATCAAGAACTGAGCGCGGAGCCGGAGCAGGCCATCGCGATCCACGGGGCGCGGGAGCACAATCTGAAGAATGTGTCGCTCACGGTGCCGCGGGGCCAGTTTGTCGTCGTGACCGGCGTGAGCGGGTCGGGCAAGAGCACGCTGGCGTTTGACCTCCTGTTCGCCGAGGGGCAGCGCCGATTTCTCGACTCGATGAATGTCTATGCGCGGCAGTTCGTGGAGCAGTTGTCGCGGCCCGACGTGGACCTGATCACCGGCATCCCGCCAACGGTGAGCATCGAGCAGCGGACCAGCCGCGGCGGCGGCAAAAGCACCGTCGCCACGGTCACGGAAGTCCATCATTTCATTCGGCTGCTCTTCGCGCGGTTGGGGACTCAGTTTTGCCCGGAGTGCCAAGTCTCCGTCGAAGCCCAGACTCGGGATGAACTGGGGCGGCGGTTGCGTCTTGAGCTACACGAGCGGGGCGACCTGGTGTTGCTGGCGCCCGTGGTCAAGAATCGCAAGGGCTTTCACACTGATGTGGCCGAGTGGGCTGTCAGCCACGGATACGCCGAAGTCCGGGCCGATGGGAAATTCTATCCGGCCAAGCAGCGCCTGCGGCTCGACCGCTTTCGCGAGCACAACGTGGAGATTGTCGTAGGGGTGATGGATGCCAAACAGGAGGGAAAGAAGTTACATAAGTTAGAGGGGTTAAATCAGTCACATAAGGCGGGAACCTCGCGGCGCGCTGGGGCCGGCGCACCCTACCGGGAGGCGCAGCAACTCATTGATGAGACACTCAAGCTGGGGCAGGGGACGCTGTTTGCCCTCGATAACGACGGGCGCACCACGGTGCATTCGACGGAACGGGCATGTCCGAAGTGCGGGCGATCGTTCGAGGCGCTCGATCCCAAGAACTTCAGTTACAACTCGCCGCAGGGCTGGTGCCCGCGCTGCCGCGGGTTCGGTGAGCTGTTCTACCTGCCCGACGTGGACCGCGGGGCGCGGGCGGACGCCATCGAGGAATCGTGGTATGGCTGGCAGGAAGGGGAGCGGGAGATGTGTCCGGAGTGCGGGGGGGCGCGGCTCAATGCGCTGGCGCGGGCAGTGAGACTGGACATTGCCCATTGCCGATTGCCAATTGCCAATTGGAAAGGCGCGCCGACGATTGAGGCGTTTGGCCAGATGGCAGTGGAGGTTGTGGACAGGCTCTTTCGCGGGATCAAGTTCAAGGGGCGCGCGGCGGCCATTGCGCGCGATATATTGCCGGAGATTCGGGAGCGGCTGAAGTTCCTGAACGAGGTGGGGCTGGGCTATTTGCAGCTTGGGCGAGGCGTGCCGACGTTGTCCGGCGGGGAGGCACAGCGGATTCGGCTGGCGGCGCAACTGGGCTCGAACCTGAGCGGCGTTCTCTACATTCTGGATGAGCCCACCATCGGTCTCCATGCGCGCGACAACGAGCAGTTGCTGGTGGCGCTGGAGAAGCTAAAAGCCCGGGGCAACTCGGTGCTGGTGGTCGAACATGACGAGGCGACCATGCGGCGGGCGGACTACATCATTGACCTGGGGCCGGGGCCGGGCGTGCATGGCGGCGAGGTGGTCGCGACGGGCACGCTGGCTGAGCTGCTGCGGCATCCGGAATCAGTCACGGGGAAATGCTTGCGGGCGCGGAAGAAGTTTCCGGCGCGAGGGAAGCGGAGGGCGGTGACGGTAAAGTCCGAAGTCCGAGGGCCGAAGGCCGAAAGAAGTCCGAAGTCCGAAGTCCGAAGAGCAGATGGGGAAGCTGAGAGTTGGCTGACGCTCAGGGGCGCTGACAAGAACAACCTGAAGAATCTGACAGTGCGGTTCCCGCTGGGTCGGTTGGTGCTGGTGACCGGGGTGAGCGGGTCGGGCAAGAGCACGCTCGTTCGCGAATGCCTCTTGCCGGCCCTCAAATCCGCCACCGTGCGCCACGCGCCACGCGCCACGCAACCCGCAACAGTCCTCACCGGTTTCGACTCCATCCAAGCCGTTTATGAGGTGGACCAGTCGCCCATTGGCCGCACACCGCGCTCGATCCCCGCGACCTACGTTGGCTTCTTTGACGACATTCGGCAGTTGTTCGCCCAAGTCCCCGAGGCGCGGCTGCGCGGGTATTCGCCGAGCCGGTTCTCTTTCAATAGCGCGCAAGGCCGGTGTCCCGAGTGCGAAGGGGCCGGCACGATCAAGCTGGAGATGAACTTCCTGCCGCCGGCGTTCGTGCGCTGCGAAGTCTGCGGCGGGACACGTTTCAACCGCGAGACGCTCGATATCGCCTACGGCGGGAAGAACATCGCCGAGGTGCTGGAGTTGTCGGTGGAGGAGGCGCTGGAGTTCTTCGCCAGCCTGCCGAGGATCAAGCGGCCGTTGCAGGCGCTAGGCGATACCGGCCTGGGTTATCTGAAACTCGGCCAGACCAGTCCCACGCTGAGCGGCGGCGAAGCACAGCGGGTGAAGCTGGTCAGCCATCTGCTGGCTGGCTTGAAAGAGCCGCACCTGCTCGACCGTCTATCCAAACGGAACCTCTTCATCCTCGAAGAACCGACCATCGGTCTGCACATGGCGGATGTGCAGCGGCTGGTTGAAGTGTTGCAGCGGTTGGTGGACGCCGGTCATTCGGTGATCGTCATCGAGCATAATCTTGACCTTATTGCTGAAGCCGATTGGGTCATCGACCTTGGCCCTGAGGGCGGCGAGGGCGGCGGGCGGATCGTGGGGGAAGGCACGCCTGAGCAAATCGCCCGCAACAAGAACTCGCACACCGGACGCTTCCTCCGTAGTGTTCTGGCCGACGCATGAGCCAGACGTATGCGGAGATTCTCAACGGAGCACCCCTGGCGCGCCGGGCGCCGGGCGACCGGCACGAGCTGATTTGTGGCCGGCTGCACAAGTGGATCAGGGCGAGCGTGGCGAACTTTGCCGGCACACGATTGCTGGCGCCGCGCTCGGAGGTTCGGCTCTCGCTGAACCACACGGTTTGCCCGGACCTGGCGCTGGTGGCCGCTGCGAACGGCAGGGTCTGGCTGGTCGCCGAGATTGTCAGTTCGGACGACCACACGCCTGACACCGTCATCAAGAAGCAAATCTACGAGGAGATGAGGCTGCCGCGCCTGTGGATGGTTGACCCGCGCTACGACAACGTCGAAGTTTATCACGGCAGCGAATACGGCCTGGTCCTCAAAGGCATATTGGCAGGACACGAGCTGCTAACGGAGAAGCTGCTGCCCGAATTCCAGTTAACCGTAACGGAGTTGTTCGCCGCCGAGCCGCAGCGGCGGTGAGCTCAGCTCCGGGACTACCGACTCCCGCGCTGGGCCAGAATCAAGTCGCGCACACCTTTGGGATCAGGAATCGAGTTGATCTGCTCCGCGCCTTCGGCGGTGGCTGCGGTGGAGATCGTCAGGTTGCCGACGCCGACGATGCGCTGCAGGAAGCTTTGGTCAATGTCGATGGAGCGGATATCGCGCGGGTTGTAATCACGGTAGCACTTTGACAGCAGGCCGCGCGTCAGCGTGATGCGGTCCGGGAAGATGCGCAACACCGTCGAAGCCCGCCGGAAATACGCGATGATCGGGGGCACGATCAGCCAGAAAAAGAAGACGTGCCAGAAGTAACCCCACCACGAGGGGCGAACCTCGGCCAAGGGCGCCTGGGTCTCAGCACCAGGGCTTGCCGTGCCCGATCCTGGCGGCTGAGTCAGCTTCTCGGCGACCGGGTAGCCGCAGGTGGGACACGCGCGTGCAGCGTTGGAAACGGGCTTCCCGCAATCCGGGCAATCAATCAGGGCCATAGTTCGTTGAAACGGTGCAAGCATGTGAACCGCGCCGCCAGTTGGCAAGCTTCGAGAATGGCAGAAGTATTGCGAGCAAGCGCACGGGAGCGTTAGAATGATGGGGTGATCAAGCGCTTTACTCCCATCCTTGTGCTGGCCGTGGTCTGCTGGCTGGTCTTCCTGGTCAACAATCTGATCTGGAAAGGTCACTTCGATCAGTATGGCATCACGCCCCGCCAGGTCCGCAGCCTGCCGGGGATCATCTGCGCGCCGTTCCTCCACGCGTCCTACGAGCATCTGGCCGCCAACACGCTGCCGCTCTTGATTTTGGGGGCCATCATCTGCGGGCGCAGCCGGGGTGAATTCGTGGTGGTAACGGGGCTTGGCATATTGGCGACCGGAGGCTTGACCTGGCTCTTCGCGCGAAGCGCCTGCCACATCGGAGCCAGCGGACTGATCTTCTGCTATTTCGGCTACCTCGCCTCACTGGCGTACTTCAACCGGACTTTCGGCGCCCTCTGCCTGTCGGTGGTCTGTATTCTCGGATACGGTGGAATGATTCGAGGCGTCCTTCCCACCGCCACTCCCATTTCGTGGGAAAGCCATCTTGCTGGTCTGGTGGTCGGGACGGCGTTAGCCTGGCTGATGGCGAAACTGAACAGGACGCCCAGCGGCACGAAAGATTTAGCCCCCGGCAGTCTTACGCGGCGTTACTGATAAGTCCGCGGGATAGACGACCCCGAGCAACCCCTCACCCCAGCCCTCTCCCCTTCGGAAGGGGAGAGGGAGAAGCCTCGGCAGCTTTGGGTGTAGGGTATGCTGCGGACTCCCCAGTAAGAGGAAGCCATGCAGGTGCGGGGTGGTGTCCTGCACTTTGCTCTGCACCTTGCTCTTGCTCACTTGACCCTCCCTCCCAATCCATTGACAATCCTCGCCAGATGGTTGCCGTAATTTGCGCTCTGACGGTCCTGGCGCTGATGCTCGCCTGGAGTGTCGGGCGAATGCTTCGACCGCGCCCATCGTTTATGGACCATCCGGTGGTGTTCTTTCTTCTAGTTTGCGGGGCGCTTCTGGTGCTGCGCCTGCCCCAGATCAGGTGGAATGCTGAATTAAATCCGGATGAGTCACAAATGGTCGCCCAGGGGATGCGTTTGCTGTCCCATCCGGTGCCTTGGCGCGATATGGATAGCACGACCAGCGGCCCGCTCAACACCATGTGGTTGACCCTGCCGATGTGTTTTGGTGCGCCCGCAACCTGGCAGACGGCCAGATGGGTGCTTTGGGCATCGACTTGCCTGACCTGGTTCCTGCTATATCTGGCACTGCGCTGCTTCGGAACACGAGCCGAGGCCCAATTCGCTCTGCTGCCGACGGTGTTCTTCTACGCGTTTTCTGACTCGGCTGATTTTATTCACTATAACACGGAGGCGCTTTCGGTCCTTCTGCTTTCAGCCGGCTTCTATCTCCTGGCGAGGGAATGGACGGGTGACCAACCCTCACGGGGAAGGCTGTTCCTCCTAGGCTTGGCCGCGGGCAGTATCATTCTTGCGAAATTGCAGGCAGCCCCCTTGGCCGTGTTTCTCGTGATGGTTGGGCTGGCGCACATCGCTGCCTATCAGCGGCAAGCGCCGCCTTCGCTCGGAGCTGCGGCGCGACAAGCCGGGCGGTCTTGGAAGGCGTGCTGGCGGGAAGCCCTGGCGCTATTTGTGGGAGCGGCGGTCGTGCCTTTCCTGGTGCTGGGAGTGGTGACTATCTATGGCGCGTTGGGTGATTTTTGGAAATCCTATGTCCTCGCCGCGAGTTATTACGTGAAGGAGCCGGTCGTATTCAGGCAACCTTGGCGCACGCTCTTCCTGGCGTACAGCGATGCCACGCCGCACCTGGTGGGCACGCTCGCGGCGCTGGGCTCGCTATTGTGGGCTTGCCTTGCCGGCCGTGCGAGATTGCCGGGGCGGCTCTTTTGGCCGCTGATTGTCATGCTGGCTGACGGGGTCCTGACGGCGGGCTGTTTGATGGTGTCGGGCAAGCCATTTTGGCACTACCTGATTCTGTTCGCCCCCCCTCTGGGGCTTATTTCCGGCCTGGTGTTCTTTGTGGGCAAGACCCAGCTCGTTGTCCCAGGCGAATCCGGCGTGAAATCAGCTCCGAAAAGCCGCGCCCAGGCGGCGTCCCAGCCTGGCCCGCTGCGGACACCGTTCGCATTCACGCTCTGGTTGCTGGTGTTTTCCGTGGGTGTGGCTGCCATACAATTTCAGCGGGTGCCATCTTTCCTTCGCATGACCCGCTATTATTCCAAAACCCCCACACGGAAATCAGTGCTGGCGGACTTCGTCTCGCGGGTAAGCCAGCGCGGCGACAGCATGTCCGTGTGGGGATGGGTGCCGGCCTATTACGTCGAGACCGGGCTCAGCCCGGCGACGCGTGATGCGGTTAGCCACTACCTGATGTCGCCGGGGCCGTATCAGAGCTACTTTCGCAACCGTTACCTCGAGGACCTGGAGCAGAGCCGGCCGGTGGCATTCGTTGACGCGGTGGCGCGGGGCGCGTTTCTGGGCCCGTCGGGCAAGGCGGAGAAGCACGAAGGTTTCCCCGAACTCGCCAGGTATATTGACGAGAACTACAGCTTGTGGGTGGACATCAAACTGGTTGAGGGGGATTCTCCGCTACGGCTGTATCTCCTCAAAGACCGGCTGGCAAAGCTCAGTCCGGCGCTGGCGAATCCCGCCTCGCCGGCGCACCCCCAATGAGCGCGGCGTCACGACACTGCCAGAACTTGCGGCTTGCCCCACCAATCCTTGTTTGGCAGCATGCCGCCAAGATGATTTCGAACGGAAGCCACGTCCTCCCGACCCGCTCGGCGTCAAAAGACAGTCTTTCGTCGTTGCCCTCCGCGAGGATCGCACGCTTTACCAGAGGTGGCCGGGAATGAATGTGACGCAGGCGGTGATCCTGGCTGGTGGTAGAGGCACGCGCGCAAGGATCAAGAGCAGATTCGTGGACGTAGTGAAGGTCATGCTGCCCGTTGACAGGAAGCCCAACCTCCAACGCAATATCGAGATCCTGCGCGACCAGCTCAACGTCACCTCCATTCTGCTTATCGTGGGCCATGGCGAGGAGGAAGTCCGGAGTCGTTTTCGTGACGGGCGGCATTTGGGGGTGCAGATCGAGTATGTCCGGAGCGATCCCGACCACGGCATAGCGGACGCCCTGTTCGCGGTCCGAGACAAGGTCAGCAACGCCTTTTACGTGCTGCTGGGGGATGAGTTCTATCTGGACTTCAACCACGCCACGCTAAAGCAGACCAAACACCAGGGAGCTGACGCGCTGGTGACGTTTATCCGCAAGCACAGCCCACAGGAAATCGCGCGCAATTACTCGCTGAACCTGGCCGATGACATGCGCGTCATCGAGTTGTGTGAAAAGCCGCAGAAAGTGGGGAATGATTTGCTGGGGTTGGGGACGTTCCTGCTGACGGACGCGGTCTTCGAGTATATCGAGAAGACGCCTCTACACCCGGTGACCCGGCGCAAAGAACTCATTGACGTCATCTCGAACATGGCCAAGGAGCGGCGGGTGTATGCGCACGAGCTGCGGGGCATATACGTTAATATTAACACCATTGACGACTGGCATTTCGCGCAGTTCCTCGCGAATCAGGTCGGCTTTCCTTCCAAGCGAAAGAGTTTGGTCATCCCCACTTTTAACGAGGCGGATTCCATCTCCTTCGTGATCAACGACTTTAAGGACTCGGTGGATGAGATCGTGGTCGTGGACGGCGGCAGCACCGACGGGACGGTGGAGAAGCTCGCCGAGTTGAAGGACCGCTTCAACCTGAAGCTGGTGCAGGGAAAATTCCAAGGCTACGGAGATGCGATTATCAACGGGGTCGCCGCGGCGACCGGCGACATTGTCACCATCGTGGAGGGAGACGCCACGTTCAGGTCCCGAGACATGGACAAGCTCTATGAGTATCTGAAGGACTGCGACATGGTCATCGGCACCCGGACGACCTGTCAGTTGATCTGCCAGGGCGCAAACATGCCCTTCTGGCTTAGGATCGCCAATGTGACCGCGGCGAAGTTTATCGAGCTCCTGTGGATATCCAAGGAGCCTCGCTTTACGGATGTCGGCTGCACCTACCGAACCTTTTGGAAGTCGAGCTACGAGGAGATCAAGCACAACTTACTGGGCCCCGGGCCGGAGCTCTCCCCCGAGATGATGATCGAGTTCGTCCGCAACGACATGCGGGTGATTGAAATTCCGGTTAGCTACTACGCGAGGATCGGTGGCTCCTCGAAGCACTCGTTTGGGGTGTGGGGAGTGTCGAAGACTGCCCTAAGGATGCTGGTCATGGTGCTGAAGAAGAAGTTCGGAATCTCATGATGTGACCGCAACGACCGCGCTGGAATCGTGGGGACATTATCCCCGGGCCGAACAGGCTGCCGTCCCTGTGTATTGGAGCAGTGATACGCCGCCTTTCCAGTCCATCGCGGGGACGGTGCTGCCCTACGGTCGCGGCCGCAGCTACGGCGATGTTTGCCTCAACGACGGCGGCACCCTGCTCACGACCGCGCGGATGGACCATTTCCTGGCGTTTGACACCAATACTGGCCGGTTGCACTGCGAGGCTGGCGTCTGCCTGGACCAGATTCTCGACCTGATCGTGCCGCGGGGCTGGTTCCTGCCGGTCACGCCCGGCACCAAGTTCATCACCGTGGCTGGTGCGGTCGCTAACGACATCCACGGGAAGAACCATCACCGGATGGGGACGTTCGGCGAGCATGTCTGCGCCTTTGAACTGTTGCGTTCCGACGGCAGCCGGCGGGTTTGCTCGAGCACACAGAACCCCGAGCTGTTTCGAGCTACCATCGGCGGCTTGGGTTTGACGGGCCTGATCCTCTCGGTTGAGTTCCAGCTCCAGAGAATCCCAACCCCGTTCATCAGGGTGGAGAACATCAAGTACCGCGGGCTGGCGGACTTCTTCGCTCTGGTGCAGGAATCCGAGGCTGCGTTCGAGCACACAGTTGCCTGGGTGGACTGCCTGGCATCGGGCAGGAACTTGGGCCGGGGGATCTTCATGCGCGGCAACACCGCCACCTCTGCGGAGGCCGGCGCTGCTCGGAGAGGCGGGAGCGAAAGGCAGCTCACTTTCCCATTCGACGCACCTAACTGGCTCCTGAATCGCCTGACGGTGACCGCCTTCAACACGCTTTATTATCAAAAGCAGCGGCGGGAGCGCGAAACCAGGCTGGTCCATTACACCCCATTTTTCTACCCGCTTGACGCGATTCTGGATTGGAATCGGATGTACGGCCGGCGCGGTTTCTTCCAATACCAGTTCGTTGCGCCGATGGCCGCCGGCGAAAGCGTGGTGTCCCGCGTGCTGGAAAAGGTCTCGAAATCCGGCGCCGCCTCATTTCTGGCGGTGATGAAAACCTTCGGGCACCGTCCTCGGGCAGGCATGCTCTCCTTTCCCCGCCCGGGGGTCACGTTGGCGATGGACCTCGCGAACCAGGGCGAAAAGACGCTGCGGCTGCTGGACGAGTTCGACGAGATTGTGCTGGCCAACGGAGGCGTGCTTTACCCGGCCAAGGACGCCCGGATGTCTCCGCAGAGCTTCGAGGCTTCGTATCCCAATTGGAAGGAGTTTGCGAAGTTTATTGATCCGCGCTTCTCCTCAAGCTTTTGGCGGCGAGTCACACGCAGTCTCTAAACCCTCATGAGCCGAATCCTGATCATTGGTGCTACGTCAGCCATCGCGCAGGCCTTCGCCCGACTTCGCGCGGCCCGGGGCGACGAGCTGTTCCTGGTCGCCCGCAACGCCGCCAAGCTGCAAGTCCTGGCGTCGGATTTGCAGGTGCGCGGAGCGAAGAAAGTCGGGACACTGGCGGCGGATGCGAATGATTTCGAACGACACGGGCCGATGTTCGAGGCGGCCCGGCGCGAGCTCGGGGACGTGGACACGGTGCTCATCGCGCACGGTGTGCTGGGAGACCAGAAAGCCGCCGAACTCGATTTCAGGCTAGCCGAACAGTCATACCAGACCAACTTCCTGAGCGTGGTCTCCATGCTGACGCCCATGGCCGCTTACTTCGAGGCGCAGCGACGCGGGACGATCGCAGTCATTAGCTCCGTGGCGGGAGACCGGGGTCGGCAGAGCAATTTCATCTATGGTTCGGCCAAAGGCGGCCTCTCGCTCTATCTGGCGGGCCTGCGCAATCGCCTGCACCCCAGCGGCGTGACGGTGCTGACCATTAAGCCCGGTTTTGTAGATACCCCGATGACGGCGCATTTGCGCAAAGGGGCGCTCTTCGCGTCGCCGGAGAAGGTGGCCAGGGATATTTCCCGCGCGATCGAAAAGCGCAAGAGCGCGCTTTACACCCCGGCCATCTGGTTTTGGATTATGGCGGTGATTCGGCTGCTGCCTGAAACGGTGTTCAAGCGGCTGAAGTTGTGACAGGGCAGCGAGTGGAAATGCGGAATGCAGAATGAAAACAGCCGGCTGAACGGGAGCCACTCCCCTTTCTTCCTTCTTCCTTCTTCCTTCACCCTTATAGAGCGGCGGCTCACGCCGCCCTCCTGAGCGTTGCAAGCATAAACGCGGATGATAAACGCGGATGACCGTTCTGCTCCGGAAGCAGCTACCGTGGTCACCTTGACTCAGGTCGGTACCGCGCTAGGTTAATGACCATTCGGCTGGCTTCCAAGTGAGGATGGCCCGCCAGATGTTATGATGAACCTTAATTGTCGCTCATTTAGCTGGTTGCTGGTGTCTGCCAGCCTTGTCCTGACCTCCGCCCTTTTGCGGGGGCAGACGATCATCCAAAGTTTCCCCGGCGTTAACCTGAGCGATGTCGATGGTTTAGGCACCGGAGGGACGCCACCGGACACGATGGGTGCCGCCGGGCCCAACCAATTCGTGGAATTCGTCAACGGTGCATTTGCGATCTACAGCAAGACGGGAGTTCGGCAGTCTTTGATCTCCGACAACACCTTTTGGGAGAATGCGGGGATTAGCGCCTCAACGATTTCCGCCGGGCTGACCGATACACGGATCCTCTATGATGTTGGCAGTGGCCGCTGGTTTGCCTCCGAATTGACCTTGGACACCGTGAACAACCAGGTGCTCCTGGCTCGCTCGGACACCTCCGACCCTGGCGGCATTTGGAAAGCGGTGCAGTTTTCGGGCAGTACCGGTTCCGGTTCGGCGGACTTCGACACGCTCGGTGTGGATTCCACCGGCGTTTACATTGGAGTTAACGATTTCGATTCCTTCGGCGCTTTCAACTATATTGTCTCGTTCTTCTCCATTCCCAAAGCCGATCTTTTGGCCAGTTCGCCCACACTGGCTCGCATGACCAGGTTTGACAACCTCGACGATCAGGTTTACGGCTTCTCCCTCCAAGGCGTCAGCAACCCGGATCCTGGCCTCGGACACGGTGTCATGATAGCAATCGACGACGTTGCCTTCCAATACTTCGACCGCACCACGATCTCCGGCTCCGGCGCCGCGGGGGCCACGCTTGGTTCCACGGCGCGGATCAGCAACACCTACGATGCCGCTCCGAACCCTGCCAGACAGCCCACCGTCGGCTGGACGGTGGACGCCGGCGATGATCGGTTCGCAGCGTCGGTCCGCCAGGTGGGCAGCTATATTTTTATGGCCAATACCGTCCTTGAGGGCAGCTATGACGCCGTGCATTGGATGGTTCTCCGGGAACCCGACAATACCTTGTTGGGCGAGGGGATTATCAGTGACGCAACCCACTATTTCTTTGAGCCGTCCATCGCGGCCAGCCGCAGCGGCAAAATCTTACTCGCCTTCAACCGTTCCGGCTCAGTCAGCCCCGCTGGCGACATCAGCGTCTATGCCGCCGTCGGCACCTTCAGCAGCACTGGTGTCACCATGGGCTCGCCGTTCCTGGTGCGGCAAGGCAGCGTCAACAATTATCACCTTAGTTTTGACTCGGTTCCCTATCGGTGGGGCGACTATAGCGCGACCATGGTGGACCCGACCGATGACAATCTCTTCTGGACGATTCAAGAGATTCCGCCTTCATCCACGACGTGGGGCACGCAGATCACCTTGATTTCGGTGGCAACAAACCGTCCGAGCCTCACCATCAAGCCGTCCGGATCAAATCTAGCGCTGAGCTGGCCGGCGAGCACCGATCCTGCTTTCGCCCTCTATTATGCTACCAGCCTGATACCCCCGGTCACTTGGACCCTCGTGGGCATTCCGGCTGACATCGTTATCAACCAGAACGTCGTCACGGTCCCGCTCCCTGCCGGGCACACCTATTACCGACTCAAGAAATGATAACGCCCAATGCAGAATTCCTAACCCGCTGCCTGGGTTTGGGGCGGCGTGGAATTTGAGTGAGATCATTTCCAA
>SESF01009037.1_pt1 | contig 12238 bp, 9 predicted proteins | sample 3171521 | NCBI WGS metagenome assembly SESF01 (sample SAMN10866945, study PRJNA518727) | freshwater metagenome | biome: subpolar coniferous forest; feature: holomictic lake; material: water; isolation source: holomictic Lake 227, 6 m and 8 m depth | place: Canada: near Kenora, Ontario | collected...
TTGAACGGTTAGCCGCCGCCGGCATAATGGCCGCAGTGATGAACAGAAATGAGTCCGGCGAACACGTAATTCCCTTTCCGCCGCGCATCGTCGAGGCATCTGTTTCCTGCCGCCTGGAAATCCGGGGATGGAACCCGTGGGAGCCGGGTCAGAGGTTATGAGCGAGACAACCGACCTGCCCCAGCCCAAAGCCAAGGCGTTCTGGAACCACCCGAGCGGCGACACCCACCACGCTCGCTCGGCGGAGTTCACCTTCGAGTATTTGTGAGCCGAGAGGTAGCAGGTTCATCGCAAGTTGCCCGGAGCGGTGCATGGCCTGGTAATCAGGCAGGATGAGAATTGCGCTCCTAACCACCGACGGCCGGGAGGTGCGGAAAGACTACCACACGCCCGCCCCACATTTCGGCACGGCGCCGGAGGCGCTAATGCAGGGGTTGGCGCTGTTACCGGAGGTGGAAGTGCATGTGCTCGCCTGCGTGCGCGCCAGGGTAAATGCGCCGCCGAAGCTCGCGCCCAACATATTCTTTCACAGCCTCTACGTTCCAAGGATTGGATGGTTGAGCACTGGCTATCAGGGCTGCATCCGGGCGGTGCGGCGAAAGCTGAAGGAACTTCAGCCCGACCTGGTGCATGGGCAGGGAACCGAGCGCGATTGCGCCATCAGCGCGGCGTTCTCGGGCTTTCCCAATGTGGTGACGATCCACGGCAACATGGCGGAGCTGGCGCGGCAATTCCGGGAACGAGTCGGAAGTTACGGCTGGCTGGCCGCCAGGCTCGAGAACTTCACATTGAGCCGGACGGCCGGGGTATTCTGCAACTCGGCGTACACCGAGCAGTTGGTCCGTCCCCGGACGCGCCGCACCTGGCGCGTGGCAAACGCGGTTCGCGAAGCCTTCTTTGCGCCCGCAAAAACTCCCCCCGGAGCCGCCCGGTGTACCTTGGTGAACCTGGGCGTAATCGCCCGGCGCAAACGGCAGCTTGAATTGCTTGAAGTAGCCCACCATCTCCGGCAGCAGGGGCTGGACTTTGAACTCCAGTTCGTTGGGGATGTAAGTCCGGACGAAAACTACGTTGCGGCGTTCCACGAGAAAATCAAAGGGATGGAGAAAGAGGGTTGCGCACGCTACGTCGGGCTAAAGACCGGCAGCGAACTGGTTGAGCTTTTCGACCGGGCGGCCGGAATGGTGCATTTTTCGCCCGCCGAGTCCTTTGGGCTGGCGGTGGCGGAGGGGCTGGCGCGCGAGCTGAAGCTTTTCGGGACGAGCGTCGGCGGCGTACCCGAAATTGCTGCCGCCGTACCGGAAGCGGAGCTGTTCGAGGTAAACGATTGGCAGGGGCTGACTTCGGCGATCGCGGGCTGGATTCGGCGCGGATTTCCGCGTCCGCACGGCGCAGGAGAGGCAATGCGGGCACGCTACCACCCGAAGATCATCGCCCAGCAACACGTCGAGATTTACCGGGAGGTGCTGGGAGGTTGTAACTCATGAGGTCCTCAATTAAAGGCATCGGTTCGCGGATGATCAGGCATGATGTCGTCTGGAAATGGGTGAAGGCGACGCTGGTGAAAGGAGTTCACTACCTGGAACGGGAGCGGCGCAAGTGGGAAGAAACGCGGCGGAGCTTGCCGGAGCATGTAATCGCGGATAAGGCGATCGAGACGTTCATCCCCGACCTGCGGATCAGGCATGGCATCTTCCAGGGTATGCGGTATCCGCAGATTAGATCGGTGGAAAGCGCGCTCTTTCCGAAGCTGCTGGGCAGCTACGAGCGGGAGCTTCAGCCGGTGCTGGAGCGAATCTGCGGGCAGGGCTACCGGGAAATCGTCAACATCGGGTGCGCGGAGGGTTATTATGCGGTTGGCCTGGCCATGCGCATCCCGGGCGCGCGAGTGCATGCCTTCGACATCAACCCGGAGGCGATCCGGCTATGCCGGGAGATGGCGGCGCTGAACCAGGTAAGCGAGCGGGTGATCACCGGCGCTTTCTGTGACGCGGCGGTTCTCCAAGGGATGCGGCTGGCGGGAAAGACGCTGGTGGTATGCGATTGTGAAGGGTATGAGAAGGAGCTTTTCACGACCGCAACCGTTAAACTCCTGGCACCCCACGATGTGCTGGTGGAGGTGCATGACGGCGTGGACATCACAATTTCAACCTATATTCGCCGTCTATTCGAGCCGACGCACCGGGTCGAAGTAATTGAGAGTCTGGATGACATCAAGAAGGCGCGAACGTATGCCTACCCGGAGCTTGAATCGTATGACCTGCCGACGAGGAAGATTCTCGTGGGCGAGGGGCGCCCTCACATCATGGAATGGTTCTTCATCCAGTCGCGGCAGCCTCCAGCAGAAGCAGACCTCCCGCCAAAGCCGGAGCTTTGCGGAACCGGCAGAGCCCCCTAAGATGCGCTTCTCTAAATGAATACGGATATCACGCGGATCAAAGCGCGGGTGGGGTGTTCGAGCATCAGTTTCCGCCACCTGCAGTTGCCCGGAGCGTTGGACCAGATCCAGGCTCTGGGATTTACCGCTTTGGATATCGGGGTATTGCCGGGCTTTTGCCCGCACATTGATCTGAGGCGGTGGACAGAGCAGGATACGCAGGCGCTGGCGGCGAACCTCGCCGATCGGAGACTAAGGTTGTCGTCGCTGAACGTGAATGTCGCCGGTTTGGCGGTTCGTGATGCGCGGGAGTCGCTGGAGTTTCTCGAAATGACGGTCAAGGTGGGCGCCGGGCTGGGGGCACGCTCAATCACGCTGCCGGTAGGACCGTCGGTTCCCGCGGAGAATTGGCGCGAAGCAGCGGAGTCGGTGGCACGGTGCGCGCGTCACCTGGCCGGGAAGGCGCATGAGGCTGGCCTGCGCATTTCGTTGGAAGCGCCGCACACTGGCGCGCTGGCATCCAACTACGAAGAGTCCAGGCGTCTTTTTGAGTTGGTCAATGACGAGCGGGTGGGATGCACGTTTGACACCAGCCATGGGCAGTTTAACGACCCGCGGCCGGTAGCCGAAGGCCTCAAGGCGGTCGGCGCGAACATAATCCATGTCCATCTGCGGGACGTGCTCGGTCAAAGCTTCGGGGTAACCCCGGGCAAAGGAATCTGTGACTATCTGCCGTTCTTTCAGGCCCTGGTGAACAGCGGCTACCAGGGTGACTTCAACCTCGAAATGGAGTGCGGACCGGCAGTGGCCGAGGCGGAGGTTCGCTTCGCGCGCGATTACCTCGCAGCGGTGCTGGAGGGAAAACCACTGCCACCCGAATTTGCCGCGTGGCGCACCCCGCGTCGCCGGCTGGAGGCGAAGGCACGCCAGGTGATGCGCAATCCCAAGGCCTACCTCACCTCGAGACCCTGGTATGGAGCAATCCGCCCCCTGGCGCGGCCTTTCGTCAGGGGCGCGCGGGCAGTCGTCCCGGCGAGCTACTACCGGTATGAATCAGGCTGGCGCAAGCGGTACACGACCAACAAAACCCTCGGGATAAATCTCGAGCGGAAACCTCCGCACCTGCCCGCGGGAGTCAAGGCGAAGCGGGTGGCCATTGTGGGATGCGGCACGGTCGGACGGTACATGCACGGCCCGTCGTTTGCGAACCTCGCGGGGGTCGAGTTAGTCGGGGTTTGCGACACCAATCCCGAGGCAGCCGCCGTGGCAGGAGAGGAGTTTGGGTGTGCGGCGTTTACCGACCTGGCGGAACTGGTGAGCCAGGCGAGGCCCGACCTGGCCGCCAATTGCACCTCCGAAACAGCCCATAGCACGACGAGCTTGTATCTACTGGAACGGGGAGTGGATGTGTTCTGCGAGAAAATAATGGCGGAGAGCCTAGCGAGCGGCGAGCTGATGGTGCGCCGGGCAACGGAAGGGGGCCGGGTGCTGGGGGTCAACTTCAACTGGCGGTTCCAGCCCGGCATCGCCAAGATCCGGCAGATCAAGGAAGCCGGGACGCTGGGAGAGCTTTGCCTGCTGCGATTCATGTGCCACGCGCACGTCTGGCATCATGTGCTGGACCTGGTGAATTATCTGGGAGGCAAGACCGTGAGCGTGGCGGCGCAGGTCCGGCTCGACCCGCTATCCGAGGACGACCGTCCGTGGCGCCGTTTCGCCGACGAGCTGCTTTATCTTCCCGGAGTTTACGCCAACGCGACGATCGAGACAGCGGAAGGAATTGGAGCCAGCATCACCAGCAGCAGCCTGTGGCAGCCCATTGGGTGCCTGCTCAATCTGGACGCCGTTTTCCGCCGGGGAGTCATCAGCCTTTCGGGGGTGAATTCGCGCGACGCTCTAGGCATTCTCACTTGCGATCAAAAGGACCTGGATCTTCACCTGGGCACCAGCGCCGCCGGCGAGCCGCAGGATTATTCCGTCACCTTCAAACGCTCGATCGAAGCGTTTATGGAGGCTTACCTGCAAGGCAAGCGCCCGCCGACCAACGGGGAGGATGGCCTCTTCACCATGCGCCTGGAGCAAGCGGTCGTCGAGTCGTCAAAGACCGGCCGAACCGTCCGCCTGGAATGAATATTCAAAGAGGCTCTGCCTTGGCGTCGCACCAGCAGCGCTCGCGGTTATTGGTGTGATCCGGAGAGCAACTGATACAGCCCGGAGGCAGCCTTTACAAATGGCACTCCCAGCCGACGGGCAACGGCCTGGAATATCGCATACCGCGCGCTGGGAGGACTTGACCGCAACAACAGCCCGACGTTATAGCGCAATATCCGCGCCGGCAACCGCGCCCCACGCTTGATGAGGTAATCCACCGACATCGGCGCTGTTCTCAAGAACTCGGCTCGGTCAAAGTCAGCCTTGACCCCCGCCTGCCGGAGCAGGCGCAGAACCCGCTTTTGCTGCACGAACACCAGCGGCCGCAGCCGCCCATTGACATCGATCCTGGTGCAGCCGCGCTCCGCACCGCTATGGGCGCGGTTGAAAGCAACCGTGGCGCTCGACTGGGCCGCCCCGTGCCGGGCAATCAGGTTGGACCACATTTCCCAGTCGCCGCAGAATTGGGACGTTTCCCGGAAGCTGCCCAGGCTGCGAGCGTATTCAACCGCAAAAACCTGGCCCGGGAACGGGAACGGTGTGTTGCGGAGCGTGTCCGCGATTTCCACCCTTCGCCATGGGACGGCCAACCTGGGACGCGTGGCGTCGGGAAAAGGCTCGCCCGCTTCCGTGACAAGCTGGGTTTGACCAAAGTACAATCCACAATCCGGCGCCTGGCGGCTTATATCGAGCACAGCCTCCACAAAGCCGGGCGCCAGGTAATCGTCGTCATGCAGGATGGACAGCCAGGGAGTCCGACAGTAATCCAGGCAGGCATTCCAATTGCCGAACAAGCCGCGCCGGCGCGGGTTGCGGATATACTCAATTCGCGATCCGAACTCCTGCCGCACGAAGCGTTCCAGCCCGGAGTCCGGACCACAGTCCTCGACTACGATGACGCGGGCCGGCGTCGTCTGGTTGAGCGCGCTGGCGATGGCCTGCTTTACGAACTTGCGGCGATCGAACACCGTCACGGCGATGGTGATCTGTGCGGCGGAGAGGCTCATGCAAGCTTGCCTGAAAGCGCCGCTCTCAGGAATTGTTGCGCGGTCAAGGGCTGGCCACGGAATCCTCTTCTTACGGTGAACCAATTGCTGTAGGTGGACTCCGCGAGCAGTGGCGCGACCAGCATCCCCCAGAAACCAAACGCCCACGTCAATACGAAGCTCAGCACCAGCATCCACAGACCTGTAAAGACGGCGATCTTGAAGAAAGGCACAACGTTTTCGGTATAAGCCAGCGATCCAAATTGCACGTAAAATAGTTGCTGAGCCAAATACAGGCAATAGAAGATGAGCGCCGGGGTCGCCAGCAGGCGGGCGGGCGTTCCCTTCCACTCCAGCAGCGGATTGCCGGCCAACACCACGAAAACCGCCAGCACAACAAACGTGGCCATCACGAAGGCCAGCCGGCGCGCAAACAGAACCGACATTTCCTCCAGCCGCCCTTGCGTGCGAAGGATGGTCAATTGCGGCCATTTCACTGCCAGCCACAGTCCGGCGAGGTTCATCAGGAAGGCGCCAATTTGTGCCGTCACCCCGAAGCTCGCGGTGGTTGTGCTGTCCAGGAAATGGCTGCTGATCAGGATACTGCCGTTGCCGAGAAGGAAAGTGCCGATGGAGATCATTCCGAACTTGGACGCATTGGGCCATAGCCGTTTCAGGATATCCCGGTCCGGTTTCATGTCCTGCGCGGGAACTCCGGACGCCGCGGCAGCATACACCCGCCGGCAGTAGGCGCGCATAATTACCCCCCGGAGAGCCGAGGCCACCACGACCGAGAGCAGCCCCCAACCGGCCAAAAGCAGCGCCGCCGCACACGCCACATAAGCCAGCCCGCTCCAGGTGTAGGCCGCCTGTATTTCCCGCACGCGACCTATTCCCTGGCAGGCCAGCATCCACCAACTGGTCCCAAGCGTATATCCGATCGTCAGCAAATAGCCGGCCCACGCGATCCAGGCCAGGTGGGGTTCGGTGACGGCGGCGGTGGGTTTCAGCAAAACGACCGTGCCCGCCACCGCCAGCACCACCGTCGCTCCCACGGACAATCGCCAATAGAAATAGCGCACGGTGGCGGTCAGTTGACGGATCCGGCTTAAGTTCGGCTCCCGGCTCTGCGACGGCGGGCGCAATCCTTCCGCGTCAAAATCCTCCGCCCCCGCCCAAAGATAGCTGTAAACCCGCGAAATGGCCGGCCCGAAGCCAAAATCCGCCAGGTTGCCAAAGCCTCCCAAAGCCAGGAACACATACCAAAGCGCCAGCTCGGCATTGGACATCCGGCTCAGCAGCAGCGGCAGCAATAGCAGGTTCGCGCCCAAACGCACCCCAGTCGCAAAGAGGCCATAGAACACGGCCGATTGCCTCAGCCGCTGCCAGTTCGCTTGGAGTTCAAGGAGCTTCATTCAGGGAAGGGCATCGTACCAAGGCAGCCGGCTCGGGTCGAACCTCTTTTGAAAGTCCCTGTGGCAACTCAAACGGCCAGTGACAATGTCGGTTACAAGGGCTCCAATCTGAAGCTGTAGGAGACGACGTAAGGAGTCTCTAATCAGCACGTCCCGAGCAAGCCGAGCTGTGGGCAGCAGGCCAAAAGATCAGAGACTCCTTACATCGTCTCCTACAATGACTCACGAAGACTCTGTCACCGGCCCTGTATGAGCGCAAAAGCACCGGCGAGGAGCGCGGTCGATCTTCACCGCCGCCCTGCCGGGCCTCAGGCATCTCCGCCCGGGGGGCGCGCCAGCCGCGACCTCGACTCGGCGCGCCAACGACGCAGCTTGAGAAACAGCCAGAGGAATACTGACGGCTTGGCCGCCAGGGTCCCTTCCATCCACCAGCCGTCCGGCCGCTTGCGATAGTCCAGCAGGGCCGCTACCAATTGGACGACGTTCCAGTCCGGAACCACGCGGCCGCGGATATTCTCGATCGGCTGGCCCTGCAGCGGGAATCGGCCCCATACCTCCGCTTCGCCCCGCGCGGGCTGGAACTGGAAGAGTTCGTAAAGCCGGCGGGTGACCGGCTGGAAATCAGCGGGCGAAGAACTGGTCTGTCCGGCGAGGTCAAGATAACGGGCGCTGAAGGCAAGCGCGGACGACTGCAGTTCAGCCAGCCCCCAGGCCAGGACCTCGGCATTCCGCGGCTCGGCAAGCCGGGGACGCACAACTTCTCCGGCCGCCTCATAACCGGTGGTGGATCCATGATCGGCAGCCGTAATCATCTCGAACAGGGAGATATTCTGCGACTCCAGGCCATGCCCCGCCTCCTTTAGCTGGCTCCAGTAGTCGAGCATGGCCTGTCCCTCGGGAACAGAGGCGGTGCCGTAGAGGCCGAAGTAAAATCCGGTGAGGCAGGCCGTGTCCGCCTGCCCGGCGAGCTGGAGCGAGCGGCCCAGGCAGCGTTGCAGATTCCCATTCCACCCCATGTCCACCAGGGCAAAGGGCGCGCCGTCGAGCATTCTCTCCTGTTCCAGGTATCGCAGCAGAAGCGTTCGTGCCCGGGCTGCGGCCTGGCATACCAACTCCCGCACACCGTCCCGCAACAGAACCCGGCGGAGGCACTCGAGGCGCGGCTCGGTCAGCGGCTCGCGCCACTGCTCGCGGGCGAATCCCTCCTCGAGGAGGATCGCCTGGAGCAGCTCCGGCTCCAGGCCCAGCCGCGCCAGAACGTGCTCGACCGACAAACCATGGTGGCTGGGCGCAGCCCATTGGATCTCCTCCGGCCCCACGCCGTTCAAGGCCGGAATCCGCCAGGCCTGCCGGGAGCCGTAGAGATAGCGGCACTCGACCTTCAAATCCCACGCCGCGCAGATCTGGCAGGCGATCTTGTGCAGCACCTGCCCGTCGCGGGCGATGAAATACAGCCGCTTCAGGCCCCGTTCTACGGCCTGCCGGAGGCACCAATGGACGAACCCGAACAGCAAGGGGCCGACCACGTCGGCCCCCGTGTTCCAAATGACGCGCTTCTCATCCGGCAACCCATCGCCTTCGAGCCGGGCGAGCCGCATCGCCGCCGCCAGCCGGGAACGCCAAACCGGGACCAGGAGTCCCTCACCCCTCGCCATCCGCTCGTAGCGGCTGAGCCGGGTGGCGGTCACGAACTGGGTCGCGATGCCGAGTTTCCTCGGCACGGAATCATCCGCCAGTGGATTGTCTCCCACATGCACCCAATCCCTCAGTGGAACACGCAGCTCCACGAGGATTTGCAGGTAAAGGTGGCCGCTCGCCTTGGAGGCCCTCGCCTCGCCGGAAACGTAAACCCGATCGCCCGGCTTGAAAAGGCCGTGCCTCGACAGCACCCGTTCCAGAAAAGAGGCTGGCAAGTACATGTCCGAAATGAAAATCACTCGGCCGCTGACCTCGCGCGCCGCCGCGAGCCGTTCCAGCATCCCGGGCACGGGCTGGAGCGCGGCTTCTTCCATTTCCAGCTCGAGCTCCTGTAGCCGCCCGATCTCGGCCGCGGGAAGCCCCAGCTCACGGGCCAGCTCCGCGTAAACCTCGCTCAGCCCGGGCTCTTGCGCCCGCGCGGCCTGCCGCGCGGCGTTCTCGGCTTCTATGCGCTTCCGGGCAAACTCTTCCGCCGCGACTCCCAACCAGCCGCGCCGCCCGGCTGCTTCGCCCAGGGCCACGAACAGATCGCAGGGGACCGCAAATGTCCGGGTCAGGACGGTGTCGAAGATGTCGAAACTGTGCAGGGTCTTCTTCACTGGGAGGCAGTACCCTCAACCCCTGGCCTGCCGGGGGCGAAAGTCCCGCGCGACTCCCTCACGACCGTGGATTGAGTGTTCTTCATTGAGGCGACTATTACTGTGACAGGTTAAATAAGTTAACTGAGTTACATCGTTACAAACACCGGTGGCGCTGGTCGCTCATGTAACTGATTTATCGTATTTAACCTGTCAAGGTACTAGGGTAAAGGCAAGCCGGGCTTCGTGGAAGAAAATGTTGACGGCTGACGAGGGAACGCGAACCGGCGGCCGCCTCGTCCTGGCTTGCAACCATATCGTTACGCCCACAATTGCAACTTCCTGTTGCCCTGCGGGCGGCGGGCGGTGGGCGGAGCCGGGCGTTCACGGGGACTATCGGAGCGGTGGTCCAGCCAACAACCAACCCGTGGCAGCGCCACCCGGCCAGCCTCATGGATTAAGCGGTTTCCCGCGAAGTCGAGTGACCGCCGACAAAAGTCTGATGCCCTGCGGGCCGGTAAGACGCACCAGCCATTTGCTCAGCCGTTGTCGCCACGAAATCGGTTCCGAACGCACATACAACGCCCAGTAATAAATCAATCGTCGCCGGCTCAGTTGCGGCGACCAGCTTGCAATCTGGCCCAGGCTGGGACAAGGAAGTTCCCGGGTGAAGCGCAAAGCGCGGTAGCGTGACCACAGGCCCGCCCGCGAGAAGTTGCGTTTGATCTGATTCCTGCCGTAGGCATGAAAACGGTAGTTCTTGCTTTGCCAAACAGTGGCGCTCAAATCGCAAATCCGGTATCGGACACCGCGAAATGGAAGGAATCGGTTGGGAGCATACAACATGAATTTGAGGTAGAGATTCCAATCCGGGAAATACCGGACTCCTGGATCAAACATGCCCAACTCGATAGCTTTGGCGCACCGCATAACTACCCCCTGATAGGCGCCGTTGTGGGTACACCAGGGTTCAATCCTCTGAAACGCCCCATAATCCAGCGCTTCCTCCCGAACGATGCGTCCCTGCTGGTCGATCACCGCCACCTTGCACCAGTAGAAATCAATCGCAGGATCGAACTGCTGCGAGAATCGCTGGATGAAATCCGACTCCAATACGTCGTCGTCGTGCAGGATCAGCACATAAGGCGTCTGGCAAAGCTTGATGCATTGGTTGAAATTGCCTTGGGGGCCCAGGTTTTCCGGGTTGCGATAATAAGTGATCCTCGACGGGGCGTATGCGGTGATCAGGGCCTTGAAATCCGTCTTGGTGGAAGCGTTGTCCACGACGATGATATTGACCGGCGGAGTCTGCCGGACTGCGCTTTCGAGCGCTTCCCGAAAGAAATCGGCCCGCTCATAAACCGGTATGGCAATGGTCAAAATCTCCTTCATGGAGGACGAAAGAATTCTGCTGCTCGTCATGCCTGGACGTGGGTTCTTTCCGTGATCTCGGCCGGGTGCCACTCCCGGCGGCAATTCCGCCATACCTGGCTGGCCCAAACCAGCATGGCGATCTGAACCACAGCGTACGCCAGCGAGACACCCCAGGCCGCAAAAAAGTAGCCCAAGACAACTATTAGCAAGCCGTTGGCCAGTCCGTTCACCAGGGACAGGATCATGAACGGCTCCTGTTTATGCGCGCGGAGGTAAGTGGCCTGGCCGAAAACGATCTGGTTCACCACCGTGGCCAACACCAAAAGGCTGGTGGGGCCGGGATCGAGGAATCTCTCGCCGATTGCAAAATGCCCCCGCACCACCAGCAAGCCCAGGACAAAGGCCACGCCGCCCAGGATGCAAATGCCCACCGCTTGCGCCGTGGCCCGGTAGAAGAGCCGGTCGAGTTCCGCATACTCCTGCCGGCTGATCAGCATGCCAAAACGCGGTCCCTTGGAGACAGTCCAGGACTGCGCCAGCGCGCTCAAGCTGAACACCAGCGACATGGTAACACCCATCTGGCCCGCCAGCACCGGGCCATGAAAGTAGAACAACACCGGCGTGAAGAAGTTGAAGATGAAGTAGCCGCTGACGCAACTGATCGCAATGCGCCACTGAAACGGCCAGATTTCGTGCCGCCAGGAAATGCTCTCGCCGCCCTCCGGCGCCTGCCGCAGCTCACGTAAGAGCCCGTGCCAGCGCCACCAGTAGGCACCCATCAATACCACAACCATCGAGAACACCGTCACTGGCCCGGTGAATAGACTCGCGCCGCCCCAGACCGCGATCCAGCCTACCACCGCGGTTTCTATCCGGGTGAACGTGCGCAAGCCGTAAATGAAAGGCATTTGATTGCATCCTTCCAACAATGCCCCCACCGGTTGCAAGACCAGCGACAGCCCGGCGCAGACGCAGGCGCTCCACCAGGGCAGAACCCAAGCCACGGAAGGATCATGCTTGGCCCAGAAGAACCAGGATCCGCCCAGGCCCAACCCGATCACCAGAGGCACGGCTATCGCGCCATACCACTTCAAAGACAGGCGGCCCAACGAAAGCAGCCGGGAGCGTGCCCGCGCATCGCCTTCAAGGGTGCCGCCAGGTCCGAACCGCAGGCGGGCAAACTCATGGCTGGCAAATTGGACGATGCACTGGGAAAAGCCCAGTTCCAGGAAGACACTTAATGCCAGCACACTGCCGAAGGTATAGAAATAACCCTGGGTCTTTGGCGTGAAATAGCGCGTCACCAGGAAGATGGTAATGGGGCCGGAAAATAGCGACCACGCCTGACCCAGACTCGCGTAGAAAACCGGCCGATCCACTCCCGCCCAAAGCCGCAATTTGTTTAAGGAGGCTTTCAGGAGAGGAAAAAGAAAAGCTCCCGGTATAGCCGGATCTCCGCCCGATAATGGCTTTCGGCTTTGGCGGCTTTAATTACAAGACGACTCATTGAGCAATGAAGTTTGATTATGTTGAATGAGGGCAGAAATGGAAAGTGATTTCCAGGCTTCGCGCGAGCGGGGGGCGCATCCTGACACACCACCGGAACGCCGGATTTACCCGGCAGCCCGGCGAGCCGCACCTGGGCTACCGGATGAATCC
>SESF01004874.1_pt1 | contig 12232 bp, 8 predicted proteins | sample 3171521 | NCBI WGS metagenome assembly SESF01 (sample SAMN10866945, study PRJNA518727) | freshwater metagenome | biome: subpolar coniferous forest; feature: holomictic lake; material: water; isolation source: holomictic Lake 227, 6 m and 8 m depth | place: Canada: near Kenora, Ontario | collected...
CGATTTTCAATGGGGTGCGCGTTTCTTCCATGCCTATAAACCAATCGACAGCATCAAACAAACCGGTGCCACCATCATCAATATCCACCACGCGAACCCTATCAATCCATGGATCAACTATCCATTCATTGAACACAAAAAAATGAAATCATTCATCGATTCTGCACACGTGGCAGGATTAAAAGTGAAGATCTATAATACAGTTCGTGAACTATCGAATCATGCTTACGAAACATTTCCACTCAGAAGTTTGGGATATGAAATTTATTCAACCGGAAAAGGCGGCGGCTACAGTTGGTTACAAGAACACGTGAGCGAAGATTATATCCCAGCCTGGTTTGTTCCTGAGATCAAAGACGCTGCCATTGTAAACAGTGGTATGAGCCGTTGGCATAATTATTATGTAGAGGGCATGAACTGGTTGGTCAATAATGTGGGCATCGATGGTATCTATCTCGATGATGTGGCATTCGATCGCATCACTATGAAGCGGATCAAACGCGTATTAACGCATGATGGTCACCCAGGCATCATTGACCTGCATTCTGCGAATCAATATAATAAAAGTGACGGCTTTAATAATTCCGCCAACTTATACATGGAGCATTTTCCTTACCTGAATAAACTATGGTTTGGTGAGTACTTCGATTACCAAAAAAATGCGCCCGACTTTTTCTTAACTGAAGTGAGCGGGATCCCATTTGGCTTAATGGGCGAAATGTTAGAGGGCGGTGGCAATCCTTATCGGGGTATGGTTTATGGAATGACGAACCGTATGCCTTGGAGCGATGGTGCTGATCCGCGTGCAATCTGGAAAGTATGGAGTGATTTTGGTATGAAGGGTTCTAAAATGATTGGCTACTGGAGTGATAATGTTCCAGCAAAAACAAATAAAGAGTCGGTGCTCGCAACAGTTTATAAAAAAGAAAGGTCTGCATTAATCTCAGTAGCTAGCTGGTCTGAACAAACAGAGCAAGTAGAATTGATCGTTGATTGGAAAAAAATCGGCATCGATCCAAACAAAGCATCAGTAACACTACCAGCAATGAAAGGGTTTCAAAACGGCATAACATTGAAAATTAGTAATGGTAAGATCGAACCTGTTTCCATTGAAAAAGGAAAGGGTATGATCGTTTGGATCAAAGAATAAAATAGACTGTAATGAATAAAATATTCTGGTTAGGATTCCTAGCCCTGTCAATGCATGTTGTAAATGCACAACAAACAGTAAGTGTAAAAGAATACCAAAAGGAATTTACAACCTATCCATTTTCAGATCCTGACCCGGTTCCAAATTTCTCAGCAATCTATCCCTATTTCCGTTTCGATGGATTTACCGATCAGCCCATTCAGAAAAAATGGAAGGTCATTGAAATCGAAAACGACTATATCAAAATCCTAATCCTTCCAGAAATCGGTGGAAAGATCTGGGCAGCGATCGACAAAAAAACCGACAAGCCATTTCTCTATTATAATCACGCTGTGAAGTTCAGAGATGTGGCTTTACGCGGACCGTGGACCAGTGGCGGACTCGAAGCCAACTACGGCATCATCGGCCACACACCCAATTGCGCCACTCCTGTTGATTATACCATCTTGAAAAAAGCAGATGGAAGTATTAGCTGTGTGATCGGGGGTTTAGATTTATTGTCTTCCACCAATTGGAGATTAGATATCAATCTCGAAAAAGACAAAGCCTATTTTACTACCAGCTCCTTTTGGTATAATACCACACCCAATCAACAGCCCTATTATCATTGGATGAATGCGGGTTTAAAAGCCGATGGAAATTTAGAATTCATTTATCCCGGCAATAAATACCTCGGGCATAATGGCGAGTATAACGATTGGCCCATCAATAAAACCAATGGTAAGAACTTAGCATTTTATAACAACAATAATTTCGGCGGTTATAAATCCTATCATGTGTTCGGTGCCTATACCAATTTCTTTGGCGGCTATTACCACGATGATGATTTTGGGATGGTACGCTATGCCGATCATAACGATAAAGCAGGTAAGAAAATCTGGATCTGGGGGTTATCGCGCCAGGGAATGATCTGGGAAAAATATTTGACCGATACGGATAAGCAATACGTGGAAGTACAATCGGGCCGCATGTTTAATCAGAACGCAGAGCAAAGTACCTTCTCTCCATTCAAACACAGATCTTTTGAACCATATGCTACTGATACCTGGAAAGAATATTGGTATGGCGTTAAAAAAACAAAGGGCATTAGTGCAGCAACCGATTATGGTGCCGTGAATTTGGTGGAAGGAAATGGAAAACTAAATATTTATCTCTTCCCAGTAAAACAAATCAAAGACGAATTACTGATCACACAAAATGGGAAAACGATTTATCAAAAAAATATCACACTAGCTCCACAACAAAATTTTATAGATAGTATTGTTCTAAACAAAGAGGATGGAAAAATTGCTTTTAGTTTAGGAGCCAACAAGATCAATTACAACTCAGATCCTTCTACTAATTATTTAAGCCGACCAGTTGAAACACCAAAAGATTTTAATTGGAATACGGCTTATGGTAATTATTTACAAGGAAAGGAATTTATGGATCAACGGCAGTATCCTGCAGCAGCTCTAAAATTGGAAGCTTCTATCAAACTCGATAGTAATTTTCTACCTACGCTTGTAAAATATGCAGCGCTTAAGTGGTTGAACTTTCAGTATCCTGATGCATTAAAACTCGTTCAGAGAGCTTTAAGTATCGACTCTCACGATGGGGCTGCGAACTATTATTACGGCTTGGTTCAAAATGCATTGGGGCATACTGTAGATGCTTTGGATGGATTTGATCTGGCTACCTTATCTCCTGAATATCGTGGAGCAGCATACACAGAATTAGCAAAGATCTATTGTGCTAAAAAAGATTATGGAAAATCTGTTCGTTATTGCAAAGATGCCCTTGTGCAAAACGCGCATAATATTAAAGCATTAGAATTGCAAGCCATTAATGAACGATTGTTGAAAAATCCAAAAGCGGCTAAAAAAATATGGGATCAAATAATGGCATTAGATCCATTGAACCACACAGTAGATTTCGAAAATTATATCATTACTCCAAACGAAACATCCCTACTGCAATTTAAAAATAAGCTACACAATGAAATGCCTGCAGAGAATTATTTAGAACTCGCAGCAGGTTATTATGAATTGGGGTTATTGGCAGATGCTGAACAAGCAGTTACGGTTTGTGACAATAACACGATTGCAAAATATTGGAAGTTCTATTTTCTTTATACACAACATAAACCTTTCGAAAAAGCATTAGAAGAGGCCAATGCTGCAAGTCCTGATTTTGTTTTTCCATCACGCAGAATGGATTTAGAAGTTTTTTCATCGGCGGTTATGGTAACAAAAAATTGGAAGCCGCTATATTATTTTGCACTACTCTTGAAAAGCAAAAATGTAGAGAATCCGGAATTTAGAAGCCTATTTGATTTCTTTACTAACGGACAGGGCAGCGTACCAGATTATGCCCCATTTTATGCTACAAGGTCAAAAATATTTGCAGCAGACAATCCCGAAAAGGCAATCGCAGATCTACAAAAAGCAATTAGTATCGATAAAGAAGGCTGGCGTTATTATAAAACCTTGACCGAATTTTACAACAAGCAAAAACAATATGCAGATGCTTTGCAAATCATTGGGCCTTTTTACAAAACACATCCCCAACAATATATTATGGGCATGTTGTATGCAAGAACACTCCTCTTCAACAACCAGTATGAAGCAGCTGATAAATTATTAACCGGTTTACAAATCATTCCTTTCGAAGGTTCTACTCAAGGTCATGAATTATACCGCCAGGCAAAACTGATGCAGGCAATCGAAGCCATTGAAAAAAATGAAACTACAAAAGCAATTGCATTGGTGAATCAAGCAAAAGAATGGCCCGAGAATTTGGGTGCGGGCAAACCTTATGATGCTGATATAGATACTAGCCTCGAAGACAAGATCATTGCAGCTACTAAACAAAAGCCAGCTGCGAAAGACATTAGCGCATTGAAAGACTTGGTCCTTAAAAAAGAATAATTATTGATAACTAATTTCCCATTGAACCGAAGCAGCATCGGTTGATCGAAAACTAATTTTTCGAATATTTCCAGAAAGAACATTTTCGATCAGTGTTGCTATTCCTGTGTTCACGGCTTTGAATTGTGCGTCTGCGGGTTCATAAACATAAATACTATACAGATCATCAGCCACTAAATTGCTAGTACCGATTAACCGATTATTGTTCCACTGTAATTGTTCTAATTCCAATGCGCCACAACTAATATGTCTGTTCGTAGCCAATAATTGTGGGTGGTTTTGTTTTTCTCTGAAACAAAACAACTGACAATTATACGCCGTATCTATCGCACCAGGTATAAATTGTTTTGTTTGAATACCTCGAAATTGTTTACTCCAAAATTCAAACACGAGATATTCTTTTTTCGCATCTAATCCAAGGTCTTTCAATGGGATCACCCGATCTCTTTCATCCAGTCTTCCAAGCACTGTCCAGTTTTCATATGGTTTATTTATATCCATTTGAAACAATCCGGTAGTGGTTGTTGTGCTTGCATCAAAAGGCCTCGGACCAGAACCACTCATCTCCGTTTCTGCCTGCGCTATCAAACTCGACCTAGAAGGATCTACATCATATACCTGACCCGGACTTGTCATTAAAACAGGGATCGACCGAATAGCTGCATCAATCAAATTCGACTTTTCATACAAGTCAGGCTGATCAGTGAGCATGAACAGTGAGCCAGTTAAAGAAGTAGCGGTACAACTTCTGTATGCTTCTTTTGCAGAGAGCACAATATGATCCGGATCGTTGCGCCAGATAATATTATTGTATGAATTGAACTGCGCTAAACCTGCATAGCTATAACCATCGTTTCCAATTCTGCAACCATCTACTAAGCCAACCAACTCCGGACGGATGCCCCAACAAGCCATTAAAAATTTATCCTTTCCAATTTGATTGCGCACAGCTGCAACCACATTTCTATAGGCTTCATTTTTATTGATACCATCGCGCATCAGTTCTTTACTAAAAGTATTATAGCCCTCATATTTCAAATGTCTTAACGCATCGAGTTTAAAATACTGCCAGCCTTCTTTGTTAAACTCGGCATATATAGGTTTAATCAATTGATCAATTGTTGACTTGTTCGCCCCATTCATCACATAGCCCACCCAATTACCCAATGCAACTTTACCATCAAGCGTTTTTATGAATAATTCTTTGTGCTGATATGCCGCAACTGAATCTGCAAAAGAAACATTCGTCCAGATCCCAGGTTGAAAACCTTTTGAGGCAATATAGTTAGCAAGGTTTCCCATGCCCGCTGGAAATTTTTTATTTGCGTTGATCCAAGTATCGGGCATGCCGATGGGAACTTGTTGATAACCATCATCAATTTGAATATAGTCGAGTCCGTATTTTTTCAACTTAGTTGACAACACATCAGCCGTGCGATGCATATCAGTTTCAGTAACATTATCAAAGTAGGCAAACCAACTACACCAACCTACTACAGGTTTTTTCCAAATACTATATTCCTTTGGTTTAAAATAAGTCAATCCTCTGTGTTGTTGATAGTACCTGGGTTTGAAGCGAATGATGAGTTCTGATTTAACTACCTGTATTTGGTACTCGTTATTTTCTTGTGGCTGCATATTAAATGCTGGGTAAGCTGCATCGAACGATATGAGCCAGTCATTATTTCTATTATACACGGCATTGTTGAGTAAATTAAAACTCTTACCAACAGTGTGCCTTACAATACTCAAACCTTCATTCCATCTGTCGCTCTCGCATGCGATCGATCCTTCATCAGCTATAACGACTGCTTTGAATGTAAATTTTTTGAAATCGGCGGGCACCAACGAAATGGTTTGATATTGCGCATTATTCATCACAGATTGGTGCTCATGAATTTGCATTTTCGAAACGTTACCAGATACCTGAGCCTTTAAAATTATTTTGTTCTGTACAGAAAAAAACAAGCTGTCTTTTTTCTGTACCACTTGAATAGCTCCTTGTGCAAATAAATTACTAGCACTTAATAGGGTGCAAAACAGTGAGGCAATCATTAATTTTTTCATCATCAATTTTTCAAACTATCATTAAAAAGTATCCAAATCATTTCCATACACTACAGCGCCTTTATATCTGTCCTGTAATTCCTTTAGTAAGCTTTCTTTACTCATTCCAAATGGCAACTGATGTGTGAGTACCAACAATTTGGGTTTTGTTTTATTCGCAATCTCTGCAAGCTGACCCGTAGAAGTATGAAAAGTAGCATGATACTTTTTCCAATGTTCATCCCTTTTCGCCAAGCCTTCCATCGAATACACTTCATGAATCAGTATATCACAATCCTTCGCATTTGCTACCACCGATTCACTGTAGGTACAATCACCCGATACCACAATCACTTTATCCTTTGTTTCAAATCGGTACCCAAATGCATTGGCCCAAGAACCATGGCTCACTTTAAATGCTTTCACCACCACATTCGAATCCTGATAAACAATTCCTTCTTTGATCTCATGCACGTGCACCCGATAAGCTTCTGGTATTCCTCGCTCCAAACCCTTGATGCGAATATCCAAGTCCTCCTTGTAAGCAGATTGAATATCGCGCGTCATCTTGGCGATGCCTTTCGGTCCGTATACTTCTAAAGCTTCCATTCTTCCGGTAACGGCGGGACTAAACATAAAATCTGAATAGCCTCCCACATGATCGCTATGTAAATGTGTAATGAAGAGGCGAGTAAGTCCCTCCGAATTTAAAGAAGGCATGTCTTTCTTCGTAGCTGCGGCGGCTCTGCGCACAACACCCGGACCACAATCCACCACATAAGAATGATTGTTTACGATGATTGCTAGTGATGGACCAGAACGCTCTGGATCAGGGTTTGGCGTACCCGTACCCAACAAAACCACCTTAGTTCCATTATTCTGTGCAATTGATACGATAGAAATAATGCAGAACAAAAAAAGCAGTGGCAATTTCTTCATACCTTAAATTTAGAAAAAGAAAATTAGACATAATATTTAGCAATGAAAAAATCAACTATGAAATATCTATTCGGCCTCTTAACTATGTTGGTGTTGTTCAACATTTCAGTAGGAGCACAGATTTTGTCGAGCAATCAAATCGACTCTTTGGTGGAACTCACTTTAAAAACATTTAATGTGCCGGGTATTTCGGTTGGTGTAGTAAAGGACGGAAAGTTAATCCACGCTAAAGGTTATGGTGTTGCCAGCTTAAGAACCGGAAAAAAAGTAGACGAGTATACTTTGTTTGGAATTGCATCCAATAGCAAATCTTATACTGCAGCAGCTTTAGGTATGCTGGTAGATGAAGGAAAATTAAAATGGGATGATAAGGTAACCGACTATATCCCTGAATTTAAAATGTACAATCCCTATGTAACGGAAGAATTTACGATCCGCGATTTGCTCACACATAGAAGTGGTTTGGGTTTAGGTGCGGGAGATCTTATGATGTTTCCTGACAAAAGTGATTTCACCAAAAAAGACATTATTCATAATCTGCGATATTTAAAACAAGTATCAAGCTTCAGAACAAAATACGATTACGATAATAATTTATACATCGTAGCCGGAGAAGTGGTAGCAAGGGTTTCGGGAATTAGCTGGGAAGACTTCATTGAAAAAAGAATCATGCAGCCCCTCGGTTTTAAAAGTAGTGCAGCTTCGGTATCCAGACTAAAAGATAATAGCAATAGTATTCGTCCGCACGCACCTGTTAACGGAAAAGTAGAAACGATCGATATTGATTGGAGTGAATCTGCGAATGCCGCAGGCGGTATTTGGAGTAATATTATTGATGAGAGCAAATGGGTGATCTTGCAAATGAATCATGGTAAATATGGTGATAGTTTGAAGCAGAAATTATTTAGCGATGAAGTGCACGAAGAAATGTGGGCAGCACAAACGAATATCGGCGCAAGAGCGGTAGCACCTTACAATACGCATTTTTCTGCATATGGATTGGGTTGGTTCTTGAGCGATGTAAAGGGCTATAAACAAGTAACACATACTGGCGGACTAGCAGGAATCGTTACCCAAGTAGTGATGATCCCGGAAATTAATTTAGGTATCATTGTATTCACCAATCAGCAGGTTGGCGCGGCTTTCAGCGCAGTGAGCAATTCAATCAAAGATGGTTATCTAGGTGTGAAAGGGTTCGATTGGGTAAAACTCTTAGCAGCTCGTGTTGCAAAAGGTGAAGCAGAAGCTAAAAAAATCAATGACGAAGTTGCAGCAACCATCGATGCACAAAGCAAAAATAATAAAGGCGCATTTTCAATTGACGCTTATATCGGTAAATACACAGATCAATGGTTTGGCGAAGTAGAGATCTCCATAAAAAATGGCAAAGCCTGGTTTGCTTCAAAGCGTTCTCCTAAATTAAATGGTGAACTGTTTCCTTATAAAGGCAATACTTTAATTGTAAGATGGACAGACAGAAGTATGGATGCAGATGCGTTTGTAATGTTTAGTACGGATAAAGATGGTAAGCCATCGGGTATTAAAATGAATGCGATTTCTCCACTAACAGATTTCAGTTTCGATTTTCAGGATCTTGATTTTAAAAAAATAAATTAATAGCGCATGTCATTTAAAATTGCAGTTCTCGGTGCAGGTATGGTGGGACGCACCATGGCTTTGGAATTAGTCAAATCGCATAATGTAACATCCTTCGATCTGAATCAAGATAATTTAGATCTGTTGAAAAGAAAGAACCCTACTATTCAAACAAAGGCTATCAACTTATTAGATCCAAGTTTGAATTTAAAAGAGGTTTTGAGTTTTGCCGACCTAATAGTGAATGCAGTTCCGGGTTTCATGGGTTATCGTGTTTTAGAATTAGTAATCAAGGCCGGTAAGAATAGTGTTGACATTTCGTTTTTCCCAGAAAGTATTGCTCCATTGCAGCAATTAGCGGTGGAACACAATGTCTGTTCCATTATGGATTGCGGCGTGGCGCCGGGTATGAGTAATTTAATTTTAGGACGCTACAACCAGGAATTCAATGTTCATAATTTTAAATTTTATGTTGGCGGTTTGCCTGTGGTTCGCGAAAAACCTTTCGAATACAAAGCACCGTTCTCTCCGATTGATGTAATTGAAGAATATATGCGTCCAGCAAGACTGCGCGTAAATGGAGTAAATAAAACAGAGCCCGCACTTTCGGAAATTGAAACGTTGAATTTTGATGGGGTCGGTACATTAGATGGATTTAATACCGATGGATTAAGAAGCATCCTAGATAGTTTCCCCGAAATTCCAAACATGTCAGAGAAAACATTGCGTTATCCAGGACACGTTGAACTAATCAAAACACTCAAAGCCATTGGTTTCTTTGATCCTGAACATCTTGGTGCAAGTTCTAAAGTACTGATCAATTCTTGGAAACTAAAAGAAACAGATCAAGACCTTACTGTAATGAAAGCGGTGGTAGAAGGTACTAAAGACGGTCAGCCTATTACGGTAACATACGACTTATTAGATTATTGTGATACAAAAAATCAGTTGAGTTCTATGTCAAGAACAACTGGACTCACTTGCACTGCTATAGCAGAATTGGTATTAGCAGATAAGATCAATTTGAAAGGGGTGTATCCTCCAGAAAAAATTGGTGAGAGCAAAGAGAACTTTGACTTTATCGTTAATTATTTAAATGAGCGCAATGTGCACTGGGTAAAGAAAGTAAATTAATTTAATTCTGTAAGTCCCTCCCAAACATAGGGTTCCGTTTTTTGTTTGCCATCCGGCCTTTCTTTAGAGGTTCGAATGGTAAACACTGGCCAAGATTCCAAGTCTGCTGCTGGCATTTCATAATTTAATATTGTTTGCATTCTTTCAGAATTTAATTCTGAATCAACCCATTCTTTCGCAAGATCCATTGGAAGAAAAAGCGGCATGCGCCATTTATTTTCGCCATCATTATGTATTTGTTTCATCAAATCATTTGCGGCACGGGTGATTAAAGTATAGCTCCAACGTTTTTCTAATTCACCTGTTTCTTTGTTGGGTAATTCAGCTACAGAATATAAACCTGGTAAAAAAAATAGGTCCTGATTTTTTTGATGGATAAAGTAAGGCACTTTTTTGGTCCATTTTTCAATCTTCCGATGTTCAAAAATTCCGGTCACAGGAATCAGGCATCTGCGGTTGCGAATCTTATACCAATAACTCGAAGTATCGCCCAGGACTCTTTCGCTGCGCGCATTGAGCATCATAATTCTTTGTTTTAAAAATGCCTGCTCGTCTTTGATATAATATGGAATGCAACCCCATTCCATCAGTTTAACGTGTAAGTGCTGATCTTCTCTGTTTTGATAAATGATAGGATGTTCTCCAAAACTATGCGCTACAATATGCATCGATGCATTATAGTTGATTTGTACCTGCTCATCAAATTCAATAGTTGGAAACTGTTGCAAGATGGCCGTCAATTTTGCAAGAAAGGAGAGGTCGTAACACATACTATAAATTCAATAGGGTTTTTCCAATTGCGTTTTTTAATATTGGATCTACTTTTTGTTGATCAGCATAGTCGTTCCAATGATTCACAACATCACTAACCTGATCAATGATTTGTTTTGCTTTTTTAATATTCATATTACTTGCTGTCTCTAATAGATCTTCTCTAGTAATATTTTGACGCTTGCCATTTATACGAAGGCTATGTTGACTAACCCAGGTACTACCCGGCCGATAGGCGTGGCAGATATCATAAGCGGGTGATAGTTTCCATTCTCCATTTTGATGCATCACAAATGCAAAGTTTTTGCTGTGATCATCACAGTTTCTTGCCATTACATTAAACACCATCCTTCTAAATAATTGTTCTTGTTGCGGATAAGGTAAATTCAATAAACGCATCAGTTCAAAGATCTGCTCATAACTATATATTCCAACTTCATTAAAATCGTAATGCATCAAAGCACAAAAAGTTTGCACATGCAATTTTTCTTTTTCAGTTGGTCGGTCAAATCTTCTGGTCATAAAATGCGCTCTGCCATTTTCTTCTAACAACCTACTTTCCATCATTTCTATCGCAGAATCTTTCGCCATTTCATAATAGGCCATCTCCACTCTTCCATATCCATTACTTACACCAAATTGTTGATCCTGAACCCCATCAAATTTTATCAGCCAATGTTCAAACCCAGGCGCGGCAGCTGTTTGACCGCTTCTAACTTCTTTTGTGATTGGATTAAACGCGATGATTGCTTTTGCTCTGGCACCACCAGCACTTGTTCCGATTTTTAAAATATCTGTAATGGCCCTTTCATCATCGGTTGATAGGTTTGCAGAAAATATTGTTCGATTGGTTAAAATAGCTTCGGCCACTTGAACAAGATCATTAATGTTTATTTTAGTTTGCGTATCATAAGACTTTGGTTGCACAGGTGAAAATTCTAATGCACCCATCCCTCTTTTTCCAATAAAGCAAAGTATTTCAACAGGATTTAAACTACCTGCTGGCCTACCATTTCTTGCAAGCCAGGCATTGATTAATGCATTACCATATTTATCCGGTAACACATCAGCCAATAATCCAGGCATCCCTTTAAAAGTTTGACTATTTTTTAATTCGGGGAAAGAGAATATTTTTCCTTTCGCAACAGATAGAGGCATTTTTATGGGACACAAATCCCAATTCGTTGCAAGAAATGAATTTTCAAATTCAAAACTGCCTTCGCCTTTTTCTGTATCATAAGCAACAGCGCCTACTTTTTTATTCCAAATTGTAACTTCCGCGATAGAGATCATTTTGTGGCGGTTTTAAATTGAAGTTATTTGGGTAACGATGTTTTATTGGCACTCGATGCGCGCTGTCTTTTATTCCTTTGCATTTTTGCTAATAATAGCGGACTGATCTGCTCCGATACTTCAAAGTTTTTAAAGACTGATAGTTGATCCAATGCACGCATGATCTGTACAAAAGTTAAAAGGCCACCACCGCCGCCACTTTCAATTTGAACCAAAGTAGAGCGATTAATTCCTGCCGCTTCGGCCAACTCTTGCTGCGTTTTGTTTTGCCTCAACCGGGTTTCTTTAAGATAGACCCCGATTAATTCTAATAACGCCTTATCGCTAATGGAATTGTTATATTTGTTGGTTATTTCAATCATTATTCTTGAATTATAGGACTAATGTAGGTTAT
>SESF01011055.1_pt1 | contig 12226 bp, 16 predicted proteins | sample 3171521 | NCBI WGS metagenome assembly SESF01 (sample SAMN10866945, study PRJNA518727) | freshwater metagenome | biome: subpolar coniferous forest; feature: holomictic lake; material: water; isolation source: holomictic Lake 227, 6 m and 8 m depth | place: Canada: near Kenora, Ontario | collected...
GTCAACAACAAATATGCCTATGCGATCTGCTACCCGGCTGACTGGCTTCGGCCCCGGGGCGAAAGCGATGCCGGTGACGGACAGGCTTTTCTGGGCGACAGGGGAGTGAAACTCATCGTCTATGGGGCGTATGATGTCGAGAGGGAGGGACTTTCGGCTCGAATGAAGGCCGACAAGTCGAGCCTCTTGGGTCACTCAGGAACGGTGAGCTATGAAACGATCAAGACTACCTGGTTCGTCATCTCCGGTACCGACGACAGCGGAATCTTCTATCACAAGACGCTTGCAGCAGATGAGGATAGACTGATTTCCTTCACGCTGACATATCCTTCGGCGCTGCGCGGAACCTATGACAATGTGTCTGAGAGGTTATCCAGATGCCTCAAGGTTTTACAAAGATGAACGCGGTGGTACTATTCTGATAATGAGGGTCAGGTTGTGTGAAATAGACGGCGCCGTATTTGACGCTGGCATGACCATTGAGTTCAATCTGCTGACCATTCACACCATCGGCAGCCTATAAACCGTCGAGCAAATGGTTTGATGAAACTGAAGTCGTTGTCCCCGTTTGGGAGTGGATAACATTTGCGTTATGTGGGATATTTTCGTCAATGCGGCATGCCTATGTCAAACATGTACAGCCCTCATTTTAAGCGGGAGAATCACTCATGGCCAGCGTTCTGTTCTTTTTGTTTTTGCTCACATCATTCGCTGCGAGCATTGTATGTTTTGTCTTTGGTTTATTTGGCATGGGTTTCGGAGGCATAACGAGCGCAACAATAATTTTTATGGCTTTCCCTATTATTGTCGTTATAGCAGGCATCTTACGGTTAAGGGTACGGGCACGGGCCACATTGCTGTTAAAGGAGGGGAGTCTAGGGGCTGGGAATCGTGCCGAAGAGTTCCTTCTTAATATCTTATTATTAACCCCCGTTATTGTTGTTCTCCAAATTTTCATTTGTAAATTTACAAAGAGTTTACATAATGGTTTTGAATATGTCTCCGTGCGGCAGCCTTATGGTGATCTTTTGTGATCTTCGGGCAATCATAATCTGATTTATTATTGTTTCACTGGAGATGGAGCCATTAGGGCTGTGTTTCTATAACAAATGAATTGCTTTCTGGCTACAATGAAGTGCTTAGGTGGGTCATTCCTAGATAGGGCTGTCGTATTAAGTGTTGCAAGACATTTTCATATCTGCCGCATGCCATCGTCAGGCATGCGTAACGACTCACCTTGGGCAGGAGAGCATGGCATGATCAGCATTGTGCAGTTCGTTTTATGGATTACATCATTCATTTCTAGCATTGTGTGTGCTGCTGTTGGTTTTATCGGTACAGGAATGGGTAATGACGGCTTAACTTTTTGGGGAGTGCATATGATGGCTTCCCCTATTATTGTTACTATGGCGGGTGTTTTCGCGTTATGGGCAGAGAATTGGGCTACTGTGTTGATGCTAAATATCATATTTATGGTACCCGTTGTGCAAATCTTTCCATTACTTGGGAGCCTAAATTACGATATCGTAAATCTGCTCTATAGTCACAAGTAGACAACTGTTGGTCCCCCATCCAGTCGATGACATGACGTGTTGTTCAGTTCGCCTTAAGGAACGCAATAACGGCTTTCCGATCCGCATCATCGTCAAAGCCAGAAAACGTAATATCGAGATACCTGTGTGGGGCGTAAGCGACAGGACCGACGTATTTCAGCGAACTTGTCAGATAGCCGTCGAGGTGCTCTTCTGTCCAGGTAATGGAGGTATCATGGATGGCACTTGAATAATTATAATTTTGCGCAATTCCGGCATGCCGACCAACAACTCCATGAAGACTAGGACCAAGCGCATTTTTATCCTCGCTTGGCATTGCATGACAGGAAGAACATTGTCTTAAATACAGATGCTCTCCTTTGTTAACAAGGCTGTCTTCATGAGTTGCATCGAACATGAGACGAAGTATAAAACCAAACACCTTAAACGCAAGCGTCTCTGGTTCGTTCATGACCGCCCAACTTTGTATGACTTCATCACCTTAAAGCGTATCGACCTATGCCCATCCCGCCCCAGCCATGCTCTGCCATTACGCTGACCTGTTTGCCCGCTGGCTAGGAGCCTGTTGCGAAATCCAAAATTGACGCTGACCGGCGTCGGGGTATGAGCTAAAATCGGCGAAAGACCGCCCTTATGCGGCTATTTTTCGGGCATTTTCCGCCTTCCGGACAGAGTCCCGGTGTAGTTTCCGGATATTGTGAACAGCGGCTTGGAGCCTACGGGATTCACACATCTCCGTCCGCCTAATTCGCCATCGCGAATCCTACTGCCATCATGGAAAAGCGGCTCCAGCCTGCTCTCATAGTTTTCGGCCCTGGCGGTTTATAGTAGCAATTCCAACCCCCTAGTCGAGCAACTATCCAGGATAGCCAAGCCAGAGATTGTGGTGGGTGCGGATTTTTCTGCCGAAGGGTTCCGCCTTCAAGGCTCTTCCCGATCGCCTCTGCAGCCGGTAATAATGCCGAGTTAATCACATCGCTGGCGGGCCTTTGGCTTCCGCCACGCGCGTCAACCAACTGGATTGTTCGAGTTGCCGCTTCCAGCCCTACCATTGCAAGCTTGAATATCCGGTCAGCATGGTGCAATTGAGTTTCCTCAAGTTGCATGCCATCTCGCTTCAATGAGCGGAATATTTCTTCAATCCTCCATCTGAGGCGGTACGAACGCACAATTTCCTCTGCTTCAGCGGCTGTAGATACATTAATCGTTGTTAGAAGTCTCCACAAGAGCGGTTCGCCCTTGACCGGCACACCGATTTCACGTGCTTCGACAAGGGTCAGAGACACCGTCCTGGGATCGCCACGGCTAAATCCTCTGCGCGGTCGGTTAATTTCAACAACCCCGGCGCGCAAGGCAACTGTTGCAGTGCGGCCTGGCTCACCTGTTCGACGTGGCGTTACCACAACACGCATCCTGCCCAACTCAGTCCAGGAGGTTGGCGAAGCAAACAGGAAGCCACCATTATGCAATACCCTGTCATGGGCCGCGCGAACAATCATATCAACATTCGCCGGTCGGCGTGCAAAACTACTAAAATTGTCGCACTCACGATCTGCGACCATAACTACTGAGTTGGCGTCAGTTAATATTTCACTTGCGCGTTCGGCACCAGTTAACCACCGAAAGCTCTCCTTATCCTCTAGTGTACGATTCCTTCGAGCAGCTTTATCTACCTCCTTGTCTCTTGTCCAAATCTGTACGTCAACAAGTCCAAGCACGGCCTCAGAATCTGCATCAACTGCAACGACGGGGTGCATGAAAAATCCAGCCGCGACACCATTACCTGCGGGGCCAAGTCCCTGACGATTCGCTTCGCGCCCAGAGAAGTTGATCTCGGTTGTGTCCTGTACCGCTAGAATGCGCCTGCCAGCACATGCTGACGCCGTGTTGCTCGATAATGTTTTTACCATTTCTTTACAACTAACAGAGGGCGCCGACAGAAACCTGTGGATTGCGATCTCTCCAGCCCGGTCACCGCCTAGGGTCCGGATCACAAGTGAGCCAGTTTCAACTACTCGCTCAATAAGGCGATCTCCGACAGATGCGCGACGCGCATCACCAAATTCCCCTAATTGTCCCACATATTTTGCCATGGCACCCTCCACCTGAGAATGCCTCATTGAACCAATGGGATGATCCTATGGCAAGTAAATTGTGTGAACGCCGTAGGCTTGGAGCTTCCACTCGCCGCGGCACGGTTCGATGCCTCGCATTGAGAACTGATCCGCGCTCTGGCAGCCCTTCATCTGGCCGAAGACCGGTTCCACGGTCTGGCTGCGCAGGCGGTAGAGGGCGCGGCCGCGTTTGGTCGCCAGTTTGCGATCCATGCGTTGGCGGGCGGTCATGTTTTTCGGCTTGCGGCCACGGGGCGGTTTGGCCTCGCGCAGGGCGGCGCGCTGCTTGTGATCCTTCTTGGTCGCGATCAGCAGTTCCCGGTCCTCGGTCTCGGTGGCGAGGTTGGCTTCGGAGCAATACCCCGCGTCAGCCAGCGCCACGCCAAGGGTGGCGTCCTCGCCGACGACCGCCTCGACCATCGCCTGCGCCTGGTTGAGCATCGGGTCCAACTGATTGATATCGTTGGCCTGAGTTGTCACGTCGGCGGCCAGGATAATCTGGTTTTCGGTCACCACCGCCTGAGCGTTGTAGCCCTGGATGAAGCCGCGCCGGGTCTTCATCATCTCGCTGTCCGGGTCGGTGACGTTGGCCACCGTGTCGGGATCGACGGTCGCGTCGGCGGGCTTGGGTTTGCGCCCACGCTTGCGGCGGCCGGTTTCCTGCTCTTCGGCGGCGCGCGTCTCGATCTTTTCCTGCTGATGGGCCGCAGCGGCCGCTGCCTTGGTTTCGAGCTTGGTTTGGCATTGTTTCAGTCGAGCTAGACGATCCTTCGCCTTGACCAAGCTCTTGGGCAGTTCATCCCCGCGCTTGTCGCCAAAAAGGTCGTCCTCCCGAGCATCTGTCGCTTCAGCTTCCTTCATTATCGCGGCAACCTCTTCCTCGATGGTCTTGGCTGTCCGATTGGCTTCGAGAGAAGCATTGGCTTTGACTTTGGTTCCATCCAGAGCGACCATGCCCAGCTTAACCAAGCCCGCTTCGCGGCACAGCTTCAGCACCTCGACGAACAGCGCTTCCATGTCGGCGACGTGCCGCTTGCGAAAGCGCGCGATAACCGTGTGGTCGGGAATCTGGTTGCCGACGATGAAGCGGAACCCAACGTCCCGCTCACACAGCGCTTCGATGCGTCGGCTCGACCGGCAGCCGAAGCTATAGGCGTAAATCAGCAGTGAAAGAAGAACACTCGGGGCAAACGGCGCATTCCCAGCCCTGCCGACTTTGTATTCCTTGAGAAAGGCCGACAGGTCCATCAAGGACACAGCGTCGACGATCAGGTGGACAATGTCAGTGTCCGACAGCCAGTCCATCATATCGACCGGCAATAACGCCAACTGCCGCCGATCTGTTTCCCGAAAGTATTTCGCCATGACCGCCTCGTGCTCGACCAATGGCGACAGAGAATCATATCTATTCTTTCTGTTCAACCCAAAACGGGAGCCATCGTGCTGAAATCGACACGCTTTGAGATTAAACTGATACAATTTTAGTAAAACTAGATTCAGCAACAGGCTCCTAGTAACCAAACAAGGATTCAACACCATAAACATTATTATCTAGTTACAAAATATCCTAAGCCAGCCATAAACACAAAGATTAACAGCCATGGCAGCGTATATCGTAAAACCGTTGGCTGTTTCGTAGTACCGGTAGAAATTTGTTGGTTTGGAGTGATGGCAGGAATTACCAAAATAACTATATCAATTAATGCATTCATGACCTTGTCGATCATTGTATAGCCCCGATATTATAAAAGTTAGAAGCCCCAATAATAATAAAAGCTATACATGCTATAGACCATACATCGCAGTCAGTTCCACCATGCACACCGGATCATGCTCACACCGTAGCTGAGAATGTCAAGGCAGCAGCACCACGTCACCGCGGCGACTATCATCCATCATCAGACGGACCGCGACGAAACGGTCTCAAACGTATCCAAAAAATTCTCCCTTCCCACTTCCCTCCCAATCACCCTCTGATCACCGCCACCTATCTCCTAGATTTCCTTCACCATCTATCGATCTGCCCTAGATATATATGGTATATGACCGTATACTCGATACATCTACAGATTGTGGTATATTCCATGTCCCAAACAAAATACATAGCCTACTACAGGGTTTCCACAGCCGCACAAGGTAGGTCCGGCCTTGGACTCGAGGCCCAGCAAGCAGCCGTCAAAGCCTTCCTCCAAGGCCGTGACCATGACCTTGCCGGCCAGTTCATTGAAATCGAATCGGGCAGAAATTCAGAAAGGCCCCGACTCGGAGAAGCACTGGCCTTGGCTCGTAAACTCAAAGCCACCCTGGTGATCGCCAAACTGGACAGGCTGGCACGATCCGTATCGTTCATTGCCAATCTCATGGATGCCGGTGTCGAGTTCGTGGCCTGCGACATGCCCGCCGCAAACAGGCTTACACTTCATATTATGGCGGCCGTGGGCGAAGCGGAAGCCAGGATGATTTCCGAGCGAACCATAGCCGCACTGGCTGCCGCCAAAGCCCGAGGCGTGCGTCTCGGGAATCCAACCAATCTTCCCATCGCACAAGCCGCCGGTCACAAAACGATGATGCAGGATGCCGACGATCATGCCAGCAAGGTGCTCTCGACCATCAGGGAAATCGTTCGAAACGGTACGGTCAGCGTCCATAAGATTGCTTCAACAATGAACGAACGCGGTGTTCCGACCCGCCGGGGCGGGTCATGGTCTGGCACCTCGATCTTGAACACCATTCGGCGCTGTGGCTTCCAGACCGTGAGTGATGTGGTGGCTTCGGCATGATTGTTCTGGTGACACAACTTTCATGCCATATTCCTTGGAATCTCGCTCAACCATATTTCGGCTGGTATCGTGAAATCCCGGCAGAACACTCTTGATTTCCATAATGAGCGCGATCTGATTGCAATAAAATTCTCTCATAACGTGTTGATGGTGTGTTAATCCACCAAATCCACGGCATTACCGTCCTCCTGCCAGGAAGCAGGCTCAGTACCATCAACACTGTGCCCGACTCGGGATTTGATTCCGAGATTGATCGGCCACACCTACAGGACGGAAGATGCCATGAATACAAAATTGCAGACAGCCAAGATCAGGCAACACAATGATCAATTTCGCCAGACAGGCCGGGGTGGTAGAATAATGCTCACCAGTGGCATTCAAGCATTGGGACAGCAGGCGATCATGGAGATTATGGCGAAGATCAGGGCATTCAATAACTTTACAAAGGACAATGACCCCTACGGTGAGAGGGACTTTGGAAAAATCGAACACAATGGCGAAACCGTGTTTTGGAAAATGTCCTACTACGATCGAGCCATGGAGTTCGGGTCAAATGATCCTTCTGATCCTGCGGTTACCATGCGGGTTATGACCGTGATGCTGGCAGAAGAGTATTAACCATAATGATAGCGTCCAGTAACTTCTATGATCAAGTTAGTGAACAACATAATTTTTGTAATTTTATTTTAAAAACTCGATTTTGCAAGTTGCAATTAAAAGGCCACCCATATAAATATTTCTGGGTGGCCATTTAATATGGGCATTATTGTTAGTTTATTGAGCTATCTGTTATTACGGCATCCCATCCATTAATAACGATGTTTCCATCTTCGTTAACTTCAACCGACTCAATATCACGGTCATCAATTGGAAATGCTTCAAAACAATCTTCGCACTCGTCGGAGTTATTTTCATTTGACCAATCTGACCATAACTCGGAATCCATGCTCTGCTGTACGATACGCTTCAGGTCGTCAAGATTTTCAGCCTTGATTACCACATCACGAAATGATGTCCGTTTATGATAGACGCGATAGAACATTGCTCCATCGCTACCATTCTGCCCTTCTACAGTTACCAGAGGCAAAACATCTCCATCATTAAATTTTTCAATATGTTCCATTGTGCTTACTCCTTCATAGGTTTGAGCGGGTTTTTAATTATGCGATAGTTTCTTCTACAAGGCTGGTTTCCATGATCATACCGTCTGGAAACCTCATGAATACCTAGTTTCCATATCAGGTATTAGGCATATCAATGTAGCCGTATGGCGTTTCAATTCCATAATTTACAGCATAAAGTATGCGTATAGAATGGGCTTTTGGAGGTAAAATTTTTTGTTTTGTGTTCATTTTGTGATCCTCATTTATAATTTCATTACTCTTACGTATTATATAGACACCCTGCATAAGGAATAATTATTGTAAATCTCGCCAGAATGCCTTTTAGGTGTTAGGCTGGCCCATCATGACTACCACTCCAGCCTAGAACCATCAGTCAAGAGCCAAGCTTCGCTATGCGGCCATAGTTTTGTTCTAATTCTGAAAATCATGCTAGAACCCGTAAAATGTCTTCAGCTTCAATTTCATTAAGCTTATCATTATCAACAGCATCAACTTCGAATTCTCAAGCAGATTGTGTATGCTGGGCAGCGATTGCAGCGGCTAACTGCTCATTATTAGCTTCAACATACATTTCCTCAACTTTGCGCAAGACCTCAAACACTTTATAGATAGCCATTTTTATTCACTCCTTATTCTCAATTATAGATAATTTTGGTACTTTGCGAAGAAGGAAGTTCAATACCTCGTTAACATAGTGTTGATCCCATAGTATCTCATTCTCCCATTCTTCTACGGCTCGTTCACAAGCTATATCCCCAGCTTCATTTGTGGATTTTGCTTCAACATCATATGATGCTTCAAAAACCGGCCTTACTTCGATATTAACTTTATACTTTGTCATATTCATTTCCTTTCAACTTTATAGATATATTCGCCACCACCTAGTTCACCAAGGTCATCTTTATCAAGCAACTTGATTGCCATATTAATTGCACTATCTTCAGAATCAGCTTCAACACCGATCCAAAGCTGATATCCATTTTGACCAGTTATTTCGACTTCATATTGATCCATGTCAATTCTCCATTATTTCTAAAGTATAATAGTTTCTTACGATCATTTTGCTTGGCGCTGTATCTTGACGGACAGGTATTTTTGCCAAGATGCTTCGAGAACGGTGAAACCGTTTTCCTTCATCGTCGCTTTGAAAGCCCGCAGCATTCTTTCAGTTGGGGGCTTGTCAAGTGCATCAACAGTAAATTCAATGACGCCACTAACAGCTCCACGATCGACAACGTCTATAAGGCCACCAAGCTTATAGTCGTTTATTAATATCGAAACAGCAGTCGTTAGTTCCGGTGAAGTAGCTGTGTATTCTCGAAACGGGTAACCCATAACACAATCCTTCCATTATTCTCACAGTCATCGTATTACAAAATGTCTGCATTTCTCCTGCTAACAAGGTAAATGTATTATCATGGATCATAGGCGGCAATCTAAAAATCTCTATGAAAGTGATATTATTTGAATGCCGATACCGGAGGAACAAGCTATTATCGTTTGCGCGAGTCTGATAAGACATGATGTGGTCGCTATTGCGTCGGCATCATAGTATGGCCGCTAATGTCATCTATTCTCTGACATGAATTCGCTCGAAAATGGCCAAAAACGCTTAAAGCGGTTTTGAAGGGGTTTGGCCGTTGTGTTCGGCACCATGGTCGTCAGTTCGCCGCCGGCAGCCGGTGCATGTCCCCCGTTAACCGCCCTGACATGAATTTGCTCGAAAGTGGCCCAAAACGCTTAAAGCGTTTTTGAGGGGGTTTTGGCGGTGGTGGTCGGCATCATGGTCGTCAGTTCGCCGCAGGCAGCCGGTGCATGTCCGCCGTTAAATTGCCCTGACATAAATTCGGTCGAAACTGGCCAAAAACGCTTAAAGCGTTTTTGATGGGTTTTGGCGTGGTCGGCATCATGATCGTCGGCTCGCCGCCGGCAGCCGGTGCATGTCCCCCGTTAACCGCCCTGACATAAATCCGGTCGAAAGTGGCCAAAAACGCTTTAAGCGTTTTTGAGGGGTTTTGGCGGTGGTGGTCGGCATCATGGTCGTCAGTTCGCCGCAGGCAGCCGGGGCATTTCCGCCGTTAAATCGCCCTGACATAAATTCGGTCGAAAGTGGCCAAAAACGCTTAAAGCGTTTTTGAGGGGTTCTGGCGGTGGTGGTCGGCAACATGGTCGTCGGCTCGCCGCAGGCAGCCGGGGCATTTCCGCCGTTAAATCGCCCTGACATGAATTCTGTCGAAACTGGCAAAAAACGCTTAAAGCGTTTTTGAGGGTTTTTGGCGGTGGTGGTCGGCATCACCTTCGAGACAAAGGCCCCAAAACGTGTTTAACACGTTTTCAATTTCAGGAAGATTCGTCCACGGCAAGGTCGGCATCACCATCGTGAAAAATTCAAAACGTGTTAAACACGTTCTCAGTTTCAAAAGGTAGACAGCAACGGCATGGCCACGTAGCAACGAGTTCATGGCCTAAAACGGTTTCACCGTTTTACACGGTAACCGGCCAGTGTCAATTGGCCTGAGCCATTGCCGTCGTCACCTGTCCAGCTAATATCCGGTTCATTCGGTTTCGTTCGAATGATCCGGTATCGTTTAGCCTGTGCTAACAATCACCAGGGCAAAAAAAGCCTCATTGATATCATTGACGAATTCGCTCTAGGAATCGGTTGACTCGATTCTGGTGAAATTTCGCCAACCGTTCAAGCACCGTAAGCCTGAAATCGCCAGCACAAAGGTAAGTGACTGAACCATCATAATCGTAAGGCCAACTTATCATGAAGGGGGGCGAGATATTTTGCTATGAATTACTCGATTTAGGCGACTGGCAGGTTTCACACGCAAAAGTGCATTATTGAAATCATTGACGAATTCGCTCTGAGAATCGGGTGAGTCGATTTTGAGGGCAATCCGGCGGACAAATTGGGTAAGGTAATGATGATCGCAGGGAAGTTGCTGCGATATGACGAAGAAGACACCGCCATCGCATTTATCAATGTTCTCGCAAAAGTAGTTGCATTGATATCATTGATGAATTCGCTCTGAGAATTAGGTGACTCGATTTTGGGGGGGAATTGAGGGGGCAAAACTGGCAAGGTGATGATGCTCGCGAGGATGGTGCAGCGACCTGATGGCCGGCACATGCCCGCCGGCCATCCTCATTCTGCCTATGCCGCCATTTTCGACGGATTGAATTTACGAAGGCTCGACATGATGCCTTTGATCTGGCCGCGTCTTTCAGCAGGTGAATGCCCATAGGCCGCTTCCTGCTCCAATATCTGCCTGATTTCAAAATCATTCAATCCGGCAGTCTTCAGTTTACAAGCCAATCTGTAAAAGCCATTATTGCCCATACCCGCTGGAAGTGATCGCCATTCACTGATCGCAGTCAGTATGGCAGTCTCATTTTTATTGAAATTAGCAGAACGATTGTTAACTTGATTGTTATTCTGATTATCAATATCTGGTTTAGCATACACGACGTTATTATCATATGCTGGTTTCAATACATATTGTTGTGGTTCAATCGGGGCATAGCTGATCCAGAGATCAGGGTCCATGATCGGTACATTATCAAGCCAGTTTTCCCTCCAGAAGGTATATTTCAAGCCAAGGCCTGCTCGACATGGCAGATAGAAGAATGAATTGGCCGTTCTCTTTGAAACATCAAGCCCGGATTTAGGCGGCATTGATCGACCTGATTTAAGTGCTTCATCATATGATTTATCAGTTCCTACAAAGTAGCCGAACTCCTTAATCCTTTCCGCAACCGCATCCCATATCGCGTGATACATATCCGCCGTCAGCGGTGATCTGCTCGGGAAAAGAACGCGGAACTTGGTTTTGCCATCTTTGCCATTATTGAATGAATTAAACAGCAACCACTTGACATCGGGGAATATGCGGGCAAATTCATCAGGCATCAGCAATCCATTATCAAAATCAAGCCAGACCCCATTAACAGCAACTATATTGTCCAGGCCCTTCGTGGTATCTTTCGCAAGAGATGGGTCAAACAAGGCCCCTGATATCAGAGTGTTGTCCTCCTTCTTGGCTTGAATTTGATCCAGGCACTGACGGAGTTGAATGCGGATATCATCCCAGTCGAGGTGAACGGATTGTTCAATATCACGTGAATGGACAGATGTCTCGTGAGATAGGGCAATATCATTTCTAACGAAAAGTGCCTTATATAAGGTACTTTTCGTTAGGGTCATTATTTTCTGTTTTTCATAATTTCGAGCAACTCGCTCTGCCGGTGTCAATGTGGCAATCTTTCTTGGCCTGCCCATTGCTTTAACTGCATTACCCAGAACTGCTTGGCATTCAATTGGTGTGTTATGCGATATCAGTTTTGATCCAGGATACACATCAAGAAGCCAGTTCGCCAAACCAATATCAGGAACCCACTGCTGTCCGGTTAACTGAGCTTCGTAGGGCGAAAACGCTAACGGTTCCTTGGGGTTAGGGCAGAAAATAGGTGGTGTCGATTTCAACTTCATGCGCCATTCCCTGGGATTTCCTCGGGGAGACGGCCATGCAAATCGGAAAGACGCTTTTCGCCCAGCTCATGGATTTTCTGCCATGGACGACGTTCACGCGCATCGTCGGCCACTACGGCGGCGATTCCCGAGTCCGAACCTTGACGTGTGCCGAGCAGTA
>SESF01025368.1_pt1 | contig 12225 bp, 8 predicted proteins | sample 3171521 | NCBI WGS metagenome assembly SESF01 (sample SAMN10866945, study PRJNA518727) | freshwater metagenome | biome: subpolar coniferous forest; feature: holomictic lake; material: water; isolation source: holomictic Lake 227, 6 m and 8 m depth | place: Canada: near Kenora, Ontario | collected...
ATTTTATTATCTGCTACTACCAATGGTTTACTTTGGTTTTTCTGATTATTATACAAACCACCCGAACCCACTTGTGCTCCTACTTCTCTTCTACTGGTATCCCATATTTGAACTTGTGGTGTACCTCGCAGATAAATTCCAGCATCGCCCTGAGCCGTGATCTTCCAATCTACATACATTTCAAAATCTGCATACTGCTTAGCTGTTGCTAGGTTATCACCGTGACCAGTGAAAATGAGTAAGCCATCTTTTACCATCCAATCGCCCTTTGTCTTTTCATTTTCTTTTGCCTCTGCAACCTTTAATGCAGAATCTCCCATCTTTGCTCTCAGTATGGGGTTGGCTACTAATGCTTTCCATCCACTCAAATCCTTTCCATTAAATAAAATATTGTATCCATAATCATAAGGCATTTTTTTCAGCAATTTATTTACACCCTTCACTAATACAACACTGTCCTCACCCTTGATTAAGGGTAATGTTTTTTCAAGTGATTCGCGAACAGCAGGCCCCTGAATGGTCTCATCTGATATTGCCAAACGAGCTATTACTATTGCTGCATCCTTATTAACAATTGGATCATTTAAATATTTACTTGCAAGCATAAATGAACTGATCCCTGGAATTCTTGAAACCCGATTCAGGAATTGCTTTACAGTAAGTGGATTTACTTTTGCTTCGAGTAAATCTTGGGCTAATAATAACTGCTGACTCGCATTAAGATGCGAATTAGCTAAAGGGTCGGCCGGTGGACGCGTATCTGTTTTAGGCAAACTTGCTAAGTACTGATCCACTTCGGACTGATCGGTTAATAGATTCAGCTGTGCCTGAACAAATTTTTTCGCGTATTCTGATTTCACTTGTTTCAGTCCCTTCCCTAAATTTTGTTTAGCCGCTTGTTTTTGATCAGCCGATAAGGAAGCCTTATTTACAAAAGCATTTAAAGCGTAGGTAGCTTTTAGTTTTAGGGAATCATCATCTAACATATTATACAATGTTTTCCAATCTGATTTTTTCCAGGTCTTCATGCTGATTAAAGCAGCATCTATTTCTTGGCTATGCTGATAAGGAAATGACTGAATGGTTTCAACTACTTTGGTATTAACTTTTTGCGCAGACAATTGCAACGCAAGAAAAGCAAGGATACCTAATAAGCTGCAAATTTTTTTCATACTATCTATTTATACTAGTTGTATTAATTTTTTTAAACACCTAAATATGCCATGGTCCGCGCATAGAAGGATTGATCATATAATTCGCTTCTGTGTCATCGATAAATATTTGATTCACGGGATCGAATTTTAAAGACCTTCCCAACTGTAAAGCAATCTTTCCTAAATTAATAATGGTGCAGGACCTGAAGCCATTTTTTTCGTTCAAAGCAAATGGTGTTCTATATTTTACTGAGTCTAAGAAATTAGTAACCTGTGGTGCCGGATCAGGCATCATGGCCAGCTTCTCTTTTAAATTCGGAATAGTTGATTTGAATCCCGCAAAGAGTTTGCCATTTGGCCCTTCAATATATGCCGCATTCGGATCTTTTGCTTCTCCATCTAAAATTATTTTGCATCCATCAGCATAAGTAAATGTAAGCTTACGAAAAGTACCACATGCATCTGGGTGTTGTTCTTCGGCATCCACTTCTACTAAGATCGGACTCGTATCATCCTTACCTAAAAAATATTGAATCGGATCGATATAATGCTGCCCCATATCACCTAATCCACCTCCATCATAATCCCAATATCCTCTAAATGTTTGGTGCACGCGATGTGCGTTATAAGGCTTATATGGTGCGGGTCCCAGCCACCTGTCATAATCTAACTCAGCAGGAATGGGTTGGGTTTCTAAATGAGTTTTGCCTACCCAATAGAATTTCCAATCGAATCCAGTGGTTTTGCTTACTGTAACGGTTAATGGCCATCCCAATAAACCTGATTCCACTAATTTTTTGATCGGACGAACGGTAGTGTTCATCCCGTAGAAATTATCTTCGAATCTAAACCAGGTATTTAGTCGAAACATTTTCTGGTATTGGGTCATTGCTTCCACCACTTTCTTTCCTTCGCCAATTGTGCGGGTCATTGGTTTTTCGCACCAAATATCTTTACCGGCTTTTGCTGCATCGATAGCCATGATGGCATGCCAATGCGGAGGCGTAGCGATATGTACAATATCCACTTCAGGCAATGCAATCAGTTCTTGGTGTTCATGAAAAGTCTTTACACCTCCCCCAATAGAATTGGCAACTTCTGTTAAATGATTTTTATCTACATCACAAATGGCTACTACCCTAGTGCCTGCATAAGGAACATGCCCACGGCCCATTCCACCAACACCGATAATGCCCTTTGTTAATTGATCGCTTGGTGCAAGAAAACCTCTTCCAAGTACATGCCTTGGTACAATAGTAAATCCAGCCAATACGGTAGCCGAGTTTTTAATGAACCGGCGACGGCTATTTGATTTAGCATCTTTCATATGTGCAAATTGTTAGGATAGTAAGTTAATATAAAAACAGCTTACCCTAACTAATTTTTGAGATAAAAATTCACGAACTGGTCCGAGGAAATGAATCATTTATTCAACTACATCCCATTCCATTATTTCGTCGTGCTCAACGAGCTTTTTCTTTTTCTCTTTGAACATGATGAGCAATGGAATTAATAAAAGGAAGAAGAATCCGAGATAAACAAACAGGTCTTTATAAGTAAGAAAAGTTGCTTGCGCATAAATAGTTCTTGTAATTACACTATAAGCTCCTTTTGTAGCTGATGCAATATCGTAACCTTTACTTACAAAAGCCCCAGTAAGCATTTTTACCCGATCGATGGTTTCAGGTTGAATGGCGTTGATATTATCATTCAAAGCTGCATAATGCTTATAAGTGTCTGTACTGATATAAGTAGTAATTACTGCGATTCCAATACTTCCGCCCAATTGACGCACCATATTACTCAATGCAGTACCCTGTGGAATTTCAGCGCCTTTCAAATTAGCTAGAGAAATCGTGGTTAGAGGTATGAAAATGAGTCCCATTGCTAATCCTCGAATAATCAGCGGCCAGAAGAAATCTTCTTCGCCAATTTGTGTATTCAATTTAGACATACCGAAACTAAAAATGAAAAAGAGGATTAGTCCCATGCCTGCATAGATAGCGGGATGTATATATTTCTTTTTCAATAGTGTACCAACAACTGGCATCATGATGGCTGTTGCAATGCTTCCGGGCAACATGATCAATCCGGTTTGCATAGCCGTGAATCCAAGTAAACCTTGACAAAATATGGGAATCACCAAAGTAGTACCATACAAACCAAAACCAAGCACGAAATTAAAAACGGTACCTGTAGTGAAAGAACGATTATTAAATAAGCGAAGGTTTACAATGGGATTTTTTTTGCGCAATTCACGCACAACAAAAATTACACCTGCGAACAAAGCAATTATTGCAAGAATTGTAATATACCTAGTATCAAACCAATCTTCACTTTGTCCCTTTTCTAACACAATTTGCAAAGAGCCAATTGCAGCAACCAACATAACAAGTGCAAACCAGTCCATCTTCGAGGCGACGACTTTGTTTTTCGATTCCTGGACATACATGAGCGTTAGTACTGTTGCTAATATACCAAATGGCACATTGATATAGAATACCCATTGCCAGTTCATATTGTCTGTGATATAACCACCTAAAGTTGGACCCAATGCTGGTCCAATAATTACTCCAAGTCCGTATATGGCATTCGCCATACCAATTTCTTCTTTTGGAAATGTTTCGATCAGGATTGCTTGTGCAGTAGAAAGTAAACCACCTCCTCCAATACCTTGTATGATTCTAAAAAATACCAACTCCCACACATTAGTAGACATGCCACATAACACAGATGCGATCGTGAAAAGTACTATAGAGCCGGCAAAATAATATTTACGTCCAAACTTGCTACTCATCCAACCAGATAGGGTAATCATAATTACATTGGATACCGCATAACCGGTAATGACCCAACCGATCTCTTCAAATGTAGCTCCCAAATTGCCCATCATTTGTGTGAGTGAAACATTCACAATTGATGTGTCGATCAATTGCAACAAGGCGGCTGAGATCACAGTAAAAATGACGATGATTTTATCTGTCGAAAATTTTGCCATTGAGATATTTTAATTATGCTTTAATACCGTCCCACATTAAATTAAATAGTTCTTCCTTAGAAGCCTTCGTGATTTTTCTTTCACTATAAACACTATGTTTTACAAATTCATTCAAGCCGCTAAACATATACACTAACAACATAAATGCATCAATATTTTTTAATAGTTTCTCTTCCTTCCCCCTTTCAACAAGCTTATAAAGAGGTTGCATCAGTTTCTTAGTTAATTCCTTAGTTGATTCAGTGATATAAGGAGAATGATAGCATTGGTCCATAAATACTGCATCTTCAAAATGCTCTATCCTAAAGTTGAATAGATTGAACCAGATCGTCTGCAATCCCTCTTTAAATGGGTGTGAAGCATTGTATCCTTTAAAATAAATTTCAGCGGATGATTTTCGAGAGCGTGTAAACAATTCGTTGATCAATTTTTCTTTACTCTCAAAATAGATATACAAGGTTCCGGTTGCAATATTAGCTGCTTTAGCAATTTCACTCATAGTAATACCTGCAAGTCCATTTTGCTTTACGAGTAGCAAAGTGGCTTGAAAAATATGTTCTACTTTGAGTTCATCCCGAGGTTTCACAGGGCAAATAAATGAATAATTATTCATTTATTCAATTAAAAACATTTAAACTTCAAATTTTAGGGGTTATAATGGACAGGGATAATAGAATTTATATACCTTACTACTAAAGAAGTTCAGATGCATGTAAATTTTCTAGAAATCAGTTTAGCATTCTTTAAAGAAGGCTATCCTAATATCATTGTTAGAGCGGTTTCAGTGTACCTTTTTATGATTATTGCCATTAGAATCTTTGGCAAAAAAGAATTGGCTCAGTTATCAGTAATCGATCTGGTATTCATATTATTAATCAGTAATGCCGTTCAAAATGCTATGATCGGACCAGACACCTCGCTAGATGGGGGACTTGTTGCTGCAGGTGCTTTGTTTCTTGCAAACTATACTTTAAAAAGGATCCTATACAAGAATAAAAAAATAAGCACCCTCATTCAAGGAGAATCGATATTATTAATCTATAAAGGCGTACCGAATATGCTGAATTGTGAAAAGGCAGAGATTACTATCGAGGAATTAGAAGCTGCTGCAAGAGAACATGGATCTAAAGATATTCAAAGCGTTGATCTTGCCATGTTAGAAATAGATGGGAATATTAGTATTATTAGTAGCGATTTCCAGAAGAAGTCGCAGTATTCCCATCCTAGAAAACACAAGCTTAAAGGAAGGTTAAATCAAAATTAATTATTTCCTTCTCATAGATTTAAGCATCTCATTATGAGAGCTACGTAAGAACAAACATACAACAGCAATTAATACTATTGCTTGTACAAAACTTCCAAAATTGTCTGATAAAATATTTTCCATATTTGTGATTTGTGGGTAATGCAAACCTAACTACAAACCAGTTGGTATTTTTCTACAAAAAATTCAAATTGTTGAATTATACCATCAAAAATATCCATCAAACAAATATTTATTTCATATGCAAATCGATTTCGTTTTAATTTTTGAAGATTTATTTCAACTTGATTTTTTGATATACAAAAGACGAGCCTGAATAATAGTTGCAAAAGCTTGTATCACTCCCATTATAATGAATAAGACATGAAATGAAATATAGTAAGTAATTAATCCACCTATTGCTACCGCAATTCCTGTTACAAAATGTGTATGCCCTGTTGCGATACTCCATAAAAAAGTATTATCCTTATCCTCTAAATCATTAGCGAATAAAGAATCCCAAATGGGTGTACTTAAAGATTCAGCAATACCCAAACCCACCTGCACAATAAAGAGTGTGAACACACTGTCTACCATTAAGTAAGAGAAAGTAAATACTGTATTTAAGGCATATCCAATTACCATTACTTCCTCTTTATATTTTGAATTCTGCAGCGAACGGCCAACTAGAAAATACATTAAACCGGTGACTATTAAATAAGCCGACCAAGCCCAAGTTATATCTAACAGGTCTCCACCAACTTTTTCGGTAAAAATGGCAAATAAAGGGCCGAATAGTCCTTCCCCAAAATACCAGAGGCTTGATGCTATCAACAAAGTCTTAACTGTCTTAGTCATTATTTGAATAATTAATACAAGTATTTGACATTTTTAAAATGAAAAGTTTATTCCAGCTTCCAAATAAAATATAGCGTTCAGGTTATTTTCTGACCAAGCAGTGCTATTCAGCTGTTGTTTTAACGTAGATCCATTTCTTAAAGTAATAGTTGCATTTGTAGTTGTTGAAATGGGATTTTGAGGGATAGCATAATATGGTGTTAAATAAAATACCGTATGATTTATTTTGTATTCTATAGGAATTGAAAACTCAAAATCCATCAAAGTAAATCCTTGTTTATTCGCAACTGTTGTTGAAGTTAAAGAAAGGTAGTTGGGATTATTGATCAAATGTTTTTTTCCAAATTTTTTATTTGTTACAGCTTCATAAAAATTAAGTGTACTAAAATTTATGTTTAATGAGGGGTTTATACTGAACCCTTTATCATTTTGTTCCAAATTAAAATTATGAGCTGCAGTAAAAGTTGTTGTATAATCTGTTTTAGTTGCGAATGAGACTCCAGCTTCCATCCCGATTTGAATAGCGGATAAATCAGCATTCATTGATGCATCCAAAATTCCACTAATATCACTCTTGATAGAATTACTTGCTTTATTATAAAAATATTTCTCACCAATAATAGAGCCGGACAAAATATCATTAATTGAAAATTCATATCCTGCATCAACTGTAAATAAATCAATCCGACTTTCAGCCTTGGAAGACAAATAAGATAATGCCCCAGATATAAATAATCCAGAGCGATGATAATAACCAACTGTTGCAGAAAGATATGGAACCCTTAAGGAATCTCTTCTACCGAGATAAACTAAGTCATTTAAATAATTCAAATCAGTTTTGAAATAAGACTCTTTTTCATCCGACTTGGACTTTGAAAATTGCGACTCACACTTTAATGATGAAAAAAATAATACGACTAAACATAACCCTTGTATTTTCATACTATCAGTTTGTGGCTGTTATTTAAAACTATTCCCTTCAGTTCCTTTTATGATTACTCTACAATTTGTAGCGCCACATAAGCATTTAAATGGTTCTGCATGCTCATCAAGAAACTTTGCATAATCTAAAGTGAGTTCTTCTCCATTGGCAATTTGTCTATTAGCAATCACATTTAACCCGGAGAAACTAGTATTGGCATTGCAGCTATGATTTTGAGGAGCCCAATCCTGTGGAAGGTAGCTCCATAATAAAAACACTTCTTTCCCAAGTGGGTAAGCATACCGTCTAAAAGTGAGCTTTTCTTCTTCAGACCAGTTCTCTTCTACCCATTTTTTTGTTACAATTCTTTGTGATAATTCCTCTCCCTTAAAAATCAATTCACCAGCCTTAATATCCCTTGATGCATAAATTCCAAATCCTGCAATTGCATTATTTCGAACAACATAATTTTTTTTCTTTCTTTCATATCGAGCTAATCCCTCTTGAATGATATGTTGCAAAAATGCGCGCTGCCCAATTCCATCATACTGAAGAATATAATCAGCACTCCCTTCATATCCATTTTCATAAAATACAGAACAGGTAAAATTAATTTCAAGAAAATATAATTCCTCCTCTGCATTCATTCTAAAATCAAGTCTAGCATATCCAACACCTCCAAAAGAATGAAATATTTTTTCTGCGGCATATTTTAATTGCCTACTTATTGATTCATCCTGTACAGGTATATTGGCATCTGTATGCAGTTCAGAAGTTTTTAATGCGTAAGTCTTAAATGTATTCCCCTTTGGAAAAATAAATTCAACAGGCTTAAAAGCAGTTGCCGTTTTCCCATCAGCATTTGCAGCAACTAGTACAGTAAACTCTCTGCCATCAATATATTCTTCCACCAAAAGTTCACCGTATTCAGCAACTATCGAATTTGTTTTTTGCTCTAGCGCTTCAAAATCATATACAAGTGAATGCTCATCAATACCTAAGCTATCTCCAGCTTTTGAGGGCTTAACAAATAGCGGGTAACTTAGTGGTTTGATAAGCTCCTTCAAATCAGCACCTTCCTGTATCAAACAATAATTAGGTGTTTTTATTTGCTCATAATAAGCTACCAATTTCATGATCTCTTTACTGGGGTCGTATAAAATGGAAGTTGGACCCGTAAACGGCAAATTCAAGAGTTCCAGAGAATAGATCACATCAATACCAGGCACCTCCCATTCTAAATATGCTTCACAAAGATTTACAAATATGTCATAGTTTTTAGTACCTAATTCTTTTAGTTGCTTATAAGTGATCAGTTTATTAAGAAAAATAGTATCTACCTGATGTTCTGGTAATAATGTGACCAGATTTCTTGGAGGGTCGTAATTCTGATAATCAACATTTGATGTAGAATAGTCTGGAAGTAACACACAAATTTTCATAACTAGCCTGCATTAATTTTTTCTCAAAATAGTTTCTGTTAATATGGATGCAATTAAATCTGTAAAACTTGTATTGCTCACACGAAGTATCGCACCAATTGATGTATAATCCTCATCCTCACTAATGCCACATTGCGCATTAACTTCTAAAACATACATTTTATTGGTGTGCCGGTCCATTCGGATATCAACTCTTGCATAACCAGTTCCCTTACAAGCCACAAATGCTTTCCATGCGATTTCTTTGATTCCATCGATTAGAAATTCATCAGGTTTTTTATACTGATAAAAAAAATCATCATTAGGCATCGGACTTTCATCTTCGTAGATCTCCCAAAGGCGATCGAAGGATAAAAATTTTTCTGTCTCTGGAAGTGAAGCATGAAATACTCTTTCAACAGGCTCATAAATTTTGGCTGATGCAGTATCCCCAAAATTACCGGTAATAAATACTGTGTATTCTGGTCCTTCAATAAAGGATTCTGCAATAATCCCATCAACTGTTAAAGTCCAACCCCGATAACCACTATTCATTTTCTGAAGCTGTTCTGTACATTCTTCTAATGTGTAAACGACATTTTTGATGCCAATACCCATACTTCCCCCACTTACAGCCGGTTTCAAAATAATAGGTGTTCCTAACTCTTCAAAAATCTGATCACACTTATTAGTCGCTAAACTAATTTTCTTCCATGCAGCTGTAGGAACGGCATATTGATCAAAAGCAATCTTCATAGGAATTTTCGAAGTTGTGATACTATAAAAAAAAGCTTCAGCTCCGGTATAGCAGATGCCTTTCTTTTCTAAATAATAGATCACTGATACGCCAGGAGTTTCATTGATCTCATCGCCATCACAAAGATTAAGCACTATCTGATCTTTAAGAAGATTACAAGATGCAATAGCATCGATATGAGTTTTATAATCTTTCATGGTCACAGGCTGCCAATGCCAATTTACTTTCAACGCTTCAAACACTTTTTTATATTCAGCAATACTCTGCGTATAGTCGTAATAGTAATCTAAATTACTGTCATTGGTAACTAAATGAGGCGCTAGAATCCATACTGTATAGTTCGATAAATCAAGGGGCATAGGAGAAATAAAAATATTATAGATTATGACGGGAAAAATTAATAAAGGTTTAGCATTCAAAAAAATAAAAAATGGTTTATTAAGGCTTCTTTGAAACGATGTCAATAACTTATCAGTTTGAAGTCAGATACTAATTCTTATTATGATTAATGCTTTAGAAGCAATAATTTAGTTAATAATTCTTAATCAGATCGCCTGCCATGAAATCACACTTCAAATTTCTATATGCCTTATTGTTTTTGGCAATCTTTTCTAATTCTGTTTCCGCACAGATCGAAGTACCCATTTTCGGGAAGCAAACCATTCTGAATGGTTTTACAAGATCCTTGCAAGGAGAAAATATTCCTTATTTTTCGATCTACCCCGACTTTGTGAATCTAGCTTTGTTAACGCGTTGCACCGATGGGAAAAAGGCAATCGAATGGGAAACGGCAGCTATTCCAGATAATCTGAATGCTCCTTATGCATATTTCAACTGGATCGCAGCACATTCAACTGGAACAAGTAAAGGGGATCGAAATTTTGATTTGTATATTAATGATGTCTTTGTGCTCAGTTTTACAACCCATCCCAAAACTTATGATCCTCTTTGGAGTTTTGTTGGAAATGACAGCACTAAACTGGTTTTTAATTATCTCAAACAAGATGGCGCTTTAGATGCCCATGGGATTGCCTATCTGAGAGTGCCCCTTTCAAAATATGAAAAAGGAACACCATTAAAAATAAAAGTAGTTGGTCAAAAGCAGGATAGTCCAGATTGGTATATGACTTTCCAATATCCTTTCGAAGAAAAAATGGATGTGGCAGCGCTTCCCTTTTTATTGAAGACAAACAATTCCAAAAAAATTCCTTTATTGTTTAGCGTACTGCATTTTGGCAATCCGAGCAATATTGTAATAACGATCAATGGAATTACCCAAGAAAAACATAGGATCGTAAATGGGATCAATAGTTTTGAGATAGCTGTTGATACCGTTTCACATAAAACCGATTTGCTTATTAATGCGCAGATCGGCACCCAATTATCAGTGCAGAAACAGTTAAGCATTTATCCGGTTACCAAAAGAAAAATCTACTTTCTACATAACGCACATACCGACATTGGCTATTCTCATATACAGGAAGAAGTTGCAAAAATTCATACGGAAAATATTTATGACGCATTGGAATTAATCAAAGAGACAAAAGATTATCCTAAGGGAAGCAGCTTCGTTTGGAATGTAGAATCCTTATGGGCCGTTGAAAATTTCTTAAAGGAAGCTTCAGAAACTGATCAAAAATTATTCTTTGATGCAGTAAGAAACAAACAAATCGGACTTTCGGGTTTCTATGCCAACGTGCTCACTGGATTATCCAACACCGATGAAATGAATTGGATTACAGATTATGCAGTGCAACTTCGTAAAACACAAAAACTCCCCATAAAATCTGTGATGATGTCGGACATTCCAGGCATTAGCTGGAGCATGGTGCATTCATTGGCAAAACAGGGTATTCGTTATTTTTCAAGTGGACCGAATTTTATAGAATCCATGCCTGACAAGGGCGACAGGATCGGATCTTTTTTAAGAGGCACGGGTGACAAACCGTTTTGGTGGAAATCTACAGATGGAAGAGATAGTATTCTTTTATGGGTAGCAGGCAAGGGTTATTCTTCCTGGCATGGATATGCGCCTGGAGGCATCAATGATCGCGGTGAGAAAAAAATAGCCGCCTATTTAACTGAATTAGATCAAGAAAAATATCCTTATTCGATTATCCAATGGCGCTATAATATCTTTTCGGATAATGGCAAAACCGATGGAAAGATCAGCGATTTTGTAAAGCGTTGGAATGAACAATATGAGTCGCCCAGCATCCGCCTCTCAACTGTTAATGATTTATTTGAGGATTTCGAAAAAGCCTATGGAAAAAGCATTCCAACATTATCGGGCGACCTAACCCCGTATTGGGAAGATGGTGCGTACTCATCTGCTAAAGAAGAAGTAAGCGCAAGGCAAACGAGTTTAAAAATCGTAGAACTTGAAAAAATTGCAAAACGCGGTAAAATTAAAATCGACTCTGTTGAATTATACAATGCCAAAAAGTTTGTGGTGCTCTGGCATGAACATACCTGGGGTGCTTATAATAGTGTTTCAGAACCCGATAGTAAATTTGCCATACATCAATGGGAATATAAGAGAAGATTACTTGATTCGGCTATCTACTTCACTACCCTTATAGCACAAAAAATTGCCTATAAAGGATCTACTATTAAACAAAATATAGTAACAAAATCAACTCAGAAAATTAATTATAAAATTGACAGCCTAACGGGTGCTATTAAAAGCATCCAGACCAATGGAAGAGAATGGGTTGATCCTAAGAAATACAATGGACTTGGCGCTGCTATTTATGTAAAGGGATATAATCCGTCTGACAACTTTTTATCGAAGGTTAAAAAAACAGAATGGATCGATCAAGGAAATCAGCAAACACAACGCATTACCTGCTCTTTAGAAGGAATGAATGAA
>SESF01002168.1_pt1 | contig 12224 bp, 11 predicted proteins | sample 3171521 | NCBI WGS metagenome assembly SESF01 (sample SAMN10866945, study PRJNA518727) | freshwater metagenome | biome: subpolar coniferous forest; feature: holomictic lake; material: water; isolation source: holomictic Lake 227, 6 m and 8 m depth | place: Canada: near Kenora, Ontario | collected...
ACAGCTTGAAAATCAGGGCATCGAGTGGCATTTTATCGGCCACCTGCAATCGAACAAGATTCGCTCGATTATCGGCAAGGTGAGCCTTATTCATGGCATCGACAAGCTTTCAACGGCTGAAGAACTTTCAAAACGGGCCCTCCAGCACAATCTGCAGGTCGACTATCTTCTTGAAGTCAACACCTCCGGCGAAACATCCAAGTACGGGATGGCACCGGAGGAGGTTCTTTCGAGGGCAGAAGCGCTTTTTTCACTTTCCAACATCACTCTTCGGGGTCTGATGACCATCGCCTCGCCGGAAAGGGTCAAGGCTCAGGAGGAGTTCCGCCAGCTCCGCACCCTGCTTGAAGCGTTGAAAGCGGTTTCACCGGATCCATCAAAACTTGTCGAGCTATCCATGGGCATGAGCGGCGACTTCAGGGAGGCCATTCATGAAGGAGCAACCATGATTCGTGTCGGCACGGCAATATTTGGCTGGCGGTGAGAGCGATAGCTTCCCTGACCAGCTTCAACACTCTTTGTACATCCTTGTCAATTAACCTGTAAAACAACCCCATCATGATCTCACAGAAGGCAAAAATCCAGGAAGCCGTCGCCTTTATCAGGAAAAAAACATCCCTCGACTACCCTGTCGGAATTGTTCTGGGAACAGGCCTCGGTGCCCTTGTCAAGGAGATTGATATCGATTTTTCCCTCGACTACAGTGATATTCCCAACTTCCCGGTCTCAACGGTTGAAACTCACCTCGGCAAACTGATTTTTGGAACCCTTGCGGGCAAAAATGTTGTGGCCATGCAGGGGCGCTTCCACTTCTACGAAGGCTACTCCATGCACCAGATTGTCTTTCCGATCAGGGTCATGAAGCATCTCGGCGTCAAAACCCTCGGCATCACCAATGCCTGCGGCGGCCTGAATCCAGCCTACAAAAAAGGCGAAATCATGCTGATCGACGACCACATCAACCTGCTTGGCACCAACCCGCTGATCGGGCCAAACGATCCTGAAATCGGCTCGCGCTTTACCGACCTCTGCGCACCTTACTCTCCCCGCATTCTTGCCCTTGCCGAGCAAGTGGCCCTCGACCACAGAATCAAGGTTCAGCGTGGCGTCTATGTCGCACTCTCCGGCCCCTGCCTTGAAACCCGCGCTGAATACCGCATGTTACGCATCCTTGGTGCTGATGTGGTCGGCATGTCAACCGTACCGGAAGTGATCGCCGCCGTCCACCAGGGCACAGAGGTTTTCGGCATGTCCATCATTACCGATGAGTGCTTCCCCGACTGCCTCAAATCGGTCAGCATCGAAGAGATCATTGAGGTCTCCAACCATGCCGAACCAAAAATGACCTCCATCTTCAAGTCTATTGTAGCAAACCTTTAATCGTAAAAAACACCTATGATAGACGCCATATCGTTCAAAGACAACACGCTTCACTACCTCGACCAGCGTTATCTGCCGCTCAAGGAGAATTACGTTGCGACAAAAGATTACCGGGAAGCCATAGAGGCAATCAAGACACTTGCCGTGCGCGGTGCACCACTGATTGGTGTTGCAGCGGCCTACACCATCATCCTCGGCATCAACAGCTTCAAAGGAACCAAAGAGGAGTTTCCCCCTTTTTTCAAGGCACTTGTTGCAGAAGTTGAAGCATCACGCCCGACCGCCGTTAACCTCTTTTTTGCAGCGGCCCGGATGAAAAAGGTTTACAATGAAAATTTTGAGGCCGACACCATTGAGGCGCTTTTTGCAAAAATGAATGCTGCCGCTGGCAAAATTCATACCGATGAGATTGCCAACTGCGATGCCATGTCGCGCCACGGTGTTGAGCAGATCAAGATTGACCTGGCCCACATCCTCAAAACCCGCAAGCTCAACGTCCTGACCCACTGCAATACCGGCACCCTTGCCTGCTGTGGCACAGGCTCAGCGCTTGGCGTCATCAGGCTTGCCTGGCAGGAGGGGCTTATTGAGCGCGTCATCACCTCCGAAAGTCGTCCGCTCCTGCAGGGGCTTCGCTTAACAGCCTGGGAGCTTGAGCAGGATGGCATCCCCTTTGTCTCCATCTCCGACTCTTCATCCGCATTTCTGATGCAGAGAGGGATGATTGATTTCGGCATTGTCGGTGCAGACCGGATTGCCGCCAACGGCGACACGGCCAACAAAATCGGCACTTGTGCCCACGCTATCAGTGCCTGGCACCACAACCTGCCCTTTTACATCGCCGCGCCGGTATCAACCATTGATATTACGATTCCTGACGGTACCTGCATCCCGATTGAGGAGCGCAACGCCGATGAGCTGAGAACCATTTTCGGCACACAGGTAGCCTCAACGACCACACCGGTGCTCAACTACGCTTTTGACGTCACCCCTGGTAAATTATTGAGAGGAATCATCACCGATAAAAAGGCGGTTGTCGGCGATTATGTTGCAGAACTTGCTGCATTGATGGTGGAGTAAACAGGATACAATGAAATGCTCACCGTGAACGCATGAGCTCCGGTGAGCGTTCTGTTTTGTAGCAGCCATTCTTATGAAGCTTGCTCAAAAAAATATGGTTACAGCTTATCCCTTCCCGCTGTTCTCCCTGTTTTGAAATGAATCTATTGCCATCATCTCACATGGACACACTTTTTCTGGCGCGCTCCCAGTTTGCCTTCACCTCGATTTTTCACTTCTTCTTTATCCCGCTGACGCTTGGGCTCTCGATCTTTACGGCAATTCTTGAAACAGCTTATGTCAAAACCGGCAATGAGCAGTACAAGCACCTGACAAAATTCTGGGGTACTCTTTTCCTTATTAACTTTGCCGTCGGGGTGGTCACCGGCATTGTCATGGAATTTCAGTTTGGGATGAACTGGTCGGCATACTCACGGTTTGTCGGAGATATTGTCGGAGTGCCACTGGCAATCGAGACACTGCTTGCTTTCTTTATTGAATCAACCTTCATTGGTGTCTGGGTTTTTGGATGGAACAAGCTTCCAAAAGCACTCCATGCCGCATCCATCTGGATTGTGGCTCTTGGCTCGACCCTCTCGGCATTCTGGATTCTTGTCGCAAACTCCTTTATGCAATCCCCTGTTGGATACAAAATGGCAGCGAACAGTTCACAGGCTGAAATGGTCGATTTTTTTGCCCTGCTCTTCAACCCAAGCCTCTGGAAGCAGTTCCCGCATGTTCTGGCCGGAGGAGTTGTCACCGCAGGATTTCTTGTTATTGCCGTCAGTGTCTGGCATCTTTGCAGAGGAACAAAAGAGCGAAACGCTTTTGAAACATCCCTGAAGTTTGGTGCCATCTACGCCTTTATCGGAACCATGCTTGTTGTTCTTGCCGGCCATGCCCAGATGCAGAACCTGCTCACAACCCAGCCCATGAAAGTCGCCGCGGCTGAAGCGCTCTGGGAGAGCGAAAACCCGGCGAGCTTTTCGCTTTTTACTATCGGTGATGAAAAGGGCCTCAAGGACGTTTTTTCCATACGGGTTCCCGGTATGCTCTCATTTCTTGCCTATAACACCTTTGAGGGTGAAGTAAAAGGAATCAAAAACCTGCAAAAAGAGTATGCAGTGCAATACGGCCCCGGCAACTACATACCCTCCATTGTCACCGCCTACTGGAGCTTTCGCTTCATGGTCGGAGCGGGCACACTGATGCTCTTCGTCTCACTGCTTGCCCTGTACAAGGTAATCAAGGAGAACTACACCTTCTCTCCAATGGCAGGCACACTCCTGTTCTGGTCGCTGCTGCTCCCCTGGATTGCCAACACGTCAGGGTGGATTCTGGCTGAAATGGGTCGCCAACCCTGGATTGTCTTTGGCCTGCTGAAAACCGAAAATGGAGTTACTCCGGCATCGGTCGTCAGCAGCAGCGAACTGATCTTTTCACTTGCAGTGTTTATCGTAATCTACGCCGCGCTTGCCGGGACTGACCTGTTCCTGCTGAAAAAATATGCTTCCGCAGGAATCAACACGACGGAATAAATGAACGGAGGAGTGATGGTTGTGCTTGTGTTAAAAACCTCTTTGCCGGGCAGGCACCAACGCTGCCGAAGAACCTGTAAACGTCACAAATAATGGATTTGCAAACACTCTGGTTTGTCATTATAGCATTCCTCTTTATCAGCTTTTTTGTGCTCGAGGGCTTTGATTTCGGTGTCGGAATCCTGCTTCCCTTCATGAGCAGGGATGATCGTGAGCGCCGCGCCGTCATCAACACCATCGGCCCTTTCTGGGATGGCAACGAAATGTGGCTTATCAGCGCTGGAGGCGTCATGTTTGCCGTCTTCCCGAAATGGTACGCCACACTGTTCAGCGGTTTTTATCTTTTGCTTATTTTCATGCTTGTGGCCCTTATCTTCCGTGGTGTCGCCTTCGAGTTTCGCAGCAAGCATGACAATCCTGCATGGCGCAGTTTCTGGGACTGGAGCATTTTCGGAGGAAGCCTTATTCCCGCCCTGCTCTGGGGTATTGCCATTGCTAATTTTATGAGAGGAATTCCCATTGACAGCTCCATGAACGCTACTGGCGGAGTGCTCAATCTTCTCAATCCCTACGCCCTTCTCTGCGGCATAACGTCATTGTTCATCTTCAGCCTTCACGGAGCCATCTTTCTGGCACTGAAAACTACCGACACACTCAAGGAAAAAGCAATGAGTTTGGCCAGAAAGCTCTGGGCTCCGGCGACGCTCCTCTGCACCATTTGTATGGCATGCACGGTCACTGAAACCGATCTTTACCTCCGCCTCGGAATCAATCCGGGGACAGTGCCCGTCTTCAGTGTTCTGGCCCTTGTCGCGATAATCTTCATGTTGCAAAAAAATGCTGCCGGCTGGGCTTTTGCCATGACCACGGTCGCCATAGCATTCTCCACCATCACCATCTTTATGGGTCTCTACCCGAGAGTACTTGTTTCAAGCCTCAACCCGGCATGGAGCCTTACTATCTATAATTCATCATCATCCCTTTACTCACTCGGCATCATGTCCATTGTAGCCCTTCTTTTCATTCCGATGATCCTTATCTACCAGGGATGGAGCTACCGGATTTTCCGCCAGAGAGTCAGCAAGGATTCGGAACTCGAATACTGATAAACCATTGAAAAATTAACAATTGATAATCAAGATCAGAAAATGATTTGCTGACAGAGATTTTATTCGAAACAAGATCTCATACTTTTCACTATATTTGGACTATAGCATTGAGAGGCGGTTTATCTATTTTTTATCGCAACTGCCGTCTTTTGTTTTCTGTTTATTTTCCTTTAAAAATGATCAGGAGGAAGGCATGAGCGAAACAGTGTACAATTATAAAATAGTCCGCGGTTTTGCCTTTTCAGCGTTATTCTGGCTTGTTATTGGCTTGGTGGTGGGGCTCTGGATGGCTTTTGAAATGTTCTATCCAGCACTCAATCTTACCCCCTGGCTCAGCTTCGGACGTCTTCGTGTCGTGCATACCAACGGACTGGGGCTCGGTTTCTCCCTCGCTGCCATTTTTTCAACATCATACTATATCCTGCAACGCCTTAACAGGATAGCAATACCCTTTCCCCGTCTTGCCCAGGCGCATCTCTACCTCTTCAACACGGCAATAGCATTGGCAGCTCTGAGTCTCTTTGCCGGAATGAATACGACAAAAGAGTATGCCGAACTTGAGTGGCCTCTTGATATTGGTGTCGTGATTTTGTGGGTCATGTTTGCCATCAATGTCTTTGGCACGCTGATCAAACGCAAGGAAAAACAGATGTACATCTCACTCTGGTACATCATCTCCATGACGGTTGCCATTGCCATACTCTATATCGTCAATAACCTTGAGATTCCTGTCAACCTCTTCAAGTCATACTCCATCTATGCGGGAGCCAACGACGCCAATGTCGAGTGGTGGTACGGGCACAACATCGTAGGCTTTATCTTCACGGTACCGATACTGGCGATGTTTTACTATTTCCTTCCCAAGGCGACAGGCCTCCCCATTTACAGCCACCGCCTCTCCATCGTCTCTTTCTGGGCACTGAACTTTGCCTATCTCTGGACAGGAGCACACCACCTTATGCTGACCCCCCTGCCGGAATGGATTCAAACGGTTGCGATGGCTTTCAGCATCTTCCTGATTGCCCCTTCATGGGGATCGGTGGTTAACGGTTATTACACCCTTCAGGGAAACTGGGATCAGATGCGCAGCAATTACCTCGTCAAATTCTTCATTGCCGGCATCACCTTTTACGGACTCCAGACCATTCAGGGACCGCTTCAGGGACTGAGAACCCTTAACGCGTTCTTTCACTATACTGACTGGGTTGTCGGACATGTGCACATGGGCACAATGGGATGGGTTACCATGATCGTTACCGCATCATTCTACTACATGATTCCGCATATTACCAATACCGAAATATACAGCATCAAGCTTGCCAACATACAGTTCTGGCTGACACTGTTCGGCCAGGTAATATGGACCACCGCCATGTGGATTGCAGGCATCCAGCAGGGGGCAATGTGGAAAGCCACCAACCCCGACGGTTCGCTGATGTACAATTTTCTTGATACCGTCTCATCTCTCTACCCATACTACCAACTGCGGTTTGCTGCGGGGCTCATCTTCTTTATCGGCATACTGATTTTTGTCTGGAATCTGGTCATGACGGTCAGGAAACAATCACGTGCGGCTGAAGCATAACCGACACATAACCATCAGGAGCTGCAATCATGGGGATCACTTCAAAACCGGTTGTTTTTGCTGTTCTTTCAGCCGTTGTCATCCTGATCGGCACCACGGTGACCGTCTTTATTCCGCTTTTCATGCCTTCGACACAGCCGGTAAGCGCCTATATAAAGCCTTACACCGCGGTTGAACAGGAGGGACGCGACATCTACATGCGTGAGGGGTGCAACAACTGTCATACCCAAACGGTACGACCACTGAGAACCGAAGTGCTTCGGTATGGTGAATATTCAAAGCCGGAAGAGTTCGCCTATGACAGACCCTTCCTTTGGGGTTCCCGCCGTACCGGGCCTGATTTGAACAGGGTGGGTGGCAAGTATCCCGATTCCTGGCACTATACCCATTTGATGAGCCCGCAGGGAATGTTCGAAAAATCCAATATGCCCCCTTACGCCTGGCTTGCAAAGAACAAGCTTGATACTGGCTTCTCATACAAAAAATGCTCAGTACTTGGCTATGGCTATTCAAAAAGCGATGTTGAGCAGCAGATTGGCCAATACCAGGCAACCGTGACCGATGGCAACTATCCCTCAAAAGAGAGCCGTGACAAGGTAACACCGCCGGAACTGCGCAAGGAACTCACCGAGATGGATGCGCTGATTGCATATTTGCAGAAACTGGGACGCGATGTCAAACAAATGGAGGCCCGAAAATGACCTGTTCTGGTCTTGGATATTTTATTTATACCATACTTCTCGCCATCGTTATGGGCGGAATAATTGTTTATTACTACAATCCGAAGCGAAAACAGAAGATTGAAGAACCGAAACGCAGAATGCTCGATGATGAGCAATGAATAACCGATTACGCCAAAAGGAGATCTCTATGTATGAGAATCAAGAACCCCAGGATGGCCATAACAAAATCCCCAAGGGGTGGCTGCTGTTTTTTTTCGGGGGAATTATTTTTCTGATCGGCTACATCGTTTCTTATACACCGGCCATTTCCGGCTGGTCATTCTACAAGGAGTATGACAAGGAGATGGCATCAGCGGCCAAAACAGAGAAACCTGCTGTTGTAAAAGAGTATTCCGGCGACAAGGAGGCCATCAGGGAAGGAAAAGAGATCTTTGCAAACACCTGTGCACCATGCCACAACGCTGATGCAACAGGCGGAATCGGTCCCAATCTGACCGCGCCCACACTCAAATACGGCTCAACACGGCATGATCTCTACGAAACCGTGACCAAAGGTCGACCCAACGGAATGCCATCATTCCTTCCGCAAATTGGCGCAGAGAAAATCAGCAAGGTGGTCGCCTTTCTGGAAACCCTTAGAAACAAATAATTTCCACCAACTCAGGAGTTTGCCATTGTGTGGAGAACATACAGAAGAGCCGTTGAAATCCTGCAGGCCGTTATCGTAACCGGCCTGCCTTTTCTCGACATAAACGGCGAAAGTGCACTCCGGTTTGACATCCCTACACTCAAGCTCCATGTTTTCGGATCGGCTCTTTGGATGCAGGAATTTTATCTGATTCTTGCCGCAACCCTCTTTTTCCTGCTCTTCATTGGCTTTGTTACCATCACCCTGGGAAGAGTCTGGTGCGGGTGGTCCTGCCCCCAGACCGTTTTGCTTGACCTGAGTGAAAGCATAGCGGGCGTGGCAAAAAAAAAACAGCGACAAAACTGGCAGAAACTCATTCTCATCCCGCTCTCAGCCCTGGTCTCGGTAACCCTGATCTGCTATTTTGTCCCGCCTGCCGAAACCCTCAGAACCCTCTTTGTTGCACCAACCATCACTGCATTTTTCCTTGTGCTCTGGCTGCTGGTCTACCTTGAACTGGCCTTTATCGGTAGAGGATTCTGCATCTCGATCTGCCCCTACGCCATGCTGCAGAATCTGCTGTTCGACAAGGATACCCTTGTGATCGAGTATGATGTTTCACGAGATGCCACCTGCATGAAATGCGACACCTGCGTCAAGGTTTGCCCTGTCGGCATCGACATCAAAAAAGGGTTGAGTTCCGCCTGCATTGCCTGCGCAGAATGCATCGACGCCTGCCGAAGTATGACAGAAAAAAAAGGAATGCTCCCCTTCCCGAACTACCGGGGGCGAGTGCTGCGCCCGAAAACATACTGGCTTGGGGGCGCAACCACCGCCGCAGCTATCGCCCTTGTTCTCCTGCTCTGGAGCCGTCCGCCGATTGACTTTCTTGTCATCCGCGACAATGCTTCGCTGCCAGCGGGTCTCAACCGTTACTCCTATACCATCCACAACAATGGTGGAAAACAACTGGCACTTGAACTCTCCTCCTCTGACAACGTGGCCCTTATTGGCGAGCACAAGCTTAATTTACAGCCATTTTCAGCCATTCATGGCAGTATTCTGGTAAAATCGAACGGAAAACTGGAGCATCTCCATCTCAAAATTTCCGGTAAGGGCATTGTCATCAACAGAGAAACCGGTTTTCTATGAAGCTCTTTTTCTACATCATGTATCCGCTTTTTTTCTTCGCCATGGGCTGTGGCATCTATGTAGCATTCAGGGATGCCGAAGGCTTGGTGGACAACAACTATTATGAAAACAGCACGCGCTATTTTCAGGCAAAAGCGCTTGAAGAGAGGCTTGGAATCACCATGAGCCAACCCGCAGGGCTGAAACTGGGTCACAACGTCATCAAAATCAACGCCACGTCACACGGCAAACCGTTCGAAACAGGCCTGCTCTTACTCTTTATCGGCAACCTCTCCACCACCGGTTACGACTCCACCATAACCATGCGTCAGCTCTCTCCGGGAATCTATCAGGCAACCGCCACCATTCCCTTCAAGGGTGTCTGGTTTGCAAAAGTTGACCTCCGGCAGCAACAGCAACTCATCACAACAAAAAAATGGTTTTTCAACGTACAATAGTTTCACTGGCGCTCTTCGCCTCCATGCTTATTGCAGGGAGCACACTCAGCGCAAACCCTGTGGATAACAGTATCCATGAAAAAGCCTGTACCGTCACCTCAGGCAGCTATACCGTCACGCTCAACATTGATCCAAAGCCCGTCAAACACATGAAAGAACTCACCTTCAGCGTGACGGTAACACCATGCGACAAACTGCCCGGTACCCTGCTCCTCGACCTTTCCATGCCGGGCATGATGATGGGCAAAAATCAGGTGACGCTTGTCAAAAAGAGCGCCTGCCTTTACGAAGGAAAGGGAATCATTGTCCGCTGCATGAGCGGTCGAACGCTCTGGCAAGTGACCCTTCTCTCCGATGAACTCAACAATCCGGCCTTTACCTTCAATGCAAGGGAGTGAGCACTCATCTCCCGATAAGGTGCGCTGCGACCACTGCCTTCAGGAGACGAGCAAGGCATCGGCCATTACCGCCACGATTGAGGGTGAAACCCGGTACTTCTGCTGCCACGGCTGCCTCGGTGTCTACGAGCTTGTCCACAGCAACTCGCTGGACGCCTTCTACAACCAGCGGTGCGACTGGCAACCGGGCCCTCCGGCCACCCAGGTAAAGCTCGAAGCCGCAGCCTTTCGCGACACCGTAACCATCAGCGGCAGCGAAAGCCGCATTGAACTGCTGCTCTCAGGTATCAGGTGCGCCTCGTGCGTCTGGCTCATCGAGAAGTATCTGATGAAACAGGAGGGCATCCTCTCGGCAAGGGTCAACTATGCCACCCACAAGGCCGTTATCACCTGGGCCTCCGAAACAATCGCTCTCGACACCATCCTGAATGCCATTCGCTCCATCGGCTACCTCCCCCACCCCTCGCGCAACAACAGCAGCGCCGAACTCTTTGCGCATGAAAAACAGGAGCTGCTCCTGCGCTTCGGTACCGCCGGATTTTTTTCCATGCAGCTCATGCTCTTCACTGCCGCGCTCTATGCCGGTTTTTTCGAAGGGATGGAGCAACGCTACAAACTTGCCTTTCAGCTCATTTCATGGGCGCTGGCCACCCCGGTGCTCTTCTACTCCGGCTACCCCTTTCTCTCCAGCGCAATCCGTTCGCTGAGGCGATTGACGCTCAACATGGATGTGCTCGTCGCTCTCGGCTCACTCTCCGCCTACTGCTACAGCATTGCCATGATTTTTTATGGAGGTGAAATTTTTTTCGACACAGCCTCCATGATCATCACCTTCATATTGCTTGGGCGGTTTCTGGAGGCAGGATCGCGGCTCAAGGCTGGCAACGCCATAGCCGAACTGGCTGAACTCCAGCCACACGAAGCACTGTTGCTCTCCGAAAGCGGTGAAACCAGCATGGTGCCCATTGCCACCGTAAAAATCGGCGACCGGATTGAGATCATCCCCGGCGACAGAATCCCGCTTGACGGCACCGTTATGGAAGGCGAAGCGGAAGTCAACGAAGCGATGCTCACCGGAGAGTCGAACCCCGTGCTGAAAGAGCCGGGCAGCAAGGTTTTTGCCGGAAGCTTTTCGATGAACGGGCGGCTCAGTATCCAGGTCACCGGCAATGCAGAGAACACCCTGCTTGCCCGTATCATTCACACCGTTGAAGAGGCACAGGCCCGCAAGGCACCCATTCAGGGCATCGCCGACAAAACCGCAGGCTACTTTGTCCCGGCTACCATCATCCTCTCCCTCGCCACCTTTCTCTACTGGAAACTCACCACTGGCAACAGCGTCACCGCCCTGATGAACGCCGTCTCCGTGCTCGTCATTGCCTGCCCCTGCGCACTCGGCCTCGCCACCCCGCTCGCCATTCTGGTCGGTACCACCACTGCCGGAAAGAGAGGTATTCTCGTCAAAGGGGGCGATATTTTTGAGACCGTCTCAAAAACCACCACCGTCGTACTCGACAAAACCGGCACCCTCACCACCGGCAAACCCTCCATGACCGACAGTCACGACTACAGCCTCACGCCAACGTTTATGCAACACGTCGCCTCGCTCGAAGCCGCCTCGGAGCACCCCACCGGACGCGCCATTGTTGCCGCATGGCAAGGTGAGCGACTGACGGTAACGCAATTCAGGGCCACACCGGGCAGAGGAGTATCAGGAGTCATCGAGGGAGACATCTGGCGGGCAGGATCAAGAGCCTTTATGGTGCAGGAGCAGCTTGAGCTTCAGCCGCTCCATGAAAGCTGCGCCTCTGCACTCGAAGCTGAGGGAAAAACCATCGTGATGGTCGCCTGCGGCCAAAAACTTGCAGGTATCATCGGCCTGATTGACGACCTGCGCCCGGATGCCCTTCCCCTCATTGCCGGGCTCCGCAACAAAGGGCTCTCGCTGAAAATCCTCACCGGTGACAACCAGGGGGTAGCCAACTACATCGCCGCCAAATGCGGCATCACTGACGTGCAGGCCGGGCTTGGACCACTTGAAAAAGCCGCCGTTATCCGCGCCCTCAAAGCAAAGGGCGAGTGCGTCATGATGGTCGGCGACGGCATCAACGATGCCCCCGCACTGACCGAAGCCGACACCGGCGTCACCCTTGGCCACGCCTCCGGCATTGCACTCGAGAGCGCCAGCGTCGCCATCCTCAACGATGACCTCCGGCTCATCAACACCCTGATGGAGAGCTCCACGAAATGTTTTT
>SESF01002817.1_pt1 | contig 12219 bp, 9 predicted proteins | sample 3171521 | NCBI WGS metagenome assembly SESF01 (sample SAMN10866945, study PRJNA518727) | freshwater metagenome | biome: subpolar coniferous forest; feature: holomictic lake; material: water; isolation source: holomictic Lake 227, 6 m and 8 m depth | place: Canada: near Kenora, Ontario | collected...
GCCCCACCCCGCCCCGCCCAATCAGCTCAAAAACCCAGCTTCAGAAACTTGCTCTCCCACGGCTGGAAGGTCACGGTTTCCAGTCGCGTCTTGAGCGGCTGTTCCAGCACGTTGACTTCGTCCATGCGGCTGATTCTGGCGGCGGAGACGATGGCCTTTTTGGCGAGTGCCGCGGGCTGGCCGGCGACTTCGCGCAGGTGCAGGACGATGCCTTTGTGGTCGGCGGCGGGGCGGTATTCAACGACCAGCAGGTTGGGCGCCGGGAAGGCCAAAACGGGAATCACCGTGGAACCACTGGCACCCGCAGCGGTTCGGGTGGCGGCTTTGCCTTTGACGGGCAGCAGCACGCGGGTGACGAGCGGGACGCGCGAACTCCAGCCAAAGCGCGTGGCGGTGGCGGTGGAGGTATCCTTCGTGGAGGTCAGGTAATAGTGCCACTTGAACTCGCCTTCCTGCTCGGTGCGGAAGTTGGTGAACCAGTAGTTGTTCATGACCCAGGAATAGACGTAGGGCTTGGCGATGCGCGTGATGGGCATCCATTTGCCCAGGTTGAAATCACCCAGTTGCACCAGCGGCGCCTGTTCGCTGCCGATGATGATCTGGCCGGCAGCGTTGCGCACGGAGAGAAAGCTCTGGATCGTCTGCCAGTCGGAAGCGGAGCCGGGTATTTGGGTTTCGCCGGGGCTGACGATGCCGCCCTGGCCTTCATAAAGCATTTTCCCGTCGGGCGATTGGAACGGCAGGGTGACATAGACCGCTTCCGGCGTGGGCACCGGGAGTTTGCGGATGGCGAAGTGCAGCTCGATGCGCTTCTCGGTGTCGTATAAACGGATCTCGGCCTGGGCGCCCTTTTTGGCGGCGCAACCCTCCAGGTCGGCGCTCAGCCGGAGGCTGTGCCAGATGGGGCCGCCGGAACCCGCGGTGACTTTGACGTTGCGCCAGGCGGTGCGCTTGAAGGCTTCGGGCTTCATGTCGCGATTCTTCGGCAGGGTCTCATAGACGCATTGGCCAAAGCCCCACTGGGCGCCGGGGTCCACAAGTTCGGCGCCGGTTTCCTTGTCGCGCAGGCTTTGGATTGAGCCTTTCACGGGATCAAGGGTGATTTCGTAGAAGGCGTTTTCGAGGCCCTTCGTGCCCTTGGCCGAGGCTTCTTTGGCGCGCTTCGCGTCGCCGGCTTCGATCCGGAGCACCTTGCAGGCCAGCGGGGGAATGTCCTTCACCCACAACGCCCAGTAGGTGCCTTCGGTGCGCCGTTCCATCTCTTGCGCGAGGACCGGGTCCGCGCCGTCCAGGATGCGAAACTCGCGGTCGGCCGGGAGAATTTGGTGATCGATGAACACCCGGACCATGCCGGACCGCGGCCAGTTCAAGGTGTTGAAGACGGCCAGGGTGGGGACCTCGGCGCGCGGCAGGAAACCCTGCACCAGCCCGAAGGCTTCCTCGCGCAACAGGGCGGAGTCCTTCACGGCGGTCCAGGCATAGGAGGCCTTTTCGCCCCATTGAATCTGGGCGTTCTCGGCCAGGGGATCGTCAATGCTCTCCGCGGCGCCGAAGGTGTGCTCCTCGTAAAAGAGGAGGTTGTCCATGATGGCCGCCGCGCGCTGGCTCGTCGGCGGCTGGACGCGTGCGCCCAGCAGCCGCGCCATGGCGAGGAGGCGGTGGTTGACGTCCATGGCGGTCTCCGTCTCACGCACCGCGGCGGTTTCGCGGGCGGCAGAACCGAAGCCGTCCGTCCACCAGTCCGGCCAGGCCTGGCGATGCACCTCCAGTTTGCTGCCCTGTTCCTTCTCGACCCAGGCGAGAAACTCCTGCGCGGTCGAGAGGCGCAAATGGGGCCAGGCGTATTTCTCGTTCCATACCTTGACGAGATTGCAGGCAATGGTGGAAGGCGGCGAGTTGTCGGTGAAGTAGCCCGAGAACTGGACGCCAACGCGGTCGAACGGATATTGCTGCTGTTCGAGCGAGGTGAGGTATTCAACGACCTTCGGCTGGATGAGCCCGGCGTCGCCCTTTTCGACCCCCCAGAAGTTGGCGGTCATGTAGTGGTCGCTGCGATAAGCGAGGACGCGTTTCCCGGAGGGGGACTCCCACCAGAAGCAAGTGGGTTTGTCGAACGGCAGGAGCGAGCGGGTTTTGTTGATGCCCATGCTGAGGTAACGGATGCCCATGTCGTTGAAGTAATCGGGCAGGCACCAGCCGGCGCCGTTCACGTCGTTCTGCATGGCGGTGCGGATGGGGATGCCGAATTCCTCGGTGATCGCGCGCACGGGGCGGACCAGCGCGGCGAGCGAGCTCTCGGTGGCGATCTCGGACATGTTCAGGAGCAGGCCGCAAATCTCGATGCGCCCCTCGCGCACGCGCTGCTTGAGCCGGGCGATCTGCGCGGCGGGGCGGTCGCTGAGATATTGGCGCACGGCCCAGGAGGTCTCGCAGGTCCAGCGGAAACGGGCGGCCTCCGGCAGGCTGTCGGTCGCGTCGCAATAATCGAGCGCGTAATCAATGTAGCGCAGGTGCTCGGGAAGTATTTCCGTCTGGGGCCGGGTGTAGCCGATATCGGTGTGAGTGTGTTGGGTCAAATACACTGTCCATTTGCGCGGCGGAGCCACCGTAATGGGACCAAACTCGCGGCTCAGGCCGTCCGACTCGACGCGGACGGTGATCGGAGTCGGGCGGGTCAACGGCGCGACTTCGATTTCCACGTTCTGTTTGCCCTTGGCCAGCGAGGGGACCGTCTTCGTGACGGGCTGTGGCCAACCCGGAGCGGAGAGGGTCAACGTAACTTTGGCCGGGCGGGCGGAATCGATGGCGGCGACCAGGGTATGGCGTTCGCCCTGAGCGGCTCTGGGAATGAGCGGCGAAACCGCCAGGCTTAGGGATTTGATGTTGCCAGCGGTTGACGGGGCGTCTTCCGCGCGGGAGACGCCAACGCTCCAACCATGAGCCAGGCCGAAGATGAGCAGGGCGACGGGGAGGGACTTCTGTTTAAGCATGGGACCTATTTGAGGCCATTTGGCGCCGATATGCAAGCGCCGGAACGTGAAACGTGAAGCGTAAAACGTGAAACGGGAAGCGTGAAACGTGAAACGTGAACAGGCGATTTACGATCAACGATTTACGAGCTCAGTGCTCGGATTTCGGATTTCGGATTTCGGATCTCGCCCCCTCGGCCCCCTTATGAACGTGAGACGTGAATTCGCCGCGTTTCACGCTTCACGCTTCACGCTTCACGCTTCACGCTTCACGCTTCACGCTTCACGCTTCACGCTTCACGCTTCAGCCGACCTGGCGAACCATGTCGAAGCCGCCGAATGGGTTGGGCACGCGCGTCGTGCATTCCGGATCTTCGCACCACTGGCCATCCACGATAAAGAGGTAGCTATGCTTGCCCTGGGGCAGTTTAAGCGTGGCGGTCCAGAATCCATCTTCTCCCTTCTCCATCACGAGCGCATTCTGCTGCCAATCAGTAAACTCGCCCACCAGCATCACGCTGGTCGCTACCGGCGCGGCGTAGCGAAATATCTGCATCTTCGGTTTCTTTGACTTTCTGCTCACTGCTCAGTGTCCTTTCGTGCGTTTGGAGGCAGCGCCTCCAGGAATTGTATCCGCCCAGTTTCACGCTTCACGTTTCACGTTTCACGTTTCACGTATGCCTTCATGTGCCAAACCACCTCACCGCGAAAGTGGCGCCCCTCTGCTGCAACTTCGGTAGTGTCGCTCGGCAGCGGGTGTCCGTCAAATGGATTTCATGCTTGCATGGCGGGTTGGTTCGCCCCTTAATGGCCACAGCAACTTAGCGAGGACCTATGGAATACTTTGTCTATGCGGTCTGTTTTGGAGTGGGGCTCCTGTTTGCCATCGTCAGCGCCTTCATGGGCCATCTGTTCGGCGGGCACGATGTGCATACGGATATCGGCACGGGCGGGCACGCCGAAGCCGGGTTCCAGGACACGGGTATGCCGGGCCTCTCGCCGTTCAGCCCGACGACCATTACCGCCTTCCTCACCGCGTTCGGCGGCCTGGGGTTGATTTTCTCGAAGATTGAAGCGACGCGGAGCCCCTGGATCAGTGCGCCGCTGGCGATTGTGGGCGCGTTGGCCATCGCCGCCGGCGTGATTTGGCTCTTTGGGACGGTCTTTCACAACGTGGATAGCTCTAGCGAGTCGCGCGTGGCAACGCTGGTGGGGATGACGGCGACCGTCATCACGCCCATTCCGGCCAGTGGGGTAGGGGAGATCGCCTACGTGCAGGCGGGCTCGCGCTACAGCGCCCCGGCACGCGACGAGCGGGGAGCGCCGGTGGCCAATGGCCAAACTGTCAAGATCGTCCGCATCGTTGGTTCGCAGTTTTATGTGGCGCCTATTTGATTTATTCCAAGTCGCGCTCAAGGTGAGACAAACGGCCTCCTCTCCCCAGCCCTCTCCTCCAAAGGAGGAGAGGGAGAAAACCCCGAGGCCACGTTGCTGATAGTCTCATCTTGAAAGCGAAGTGGAATTACCGCAGAGCAAAAATCCTTAATTACGTTATCATCTATGACAAATTATAACATTCTTCTCGCCCAGGCGAGTCTCGGCAGCTTGGGAACTGTCGCCATGGTGACCGTCGGGTTGGTCGTGGTCGTCGTGATTTTCGCGGCGATCTGGGCCAGCCGCTACATCAAGGTCGGCCCGAACGAGGTGCTCGTCGTCTCCGGCCGCAAGCATAGTTACACGGACCCCGACGGCACGGTGCAGAGCCGCGGCTTCCGAATCCGGAAAGGCGGCGGCACCTTCGTCATCCCGGTCATCGAAAAAGTGGACCGGCTGTCCCTGGAGTTGCTGACCATCGACGTGCAGCAGGAGCAGGACGTATACACCAGCAAAGGCGTGCCCGTGCGCGTGGATGGCGTGGCCCAAATCAAAGTGAAGGGTGATGACATCTCCATCGCCACCGCCGCCGAACAATTCCTGAGCAAGGATACCGAGGCCATCAAGAACATCGCCATGCAGACGCTGGAAGGCCACCTGCGCGCGATTCTGGGCACGATGACGGTGGAAGACATTTACCAGAACCGGGACGCCTTCGCTCAGAAAGTCCAGGAGGTCGCGGCGGGCGACATGGCGAACATGGGCCTGGGCATCGTTAGTTTCACCATCCGGGACATCAAGGACAGCCAGGGCTATCTGGACGCCTTGGGCAAGCCGCGGATCGCCCAGGTCAAGCGCGACGCGCAGATCGCCCAGGCCGAGGCCGACCGCGACGCGATGATCAGGTCGTCCCAGGCAATCCAGGCGGGGCAGGAAGCCAAGTTTGCGGCGGACAGCAAAATCGCCGAGGCCCAGCGGGATTACCAATCGAACGTTGCCCAATACCAGGCGGCGGTAAACCAGCGGAAGGCCGAAGCGGACCTGGCTTACGATTTGCAGAAGTACAAGACCGGCCAGCTTGTGAAGGCCGAGGAGGTGCAAGTCAACATCGTCGAGAAGCAGAAGCAGATCGAGCTGCAGCAGCAGGAAATCATGCGCAAGCAAAAGGAATTGGAGGCGAACGTGCAGAAGCCCGCCGACGCCGAGCGCTACAAGGTCGAGACGCTGGCCAATGCGCGCAAGTTCCAATTGGAGACCGAAGCCGCCGGGGCGGCCTCGGCCACCAAGGCCACCGGTTTTGCCGCCGCGGACGTGGTTAAGGCGACGGGTATGGCGGAAGCGGATGCGAACAAGGCCCGCGGTCTGGCCGAGGCATCCGTTATCGAGGCGCAAGGCAAGGCGACGGCTGAGGCGATGCGCGTCAAGGCCGAGTCCTTCAAGCAATACAACGAGGCGGCGGTGGTCGAGATGATCATCCGCGTGCTGCCCGAGGTCGCCGGCAAGATCAGCGAACCGCTGTCCAAGACCGAGAAGATGATCATCATCAACTCCGGCAGCGGCGTCGGCGGCGGTGCGAGCAAGCTGACCGGGGATGTGACGCAGATTATGGCTCAGCTTCCGCCCATCATCGAGAGCCTGACCGGCATCAAGTTCGAGAAGCTGCTCGAACAGGTGCCCGGGCTGAAGCAGTCGATGGAGAAGAGTGCGGGGGAAGACAAGCAGAGCTAAGAAGGGGCTCGGACCGTGCGCCTGTTCGAAGCTATTATCGACGCCAACCACCGGGCGGTGGCCGGCGACCAGAAGGCCGGATTGCACCCGGCGGAGTTCGCGAGCGAGCTGCCGGTGGTGGTGCTGACGTGCATCGACGTGCGGCTCAATCCTCTGTTGCCCGAAGTGCTCGGGGTGCCCAAGGAGCAGTTCATCTGGCTGCGAAACGCGGGGAACATCATTACCGGTCCGCTCAGCAGCACCATGCGCTCGCTGGCTCTGGCGTGCGCGGTTAAGGGCGGCAAGGAAATCGCCATCATCGGCCACACCGATTGCCAGATCGGCCGGACGACGACCATGGACTTGATTGATCGGTTTCGCGCCCTGGGGATTGAGCGGCATCTGCTCCCTTCCAACGTGAATGAGTTCTTCGGCATGTTCGCCAGCGAGCGGGCCAACGTGATTAAAGCCGCGGGCATCGTGCGCCAGAGCCCGGTCATCGGCCCGAAGATTCCCGTGCACGGCTTGCTGCTGGATATTGAGACGGGCAAAGTGGAATGGCTGGTCAACGGATATCAGACCCTGGGCACCCTGGCAGCGCGCTTGAACGAGGTGGCAGACGCGGCTGGCCACACTTTGGACGCATTGAAGTCCCTGACGGATTTCGAGATCGGCGGTATTAAGTTCCCCGAAACCAAGATCGGCGAGACGGTCGCCAAAGCCGAAGACTGGCTCTCCGGGAAGGTTCACCAACTGGAAAGCAAGCCGCCGCCCGCACCGGCGGCACCAGTCGCGAAACCCGCGGTGCCCCCGCGGATTCCCCTCCCGCCACCGCTCCGGCCTAAACTCCGCTTTCACAAAGGACCCAAATGAACGATCAACTCCCTAAACCCCGCCGGGGCTGTGGCTTCTACGGTTGCATCACCGGCGTCGTGTTGTTGGTGATGATGCTGGGAGCGTTGCTGCTCGGGTGGTACTACGTGAAGAAGTTGGTGGTGCGCTTTACGGACCCCAAGCCGATGGAGTTGCCAACGATCCAGATGTCGCCGGCTGAGCTGGCCCAGGCAAAGGAGCGGCTCGCGTCGTTCCAGCAGGCGGTCCGCGAGCACCACGCCACCAAGCCGCTGACTTTGACTGCCGACGAGCTGAACGCGCTGATCGCCAGCGGCGGTGAGCAGGGGTTTAAGGGTAAGGTGTATGTCAGCCTCGATGGCGACCAGTTGAAGGGCGAGTTGAGCGTGCCGCTGCAAGATATGGGGTTGAGCATGTTCAAGAGCCGCTATCTCAACGGCAGCGCCACCTTCAATTTGTCCTTCCGGGATGGCAGGCTCTCGGTCACCCCGCAGACCATTCAGGTCAGAGGGGAACCGCTCCCCGAGATCTATCTGCGGGAGATCCGCAAGCAGAACCTCGCGTTTGCCTTCACCAACGATCCGTCGGCGGCGGCTCTGCTGAAGGGGCTTGAGGAAATCCAGGTGAAGGAGGGCAAGCTGGTAATCGCGCCCAAGGAGCCCTGAAATCCGAAGACCGAAGCACGAAATCCGAAGGAAATCCGAATACCGAAATCCGAAACTGGCAGTCTCCCTGCGTCCTATCCGGCGCTTCGGATTTCGGCCTTCCTTCGGATTTCGGGTTTCGGATTTCGGGCTTCTGGTCCCGTCCGCGTCCTTACGCCTCGAGCAGTTGCTGCACGGAAATGCCCCGCAACTCAAACAGGCGCCGGATGGCGTCCTCGATCAGGTTGTTGGGACAGGAGGCGCCCGCCGTGATGCCGACGGTGATTTTGCCCGCCGGCAGCCAGTTGGTCGTCTCGACTTCCTGGTTCTTGTGCTGGTCGTAATGGAGAATCAGCTTGTCTGACCTCATCTTGGCGGCGTTCTTGATGAAATAGGTCGGCAGCTTCGCCTCGCCCATTTCCGCGAGATGGGAGGTGTTCGAGGAATTGTATCCGCCGATCACCAGCAGCAGACTGATCGGTTCCTGCAACAGCTTCTCCAGGGCGTCTTGGCGATCCTGCGTGGCGCCGCAGATGGTGTCGAAGAACCGGAAGTGCTGCTCGATTTCTCCCTCGCCGTATTTTTGCAGCATGGCCCGGCGCAAGCGCCGCTGCACTTCTTCGGTTTCACCGCGGAGCATGGTGGTCTGATTGGCGACCCCGATGGCCTGCAGTTGCAGGTCGGGATCGAAGCCCTCGGAATAGGCCCCTTTGAATTTCTCAAGGAAGGTCACCTTGTCGCCGCCGTTCAAAATATAGTTACAAACGTAGTCGGTCTCGGCCAGCGTGAACACGACGAGGTAGTGGCCGCCGCCGTTGGCCATGGTCTGAGAGCTGGTGGCCTTCGTTTCCTCGTGCCAGGCCTTGCCGTGGATAATGCTCGTTACCTTGTCCTTCGAGTACTGTCGCACGCGCTTCCAAACGCTCATCACGTCGCCGCAAGTCGTATCGACAAAGCGGCAGCCTTTGGCTTCAAGCTGGCGCCGCATCGAGACCTCTGTCCCGAAGGCGGGAATGATGACAATGTCGTCCTTCCTCAGATCCTCGATGTCCGCGTCCTTCTCTTTGCCGGACAGGAACTTGATGCCCATGGCACGGATTTGGTCGTTCACCTCCGGGTTGTGGATGATCTCGCCGAGAATATAAATAGGCTGGCCCGGAAAGACCTTGCGAGCGGCATAGGCCAGGTCGATGGCGCGCTCGACGCCATAGCAGAACCCGAATTCCTTCGCGAGCTTGATGGTCAGATCGCCGGAGGATAGCACATGGCCGTTCGCGCGGATCCGCTCTACCAGGTTGCTGCGATAATGCGACAGCACCTGGGCTTGCACCGCCGCCATGACATCCGGGCGGCGAAGGTTGATTTTCTGGGGCGCGGGAGACGCTTCGATTGACATACCTGAGCCACTGTACCATGAGCCGGCGCAGCGTCCAGCCGGGACTTCGGCGTGTCGATATCTCAGGCAGCGAGTGGTCGGGTGACGAGGGGCGGGGAAAAAAGCGAGTAATTACCCCCGTTCCTATGGAGATCCTATGGAAGTCCTATGGAGTACCTATGGAAATCCTATGGACCAACACGGGACCATCACGGGAGCAACACGGGAGCTGCACGCGGGCAGGTGGCTTGGTTCACCCGCCAGGAATACTCCCGGAGACGCCGGCACTCACGCGTGGGAAGTAACTTGCTTATTGGCATTGCCTCCCCACGCGGCCAACGCTAAGTTGTCGCAGCCGTGAGAGCGCATACAAAATTGGCGGCGCCAATCGCGTCCGCCTCCAATACCTACGCACAGGAGACAAACCCATGAAAGACAATCTGACCGAGACACGTCGTAGTTTCATCCGTAAGGCGGCGGCGGGTTCCATTGCCCTGAGCTGGCTTGGCGCGCGCCAGGCCCCGAGGGCCTTTGCCGCCGAGGCTGCCAAGCCGGCCCTGCTCGGTGGCACGCCGGTCCACCAGGGCGGCTGGACCAAATGGCCGCAATGGCGCGAAGACTGGGAGCCGGAGATGCTGAAGGTCTGGCGGAGTGGCCGATGGTTTCGCGGCTCCGCCGGGCACGTATCGGACTTCGAGCATGGCTACGCCAATCTATTGGGCGCCAAACGCTGCCTGGCGACCGCCAGCGGCACCACGGCGCTAATCGTCAGCCTGCACGTCATGGACGTGGACGCTGGTGATGAAGTGATCGTCTCTCCCTACACGTTCATCGCCACCTACAACGCCATCCTCGACCGCAAAGCCTTGCCGGTATTTGCCGACACCGACCCGGCGACGCTCACCGTCGATCCGGCCTCGATCGAGAGCCGCATCACCGAGCGCACGCGCGCCATCATGCCGGTGCACATCTTCGGCATGCCGTGCGACATGGACCCGATCAACGCCATTGCCCGCCAGCACAAGCTGGCCGTAGTCGAAGATGCCTGCCAGGCGTGGCTGGCGGAATACAAGGGCCGCAAGTGCGGTACGATCGGCGACCTGGGCTGCTTCAGCTTCCAGGAATCCAAGCACCTCCCCTCCGGCGAAGGCGGCGCGATTACGGGCATGAGCGACGAACTGATCGACAAGTGTGACTCCTTCCACAACTGCGGCCGCGCGGTCGGCACGAACAAGGGGTCCGGAAGTTTCACCCGCGGCAACAACTACCGGATGACGCAGGCACAGGCGGTCCTGCTCATGCAGCAGTTCGACAAGCTGGTGAAGGAGACTGAAATCCGCCGCGCCAACGCCGACCACCTCACCGCCAACCTCGGCAAGATTCCCGGCATAACACCCCTGCGACTGCCCGAGAACAGCCGGCCCGCCTGGCATCTTTATGCGTTCCGCTATGACGCCGCGCAGTGTAACGGCTTGTCGCGCGACAAGTTCGCCCGGGCAGTCTCGGCTGAAGGCGTGCCGTGCGGGAGCATCTATCACGAACAGTATTTCGATGGTGTGCTTGACGAAGCCATTGCCTCGCGAGGTTTCAAGCGCCTCTGGGGCGCCGAGCGGCTGAAAGCTTACCGCGACAGCTTCCAGGAGTTGAAAGGCAACCAGCAGGTTTGCGCAACAACCGTTGCCATCACCCAGAATATGCTCCTGGGCGACCGCAGCAGCACAGACGACATCATCGAAGCGATTCGCAAAGTGCAGGCCAATAGCGCGGCGCTGGCCAAGGCATAGGAATGTTCCTCGGCTGGCAGTTGATATGAACCCGGCAAGCCTCGTGCCCCACTGCTTGGTTGCCGGGCTGGCTCTGTGCCTGGTGCCCTTTCTGCCGGCGCCGGGAATCGCGGCCGAGAACGCGACCCCTGAGGTCGGCATTGCCGTGCGCGACATCACCCCCGAACTGCCCATCCGGCTGGCCGGTTACGCGTCACGCAAACGGCCGGCTGACAAGCTGGACAGCCCGCTGCTGGTCCAGGCCCTGGCTCTAAAGAACCGCTCCGGCGAGCGCTTTGTGTTCGTGGCCCTCGACAACTGCGAGGTGAGCCGCGCCTTCATGCAGCCGGTCCTGCAACAGCTTGCCGACCGTTTCCAACTGGGGCGCGGTGCGGAGGCCGTCGTCTCCAGTCACACGCATTCTGCGCCGGTGCTCGACGACACGCTTCCGGGCATGACGCCGCCACCGGCGGGAGAGCACGAGGCGATTACCAAATACAGCCGCTCGTTGCAGGCCAGGCTGGTGGAGGTGGTGGTCGCCGCGCTGGCTGACTGCCAGCCGGCATTACTTGAGTACGGCTCGGGTCGCGCCGCCTTTGCCATGAATCGCCGCGTGTATCAGGGGGACAAAGTCGTGTTTGGCGACAACCCCGACGGCCCGGCGGACTGGGATGTGCCCGTGCTCCGGGTCAAGGGCACCAACGGTGCCGTCCGTGCCATTGTCTTCGGCTACGCCTGCCACGGCACGTCCGTTCGCAGCGGAGACGATTGGTATGTGGTCTCAGGCGAATACATGGCCTACGCCCGCCAGCACCTCGAAGCGCTTCAGCCCGGCGCCACGGCAATATTCCTTACGGGCATGGGCGCCGACTCCGACCCTGCGCCGCGGGGCCGGTTGCTCGACGCCAAACGTCACGGTCTGGAACTGGCCGGCGCCGTCATCGGCGTGCTGGATCGCCCCATGAGCCCTGTTGGCGGGGCTTTCAAGCTGGCCTACGATGAAGTCGCCTTGCCGCTGGCCGTCCCGCCAGGCCGCCAACAGTTGGAGCAGGACGCACGGAGCGGGGATGTCAATGTGCGGCTGCGGGCGGAGGCGTACCTGAAGCTATTGGACGCCGGCCAACCGCTGCCGGAATCAGTCAAATTGCCGATCGCGGTCTTGCGGCTGGGCGATGATCTGACCTTCTTGCTCATGGCCGGTGAGGTGGTGGTGGATTACTCGCGCCACCTCAAGCGCATGTTGGCCCAGGATCATCCCTGGCCGGTCGGCTATGCTTACGAGGTGCCCTGTTATATCCCCTCCGCTCGCGTCATCAAAGAGGGCGGCTACGAGGTTGAGTCTTCGCTGATCTACTATGGCTTCTACGGCCCGCTTCGCGCCGGGATTGAAATGCAGTTGTTGAACCGGTTCGAAGCGCTGGTAAGCCAGGTGCGCACACGACCCTGAGGGTGTGGGTTCACTTTAGGGCCAGCAATTCTTTATGAACGAGATGGGAACGCCGGGTGCCCTCACCCGGCGGGGGGGGGTGACCGGG
>SESF01023297.1_pt1 | contig 12219 bp, 8 predicted proteins | sample 3171521 | NCBI WGS metagenome assembly SESF01 (sample SAMN10866945, study PRJNA518727) | freshwater metagenome | biome: subpolar coniferous forest; feature: holomictic lake; material: water; isolation source: holomictic Lake 227, 6 m and 8 m depth | place: Canada: near Kenora, Ontario | collected...
TTCGTCGAGACGAGCGCGCGGTGGGGAACAGTTCGGCGACTCAGAAGGATTTACGATAACCCTGGGCGTCGGCGCTCTTGAACTCGAAGCCGAATCCGGGCGCGGATAAGTCTGGCGAGAGAGCGCCGTGCTTGAGTTCCGGCACCCCATCAAAGAATAAGCGCTCAATGCGAACGTGATCGTGGAAATATTCCGCGTGCATCATCGCCGGCAAGGCGCACCCGGCATGAAGATGGAGAAGCGGCGCGCAGTGCGAGGACATGGGCAACCGGTGGGCTTCGCAGAGCGCGCCGACTTTCAAAAACCCGGTGATGCCGCAGCAACGGGTCGCATCGGCCATGACCACGTCCACGGTTTCCGCCTCAATCATGTCGCGAAAGTAAGGAAGCCCATACCCGTACTCGCCATCGGTAACGTCCATTCGGGCCGGCCCCCTCTCGCGCAACCATCGCATCCCGACGCGGTCCTCTGGAAGCAGGGGTTGTTCCATCCAGCGCACATCGAATTCGGAAAATCGCTCCATGAAATAGAGCGCCGATTTTCGGTCGTAGGCGCTATTTGCATCTACAAAGAGTTGAATGCCGGTCCCGATCGCCTCACGCGCCACTTCCACCCGATGCAGGTCGCGATCCGGTTCGCGACCGACTTTCATTTTCATCATGGTCAAGCCCTGTTCTGCCCAGTCGGTGAATTGGCGGCAAAGTTGCTCGTCGGTGTAGGAGGTGAATCCGCCGCTGCCGTACATCGGCAACGCATCCCGCACCGCGCCTAATAAGACGACTAGAGGAAGGCCGAGGAGCTTGGCCTTGAGATCCCATAGGGCATTGTCAATCGCCGAAATGGCCATGGCGCCCGGCCCGCACGCGCCCAGGTTGCGCAAGGTTGAGACCATTGTGTTCCAAACCAGCGGGAGGTTCATCGGATCAAGGCCGATGACCTGATTTGCCAGCCGATCTCTCGCCAGCACGGCAGTGGCGGTATCGGCATAAGTGTACCCTATGCCTGTTTTGTCGCCAGACCGGGCATGCACCAGAACCATGGTGGTATCGTTCCAGGCATAGGTCCCATCCGATTCCGGGGCATCGGTCGGAACGGTGTACGCCTCGACCTCGACGGATTCGATTTTCATTCAATTAAGCCACTCGCCGCCCCTTGTAGTTGCGGCGCTCTGTCGCCGCCGGGATTACGCTGTGAAGCAAAAGGCCCACATCGGCGCCCCGACAGAGCGGGGCGGCTACAGCACTCAGTGCGTGAACGTCGCAAACTCTTCCTTTACCGTCTGCTCGATAATCCCAAGCTCGTCCGTGTCGCCTTTGGCCAGCGCCTGGGAAAAGGCGACTGCCTGCTTGAAGGTGATGTGCGGCGGCAGCGTGGGCACGTTGGGATCGGTGTAAGCTTCGAAAACCACCGGGCAATCCGCTGCGAGCGCCTGATCCCAGGCGTCCCCGATCTGGTCGGGATTATCCACGCGGATTCCCTTTAGCCCGAGCAACTCCGCGTAGCGGGCATAGGGAAAATCCGGGACGGCCTGGGAAGCGTCGTAGCGCGGATCGCCTGACATGGCGCGCTGTTCCCAAGTCACCTGGTTCAAATCGCGGTTGTTCAAGACGAGCACGATGAGCCGGGGATCGCTCCACTCTTTCCAATACTTGGCAATGGTCACGAGATCGCTATTGCCCAACATCTGCATGGCACCGTCGCCCACCATGGCAATCGCAACGCGATCAGGGAAAGCGAACTTTGCGGCGATCGCATAAGGCACGCCAGGACACATCGTGGCGAGATTACCGGAGAGCGAGGCCATCATCCCGGAACGGATCTTAATATCGCGGGCAAACCAGTTTGCGGAAGTGCCTGAATCGCTGCTGAGAATGCAGTTGTCCGGCAGACGTGGCGAGAGTTCCCAGAAGACCCGCTGGGGATTGATCGGATCGGCGCCGTGCATGGCCCGCGCCTCAAGCACTTTCCACCATTTGGCCACGCCCTTCTCGATTTCTTCGCGCCAACTCCGGTCCTCTTTATAAGTGAGAAGCGGGAGGAGCGCCTGCAAGGTTTCGGCGCTGTCGCCCATCAAGTTCACCTCCATGGGGTAGCGGATGCTGAGCATCTTCCCGTCGAGATCGATCTGGACTCCCCTCGCCTGTCCTTCCTTGGGCAGGAATTCGGAATACGGGAAGCTCGAACCGACCATGAGCAGCGTGTCGCAATCCGCCATCATGTCCCAGCTTGGCTTGGTGCCAAGAAGCCCTATTGAGCCAGTGACAAATGGGAGCGCGTCGGGCAACACCGCTTTGCCAAGCAGCGCCTTCGCGATTCCCGCGCCGAGGACGTCCGCAACGGCCAGGACGGCTTCGGACGCCTGGAGCGCCCCCGCGCCGACAAGCATCGCGACTTTCTTCCCCGCATTCAGCACGTCCGCCGCGCGCCGGAGATCGACCTCTTCCGGAACGACGCGGGGCCTCGAAAAGCCGATGCCCGAATGCACCGTGCCGTGCGCCCGGGGCGGCACCTCGACCGCGGAGAGTTCTTGCACGTCATTGGGAATGATAATGCAGGTGACGGTCCGTTCGACCTTCGCTATCCGGAATGCGCGATCCACAAGATGCCGGATCTGCGCCGGATCGGAAGCCATGTGAACGTATTCGTGGGCCACATCCTTAAAAAGCGAAATGAGATCGACCTCCTGTTGATAGTCGCCGCCCATCGCGGCGCGCGCCTGCTGGCCAACGATGGCAACGACCGGCTGATGATCCAACTTCGCATCATACAACCCGTTCAGGAGATGAATCGCCCCGGGGCCCGAGGTCGCCATGCAGACTCCGACTTCGCCCGTGAATTTCGCATGCGCACAAGCCATGAACGCGGCCATCTCCTCATGGCGGACCTGGATGAATTGCATCAAGCCCTTGGAACGATTCAACGCTCCCATCAGTCCATTAATTCCATCGCCGGGATAGCCGTAAATCCGTTTGACTCCCCAATTCGACATCCGCCTGAGTAAAAAATCGCTGACATTCATGTGAATCAATTCTTGTTTTTGAAAGGGCGCAGCCATGCCCCCCACCCCCGCTTTACGGAAGAATCGTCAGTCGAAAGCCAAACGCGCTGAAACAGGGCGTTACCCGAACATGGTTTCATGCTGGCAATCACTTCGAATCTCAAAGCCAAAATCAACCCGACGCATCGACCCGACGCGGTCAATTCCGCACCGAACGTGGATGCGCTCGCCCTCGAAAAAGAATTGCGCGCAACCGTTCGGGGCGAGGTGCGCTTCAGCGACGGCGACCGGGCGTTGTATTCCACAGACAGCTCGAACTACCGGCAAATCCCCATCGGCGTCGTGATCCCCCAGGATCGAAGGGACATCGTTGCAACCGCTGCCGCGTGCCGCAAATTCGGAGCGCCGATCACCTGTCGCGGGGGCGGGACGAGCCTCGCGGGACAATGCTGCAACGTCGCGGTGGTCATCGATTTCACGAAATATTACAACCGCATCCTTGAGGTGGACGTGGAGCGAAAACTGGTGCGGGTCGAGCCGGGCATTGTGCTCGATTCGCTCAACCAGGCGATGCGTGAGCACGGGCTCATTTTCGGCCCCGATCCGGCGACTCACAACCGTTGCGCGATCGGCGGGATGCTTGGCAACAACTCGTGCGGCGTGCATTCGGTGATGGCGGAATTCTACGGGGGTGGCGCGCGGGCAAGCGACAATGTGGAGTCGCTCGAAGTGCTGCTCTATGACGGCACGATTTTGAAAGTGGGAAGGACCAGCGAAAGCGAGCTGGAGCAAAAAATCGAGCGAGGCGGGCGGACGGGCGAGATTTATGCAAAGCTCAAAGAGCTGCGCGATAGGTATGGGGAACTTGTTCGCGAGCGGTTTCCGAAAATCCCGCGCCGCGTTTCCGGCTACAATTTGGACGAGCTTTTGCCGGAACACGACTTCGATGTCGCCCGCGCGCTCGTCGGCTCCGAAGGGACGTGCGTTATCATTTTGGAAGCCACGCTTCAACTCATTGAAAACCCTCCCTGCCGTTCGCTAGTGGTGCTTGGCTACCCCGATATTTACCACGCCGGCGATCAAGTCCCGGAGATTCGCAAGTATAAACCGGTCGGACTGGAAGGCGTCGATGACGTGCTCATTAACGCCATGAAGCTAAAGCACATTCATCCGCGAGACCTGGCGTTGCTGCCGGAGGGCAAGGGATGGCTGATTGTCGAGTTTGGCGGCAACAGCACGGAAGAAGCGGATGCACAGGCAAAGCGGCTGATGGACGGGTTGAACTCGCAGTGGAACCCGCCGTCGATGAAGCTCATCGACGACCGCGTGGAAGAAGCCGTAATTTGGGAAATCCGCGATTCCGGGCTCGGCGCGAGCGCGCGCGTTCCGAACGAGCCGGACACCTGGGAAGGATGGGAGGACTCCGCCGTCTCGCCGCACGACATCGGGAACTATTTGCGCGACTTCCGCGCCCTGCTCGACAAGCACGGCTATCTTTGCACTCTCTACGGCCACTTCGGCCAGGGGCTGGTCCATACGCGGATCGACTTCGGATTGAAAACACACGACGGGGTTAAAGAGTATCTCGCGTTCACCAACGAAGCCGCCGATCTCGTGGTTCACTACGGCGGCTCACTCTCCGGCGAGCACGGCGACGGGCAATCGCGCGGCGAGTTGCTGGTGAAAATGTTCGGCCCGGAACTGGTCGATGCCTTTCAAGAGTTCAAGGCGATCTGGGATCCCGCCTGGAAGCTGAATCCGGGGAAGGTCGTGCGCCCATTTCGGCGCGATGAAAATTTGCGCTACGGCGAGCACTACGATCCGCCGCAGTGGCCGACACATTTTGCATTTCCTGAGGACGGCGGCAGCTTTTCCTTTGCGCTGGAGCGTTGCGTGGGAGTCGGCCAATGCCGGCGCCACGAAGGCGGCACCATGTGCCCGAGCTACATGGTGACTCGCGAAGAAGAGCACTCGACGCGGGGCCGGGCGCGGCGGCTCTGGGAGATGCTCCAGGGCCAGGTGATCGGGAAGAACGGCTGGCGCGACGACTCCGTGCTTGAGGCCCTCGATCTCTGCCTGGCGTGCAAAGGTTGCAAGGCGGATTGCCCGGTGAACGTGGACATGGCCACTTACAAGGCCGAGTTCTATTCGCACTACTACGCGGGTCGGCTGCGTCCGCGCTCTGCCTATGCGATGGGGCTCATTTACTGGTGGGCGCGGCTGGCTTCCATCGCTCCGAATATCGTCAATTTCTTCACGCAAACGCCCCCGTTTTCCTGGATGGCGAAAGCGCTCGGCGGGATCGCTCCGCAACGCCGCATCCCGAAATTCGCCAAGGAGACTTTTCGGGAATGGTTTGCGCGGCGCAGCGTGGTCAACCCGCACGGATCGCGGGTGATTCTCTGGGCGGACACGTTTAACAATCACTTCTTTCCGGAGGCCGCGAAAGCCGCGGTGGAGGTGCTGGAAGACGCAGGCTTTCACGTTGTGGTGCAGCGAAAATCTTTATGCTGCGGGCGGCCGCTCTACGATTTCGGCATGCTCACCACGGCGACCCATTTGCTGCGCCAGATCCTGGACACGTTGCGGGAGGAGATCGAGCTCGGCACCCCGGTCGTCGGCCTGGAACCAAGCTGCGTAGCGGTTTTCCGCGATGAACTGGTCGGTTTGTTTCCCACCGATGAAAACGCAAAGCGGTTGAGCGGGAACACCATGATGCTCGCGGAATTTCTCGAAAAACACGCCCCCGAGTACCAGCCGCCAAAGCTGAATCGAAAAGTCGTGCTGCATGGGCATTGCCACGACAAAGCCATCATGAAAATGGCGGGTGAGGAATCGCTGCTGCGCAAGATGGGGCTCGATGTGGAACTCCTCGATTCCGGCTGCTGCGGCATGGCCGGTTCCTTCGGGTTTGAACGCGAACACTACGACGTTTCAGAAAAATGCGGCGAGCGCGTGCTGCTCCCCGCCGTGCGCACCGCGCCGAAAGACGCGCTCATCGTCACCGACGGATTTTCCTGCCACGAACAAATCGAGCAGCTTACGGGACGCAAACCGCTGCATATCGCGCAAGTCATCCAGATGGCGCTGAGAGAAAACCGGCGCGGAGCGGCAGAGCGGCATCTGGAGGCGCCGCCAGCGATCCGGCTCAGAGAAGTGGCGCTTTTTGCTGGGGTCGTGGCGGTTGTGGTTTACGTTGTTCGAAGGATCAGGAGCAGATAACGGCTCGCTCTTTTCGTGTATAGAATCCGATACGTTGGTGCCATTTCATTTGTGTCAATTTCCAGCATCTTCGGTCTGGCAGCGCGGGCTTGGTTGCCCCATACTGAGACTCCGCTTTAACCCGTTTACAAACCTATGACTCAACGCTCTCTTGGAATTGCCGCCCGGTTGATTCTTGCTGCCGGACTGCTCGGTGCAAGCATCTGGCTGCTTAACGAGGCTGTTGAAAGCGGGGATCTGACCGGGACGCTACTGAACGGTATCTGTGGGGGAGTCGCTCTGATTTCATTCTCGGTTTTGGCTGTACCTCAACTGGCGGAATTCGCGGGTTTCCCGATTCGCCGTTATTTGGGCAGGGTTTTCTGGCCGGACATGTCGGAGGAAACGCCGCCGAACTACGATCATGCCCGGGAGTGTCGGCAGCTATGGCGCTACAAAGAAGCTATCGAGGCCTATTTCCGTATCGTGAAGTTCCACTCCCAGGAGGTTGAAGCTTACCGGGAAGGAATCGAAACGGCTTTTGAAGCCAAAACCCCGCAAATCGCCGAAAAGTTTTGCCGGATGGGCCTGCGCCGCTTGCGGTCCAAGGAGGACAGGGACGAAGTCCAGCGCAGCTTGAATGTTCTGGTAGAGCGGGCGGAGGCGCTGCTGACTGCGCAAAAGGAGAAAGTTTTCGATCCGCTCAGCCGGTTCGAGTGAGACTCACCGCCGGATCAGCGGTAATAATTGCTGGATGAATCCCTTGATCAAGTCGTCGGTTTCCTTCTCGGAACGGCCAAATTTTGTGAGCGATTTGGTGATAGGGCTCATCACGGTGACATAAGCCCAGCGTTGGTTGTAGCCTTGGAGCAGACGGTCGCGGATGTCGATCAGGTTCCGCGAGGTATGGGAAGGGGTCGTTTCGGTGCAGCCGACGAACCAGTAGTAGTTCAGGCTGTATTCCGAGAGCGATTGTTCGCCGGGTTTTCCGAGCGGGCGCACATCGTGCAGACGGGTCACGCTGAGTGGCTGGGGACTTAAAGGGATGGTCTCGATGCGGGAATCGACAATCGTGAAGCCTTGAGCGGGAAGACACCGCTCGGGCCGGTGAATGCTGGTGTTCATGTCCTGGCCACCGAGGACGATCGAGACATAGATCTGGTCGCCCAGGCCGTTGCTGTAAAGCTTCCGGCAAAACTCGGTTTCACGTCCCAGCACGTCCTTCTCCTTTTGCGTCACCGCCGTCGAAACGCCATACCATTGCCCAATGTAATCCGGCAGCTCCAAAACAATGCCCACGGGCTGACTTCCGGAGTGCTTGGGCAGCAGGTAGATGCAACTCAAGCCCGCGAGCAGGACCGTCAATAAAACAAGCAGCCGTTTAGTAATCATAGGTCACCGGCTTCTTCTCCTCTTTCGTGGCAGCGGTCATGGCCTTCTCTTCCACTTTGTGGGCCAGCTTCTCGTAATTCAGATTCACGAGCTTGGAAAAGAGAAGCATCGCCCCCATCGCAAAGGCAATCGAGATGTAGCCCGAGTATTCGTGATAGTCGCCCCCTGCAAACTTTGCATCGTAATATTTGGCCACCAGGACGACCGTGAAAATTCGGCAGACGTTGCCGACAATGGCGAAGAGCACTGACCCGAAAAAGATCGTCAGCTTTTTCCAGCATCGATCCTGCGTAAGGTGAACGAAGATGGCCGTGAGCATCGCAACGGCAGTGAGCGAACGGATGCCGCTGCATCCCTCGGCAACTTCAAAATTGAAGGAACCGTCGCTGGCGTTCAGGGTCGTGCCCACCGCTTGAATGCCGATCCCGACGGAATGGGTAAGGATCCCCACCAACCCGGTGATGACAAACTGGAGTTTGAAGGTCGCCTGCTGGAGGGCGGCCACCGGGATCATAAACACGAGAAAGGCGGTCGGAAACAGAACGATGCGCCCCGCAGCTCTTCCCCAGAGAAAACAGGTGGAACCGTAGAGCAAAAATGGGACGCTCATCAAGGCCAGGCGGGGTTGAAGGCAGCGCACCGAAAGCACAAAAAGCACGACGGCCAACCCGACCGAGGCGATTCCCAAGTTGGAACTCCCCTTGGGCGCGCGCCGCAATTCGTCCCGGTGAACCCAAATAAGCCAGATTGTCGCCAGCGGAACGAGCCAGCCATGGGTCAGCTCGTTTTCCTCGTTCCAGGAAAGCCAGGCCCAGTAGGCGGCGCTTTCGGATCCATTCACAAATGGCTTGATGATCCCGAAAAAGAAGACGAGCGTCGCAACGATCGCCGCTATCAAGGCGGCGGAAGCCGGATTTTTTCCGCACCATTGAACAAATGCCCGCAATTCATCAATTACCGACGACTCCGCTGCCGGCGTGGAACCGCTCGAATCGGATGAAATTTTTGAGTTGGTCGGGGGAATCTCGGCCATAGAATAGGGCGTCACTTTACCTTAGAAGCATCCCCTTGCAATCCCAGATCGACAAACCACAAACAAGCTCCGTGCTGGGCACCGCCCTGGCTATCACCGGTTATTCCGCTGCCGCGACGCTCTGCGCCGCATGGGCAACCGAGTCCGCGGGCCGGGTCTATGCGGTTGCGGCGGCCAACACCCACGTCGTCACCCTCGGGCGTCACGATCCGGCGTTCCGAGCCGTGCTCGACCGCTTTGAACTGATTGTCCCGGATGGAATGCCGCTCGTCTGGGTGATGAACCGCAGTGGCGCCGGGCTGCGCGATCGCGTTTACGGTCCCACCCTGATGCTCCATGTCCTCAAACAGCCGGGGCTGCGCCACTTTCTGCTCGGGGGAAGCGAAGAATTGCTCTCCGTGCTTGGCGAAAAATTGCGCGGACAGTTCCCCGGAATCGTGATTGCCGGAAGCTATTCCCCGCCTTTTGGAAGCTGGTCTGACGAAGAAAACCAGCGCATTTTCCAGCGAATCGCCGAGTCGGGGGCCAACTGCATCTGGGTCGGCCTCGGCTGCCCGAAACAGGAACGCTGGATCGCCGAACACAAAACGAAACTGCCGCCCGGGGTCTATTTCGCCATTGGGGCCGCCTTTGCCTTTCATGCGGGACTCGTCCGGCAAGCGCCGCTCTGGATTCAAGGGATCGGGATGGAGTGGCTCTTCCGGCTTTTGGCCGAACCGCGCCGACTCTGGAAGCGCTACGTGGTTTATAACGCTCTGTTTCTGTGGTACCTGTTCACTGACTAATGAAAAAACGGGTTCTTATCCTTTCGGCCAGCGCGGGAACCGGCCACGTCCGGGCAGCGGATGCCCTGGCCAAAAGTTTCGCCGGGGAGCCTTCCGTGGAAGCCGTCGAGCACCTGGATGCGCTCGACTTCACCAACAAACTTTTCCACAATTTCTATTCCAAGCTCTACCTCCAGTTGGTGAAATCCGCGCCCCACGTTTTGGGCTGGGTCTATAAAGCCAGTGACGAACCTTGGAAGACCGATGCGGTGCGGCTGCGACTCGACCGCCTTCAGGCGCAGAAGCTCATCCGATTTATTCAACGATTCCGGCCTGACATCATCATTTGCACCCATTTCATGCCCACGGGGATCATTGCCCACCTGATCGAGAACGGGGCGATCAGCACGCATCTCTCGGTAGTGGTCACGGACATGGATATGCATGCCATGTGGCTTTCCCGCACGTTCCACCGCTATTTCGTCGCGATCGAAGAAACCAAGGCCCATCTCGAAGCGCTCGGATTGCCCGGGGAGCGGATCACGGTTTCAGGCATCCCGATTGATCCGATCTTCGCAGAGCCTGTCAACCGTTCCGAACTGCGCCGGAGCCTGGGCCTGGACCCCGACCGCACGACGCTCCTCTTTTCCGCAGGCGCCTTCGGCCTGAGTCCCGCGGAGTTTGTCGTGGCAAAAATCATGCAAATGCGCCACCGCGTGCAAACGATCGTCATCTGTGGAAAAAACGAGGATTTGCAGCAGCGGGTGCGCAATATTGTTGGCCCCGGCAACCCCGATTTCATCATCCTCGGCTACACTGACCGGATGCACGACTTGATGAAAGTCTCCGATCTTTTTCTTGGAAAACCCGGCGGCCTGACCACGGCGGAATCGCTCGCTTGCGGGCTGCCGCTGGTGATTATCGATCCCATTCCCGGCCAGGAAGAACGAAATAGCGATCATCTGCTTGAGGACGGAGCAGCGTTGAAATGCAACGAACTGACCACCATCGCATTTAAAATCGATCGTCTGCTCGAGGACCCCGTTCGGCTCGAATCCATGCGGAGACGGGCCGCCGAACTCGGTCGCCCGCAAGCGGCAAGAACCATCGTGCAAACGTTGTTGGGCGATCATTTGCCTCCGTTGCAAATCGACGAGGAAAAGCGGGTCCAAATCGCGGGCGCAGCCGCAGGGGAAATTCTGGAGTAAGCCTTCGAATGTCTTTGTTTCTCTGGGGTGTCGCCACCTCTGCCTATCAATCCGAAGGGGGCTACAATGGACCCGGTGAGCCGGTGACGAATTGGGCATCAGCGGAAGCGGCCCGCGATGTGATGGTCGCGGGCCGGGCTGCGGAATTCTGGAATTGCTATCAGGAGGATTTCGCGCGGTGCCGCCAGATGGGGCTCAATGCCTTTCGGCTCGGGATCGAATGGAGCCGGGTCCAGCCCGGGGCCGATCCCGGCAGGCCGGCTCCGGCGTTTGATTTCGAAGCGTTGGATCACTATGCGTCGATGCTGGTCTCATGCCGCCAGCACGGTTTGGAACCCGTGGTGACGCTTCATCACTTTGTGCATCCGGCGTGGCTCGGACCCGATCCGTGGCTCGATCCTGCCGTAATCGAGTATTTCGCCGCTTACGTAACCGTCGCTGTCAGCTACCTCAACGATGCGCTCGTGAAGGTCCATGGGATGGCCCCGATTCGGTATTATATCACCGTCAACGAGCCAAACACCCTCGGGATCAGCACCTATCTGGCCAATCAATTTCCCACCAAGGCGCGGCGAGGCTTTTCTTCTTTGATCCGCAGCCTCAATCAGCTTTTGGGCGCACACATTCGCGCCTACAATATTGTCCACGATCTCTACGAGCAACGGGGCTGGGAGGAGCCCACGGTTACGCTGAACAACTACTGCTGTGATTTGTATTGGGCCGATAAGGCTCTCTTGGATCTGCTGAGTCTTCGGGAACGATGTATCGCAAAGGAAGAAATTGCTGGGCACCTCGCTTCCAAGGCGGTGGAATTCAGGGAAGCGCTCGCCGCGGCGCAAATTCCGTTTCATCGCGACCTGGCGTATTACTTCGGATCGTTGGTGAAGCGCTATTGCGAGCGATCCGGCGACCGGCTTTTTCAGGCCGCTCTTTTTGCTCCATTGCTGGATGCGATTTATGCCTCGCCGCGCACAAGGCTCTTTGATTGTGTGGCCATCGACTATTACGATCCGTTTGTGGCCCACGCCCTCAGGTTTCCCGTCCTCTGGGATCACGAGTTTAAAAACAAATCCATTCGGTCCTGGATCGAGGCCAGCGTTATCAGCAAATGGTGGGATTGGCGGGTCCTGCCTCGAGGCCTGCATTTCTTTTGCGGCTACTATTCACGGGATTTCAATGATCGCCCGGTCTTGATTGCGGAAAACGGGATGGCGCAAAGAAGACGTCCGAACAACCACCATACCAGCCGGCGCGACGGCTTGACCCGAAGCAGGTTTCTGGCGCTGCACATCGCCGAGGTGCTCAGGATCGTGAGCGAAGGCATCCCGATGATCGGCTATATGCACTGGTCGCTCTTCGATAACTACGAATGGGGTTCGTTCACGCCGCGATTCGGCCTCTTCTCGATCGACTATGCCTGCGACACGTCACGGCTTGTGCAGGATCATTTGGGTGACCGGCCCTCGGAGATGTATGCGGCGCTGATAAGAGAGGCGCGGGAGGGGGGAGGAAGACCGGGAGACGGGGGGACTCCTGTGCCGCCCCGCTCAGTCGGGGCGGCGATGAAAGAAAGGAGCGCGGGCGCAGGGCAATCGCATCAAATTTTAGTCAACTCTCTTCTTC
>SESF01009778.1_pt1 | contig 12214 bp, 27 predicted proteins | sample 3171521 | NCBI WGS metagenome assembly SESF01 (sample SAMN10866945, study PRJNA518727) | freshwater metagenome | biome: subpolar coniferous forest; feature: holomictic lake; material: water; isolation source: holomictic Lake 227, 6 m and 8 m depth | place: Canada: near Kenora, Ontario | collected...
TTGTACTCAGAGAAGTCTTTGGCTGATGAGCTGCCTAGAGCGTCTTGGAGTTGTTGTACTTTGTCATCTATCTTGTCGCATAGATGTTTTATCGCTTTATTGATCACGATTTATTCCTTAGTTGAGCGTCAGCTTTAGCAACTTCTACACCCAGACGGAGCTGTTCCATCTCGGCATCGTGCTGTTTCTGAGCGAGTGACTTCTGTACATCTGCCTGAATACGCATGGCTTCTGTTTGACTTTGTGCTGCGATACGATCTTTTTCGACCTGAATCTGCTCGTTCTTGAGGGCGATATCGGCTTGATCTTTTTGGGCTTTGCGCTGGAGATCTTGAGCTTTGAGCTGTTGATCTGCCTGTTGCAATTGAACCAATGGATCTTGAGCTTGTTGTTGAGCCTGTTGCTGTGCAGCTTCGCCTTTGTGGATCTGTAGCAATTGCTGGCTTGCCTGAGCAACCAAACGAGATACCTGTACTTCGACTTCTGGAGGAAGTTCGGTATTCGGAGCTGGCAATGTAACACCCATTTGTTTTTCGACTTGTGATCTGTATTGGAACGCCAAGTGAGAAGCAATATGCGCTTGCAATGCTGCCATGATCTGTTGAGCTGCTGGGTTCTGCCCAATGGTCTTCATCACAACAGGATCGCTCATGAATGCTTGGTGAGCTGCGATATGGGCATCGTGATCTTGGAAGATGAAAGACTGCATAGGCTTACCATTAACGGCATTCATATTCTCAGAGATTGGATCTACTGGTTTCTGATCATCTGTCAACGGCACTAACTTAGAAGCATTCTTAATACCTAAGACTTCTAACATCTGGCGGTGCAAGTAAGCTAAGTCATATAACTGAGGAGCTTGCTGTGCTAATTGAATTACCGCTTGGTATTGCACGACTTTCTGCGACATCGTAGCCGCATTCGGGTCAGACACGGGTATGACATCCACCAAGTCGTAATCGGACTTCTTAGCCTTGCGAGTCCCCTCTTCAGGTTCAAATGAATATTCTTCAGGAGTGTAGTCACGAATGATTCCTTTCAATAAGCGCAGCTCTTGCTTCATAGAGTAATGAACACGGGCTTGTACCGCAGTCATTGTCTTTAAAGTTCTTTCCAAGATGGCAAGTGTTGTGCCGACTGGAGAGTTAGCAGACATATCAGAGATTTTCATATCTGCTGAATTGGCGAATCTACGACCTTCTTCCACAATAGTATTGAGGAGAGTTAACAATGTCTGACTTGGTTCCTTGTAAGGAAGAGTCATGATGTTGTCTTTGATCGTGCCAGATGGAACGTCTACATCTCGGAACTCCGCTGGAGCGATAGGAGTATCGTCACCTTTTACTCGCAAGCCACGGGTCTTAAAGCCACCCGGCAAGTTTGAGAGAGTACCTGCATCCACAAGCTGTCTGATAATAGAAGTACCAGACTTAGCAAAAGCACCGACAAGATGAATAAGCCCGAAGCAATAAAAGCCAAAGCCCGGAACGTATCCATAATGGACAAAATGCTGGCGCTTCTGGAACGTATCATCTTCTGGATTCCAGTTTCTGCGGATAGCCAAAACTGAGTTGCTGCCTTTTTCAATGGTGACAACATACGGTAAAGCAATTCCTGTAGGTTCTCCATTTTCATCCTTATGCTCATAGCCCGGAATATCTAGGTCAACGTGCATTTCCAAGACCTTATAGCGGTCATCGGTAGTGGCACGAAAGCCCATCTTCTCGGCAATTTTCTTTTCAACTTCGTCCATGACGTTATCTGGCGTACCAAGATCTACGTCTAAATAGAAGCCAGCGACCTGCAACCTACGGAGTTCGTTTTCTGTTTTACGCATGATGTGCGTAATGCGAGGAGCTGTTTCAATGTTCGAAGCACCATAAGGTACTACTACATCTTCTGCTGGTACAAACAAAGATACTTGTCGACCTAAGTTCGGATCGTAGTAAACCTTTTTAAAAGCGTTACCTGCAAGACCCAAGCCCCAAAGCATACGCTCTGTCTCTGGTCTGTATTCTGTCATTACATCTGTAAGCTGGTAGTTCATGTCTGCTTGAACACGAACGGCTGCATCTTTTTTCTCTGGAGTCTCACGCCCTACGATCTCTGTTCTTACAGGACCAGCAGCAGGGAATAGTTCCATAATGGTTTCTGCCTGAAACTTAACCAGTGCCTCAGACAATAGCGGATGATAGACACCGCAAGCTCCGGGCCAAGGATCAGTGCGCTCTTCAATTCTCATTCCCAAGAGTTCCAAACCATCTACATAAGTTTGCATCCAATCTCTACGGGAAGATACGTCATCATCAAAGTCGGAGATCAAGTCTCCGGTGATCATGAGTAATGTGCCGGGATCAATAACCTCAGCTAAGTTCTCATTGAAGTCACCTTCTTCTGCTGGAAGAACATCTAATAGATCTGCGAGTTCTGCTTCAGGATCGACAATCTCAAACTCCATTGCTACGTCTTCTGCACCATCTAATGAGTCTAATCCTTGAGGAGCTTGATATAAGCCTTTTTCCATTGCCATATTATTTCTCTTTCGATTCTAATAACGCTAAATTTTCTGTTTTGAGTTTTGATATTTCTTTTTGCATATCAAAAATTTGTTTTTGTAATTCCAATCCATACTCTTTGTATTCAGAATATGTCCTAATAATCTCATCTGTGAAACGCTCTTTCCATTCTTTAGAGGACGTTTCTGCATTAATGCTATGCCATGATTTAGGCAGTTTTGCCCCATCTAAAGCAAGTTCAACTCGTAACGCTTTTTTGTACGCTTCGTATAGTACGTCTGCGGTATTCATGAAAAACATGGTTTGCCCCTTAGTAGTAAGCAATTTTGCGTCTAAATGATACTGGTTCGTCCTGCTCATCAGAATCTAATCTGATAAAGCCGCCTTTCCTGAAACGGAGAAGGGCTTGTGTGGAACTATCCACTAAGTCATCATGGTCCGAATTAGGAAACGCTGCCATCTCTTCTACTACTTCCTCTGCCCACCTTGTTCGAGGACACCAAACTTTCCCAGAAGCAAACAAGTCTGCTACTGCGTTAATACGCACCATCTTATCATTCCCCCTGCTAGGAGTAAACTCCGAAACAGGTATTCCCATCGACCTTAATTCATAAATAAGTGGACCGCCAGAAGCTTTCGCCTCCACGATAAACGCATCGGGTTCCCAAGTCTTGTAATGGTTGAATGCAGTCTCTTTCAACTCTGGAAATTCCATCCGTCTTTTGAACGCATCTAGCAAAATAATGTGAGCATCGTTCGGATCTTCGTTCAGATAGAAAACTCCCCATGTCGTACAGGCAGAATAGTCTGATCGTTCGTTTTTGGTAAAGGCGGTATCCCAAGATTGGATGACAAACTCGCAGTGAGGAGGACTTTCCTTCTCCCACTCCCTCCACCACTCCCGTTTTATGACTGCGCCTTCCTCAGAAGTCGGATCTTGCTGGTACTGGGCTTGCCATTTAGCTAGTGGAAGTTCTAATCTCAACGCTTCTAGCTCTTCTAGGCTCCAAAACTCCCCCCATAAAGGTAATCCGGATGGCAAAATTGCTGGAAAATTGATTACTTCCCAAGTTTCACCATCTTTATCCACCATAGATTGAAGGATTCGACCTGTTAAATCCCGTTTTGCCCAGCGGGTATTGTGACTTACAAAACCATTGGCTATAAAGTTTTCAGTACGGTCTATCTCAACATCAAATACTTCTTCTTCTCCGTCAGGAGTTATTGAGATTATCGGATCTACTGTGAAGTCGGAGATACGATGCAGCTCGTTCAAGTACGCTTGGTGTCTTTCCATATCCGACAGCCAAGTTGCAGTCATTACAGAGCAATCCTCTGATTTTTCCTGTTTCGTGGCAGTGGTCAATGCACAGTTTTCCGTCCCAGTGTGCTCGGGTGTTATGACTTGTTGGTGGTTTTTTGCACACATCACAAAGATTGCCACGTTCTTCAACCATTTTTTGATATTGCTCAACAGTAATTCCGTACCTGTGTTTGATCCTTCTTGCCCTGTTTTGCTCTGGAGTTGGTTTTTCTGGCGGGAACTGTTTTGGGTAGCATGAGCTACATAGTCCTTTTGAAACAATTGGCTTGCCGCATCCACATTGCTTTCCAACCCATTTTCCGTGGTGTCCGATAGGTTGATATGGTGATTCAGGGTTTTTGCGGTGGTAGCTAGATTTTGCTTGGCATGGGGAGCATTTTCCTTGTTTTGTTTTTGATCTAGATGGTCTTGTGCATCCTTCAACGATACAAGTAAATCCCACACTTTTAGTTGATTTAATCTGGTCCATTCCAATACTCCTTCATTCATCACAAGAAACGGATGTCGTTCGTTTGCACGAATTATTTTACCAGATTGTGTTTGTATTTTGTATATGAAATCAACACCACTTGACTGCCAATTATTAACTTTACTAATCGTTAGTTTTCCGTGGTCAAAGGTAGCTACCTGATCTCCCTGTCGGATGTCCTTTAATAGTTTTTCTGTACCATTCGCCATAAGAACAGGTGTATCACCCGTCATGCACATCACAATTACGATAGAACCGCCCGGTTGCAGACGTTGCCGAGGACCAGATGTATACCATTCGTAGACGTTATCAAAGACAGAAGCATCTCCAGCGGCTAATCTAGCTTCTTGTTCGGAGTGTGGATCATCAATAATGAGCAGATCCGCACCTTTACCCGTTACCGTTCCTCCGACACCAATAGCGAAGTAGTCACCACCCATATTGGTAGCCCACCGACCTGCTGCTTTTGAGTCATGGCGAAGATGTACGTTGGGAAAGACTTCTGCATACTGATTACTATCTAGTAAGTTACGCACCTTACGACCAAAACCTACGGCAAGTTCAGCCGTATTGGAGCACTGGATGATCTTGCGATCTGGAAATTGACCTAAATACCAAGCTGGAAGAAGATAAGACGCAAACTCAGACTTCGTATGACGTGGCGGCATATTGATAATAAGACGTTTACATTCCCCAGCAGCGATTCTCTCAAACTGCTTTGCCATTACCTTATGGTGTCTTCCATCTATAAACCCCGCCCACATCTCTTTTACAAACTTAATAAAGTTTTTTTGGGCAGCTTCTCTATGAACAGCAGACTTATACTCGTCCAATTCTTTGAACAATTCAGCCCTATCCCCTTCAGGTAAGGCTTCGATAAAGTCAGCTAATTTCATTCTTTAATGGCTTCTCTTAGCTCAGTAATTATCTCTGCTTGTTGCAACATCACCTTATAGCACTCCTTCACCACGGAAGATTTCCAGTGTTGCCCTTCTTTTTCAAGCTCTTTGACCAACATAGTCATATCTTCTAATAAACTCATAGCGTCTTTGCCAGTTCTGTTTCGCCCGCTGCAATCAAAGCCTTATACGCCAAGTAAAGCCCGTATTTGTCCGTACTGTGTAGGAAGTCAAACAGGGTTGTGTTCTCTGCACACAATTTGCGAATCTCTTTAGCTGCATCTGAGCAGTATCCGTGATCATTGGCAGTATCTAATAAGGCGGCTAGTTCGTATGGGTTCATCTCTCAGTTCCTTGTTCAAATCCTATATCCCAGCCTTTGCTCCATGCTATGCACCATACATCGTAGAAGTTATTCAGGGGAAAGCCGTCTACAGCCCAATCCTTTACATCCTTCCTACTAATGAATTCTGCCCATGCTTTATCTCTTGCTGGGTTGTTAATCTGGATATCATCAAACAATCCAGAATCCATTTCTCTAATATCTTTTCTTGTAATCACGGCAAATTCCTAAAGTTAATATATGTAGGGCGCAAAGTCCGGGATCTGTTTGGTAACTTCTTACAAACTCCCGACTCGCACAACCGCTTAATAATACGATGCACATTAGACCGAGACTTATCTCCTGTCACCATCATGATTTCATCTATAGAGGGAGAATAACCCCACTTCTTCCACCATTCATCTATTACCAAAAAGATTTCTCTTTGCTTAGGAGTCATAGGTAATCCTCCCAATGTTTATCTACATAACCAGCTTGCATTTGTCGTAAAAGCCGTGCCCTTCTCTCGTCCTCACTAAGCTCTAGTATCAGACCCATAATCTCTTGTAACGTTTTTTTCATAAAAATATACCCCCCACCTATTCCATTTCAGAATCACTAGGGGGGGTGTCCTCCATGATTAAGTCTTCAGGATCTATATAAAAATCAGGTAGGGGTAGGGGGTCTGTACCTGAAACGTTGCAGGTACGCATATTTTCTTGTTTAGAATCAATGAGTTGCGTAGGTGATTTCACGGAGTGGTCACTAACATTGGTTTTAGTGGGTGGTTGAGTGTGTGGAATAGTATGTGTAGGTGACTCCAGCTCGCCCCCGTCAAAATCGGCTTGTGTGGGTGTAGTGGGTTTGACTGGCTGAGAATCCTCTAAGCCATCCCCTCTCAATTCTGCTAGTAAGCTCTCGCCATCATCTGATCTAGCCTCTATCACTTCCATATCTATTACGCCTCTGAGCTTTTCCATTAAGCGGGCTTTGATATCTCCCGATTGATGCACAATAGTAGTGGTCTTCCTATCCTCAAAGAGTCCTACCTCTGCAATCTTGCCTAATAGTTCTAGGCTTTTGATTCGCTGGGCTGGATTTATGTCTTCATTTAGTGCGTGGATAGTGAGTTGATGAATACAAAGCTCCCTTAAACGCTCAGGGGTTCTATGTTTCCCTGCCTCATCCGCTAGGCGATACGCTTCTATCTCTATAGCAATCCGTGGGTGGCGGGACAATTTAGAAGCCTCAGAACCTACTACCTTTGCATTGGTGCTAGTTACCTCATAACTATCTCTATATGCTTGTGCTTTAGGTTTGCCTAGTGCTACTCCCCTAGCGAAGTCTTTTTGTTTCTTAGTTAGCTCTCTACCCTTAATAGATCCTAGTAGAACTGTCTCTATAGGTATCTGCTGCAATCCCTCTGTGATTTGTTTCCTAGTGAGCTTTGCCATGGTATTAGTTAGCGGGCTTTTTCTCTTTTGCGTTAATCATTCCCAGCTCTTAGAGTGGGGTACAAACAGAGAATATAGGAGAACTGGCGAACCCGTCAAAAATCCACAATCTAAAAGAATTTAAAAATAATTTTAGAAAACGCTTGACACCCTATAGAATTGTGATCTAAGATAACACATGACTAGATTAAATGTCATGTATGATAAACAGCAGAGCCTTATAGATAAAGGAGTTAATGAGATGAGCAAGCAACATTTTGAAGCAATAGCAGGGATACTTAAATTTAATAAAGCTGATAGATCCTTGTGCGAGGAATTAGGGCTTAAGTTTATGGACTTTAATTCTAATTTTGACTATGGCAAGTTTTTAACCGCTTGCGGGCATGGGGTGAAATGATGACCAAATATCAGAAGATGCACTATGCGCTATCTATTGCCTTTGCCCGTGGAATCTTAGACGGGGAGCAATTAGAGGAATTATTAGCAATCTACAGGGGGGAAAAATGAAAGAACTTAGGAACTTATTAGCCGTTTTATTGCTTTGCCTTATTACTGGCAATTTAGCCGTGGCATTACTAAACTTAGGATTATAAAAAATGATAGCTATACATACAAAATATATAAGTGCGACAGATAACAACGGATCACGCATAAAAGCCTATACCGCAGGATATGGAGACCGCAAGGGCTTCTCTGCCGTAATTGGCTACCCTCATAAAGAAGATGGCTATATGGCACATTTTGAAGCCGTTAAGGAATTAATTAAAAAGAACGCTTTAGATTGGAACTTGGAGGGCATGAGGTGGGGCGATTCCGCAGACGGAAAGGGCTATTCTTTTTGCTTCGATTGCTCAAAGGTAGGTATTTAAAAATGGAACTTACTATAAAAATCAATCTAGATAATGACGCTTACAAAGAAAATATGACCGCAGAGCTAAACGATCAATTAAACGACCTAATAAAAAAAGTAAATTGGGGAGATGAAAGCGGAATTATTCACGACAGCAACGGCAACAAGACAGGATTTTGGAATATTGAAGGGGAAGAATAATGGCTTATCAAAGAAAAACAACCGACCTTTTTATTATCGAGGGCAATTATTACGGGACATGGGAAGAGGAAACGGCAGAAACCACGAGGCGGGAGGGTATAAATAGACTGAAAGAATACAGGGCTAATATGCCCGAATACAGCCACCGATTGATTAAGCGTAGGGAACCAATAGGGGCGACAGCATGAGACTATTTTTTACTGGTGAGCTGGTTCGCCATGAGCCTTTAGACTGGCAGAATAAGGGGCTTACATACACCCGCACAGGGTACGGGGCTAAGATACCGACACAATATAAGATTTTCCACGCTGAAAAATGGAGGCGGGTTTATTGCGTCATTTTTTCAAATATTGGGAGCCTTTACATTATGCAAGGCAAAGAAAAAATAATTATCAATTTGGAGGCTTAACTATGTTTTATGTTTTCCACAATACAACCGAAAAAACTAGAGCAATCGCAGAATTAACAGACAAGGAAAACGCTCTAGAATTTATGGAGTATCACGCATTAAGAGACGGGAACCCATCAACACTAGGCTATTTTATAGAAGATGGAGCAGGGAGCCGGATAGCAGAATACGAGCTTTAAATCCTACTGATGAGCTTTTAAGAAGCGAAACAGGCGGGAGCCTGTATAGGATCAACAACCGAGGAAAGAACATGGAACATATTAAGATTGATAGAGGCACGATCATAGACCATCTGACAGGTTCAATGATGGATTCAATGGCACAAGATGACTTTTATTTTTCTTCAGTCATTACAAACGGGTTTAAGGGCTTTAATAACTACTCAGACGCTGAACTGCTCGCAGAGTATCGGGACTATATCAGCGAAGATCCAACCTACCCAGTAACTATAGAGCTGGAATCATGAACCAACCCAGCACCATAGAATTAAGCATTTACTGGCAAGAATACATCCTCAGAGCTAGCAAGAACCCAGCCCAACAGAACAGAGCTAGACGGGCAATCGAGAAATTAAAAACAGAACTGATTAAGGCGATGGGCGAAGGGGAATGAATGAATAACGGGATGTATAAGGCGATTTTTTAAATAATTCTTTGCAGTTTAAAAAACTATGCTAATATAACACATGGCTTTACAATTTATCATGTATGACACGAGGAGCAAGATATATGAGAGCACCGCATAAGTACGCAGAACTAATCAAAGCATGGGCTGATGGAAAAGAAATCCAATGGAAAAACTCTTATGGAGACTGGGTGGATACAAATCCAGCTTGGTGGCTTGCTGATGAATACCGCATAAAACCTGAACCAAAGCCTGATATTGAGGCATATACAAAAATTGATAGATGGCATAGTCAAAGTACAGCTTCAACTAAATGGCGATCAATAAGCATTGATTATCTTTCAGGAGATAACCTAAAAATTGTTTTTGATGGTGAATCTTTAAAGCTAAAAAGTGCTGAGGTGTTGGAATGATGGATCAGCACCCTTATGCAGAGCTCATCAAGCTATGGGCTGATGGCGTAGTTATTCAAAAACTATACAAAAGCCGTTTTTTCTTGGGGAGAAATATTATGAAGATGATGATTGAGGTAGATATTCCAGCAGGTAGATCCGTGGCTGAAGCACAAGGAGTAGTAAAACAATTCTTTGACCCTGATTGGATTTCAAGCTGGTGGCATATTGATGATGTAAAAGAACAATATATGGGTGATGGGGAATACAGCGAAATTACCGATGAAGAGGCAAGGGAAGTATTAAGACTGGCAGATAAGTATCACGATTGTGAAGTAGGTCTTAACTGGGAAGTATTAGATAGTTGGGTGGATCATGTAAAGAGTTTGCGCCCTGAATCTGAATCTTTAAAGGAGAAAGCATGAAGATCAAACGAATAGATGTCATTCTTACTTGGGAAGATGATAACCAAAACAATGTTACCGACTACCTACCAGCGCAAACCTTTGCAGACTTAGAATGTTTTGCAGACTATTGGGAGTCTGAATATAGCGAAGATCAAGAGGAGACAGTATGAATTATTACCTAATCGAGTATCACCATGATTCAGAGGGCTATAAGTATGAAGAGTTTATGGCAGAGGATCAATTTGAGGCAGTAGAACTATGCAAAGCTATCCCGTTTAATAAACCATTGAAATCTACAAATAAATCAGGTTTTAAAGGTGTTTGTTGGCATAAAAAATCAAAAAAGTGGACATCTAGGTGCATCGTAGATGGAAAAAATTATCACTTAGGATTTTTTGACAACATAGAAGATGCAGTAAAAGTAGTAACTGACTTTAGGAATAAGTATCACGGGGAGTTTGCTAATCATGGATAAATGGAGGTGGCATGATGGAATGGGTGCAGGGGTTTGATAGTTTTATAGGTGCAATTACAACGAGGAAAGAGAAGATGAAACCATATTCAATAACGATTTACTATTCAGGATCCAAGACTTATTGCGTGGATTCAAGCAACGATAGCGAAGCAGAAGACATGGCAAGGGATATTTTCTATGATGATTCAGGAAATCTTGAAGACATTGAAATCACAGACATTGAAACAACTGAGGACGATCCAAATGAGTAAAAAAATAGATGAGTTAATGGAAATAATTGATAAGCTGGAGAATGAGATTGAGATATTAAAACAACAGCGAGACGCTTATAAAGAGTCTCACCTTGCTTTACTAAACAATAATCTTAACAAGGCAAACAATCAATAATCATTTACCAACCACAGACAGTAGGGATTGAGCTAACAACTCAGTCCCTATTCTCATTTCAGTATCGTTAAAGTCTTCACCTTCTAGCTCTGATACCCAGTAACGACCAACTCTCTTAGCTACCCTCAGTCCTACTGTATCGTTATCAGCAATCACAATCGGGTTATCCAGCGTCTTCGCTATCTCACCTACATTACTAGCCGAGTAGCAAATATGGATCCTGTAGCGCATTTGCAGGTGCTTCATGACCCTACGGACAGATAAGGCAGTAGCGTATCCCTCACAGAGTAGATCTATGCCCTTGTTGTCTATGACTAGCGATACACCTTTAGTCTTTTGACCAGTAAGAAACTTCTTATTACCATCCTTGTCAATGAGCTGGCAACCGACTAGCTTATCTCCATCCCTAGTGGGCAAGACGAGCAGATCATTCCATACATAAGTCTTCTGAGTAGGGAAACCTTTCTTCACCAAGTAAGGATGAGTAGATTCTTTAGCGTTATTCATGATCCAGCTTGCTTTGCTGGAAGCCTTCTGCTGTTTAACTAATCGCTCATTCTCCATCTTTGCTTTCTTTTCTCTAGCTAGTGGATCCGGGCGATAGGGTTCCCTAGACTGGAATGCTACTGGCTTCTCATGTAATGCCCAATTTTGCACAGCTCCTGATTGCCCGTCATAGATGTAAGCACCATTCTTACTGGATGGTTTATCAATAGTCGGCACACGGATCCAGCGATCCATTACTAGATCTTTAATAATCAAACCATAATGTTCAGCGAAAGACTGGAAACTCATTCTTTATCCTTTAGCTGGGCATACAAAATACGCAATGCTTCTATAGCTTCCTGAATCAAAGCACAATCTTTGGCTTGTGGGTTCCCGTAACGCTGGTCTAATCTGTCTATCAAGTCTTGGTAATTCATTTAATCCTCCAGTATGCCTTTAATGTTAATGTTTAACTCTGCTAATTTTTTCTTAAAATTTTCTATTGCCCGATTTTCCGTGGACGCTACTGGCTGTTCATTGTTCATCTTTTTGCTCCTGTATTGACGGATGTAAATAAAGTGGTATGAATTTAACCCCCTTACTTTCATGAAAATTCTTCATCGCATTGCTTCTAAAAAATAAATAATCATTACCTTTTTCTGAAAACCAGCCATAAGGCTATCTGCGCTTTAAGAAGTCCACCGCCATATCCCTGTAATGCCCGTTATCAGCTTTCAACGCTTCTATTTCAGCTAATGCCATTCCTTCTGAAATCTGCCAGTTTCTATTTATGTGTTTGAGTTCGGCAATCTCAGCTTGTTGCTTCTCTACCTTTTCATACAACAAATCAATCAATCTTTTGTCGCCGTCTATAGTGCGCTGTTGCTCACGGATACCTTCGCTTGCTGGATGGGTGTAGAGAAGTTCTCCTTCTGGCAATCTAGCCCTCCAGTTAGAGCCATGACCTGAATCCCTATATTGATAGCCGTAGCCATCAAA
>SESF01021588.1_pt1 | contig 12214 bp, 6 predicted proteins | sample 3171521 | NCBI WGS metagenome assembly SESF01 (sample SAMN10866945, study PRJNA518727) | freshwater metagenome | biome: subpolar coniferous forest; feature: holomictic lake; material: water; isolation source: holomictic Lake 227, 6 m and 8 m depth | place: Canada: near Kenora, Ontario | collected...
GTCGTGCGGATAAAAGTGATGCGGCCGATTCCAGTCTCACCCGCGTATCGCGATTATCGGCATCCTTTACCGCGAGATGAGTTGAATTTTGAAAATAGCGCGATCTTTGTAGGAAATAAAAAAAGGATCGGGCCTTCTTTAGTGATTAACTTGTTGAAGCCTCTTGCCGATAAAAGAAGAGCTTTCCCGATGTTTATTAGTTTTCATGGAACGGCAATCGGGGATATTCGCACGGACTTTCGGAACATTAAATGGAAAATCTCGACAAGCTTTGCCGCTTTTTGGAGAAAAAAAAACAAGTCTAGGGCTGTGGATTTCCGTCCCGCCTATGCTAAAATAGGACAAATATGAAACTTCTGAAACGGTGCCAGGTTCTCTGCAGCTCTTTATGGGTGATAGTGTTTGTGTGTCTTTTTCCCAATTTGACGCAGGCTGCCGAGGGAACTTTGCCGACAGCGGGGCTTGCTGCCTCCAACAATAGCACTTCAGCGCCGGTGCCGGGATTTACCAGCGCTCCTATCCTGGGAAGCGCTCCAGTAATTCCTTCTCCAAGTCCTTCCATCGCGACCCCTTCTGCTCCTTTGCCCGAGAGCCTGGCAAAACCCAGGACCACAAGGAAGAACGGTCCCCCCGTGGTGAAGGCTAACGGAACGATCGAATTTGCCGAAGACGAGGGAAACAAGATAAAAAATAAAATAGTCAGGCAGGAAAAGGCTGAGGATCAGGCGCGGAACGAAGCGCTGGATATTGTAAGAGGGCAGCAGGTCGATGCGCTACGGGAAGATCGCTCCAAGGAGATGCCTTACCTGGACCGGATGTATATAAAGACCAGCATCACTCCGCTCATGGTCCAGAAAAAGGAAGAGTTCCTGAGCGACGGAGCCAAGGACCTTAATGCGCTCATTCTTAGAGCCAGGTCGGTGCATACGCAGGCCAAGGCCGCTCATGAAAATATCGCGCTCTATAACCGGCGCATGCTCGCCGCCTTCCGGAAACTTTTTCCCGAGGCTTCCCTTTCCTTAAATGACCGGGCGGGGGCACAGGATGCAAACGCGGGGAATAGTAGCGCAAGTTCCTATACCGGCAAGGATTGGAAGGTTTCGCTCCGTCAGCCGCTTTTTAGCGGCGGTGTCCTCTGGAATACCTTTCTTCAGGAAAAGGCGAATGTGGAGGCCGCGAAAAAGCAGTACGATAAGACGCTCGCGGAGCTTGTGTTTGATCTTTCCCGCGCCTATTTTGAATACCAGAGGACTTTGCAGACTTCCGATGAGAATCGCGCCGTGGTTGAAAAAATGAAGCGGTTTTCAGAGATGTCTGAGGAGAAATATAAGGAAAAAATCATTTCCGAGATCGAGTACCTGAACGTTCAGTCGCTTTATAGCAAGATGCAATTTGACCTCGAATCGGCGAATCAGGAGCTTGAGATCGCGAAGCTTGACATGCAGAAATATCTCGATCTTTCTTCTCACGACGAGATCACGATTGCCAAGATCTATGACCTGAAGGACGTGATTCAGGGACAGGCTGTTCCGGCAGGTGGCGCGACAACGGGACCCAAGGCGATGCCTGATGTTTTCAAGGGCGAAGAAAAAGCACCGGAGATGACCAAGCTGATCGATCTTTCGTACGGACACCGCCCCGAGCTTCAGGTCGAGTCTGCGAAATTGCAAGCGACAAGGCTCGCGGAAAGGGTCCGATGGGGGGAATTTCTGCCGAAGGCTTTTTTAACCTATGATTTTGGAGAGCTTGGGGATGCTTATAGGCCTGTATTACCTCCATCATGGACTGGTGGTCCTGCCGCCACTTACGATAGCCCGGTCCTAAAAAAGCAGTGGCAGTTGATGCTTGAGATGAACTGGAATCTCGGGGGGAATAAGGTCAATTATACTTATAACAGGGACTATCGGGCGCCTAATCTTTCGGCTTACGCTTCAAACACCAAAACGTTTACAAGGAAGAATAGTGTGGAGATCGGGGTTTTGGACGGTTTGGACGCTTTCGTTGGCGTAAAACAGGCAGAAGTTGAGAAGCTTAACCAGGTCGTGGAGCTTGAAAAGGCCGAAAAACAGGTGATTCAGGATGTAAAGCAGGCCTATTATGATTATCAGAAGGCCCTGATCCAAGTGAATTCCAAGGTGAAACGTCTGGAATATCAAAAGCGAAAGCGGGATTACTCGGAATACCGGTTGAGCAAAAAAGAGATCGAGATCTCTGAATATATGAATGACGAGTCTGAACTCGTAACTGAAAAAGCCGAGCTTCACAGAGCGCTTAAGGACTATTTTACGGCCAAAGCCGCGCTTAATCACGCGGTGGGTATTCAGGATTTTCTGAATGTGGGAACACCCCGGGCGAAGGCAGCGTAACCGGGACTTCAGGCTATAGAGAATTCAAAGCGAGACGCTAGGTCAGGTTTCAGCCTGACCTGCGGTGTTCTACCGCGGGGCGGATTCCAGTTCGCTCTGCCTAACGTTTTCATAACTCAGGTTATCAGGGAGCCAAACATGGATATCAAAAAAGAAGAGCATTCCGGGGATGAAAAAAATCCGTTCAAGATCAATCCGCCTTCCCAAGGGCCGCTGAAAATGCCGCTTCCTCTTCCTGATGCGATCCAAAAATCCCCATTCCTTCAGGGCAAAATGAAGTTTGTTGCTATCGGGGTGGTACTGATCGTGGTGCTTTTTGGCGCGAAGATGGTGATGGGGCTTTTTAAATCGAATAAGCCTTCACTCAGCGAAACCATGAAGCAGCAGCAACAGGCGGCCAAGGACGCGCCTGTGGCGGTCAAGGGTTTTAAGGTGGGGCGCTTCAATTATGAGGATTCCATGAATGTGCTCGGGACGATCAAAGGTTCCATGGAGCTGAAGCTCAGTTTCGAGATTCCCGGAGTGGTCAGTTCGATCAACTATAAACCGGGGGAGCATTATGAAGAAGGGGCGCTTCTCATTTCCATGAAGCAGGATGACATTCTCCTGAGGCTCAAACGAGCGCAGGCGGCTTTCAATAAAGCGGAATCCCAGGCCAAGGTCACGGAGAATGAGGTCGCTGAGAATGAAAAGCTCCTGAAAATGGGTGCTATCCCTCCCTCGACCGTTGAAAAAAAGAAGCTAGAAATGGATGCCGCGAAATTTGAAGCTGAAGCTCAGCGCCTCGAAATGAAGGCTAATGAATCCATGCTTGAAAAATCCAATCTTTACGCTCCTTCCTCCGGGATGTTGGGAGATCTGAACGTGGAAGAAGGGGAGAATGTGAGTCAGAGCACGCTGATCGGGACTCATATCAACACCGAATATGTTTACGCAGAGTTCGGGATCGTGGAGCGCGATGTCCAGAAGATCACGCTCGGGCAAAAGGCCAAGGTTTTTGTGGATGCCTATCCGGACAAGACCTTCGAAGGTGTGATAGAGAATATCGCGCCTCAGATCTCAGGAACAAGCCGTACTTCCACGGCCAAGGTGCGCATCGAAAATCCCGAAGGATTCCTGATGCCCGGGATGTTTGCACGGGTCCGTATCATGCTCTATAGCAAAAAAGACGCTTTGGTGGTGCCGACCGACGCGATCCAGGGCGGTGAAGGCGAGAAATTTGTGTATGTGATCAAACTGCCCGGAGTAGAGGCGGAACTCAAGACGCCAGCGCCTCAGGTCGACGGAGCCATGGGAGGCGGCCTAGGGGCCATTGCGGCGCTAAGTACGGGAGCCAAGAGCCAAAAGGAGGCGAAAAAGAAATCAGAAAAAGGTAACGGAAAATCTGCTACGGAAAAGGATACGAAAAAGAACGAAGAGGGCACGGCAGAGAAGCGTCCCGTGACCGTGGGGTATACCCGGACAGACTATTCGCAGATCGACGCAGGTCTTACGGACGGCGAGATCGTTGTGATGACCGGGTTCGAGAGACTGGAGGATGGAAAAAAGGTCCGTTTGATCGAAACTCAAGAAGCCGAGTTATAGCGCCATGCCGACGAGAGGGCGATCCCTCAGAATGGTTCCTGCGAAATGAGTCTCCCGGAATTTTCGATCAAGAAAAAAGTCACCGTTTACATGTTCACGCTCGGGTTGATCCTCCTGGGCGTTCTATCTTTTATGCGTCTTCCGCAGGATCTTTTTCCTCCGATCACGTTCCCTCAAATCACCATCGTCACCGATTATTCGAATGCCGCGCCAGAAGAGATCGAAACCTTGATCACTCGCGTGGTCGAAGAGGCTATCGGTTCTGTGGCGGGTCTTAAGCGGATCGAATCTGTTTCCAGGGAAGGCCGCAGTACTATCATGGCATCTTTCAACTGGGGACAGGATATTGATTTTGCCGCACTCGCGGTCCGTGAAAAGGTCGACTTGATCAAAGAAAGGCTGCCCAAGGAAGCGGAAGATCCGGTGGTCCTTAAATACGATCCTTATTCCCGTCCGGTTCTCAAGCTCTCCATTACCGCTCCCGATCTCCCCCCTGTGCGCATGAAACTTTTGACGGAGAAAATGATCAAAGACCGCCTCGAAAAAGTGGACGGGGTGGCTTCGGTGAGTCTTTCGGGAGGCGTGAATCGCGAGATCTTAGTTGAGATCGATCAACCGCGTCTTCAAGCCAATCATCTTTCTCTTCTCGAGGTTGTCAATTCACTGGATGAGGCCAATGTCTCCTATCCGGCGGGGAGTATTAAAAAGGGTCTTTATGAATACTTGATCCGCACGGTAGGGGATTTCCGTTCAACCGCGGAGATTGGGTATGCGGTGGTCGGCGTTGATAGCGTAGAAAAGGCCCGGCGCGAGGATGTGAGCTTTATCGAACGGGATACAAGCGAAGGGCCCCGAACGACGATCGAGAGGCAACTAGGCGAGATTGAAAAACAGATGCTCGAAAAGCGGCTCGTGACGGTCAAGGATATCGGCAAAGTGGTGGATGGTCTTGCCGAAAAAACCAGTATCTCTCGCTATAACGGTTCGGCGAATATCTCTATTTCGATCCAGAAGCAATCGAACGCGAATACGATCCAGGTGGTGAATCAGCTTCGCAAGGAATTGGCATTTCTCGACGAAGATCTGCGTTCTCGCGGGCTCAACTACCAGATCATCTATGATCATTCGGTTTTTATCCGCGGGACGATCGAGAACCTGGCACATGAGGCCATGCAGGGCGGAGTTTTGGCCCTGATCACACTTTTTATCTATCTCCGCGTTTTTGCCATGTCGGCCTTGGTGATCGCGTCGCTGCCTCTCACCATTCTTGGCGTGTTCTTTTTGATGGCCATGTGGCATGTCACCGTGAACATCATGTCTCTGGGCGGTCTTGCGATCGCGATCGGGATGATCACCGATACCAGCATCGTGGTATTGGAGAACATTTTTCGCAAGCGTCAGGAGGGCGCTAGCGCGGAACAGGGGGCGATCGATGGCGCAACCGAAATGGTGTGGCCTGTCGTTTCCTCCAACCTGACCACCATCGCTGTCTTTTTTCCGCTTATTGTTTTTGTACCCGGCGTTGTCGGCCAGATCTTCAAGGATCTCGCCTGGGCGATCATTTTTTCACAGGTCATATCGACTTTTGTTCCTCTCACGCTGATCGCTCTGCTTTCCACCTATGTAACTGTGAAACAACAGGAGTATAAGCCCATCAGCCTTACGGGCAATCTGGACGATAAGATCCTGTCGTTGCCCACCAAGAGCGCGCAGAACTGGTTCATGGGGAGAATCCTTATTACGGTGGTAGCAGTTCTTTCTTTGACGCTTTTAATTGCTCCGACGATCGATCGAGAAGTCTTGCCCAAGGTTGACCAGGGGAAGTTCTCCGTGAAGCTCGATATGCCACTCGGGACGCGTCTCACCGTGACCGATGGCGTTTGCAAGCGTCTTGAAGCGGTCTTGCGCGAGGATGATTCTGTCGAGGATGTGGCCGTCTCGATCGGAAGTGAAAAAACGAGCCGTGGGGATATACAAATTGAGACGCTCAGGGCCTCACAGGCGGACATCGTGGTGAGCCTGAAAAAAGAGAGGAAATTGCCTTCCTTTAAGATCGTGGATCTGCTCACCAAAAAGTTTGAAACTCTGGATCTTGAAAAAGATGATGCCAAAGTTCAATTTATTCTTCAGGAGAGCGATTTTTCCGTCGGAAGCTCCAGCATTAAACCCGTCCTGATCGAGGTCAAGGGATACGATTTTGGGCTCATGGAGGATCTTGTCCACCGGCTCAAGTCACGTCTTGGCGCTATTCCGGGCATTTTCAACGTTTCGGACGATATCGGCGAAAAGACTCCCGAGACGAAACTGGAGATCAATAAAAAGCGCGCGGCACTTTATGGAGTTTCGGCGCTCGATATTTCACTCACGGCAAAAGCGGCGATCGAAGGTGTGGTTGCGACGCAATTCCGGGAAACCGGGCGCGAGATCGATGTTCGTGTCAGGTTGAGTGAGAAGGATAACGAGAACATCAGCAATCTCGGCAATCTGCTGCTTTATTCCAAGGTTTTGGATGTCCACGTCCCGCTAAAGGAGATCGCCACCATCAACCGGGGGCAGGGACCGAGCGAGATCAAGCGTATGGATCAGGAGCGCACTGTCACCATCGGGGCAGAGATCGACAAGACCCGGAAGGACAAAGACGTGCTTGCCGATGTCCAGAGATTCCTCGGGGAATTGAAAGTGCCTGATGATATTCCCCAGGATTTTCAGGTCAAGCTTTCCGGTAAGGCCAAGGAGATCAAGGAGAATTTCGGGGGCGTTATCTTTGCTTTCGCGCTCGCGATCATGCTTGTTTACATGATCATGGCAGCCCAGTTCGAATCCTTCATTCAGCCCCTGATCATCATGATCACCGTGCCGCTTTCCTTCGGTGGCGCGCTCATAGCTCTGAAGGTGACGGGGAATTCCTTTAACGTGATCTCTCTTCTGGGCCTCGTCCTTCTCGGAGGGGTTGTCGTCGGTAACGGGATCGTGCTGATGGAATATATCAACCAGCTTCGCTCGGAGGGCAAAGAAATGTGCGCGGCTGTGTGGGAAGCGACACGGACCCGTACTCGTCCTGTGCTTATGTCGTCGACTACCACGATCATGGGCATGTTGCCGGTGGCACTGGGGCTCGGCGAAGGGGGCGGACTTCTATCGCCTCTTGCGGTGACGGCGATGGGCGGTCTCTTTTCCTCGACGATCCTTACGCTGATCGTTCTTCCTTGTTTATATATTATTGTCAACCGGTTCCTCGATAAGCAGCTTGGCTACGAAGAGGAACCCCTCGAACAGAGCACTCCAACACCTCCGCAGAACTGATTATGGGACTTCCCAGCATCGCACTTAAGCGCCCCGTTTTCGTGGCCATCCTTTTCGCCGGGGTGATCGTCATTGGTCTTATTTCCCTCATGCGCCTGAAGGTCGAGCTTTATCAGGGGCAGAGTCAGGGAATTATCTCGATCGTGGTGCGCGCCCGCGGCGGTCTTCCGTCGCAGGATGTCGAGAAAATGATCACCAAGCCAATTGAAGAGGCTATCGGTACGGTCGGTCATATGAAGGGCCTATCCTCAAGTTCGCGTGAAGCGGAATCTCGCGTGACCATGGAGTTTGAAGCCGGAACGGACATGAAATTCGCGGCGCTTGAGGTCCGTGAAAAGTTTGCCCGTGTGAAGCCCCTTCTTCCCAAAGAGATCGAAAAACCTGTGATTGCCAATTACGATGACGCTCAATCGGCCATCATTACATTTGCCGTGACGTCGGAGAATATGTCGCCTGAGGAGATCCGTGAGACGGTGGATATCAAGCTCAAACCGGTGCTCAGCCGCGTCGATGGCGTTGCAAGCGTGGAGGTCTATGGAGGCCGTGAACGGAAGATCTTAGTCGAGCTCGATCGCGACAAGATGGTCGCTTACAACATTTCCATCGAGCGCGTGATGGATGTTCTGGGACAGAGTAATGTCAATCTTCTGGCCGGGAATATGGATACCGGGAAGTTTGAGTACGAGATCCGCAGCATGGGTTCTTTTCTGACGGTCAATGATATCGGGGATATCGGGGTCAAGGCGACCCGTCAGGGATCCATTATCCCGCTGAAGGAGATCGGGACGGTGAAGGATTCCTTTATGGAAGCGACGGATCAGGCGCGGCTTAACCTTGAGCAAAACGTCACTGTTTATGTCAAGAAATCGAGTCTTGCCAATACCCTCGAAGTGGCCAAGAACATCAATAAAGTTCTGGATGAATTTGAAAAAGAGAACGAAGGCCATCTCAAGCCGGTGATCGTGAACGACCGGGCGGAAACGATCGCCCGCGCGATCGATGACGTGAAAGGGGCGCTCTATCTGGGGCTCGTGCTGACCATGGGCGTGATCTATGTTTTTATACGTAACTGGAAACTGGCGGCCATCATTCTGGCGGTGATCCCGTGCTCCCTGATCGCAACCTTTATTTTTATGGCGGCTTTCAATATCAGTATCAATGTGATGACCTTAAGCGGTCTTTCTCTTGCCATCGGGATCCTGGTCGACACGGCTGTCGTGATCATGGAAAATATTTTTTCCAAGAAAGAGCAGGGCCTCGGAGACATCCAGGCGATCCAGGAAGGAAGCGAAGAAGTGTGGCTTCCGCTTCTAACCTCGCTTTTGACGATGCTCGTGGTGTTTCTTCCCATCATCTTTATCGATAAGACCATACAGCTCACCTACGGCGGCTTCGCCTTTACCATCAGCATTTCCCTTATCGCGTCATTTTTTTCGGCATTGCTGCTTATTCCCATGCTCATTCGCCAATTCGGAACTTCGGCGCTCAATGAGCACCGTTCGGACACGTCGAGTGCCTTTATCGAAAAGGCGCGTGTCCGCTACGTGAATGCGATCCACTGGTGCATACGCAAGCGGGGCCGGGTTCTTCTGGCGGTTTTGGGAATGCTTTGCGTCGCGGGCTGGAATCTGATGCATACGCCGATCGATCTGCCGTCAACATTCGAGGAAAATGAATTTGCGGTCGTGACTTTCCCATTGGCCGGCGCGCGGCTTGAGGCCAATGATGACGCCATGAAAAAGCTGGAGGAGATCCTCTCCAAGATCCCGGACGTGACGCTCTTTTCAACCACCGTTTCGAAAGATGACCTGCGTCTTTTTGTGCGGCTGAAGCCCAAGAGCAAGCGTCAGTACTCAAAAGACGAGATCATGAAGATCATAGACGACCAGGGGAATGCCGCCATCAAGCAGATCCATAGCGACTTTAGCCTGATCGTGGATGAAGGGGCGGGTTCTTCGGAATCGAAGAAACTTGTGGTGAATATTTTTGGCCAGGATGGGGATGAACTTGAAAAACTCGCCAAGGAATTCGCCAACAAGATGTCGAAAGTTGACGGTCTTACGAATCTGGTGATGACCGATCTGCGTAAACGTCCCGAGTATTCTTTGGTGGTGGATAAGGGGAAAGCCGCGATGTTCGGACTTAGCGTAAAAACCGTGGCTGACAGCATGCATGCCCAGGTCCGCGGCATGCGCCCGACAAAGTTCCATGAACTGGCCAAGGGAGAGGAGATCGAAACGATCACGCGTCTTCAGGCGATTTACCGTCAAAAGCTTGATGATCTTAGTCAGATCTATGTTCAGACTAAGGATTCCAAGCAAATCGCTTTAAGTGAGGTAGCGAATTTCTATCCCTCGACGGGTCCGCAGAGCATCGATCGCAGGGAAAAGCATCGTTATGTTTTCGTCAAAGGGGACGTGAAGCGGCCGCTTGAGAAGATCGCCTTGGATGTCAAGAAAGCATTGGAAGACGTGAAACTTCCCGATGATTATTACTGGCGCTTCGGCGGTGGCTACGAGGAACTGATGGAAAGTAAGTCTCAGTTGGTGGTGGCGCTCATCATCACGGTATTTCTCGTTTATATGGTCATGGCCTGCCTTTTTGAGAATTACCTGTACCCGCTTTTGATTATGAGCAAGATCTTGCTCAATTTTATCGGGGTTTGGATCGCTCTCGCTGGAGGACCCGTCGGGGCTTTGCAGCAAATCGTGGCAGGAGCATGCAACATCCCCAAGGTGGGTTCCCTTCTTACGCCGGTTTCGGCGCTTTTGCTGAAAATCATGGAATTGTGCCAGCAGATCCCGCTTTTCGGGACCCTTTTTACCCCTCGTCCCTTGAGCACCCAGGTTTTTATCGGGATGATCATGTTGGCGGGGTATTCGGTGAATGCTGCGATCCTCCTGGTGGATCATGCCCTGCATTTACCCGCGAATCAGAGTAAAGAGGAACGCTTTACCCAGGCCGGCGTGGACCGGCTAAGGCCCATCCTGATGACGGCTATTGCGGCCATTTTGGGATTTCTGCCGATGGCGATGAGTTTCGGACAGGCAAGCGATCTTTGGTCTCCTTTAGCGGTGACGATCATCGGAGGCCTTTGCAGTTCAACCGTTCTTATTCTCTTTGTCCTTCCGGCGCTTGTTGTCGCGACGGATGATCTTGGGAAAAATATAAGAGCTTTTTTTGTAGGATCAGCCGAAAAGGTTCGTTCCTTGTTCGCTGGGCATGGGGTAGAGACTCATTAAATCGATCCAAAGATGAATTCCGACCCGTGGGGGGCGGACCAAATGAATTTAACGCGATCTTAAACATAGGAGAAGACCATGGACACAATTGAGAGTGCAAAAGTTCAGGCCGGAGCAACTCGTCCGCATAAGAGGCAGGCGAAGAACATCATTATTCACCGGCCGATGCAGCGGGAATTCTCTTTTATGCTGATCGCTCTTTTTATGGTGTCCTCCATGGCGATCGCCTGGGTGATACACCAGACCATTCGCGATGCGGCATTCGGTAACGGGTTCGTCTTCGGAAAGGTAAATCCGATAGAGATTCTTTCCCAGGTCAGCTACTCGATCATTATTCGCGTGACGCTGATCTTGATCCTTACGCTGATCATCATCGGGGCCTATGGCATTATGTTTTTGCATCGAGTCGCCGGGCCGGTTCATCGTTTTCGCCAGACCCTTCTTAGAGTCAATCGCGGAGAACTTCCCGCTGACATCAAACTTCGCGAGGGGGATTTCTTCCACGATATGGCTAATGATATCAATGTGATCCTGAATCGCCTTCGAATCGAGCAGGCGAAACTCGGGGAACTTAAGGGAAAGATCCTGGATTTTCAGCATAGCTCGACTTCGGAAGACGTCCGCCGGAAGACTGATGAGCTGAAATCGCTGATTGATACATTTCCGAAAAACTAGGTGTCTTTGTCGTAATCCATTTCAAAATAATGGGTTGCAGCGATTTGGGTTGTGTCTCCCGCGTTTTTCGCGATCAACTAGGGGAACAATTAAGGTCGCGAAGGTTTTACGTCAATTTCGATAAATATTTTTCCCCTACCCCTTGTCTTTATCTTTTTAAAAGGGTATACTTAAAAGCGTTTCTCGCCAAAGTAGTTCATTTCACGAAAGGAGTAACAATAAAATGAAGAAGTTTAACATCAGTTTGACGTTGGTGCTCGTTGCGTTGCTAGTCGCTGGCTTCGGAGCTATGGCTCATGCGGCGACCGCTCCTGCTTCCAATGAGCTCGTGATCGCAGATTTTGATACCGGGGATAAGCCGAATAATATCGGTGGTGATTTCGGGGGATGGGATAAGGATCCCAACGATGAATCCCAGGGAACACAGATGTCTTTTGATACGGACGACAGCCAGGGCGATGCTACCGGCTATTCGATCCGCCTCGATTATGATGTGGATTCTCCGAACCCGGCTTATAACGGTTTCTGGATGAAATTGAATGGCGAGGATGCGACGGCTTATAACACTCTGAATTTCTACGTCAAGGGTGATGCGAAGCTTGGTTACACCAAGCGGTTCAAGATCGAGCTCAAGGACATGACGAACAAGCCTTCCGCTTATATCGTTAGCGGCGTCACGGATCAGTGGCAGAAGATCTCGATCCCGTTCGAAAAGTTCCGCCGTATCGAGAACTGGAACGCATTGAACGAGATCGTCGTTGTGTTTGATGATATCAATTCCACTCCGAAGACCGGTGGTATTCTGATCGATCAGTTTACGCTCTCGAAGCAATAAGCAAGGCGTCACTGGGAAGAAGTTGATAGGGAAAGGCCCCGCTTGAATAAGCGGGGCCTTTTTTTTAGTGCGCCCGGCAGGGCGCACTTACTCGGAGGTGAAAATCCTCTACAGACCCGGCAAGGGGAACTGTTAGCCGGACGGCAAGGGTGCCTACCGCGAGGTAGGATCTGAAGGAAGCCGCAGGCAAAAGGGTGCAAGAGCGCAAC
>SESF01020510.1_pt1 | contig 12192 bp, 15 predicted proteins | sample 3171521 | NCBI WGS metagenome assembly SESF01 (sample SAMN10866945, study PRJNA518727) | freshwater metagenome | biome: subpolar coniferous forest; feature: holomictic lake; material: water; isolation source: holomictic Lake 227, 6 m and 8 m depth | place: Canada: near Kenora, Ontario | collected...
TGTTTGAGGTATTCAGAGCAGATTTTTAATGGCCTCGGAGATGCACCAAACTCTTATGAGATCGGCATCTCTTATTTTATCAAAATGTTTATCATTTGTGATCAGGACTGCTGCGGTATGAAGACAAGTTGCAGCATGAACCACATCAGATGCCTGACTTTCAGGAAAGAATGGCTTGCATCTTTGTACCTCGTCTTCGGACAGATCAATCAAAATAATCCGGCTCTTCATGTAAAAGAAGATATATTGCGCATCAAGTTGCTGAGCATATTTCTCATACTCCGCAAGCAAAGATTTGTTGGCAACCAGTTCGAAAGAGCCATCCAGGAGAACAGAGAGAAGCTCCGAACTCTTCGTCCAACCGCTCTTTACCGCTGCTATAAAAAGATTGGAGTCAATCAAGAACCTTGTATATCTTTCTGGCAACTCTGTTTCCCTCTTCGTTCATCTCTTTTTGGAGCTTGTCGAGGTCTACGGACTTGGCACGTTCAATCGCATCCTGAATCATAGCTCGCACATCCACTTTTCTAATTATAATTGTGTCCGGCCCGACCTCGTCCACAACAAATTCATCACCCGGAGCGATTTTCATCTTGCGCCTGATCTCATTAGGTAGAACCATTCTGCCTTTTTCATCAACTTTAGTAAACGGCACGTTACACTATTCCCCCTTGTTCCACTAATGGGCTGATTCAATTTTAACCTTGCGATCGTCAAAGGATAATCCTTATGCATAAACAGCTCCCCGAAACCGACACGCCTCACGAAAAGACTGCCCTGCAAGCGGCCAGATCGAGGCCACGGACGGGCAGATCGACGGGGGGCCGGCTTTATGGGCTGACGGAGGAGGAGATCGGGATTGTGGAAGCGGGAAGCCAGGTAATGCAGTTGATTTCCTAGCCGATGAAATCTATTTATTCCAAGCCAGGCGTTGGGAAATTCAGATGATCACTGAGGTGGATGTCGTAGATCGAGGAGATACCAAGCTAAATCATGACATGGTACTCCTCAATAACAAATACACACTAAAGACTGTGAAAGATGTGTACGACTTTGTTGGCAGTAATCCGCATCTTTTGCCTTTGCTGATGGAGGCCTACCATCGAATACGAAATTATTTCCCTTCAGAGATTCTATTTTTAGAAGTCGTGACTGATCCGGACGAGATTGGCGAAAAACAGTTGGTGATCTACATCTGCACCGACCTATTGCCGCTAGATGCCATTGATAAACTGGATCAACTAGACGATAATTGGTGGCTCAATGCCTCCGATGCATCAGACTCAAAGCTGCTCATTCAGGTGGAGTACGAATAGGCTTCGACTGGTGTCGCTACTTGAGCCTGGCAAAAAGTCTGGCATCACCAGGTGAGAAAGATGAAGCAAGGCTTCGCTCATCAATTAGCAGGGCATACTATGCGGCCTTTTGTATCGCTAGAAACCATCTAAGAGATGTGGAGCACAAGCCCATCCCTGATGAAAGCGTCAACAGTTATGTCATTAGCCAGCTCTACAGCTTAGGCAAGAGAAGCAATGGAAGGAAACTGGCCTTGGAATTAAGACGTCTGCGAAATCATCGTAATAGAGCAGATTATGACGATTCAATCAGTGGTTTGTCTTCAATGTCTCAGGATGCTTTTGATCAGGGCAGAGAGAGTTATATCTTATATTAAAAAATAATTTTTATTTATTGGATCATTCCGAAGACGTCGCCCGTCACGTTCGCCTGGTCTCCCTGGTGGTGCTAGACGCTCTCCTTACATAAACAGCTCCCCGAAAGCCTGGCACGCCCCACGAAAAGACTGCTCTGCAAGCGGCCAGATCGAAGCCACGAACGGGCAGATCGACGGGGGCACGGCTTTATGGGCTGACGAAGGAGGAGATCGGGATTGTGGAAGCGGCGAGCGGATAAAGGAATCCGACGAAAAACTATTTCTTTTCATGAATCAAAACCTGGACCAAGGAAAAGAATGACTGAAGAAGTAGTTGGCCAAAGATACGATTCGGAGAAAAACCAGCTTCCCTATGGCGGCGCCGTGGATATCAACGGCAATATAGTTTGGGCAGTAACCAAAGAGGAAGCTCTTGCAACCAGGGAACGAATCAAGAAAGCATTCCATAAGAAATGAAACATGTAGCAGTTGATTCTGACATTTTCTTCTTTTCTGTCGGTCAGGATAAAAGAGAAAGAAATGTGCGTCTAGCCTCCAGCCTTCTGGATCACATCGATAATCACCCCGCGCTAGAGCTTTGTGTCCCATTCTCAGTACTTGCGGAGACTGTTTTTAAAAGTCTGACTCGCGAAAAAGAGGGAAGCGATCCTCATAAAATGGAGATGATCGCCTCTTTGATCGAGCTATGGAGGAAACTTGATATCAGATTCCTTCCGCCCACAAATTAATGATGGAGAGAATTAAGTCCATGGGCGTAGAAAAAAATTAATTACGGTTAGATTTATATCTCAACCATGTCTTCTATTTATCGATAAATGATGACGATAGAAGTCGAGCTTCCCCAAGAGATTGAGATAAGAATTAGGTCGAATAAAGATCTCGATCTGCTGGTACGCAAAAGGTTAGAGAATCAGATAAAAGAAGATATAAAAAACGATCTATTTATTTTAATGCTATTTGACGATCTTCTCAAGGACAGCGAACTTACAGAAGAAGATGTTAATGATCTTGATCATAGGATGAAGAGAGACATAATGGAGAAGCTGGGATGGAGATAGTATTAGATACAAATGTACTCATCGCTTCGCTTCTCAAAAATGGCCTTACTCGAAAGATCATTTTCTTATCGCCCTTCAAGATGTACTCGGCTGACTATGCCAAAATTGAGATAGAGACACACAAAAGCGAAATTTTACGCAAGTCAAAATTAGACGAGCAATCTCTGAATTATTTGAGTGAGATTGTCTTCAGCTAAATCACTTTTATTTTTTAAACAATACCCCGGTGCTTGCATCGGGGATAAAGGGCATGCTTATTCAGCTTAGCTTTGGATCAGCTTAGCCTGGTTCTACCTTCATGGGGCGGCGCCTTGGATGCCCCGCAGCTTGCTGCGCGGGTGCGCCGCCGCCGTTTCACTTCTTTTGGACACAAAGAGACATTCAAGGCTAAAGCCAAAGAGATTATGCAAGATATTGATATTGATGATTCCTTCTTTGTGGCGCTAGCCATGTCCTTGAATTGTCCAATTTGGAGCAATGACACGCATATGAAAAAGCAGAGTGTAGTCAAAGTTTACACAACAAATGAGATAATGGACTACTTGAGACTATTATAAACCGGAAATCATATCAGCATTCATTGGTTTTCCAAACTCGGTTGCTCGCCTTGCATAAACGGCTTCCCGAAAGCTGGCAAGCCTCACGAAAAAACCGCCCGACAGCGGCCAGATCGAGGCCACGGACGGGCAGATCGATGCGGGGCCCGGTTTTATGGGCTGGCGGAGGAGGAGATCGGGATTGTGGAGGCCGCGAGCAAGTAGTTTTATATTCTTTTCCCGCATTTAGAATCCGGGCAATAAAATGGCGATAGAAAATGTATGACGTTGCATATGCCAAATTTGAGATAGAAAAACATGAAAACAAATTACTATCAAGTCAAAGCTAGATGATCGATAATCTGGCCGTGACCATTGCCATCAGGCACATAATCTCCCGAAGACGCCAGACCATTCTCTCTGTGCTGGCGGTAGCTTTAGCGGTGAGCATCTCGGTTATCTTCACATCTCTTGTCACCGGCCAGCAGCAGATTCTCACGGGCCTTGTGGAAGAGAAGCTTCCCCATGTTGTAGTCAAGCCAGAGCCAGGCGAGGAATTCATTCACCTCTACAAGGGCCTTCTGGATAGGATCGGGACACTGCCGGGCATAAAATCCCGTGCGGCATCCCTCTCGACCACAGCCACACTGTCTCGCAAAGACAAGACTAAAAACGCTCTGCTGAAGGGATCAGACCCTCTGGAAATGGACAAGATCTACAAGATCGGCGCATCAATGGTGCAGGGCGATTTCGGCAGCATCCAGCAAACGGGTAATGCTGCATTGGGCCGTACCTTAGCCGAGAATCTGGATATCAAATTGGGTGATAAGGTCTACGCCACGTTTCCCAATGCAAGAGCAACCGATCTAACCGTTACCTGCATCTTTTTTACCGGCACGCCTCTGGATGAAAGAGTAGCCTTTGTCTCCTTGAAGACGGCCCGCAATTTTCGTGATAAGGGGGATGTGATAAATGCCGTTGAGATCAGCTTGCAGGACATCGGCTCCGCAAAAGGGCTGGCCGCCCAGATCTCCACCTGGGGCTACAATGCATTAAGCTGGCAAGAGAACAATCCTGAGATCATGCGGGCCATAAACATCGGCGGCTTTTGGACCAGATTCTCGGTCCTGCTCTTTATGGTGGTGGCCTTTTTCGGCGTGGCCAGCATCATGAACCTGCTCGTGGTGGAGAAGACAAGAGAGATCGGCATGCTCATGGCCATGGGTGCCAAGAGATCGAATATCCGGGATATCTTTCTGGCGGAGAGCGCCATTCTGGGTTTAATGGGCGCGGCAGCAGGCACCGCTCTCGGCCTGGCTGGTGTGCTACTTCTGGGAAATGTGCCCTTTGAGATAGCAGCCGGAGGAAGCGAGATAACCACTCTGCCTCTCATCATAAACCCCTGGGAGATTTTCTTGCTCGTCTTTTGGGCAGTAGCTTTGAGCATAGTGGCAGCCGTCTATCCGGCAAGAAAAGCCTCCCGGCTCGATCCGGTCATGGCCTTGCGGGGCGGCTGAGGGCGGAGGAGATGTTCGAACTTGATATTGCCAGGCGGCATGTGACGACCAACCGGAGGGGCACCGCCTTCACTATGATCTCTGTCGCCATCGCAGTAGGCATCATCATCATGTCTCTGGGACTTACGGAAGGGGTGAGGGTGCAGATCCTGGAGAATACGATCGAGAAAAATGCGCACCTCATAATCAATCCCAAGAATACAGAAAGCTACATCAATATGTACCGGACGCTCTCCGAGACGACGGCAGATTATCCGGGCGTTTTATCTGTCTCGCCCCGGCTGGTAGGCCAGGGAGCCGTGCGTTTCCAGGACCGGGTGCAGGGAGTGGAATTTGTGGGTGTGCACCCTGAAGAGGAGAATCAGCTCATGGGTGTCCAGGAGTCTATGATCTCCGGCAACTTCTCCGACCTGATATTCAGTAAGAAGGGAGCCATACTGGGTGCGAAATTGGCACAGAACCTCAAGATCAGGCCAGGCGGGGACTTCTATCTCTATTTTAAGAACAATTCCGTGCGGCTGAAGGTCATCGGTCTGCTGGAAAAGGGAACCGTCAAGGATGAGACACTGGTCTACATCTCTCTGGACACATCCCAAGAGCTTATCGGCCAGGGCGATGTGGTCTCCGAGATAGGCGTGAAACTTGTGGATTTCGCAAATGCTCCGGCCATAAGTAGGGAGTTGAATGGAAAGAGCCCATACAAGACCACCAGCTGGCAGGACTTCAGCAAAGAGATAGCCAGATTCGTGGGCAATCAAAATGTGACAAACATGCTCTTCTACATATTCATACTATTAATATCGGCCTTTGTAATAGCCAATACGACGATCATGGTGGTCAGCAGACGGAAAAAGGAGATCGGCATCCTCATGGCCCTGGGAGCGGAAAGACGCTCCATCCTCAAGATATTCTTGCTGGAGAATATGCTCATCAGCGTGCCGGCTGGGGCTCTAGGCTGCTTGCTCGGCCTTGGCCTGGCTAAGCTGATATCACTTCTTCCCCTGGATGTGACAAGCACCGGCAGCAAAGCCGGGGTGCTTATCGTAGCCCGCCCGGAGTACTTTGTCTACGCCATGATCTTTGCCCTGGCCCTAAACTTCATAGCCGGAATTTATCCGGCCTACGCGGCCGCAAGGCTTGATCCCGTGGAGGCGATAGCAAGTGAGTGACGACATAATTGTGCTCAAAGATCTGAGCAAGATCTATGGAAACGGCGTAGAGGTACGGGCCTTAGACGGCGTCAGCGTCAAAATCAAGGCGGGCGAGTTTGTAGCCATTGTGGGCCCCAGCGGCAGCGGAAAGAGCACGCTGCTCAACATGATCGGCCTTCTGGACACGCCTAGCGTCGGCCAGATCTTTCTCAAAGGGATAGATGTCAGCCGGGCCAGCCCGGAGGAGCGAGCAAGGCTGCGCAATCAGGAGCTGGGCTTCGTCTTTCAGTACCATCACCTCATCCCGGAGTTCTCCGCTTTAGAGAACGTCATGATGCCCATGCTCATCGCCAAAAAGAGCAAAGCTGCCGCTAAAGAGAGGGCCCTGGAACTCCTGTCTGCGGTGGGCCTGGCCGATCGGCGGGACAACCGGCCCAATCAGCTCTCCGGCGGCCAGAACCAGCGAGTAGCCGTGGCCCGGGCCCTGGCCAACGGGCCGTCCATAGTGATCGGCGATGAGCTGACCGGCAACCTGGACACAAAGAGCTCCGAACTCATCTATAACCTGCTGCGGGAGCTGAACCGAAAGATCAACCAGACCTTCATTTTAGTGACGCATGACATGGCACTGGCCGAGAAGACGGACCGCATCCTGCGCATTGTGGACGGCAAGCTCGTCTGCGAGATGAGGCGCACGGATGGTGGCTTTGTCACCAGTGAGAGCTGTGATCTGGGAGAGGATGACGGCAAGATAAAGAGAGCATAGAATTGATAAACCCCCAAGCTATGCCATTAAGCTGAGGAATTATATGAGTAAAAGATTTGTCCAATTTGCAGGCGTTCTGTTCATGTTGGCTGCCATCCTCGCCGTCTCCGCAGAGGAGAACACGACGGCGTTGAATAATGCTACCCTGAACAACACAACGTTGCTCAATAACACCACATTGATTGAAGCTCCAATTTTGCCGACCGAGACTGCTAATGAGACGGCCCTGAACGAGACCGTTTCTGCGGAAAATGAGTCCGTCTTGGCTGCAAGTGAGATTATTCCTGTCCAAAATGAGACCGTACCGGTGCAAAATGAGACTGCGCCCACTCAGATAGAGGTAATCGCAGTTCAAAACGAGACAGCTCCTGCTCAAAATACCACTATGTCTGAGAATATCACAGCAGTTGCTGAGCCGATTACAGCCAGCCCGGTCTTGCAGCCTGGGGCAATGCAGATAGGGTCACCCCAAAGGACGGTCATTGCCATTGGCGGCATCGGAAAAACCCCCAACCAATTCTCAATCGACGGTAAAGCCCTGGCCCAGGGTGCTTACGAAGTCGGCCTGCCTGCCAAGACAATAATGGACCTGAGCGCTTTGCCTTTTTTCGTCAACAAAATCTGAGATCTCTGCATCCGTATTGCGAACGGATTCCTGGGCGTTCCCAGGATATATTTTTTGGAATGGTTAATTTGATATGCTACTAAGCTATCTTCCCCCACCTGAGGACAAACATGAATAAGCAGTTCATATATCTTGCAGGCATCTTGATTCTGGCAATGGCGGCAACATTTGCCGTGACCGCTCAGGAGACCAATGCCACCGCGAATAATGTCACATTGAATAGCACTATTCTGAACAATACCACACCTGCAAATGATTCTAAAGATGCTGCATTAAATATTGGGGCAGCAATTCATACCGCTCAGAATCTAAGCACTGTGAATGGCAAACCGATTGTAGTCGCTGACATTAGCGAGATGGCCGGTGTTGCACCCATGGTTACCGCAGGTGCCTCCTCCGCCCAATCAGCCAGCGAACTCGCGGGTTCATTCAAGATTGGAAAAGGTGTAGGTGGCAGAGATCCATTTAATCCCGAGCACGTGAAGATTGATACCTTGAAGCTGGGCATTCCCATCAAAGCCATGCGAGATACGGGAAAGATGTACTTCGTCTGTGACATCGTGTGATCTCGATTATATCATGATTATATTCCAAAACTTCTTTTTTGTCTCCAGGTCTTCTAGCCCGCTTATTAGTTCAGCCAGGGAAAAGATTTTTGTCTCCGTCTGCCAACCGCACTAAGGGTGAACCCAGTTTGCATACTAGAATTCTAGCTCTCGTTCTTCTCCTTCTTCTCGCCCTCGCGGCCCCGGCCTCTGCCTACGGCAAGAGCGTGGAGGACCTGGTGGGCTCCTTTTCCATTGAGAAGACCATAAAGATTGGAAGCAGCAGCGAAAGTTTTTCCTCCAATGGCGCTGCCGATCCCCTCGCCCCGCCCCAAATCGGCGGCGCAAGCGCCCTGGCCGATGATCAGTCGCCTAACGTAGCGGGATTTGCTTTCCAGCCGCAGCAGCTCTTCGCCGCCTGGCCCCAGCTCATCAACCTGACAGCCCACCTTATCGACGACCAGGCTGTTTGGGCGGCAGAGGCGATATTTTCCGGTCCGCGGGGAGAAGATGCATCCGCGCTCTTCTCTTCTCAGAGCCTCACCTCGGGAAATGCCAAAGATGGATATTACGGCGCACAGATGCTTCTTCCCCCTAGCAATGAGACGGGTGAGTGGCATCTGCGGAATTTGACACTCGTGGATCGGGAAGGCAACCGCAGGGTCTTGGCAGAGGAGGATCTGCGGGGCCGGGGCCTGCCCACAGTGATAACTGTGATTTAGCTCCGGGCATAGGGAAAGTGCCCGGTCTCATTCGCGCCTTCGCGTGATACCCTGAATCTCGCGTGAAGCCGCGAAGAAGAGGATGTGGAACGCTCAATAAAAAGCAATATCACAGGGGTCAGGGAAGTGGTCGTGCATCTGGGGCCCAAGGACTATTGCGAGCTGAAGTCCCGAACTGCCCTGGAATAAAGTAATAATAAAAATTAAAAATGCAAGGATGAGCAAAGATGCAAAATATCACAATCACGGTTTCGGAGGCGGGGACTGCCGCCGCCAGGACCTTTGCCTATAAAATCCTGATTGAGGGCAATGTCGTGGCAGAGAGAACGCTTAACCCAGTTCAGACTCAGCAGGTACTGGAGACCGCATCTCAGTACTTCTCTCTTTTACAGGGCACAGGTCTGGCCAGAGCTAAAAGCTATCTGCCCATCCTTCGGGACGGATTAATTCATCTCTTCCTGGAGTCAAGCGGGCAGGATTTTGCAGCTATGATCCTGCCGGGTGCACGGCTGACGGTTGCCTCGTCCATCCCGGAGGTGCTGCAACTGCCCTGGGAGCTGCTCCATCTTTCCAGGCAGCCGGGCGGCAATGAGAGCTTCGGCATCATTCGCCTGCCAAAGGCAGCGTACGGGCTTATTGCCTCCTCGACGAAGCTTTCGCCGGGGCCGCTGCGCGTACTTTTTTTGGCCGCTGAGCCGTTGGACTTTGAAGAAGAAGAGCAGTCGATCCAAAAGGTGGCTGAGGGGCTGGACATGACAGTCGTCATCTCTGAGAGCGGCACCTGGGAGGAGCTGTTGAACAAGGTAGAGACCTTCCGCCCCCATCTGGTGCACCTGGCAGGCCAGGGGAAAGTGACCAGTAGCGGTGCGGTATTCTCTATGCAGGGACAGGCGGGCCGGGCCGATCTAAGGTCGGCTGAGGAGCTGGCCGCGGCCCTGAAGGACTCCGGCCTTGTGGGCATCATTCTGAGTGGTCGGCAGAGCGAACCCCCCTTAGCTCTACATCTGCTCTGCCAGAGGCTGGCGGAGAGCATTCCTCTGGCCGTGGCCTGGGATGCACCGACTGCTGCCACCAAGCCCCTATACCGGGCCCTGGTCGCCGGTCAATCAATGGATGAAGCGCTGCTATCCGTGCTCCGGGAGGTCGCTGCATCTCCTGTTCCAGCTCCTGCGCCCGTTTCAGTTCCTGCGCTGTACTCGATCTATGATCCGCCAAAGATCTACGACTCTCAAAAGAGAGCTACGTCAGTCCCCCTCGCCCCGAAGCTGCTCGTCCTGCCGGGCCTGACGGAGGAAGGGCGGGCGGAGTGTTTTGTGGACCGGAGACGCGATCTAGAGCGACTCCTGCCCGCCTTGCGAGAGGGTGGTGCGCAGGCTCTGATCATCACCGGTCCAGATGGTGTGGGCAAGAGCGCGCTTGCTGTCCATCTTGCCTGCCTGCTCGAGCCCGGCTACAGCGTTCTGCCCATTTACAGCTCGCCACATAACCGCATAACTTCCGTCAGGCTGCTGGAGGCGGCAGTGGGCCATTTGAGCGGAATGGGTGACGAATCCCTCAAGGACCCGAGGCGCACCGTCAGAGAGCGGCTGCATAGCTTGCTGGAAATGCTGAAAGCCTCTCGCATTCTGATGGTTTGGGATGGTCTGGACCTGGATGGCAAGACCTGCAAAATTTCTGACCCGGATCTGGCCGAGTTCTACCTGCAGATGCTAAAAGGCATGACCGCAGGACGTGCCATCATCACCTGTAGGGCTTTGCCTGCCGATGCCCTGACCTTGCCGGCCCGCGCGGTGCAGTGGAAGCTGGAGGGCCTGGGCCAGGCGGCATTCATTAGATATCTTCTTCGGGATGAAGGCCTGGCGGATCGTTATAAAAAAGGCGAGATCACTTATGCCCAGCTTGCCACGCATCATACTGCCGCTTCGGGCCTTCCTTCTCGCCTGGCCCAAACAGGCAAGGCCTTGAGCGGGGGAGATCTCGCTGCAAACGAAGATCCTCTGGCCAAGCTCACCTCTCGTTTGGGCTCTGCCTCCGGCCGTGCTCTTTCGCAGGCCGCGGTCTACAACATTGCCATGAGCCCGGCAGGTCTAGCCGCCGTTTGTGGCCTGACGGCAGAGCAGGCCGCCGCCAATGCCGGCGAGTGGCAGGGTCTATCTTTAGCTTATCCGGTGGGAGAGCTGTGGGCGGTGCCCTCATCCATTCGCGTCGAACTCCAGGCGGCCTTAAGCCCGCAGGAACAGCACGCCGCGCAAAAGGCGGCGGGCGATTTTCTGAGATACCTGGCAAAGGCCGGGCGCTCAGCGGAGCTTCGCCTCTCCCGCTTAGATGTCTTGCTGGAGGCACGCGGGCACTATCTGGCGGCCGAGGATCAAGGCAATGCCATCGCTGTAACAGCCAGCATCAGTGGCTACCTGCAGAGGCGCGGTTACTACTACGAACTGATAAGGCTTAATCAGGAACTACTGGATCTGGACCGGCAATCGTCCGGCCCCACTGTCTGGATCGGCCGAGCCTATCTGGATCAGGGCGAATACAGAAAGGCGGCAGAGTGGTACGGGCGGGCCCTGCAAATCGCTCCGGACGCTGCCGCCTACCACGATCTAGGCACGGCTCTCCTGCACCTGGAAAAATATGACCTGGCCAAAGAGAGCCTGCAAAAGGCTGCGGATGCATTTCATAACGCCGGTGACCAGTCTGGGGAAGCTGCCAGCATAAGCCGTTTGGCCTCCATTGACATGTTGAAAGGCGAGAACGCGGCTGCTGCCGAGAAGCTGCAGAAGATTGTTGAGATCATGAAGAGCCTGGGTGATTTGAAGGGGGAAGCCGCAGCTTTGCAGGAGATGGCCCGCCTGGATATGAGCAGGTGTGATTATGATGCCGCTCGCCAGGGGCTTGTGAAATCAATGGAACTTCTTAAAACAGCCGGAGACAGTAAAGGCGAGGCTTTTGCCCTCTTCAACCTGGCCAGCCTCGATCTGGAGAAGGGCGACTTCCCGTCGGCTGGTGCTGAGTATGCAGAGGTTCTGCCGCTCTTTGCAGAGATGGGCGATCGGGCCGGCGAGGCCGCTATTTTGCACAGTCTGGGCATGATACATTCTCAGGCCGGGGAGAAAGAGGCGGCAGTTGATCGCTTCCAAAAAGCCCTTTTGATCAATCAAGAGCTGGCCGATAGACCAGCGGAAGCGGGCGCCTTCTTCCAGCTCGGCGCTCTGGCTGTGCAGCAGGATAAGATGCAAGAAGGTCTGCGGCTCATGGCCCTTGCCGCTATAGTTTTAAGGAGCATCAAGAGCGATGATGTGAAGAACGTCGAGCCGCTGGTGGAGAGGCTGGCCGCGCAGCTTAGCTTAACTCAGGAGCAGTTTATGGTCCTAGTGCAGGAGGTCCTGCAGAGCTACGCCAAAGATCGCGGCTGGGGGCTGGTGGAGAGGGCCTGGGGGAAATCAGAATAATTCTCACCAAAACCATACAAGCCGTCCGAATGAGAGAAGAATTAGCAGAAGACGTGGACTGGGGGCTGTATAAATGGATCAGGTAATAATAAATGGGCGATCTGCCTCGATTGTTACCTATCGAAGAATGCAGGACTTCTTCACACCGGAA
>SESF01020953.1_pt1 | contig 12190 bp, 9 predicted proteins | sample 3171521 | NCBI WGS metagenome assembly SESF01 (sample SAMN10866945, study PRJNA518727) | freshwater metagenome | biome: subpolar coniferous forest; feature: holomictic lake; material: water; isolation source: holomictic Lake 227, 6 m and 8 m depth | place: Canada: near Kenora, Ontario | collected...
GCAGCGGGTCAGGAATTCTGAGGATACCCTCCAGACCAGGTTCCAATTCCTAGCGGCATTGGACAAGAATGTCCGTCTGGGACTTGCCAACGTTTTCGAAGCGGACATTCTTGTCCGCTTCGGGTTTGACTGAGCCCATTAGTCCCATCCCTCCTATTCCCTGTGTGGTGGTTTTGGAAAAATCTAAGCTGCGCACGACGCGGGGCTAGCCAAGCCGCGCGCCTTGCAAAGTCTCCCGTCCCCCGTTATGGTGCGCGTAACGATTCTTAGTGCGATATGAAACGACGTCTGCTTTACGGGGTGGTGATAGCCGTCCTGGGTATTAATCTGCTGATCGGCGCCTGCGTTTATCTGAACGCCGCTCCGGCGGTCGAGAAGGACGACCCCTATCCCAGCTTGCGGCTCTTTGGCTACGTGATGGAGAAAGTGCGGAAGGATTACGTCGGCGGCCAGGATCTCAAGTATCAGGACCTGGTGTATGGCGCCCTCAAAGGCATGATCAACACGCTGGATCCGCACAGCGAGTTCATGGAGCCCGAGAAGTTCAAGGAGCTGCAAAATGATACGCAAGGCGCGTTCGGCGGCCTGGGCATTGTGATCTCGATGAAGGACAACTTCATCACGGTAATCGCCCCCATGGAAGACAGCCCCGGGTTCAAGGCCGGCATCATGTCCGGCGACCGCATTGTCAAGATCGACGGCAAGAGCACCGAGAAGATGAGCCTGCAGGATGCCGTCAAGCAGCTCCGCGGCGAGCCCGGCACCGAAGTCAAGATCTCCATCCTCCGCCCCTCCACCGGCCGGGTGAAGGATTACACGCTTAGCCGCGCCGTCATCAACATGGACATGGTCAAGGACATCAATGGCAAGAAGGAGTTCCCGCTGGGCGACAACAAGATCGGTTACATCCGCTTGGTGCAGTTTGGCGAAAAGACCAGCAATGAGCTGGAAGCGGCCCTTAAGAAACTCAAGGAACAGGGCATGCAAGCGCTAGTTCTGGACCTGCGCGGGAACCCGGGCGGCTTGCTCGATCAGGCCGTGGAGGTCTGCGAGAAGTTCCTGGCGCGTGGCTCCCTGATCGTCACCACGGAGGGCCGCAACCCCAGCCAAAACTCCGTGCGCAAAGCCCGGGGGCGCGGTGACGAACTGAACGGCATGCCGATGGTCGTGCTGGTCAATCTGGGCAGCGCCAGCGCCTCGGAAATCGTCGCCGGCTGCCTGCAGGACACCAAGCGGGCGATCATTCTCGGTGAGAAGTCCTTCGGCAAGGGGTCGGTGCAGAGCATTATCCCGCTGGAGGCGATGCCGGACGGCACGTCGGCTTTGCGCCTCACCACGGCCAAGTACTATACCCCGAGCCATAAGGTGATTCACGAGGAAGGTATCACGCCGAACATTGTGGTCCCGTTGACCGATGAGCAGGAGCGGGACATTCAAATGAAGCAAGCCCCCGGCGGCATCCAGAGCCTCGAGCAAAAGGAGCGGGAACGAGTGCTCAACACCCGTGACCCGCAGCTCGACCGCGCCACGGACCTGCTCAAAGGCATCACGCTGTTCACCCAGCGCGCCCCCGCGCCGGAAAAAAGGGTCGCCAAATCCGATAAGATGGCGGCGAAGTGATCCAGCACCCCGCAGACCCCATCACGTTTCACGTTTCACGCCTTAAGTGCCGCTCCTTGCCATCGAGACTTCCTGTGACGAGACCAGCGTAGCCGTCGTTCACGAAGGCCGCGTCCTGTCGAACGTCGTCTCGTCGCAAACCAAGCTGCACGAGGAATACGGCGGGGTCGTGCCGGAGCTAGCGGCACGCGAGCATCTCCGCAATCTGCTGCCCGCCGCCCGGATGGTCTTGCGGGAAGCCTCGGTCAGCGCGGACCAAATCGATGCGGTGGCCGCCACGCGCGGCCCGGGACTGCCCAGCGCGCTGATGGTCGGCTTCAAGGCGGCGCAAGCGGCGGCCTTTGTGCTCGGGCGGCCATTTGTCGGTATTCATCACCACGAGGCGCACCTCTACTCGCCCTGGCTTAAAGGCCAGCCGCCGGTGGCCGATTTCGCGCACTTCCAGCCGAACGTCTCGCTGATCGTCAGCGGCGGCCATACTTTGCTCGTTCATGTCCGGGCCGAACTCGACCACCGCCTGCTCGGCTCGACTGTGGATGACGCGGCGGGCGAATGCTTTGACAAGGCGGGCAAGCTGATCGGTCTGCCCTACCCGGCCGGACCCGAGATTGACCGGCTGGCCGAGGGGGGGAACCCCAAGGCTTACGACTTTCCGCGGCCAATGATCGACGACCCCAAAGATGACTTCAGCTTCAGCGGGTTGAAGACCTCCGTGCGCTATTTCCTGCGCGACCATCCCGACTTGCTCGATGACGCGCAGCGGCTGCGCGACCTGTGTGCCAGCGTGCAAGCGGCCATCGTGGACGTGCTCGTAACCAAGACAATCCGCTCGGCCAAGCGCCTCCGCGTTGGCTGCGTCACTGCCTCCGGCGGCGTCTCCTGCAACCGCTCCCTGCGCCAGCGCCTGACCGCCGCGTGTGCGCGCGAGCGAATCGTTCTGTTGTTGGCGGAGAAAAGCCTTTGCACCGATAACGCTGCCATGATTGGCATTCTGGCCGAGCGGAAGCTCAGGCTGCGGCCCGAGTCGACTCCTCACGACGCGGATATTCTTCCGAATTGGGCGCTGGGTTAGATGTCGGCCTGGGTCACCGGCTGTCACGAATGGCAAAAACCCGAAACCCGAAGCCCGAAACCCGAAAGAAATCCGAAGGCCGAAATCCGAAGACGCCGGCAAGCAGCAGGGCCTTCGGCCTTCGGATTTCGGGCTTCCTTCGGTTTTCGGACTTCGGATTGCGGGTTTCGCATTGCCCCGCCTTCTCTGCGTCTCTAACGTAGCAAGCTGTGCCTGTTCGCCTAACCATCCTTGGCAGCGGTTCCTCCGGCAACTGTGCCTATGTGGAAACCGAAGAGACCCGCGTGCTGATTGACGCGGGCTTCAGCCTGCGCCAGATTCGGCAGCGGCTGGCTTCCATTGGCCGGGCACCGGAAAACCTCACCGGGATTCTAGTCACCCATGAGCACTCAGACCACGTGCAAAGTCTCCCGGCGCTCTGTGGCAAGCTGGGGATTCCGCTCTATGCCAACCGGCCCACACTTGAGGCCATCGAGTATCAATACAAAGCGAAGCTGCTTTGCCGGCTGTTCACCACGGGTAACAGCTTCGAGGTGGGTGACATCACGGTCGATACGTTCAGCATCCCGCATGACGCGCAGGAGCCGGTCGGCTTCTTGCTCCGCACCAGCGCCGGGAATATTGGTTTCCTGACGGATCTTGGCCATGCGACGCGCCTGGTGCTCGAACGGGTCCGGCCGGCCAATGCGCTGGTGCTGGAAGCCAACCACGATGTCAAAATGCTCCAGGATTGTCCGCACCGGCCCTGGAGCCTGAAGCAACGCATACTGGGCCGGCATGGCCATCTCTCGAACGAAGCCGCCGCTGATGCCGCCGAGCAAATCATGTCCACGGACCTGCGCCACCTGTATCTCGGCCACTTGAGCAGCCAATGCAATCGCCCGGAGCTGGCGCAGCGCGTCGTCGGGGAGCGCCTCCAGAAGATCGGCGCGACTCACGTGCGGCTCGAACTTACGTCCCAGGCGCTTCCGTGCCAGACATTGTCCCTGTGAGGGGCTGAACCCGATGTACCGCGCGCAAGAGATCGAGTCCTTCGATTTGCCCGAGTTGCAGCCTTACCGCACCATGCGGCGGCAACACGAGCACCGGCAGCAGGGCATTTTCGTCGCGGAAGGAGAGAAGGTCGTGCGCCGCTTGCTGGAGAGCAGCTTTGGCGTAGTCTCCGTGCTGCTCCCGGAGAAGTGGCGGCGCGATTTGGACCCCTTGCTCCGGGCGCGGCCGGAGGAGGTCCAGGTCTTCGTCGCCGAAAAGGCCCTGCTGGAGACGCTCACCGGCTTCTCGATGTATCAGGGCCTGCTCGCAGTGGGGAAAGTCCCGCCACTTCCCACCTTGGAGGAAATGGTCGCGCGCAGTCCGCAGCCGCGACTCCTGGTGGCGGCGGATGGTCTGAGCAGCGCCGAGAACCTCGGTGCGCTTGTCCGCAACTGCGCGGCCTTTAACGCCCAGTCACTCATCGTCGGCGAAACGTGCAGCAGTCCGTTCCTCCGGCGCGCGGTGCGGAGCTCGATGGGGACTATCTTCCAGATGCCCATCGTGGAGACGCCCAGCCTGATCCAAGCCCTTCGTAGCCTGAGGGAACGAGGCATTCGCTGCATCGCGGCACACCCGCACGCTGACGGTCAGACTCTATCGCAGGCAAGCTTCACCGGCGACTGCTGCATCGTGTTCGGCAGCGAAGGCTACGGTCTGTCACAGGCTGTCCTGGCGGCCTGCGACGAAGCCGCGGCTATCCCCATGCCGGATGCGGTTGACTCCCTCAACGTCGGCAGCGCCGCAGCCGTATTCCTTTACGAAGCCAACCGGCAGCGCAGTCGAATGTAGCGCGCAACTCATTCCCGAAAGACCGTCAAATACACTTCCCGGATCGCCCGGCGCCAATCAGCCAGCGCTTCCCGGAAGGCTTCCGGCGTGGCAAAGCCACAGCGGACCGAGACGCGGTAATAGGGCGCGGAGTCATCGGGTAACACGGTTTCCCCCTCGTAGCTCCATCGCCGCAGGATGCCTTCCAGGCGCCGGAGGTGGCGATAGTTGCCGATGAGCTTGTCCGCCTCGGGCAGCACGCCGGCGGTGCGACCGCGATCGAGCACCCGCAGCGTGTTCGCTTCCTGCCATCCTTGTTCCAGGCAGAGCGCCTGCGCGATAAACTCCGCGTCCATCAAACCGCCCTTGCCGGTCTTGATGGCCAGATCGTCTTTGCCCGTCGGGGTGCGCTCCTTCTCAATACGCATTCGCATCTGATGGATCTTCTGCTTCCAGTCCGGCACATAGGCGGCCAGCGGCAACGCCGGGGGCCGGAAGTTCGTCAGCGTGGCGGCCAGTGCTTGAAACTGCGCGCCTAGTTTCATATCTCCCGCTACTGAGCGCGTGCGCGTGAGCGATTGAATCTCCCAAAGCAGCGCTCTCTGCCGATAATACTCCTCGTAGGCGCTCAGCGTATTGACCAGCAAACCCTTCTCGCCGTCGGGCCGCAGGCGGGCGTCCATGCGAAAGACCATGCCTTGCTCCGTGCGCGCCGAAACCAAGTCCACCACTTCGAGCGCCAGCCGGGCCAGTGTGGTCAGTTTCTTCGCCTTCGAGTCGGCCACAAAGATCACGTCGAGGTCCGAGCCGTAATCAATCTCCGCGCCGCCCAGCTTGCCGAGGCCGATGATCACGAAGGGTGGCGCCTTGAGCTTGTGTTTGCGCATCACGACTTCCAGGGCGTATTGCAGGCAGGCCTCGGCCAGGCAGGAGAGCTCGGTGAGGTATTGCTCGAAATCCGCCAGGCCGAGTATGTCGCGCAGGCCGATGCGCATGAGTTCGGTCTGGTGGTAGCGGCGCAGCCACAACTGCTGGTCTTCGTCGCGCAGGCCGTGGCGCAAATCGCGCAAGGTCTCCTCCGCTGACTTGCGCTGGCGCAGGCGGCCGCTGATCACCAACTCATCCACCAGGTCCGGGGTGCGAATGGCCAGTTCCGCCAGGAATTCCGAACGGTCGAACAGGAGCACCAGCAGCTCGAATATGGCCGGGTTGCTATTCCAGAGCTCGAAGAGCGTCGCCCGCGCGCCGTAGGCGCTGATGAAGCTGTCGAGCCGGGTCACCACGCGGTCAGGGTCGGAAAGTGGCACTTTGCCCGCCGGCGGGGGCGTCCCGGCCGGAACGCCAGGCTTCGGTTGCGGGCAGAGCGCGAAGAGCCGTGGCAACAATTGATGCGCCAAGTCACTCGTGCGGGGCGACACATGAACATAGCCCGGCCCCTCCACAAACTCCCGCAGCATGCGGAAGGCCTTCTCCAAGTCCTTGAAGGCATGTGTGGCCAGCAGCTTCTTCCATTCGGAGTCCGCGCCCTCGAACTGGCGCGGGAACGGTGAAGCGGCCTTGTTTTCGCCCGTATCGGCTTTGAGCAGCCGGTCGAAAATCCGGCGCACGTTGTGCGTGTGGGCCTGGTGCGCCGACTTAAACCCGGCCAGGGTCGTGAACCCCATCAAACGGGCCAGGCGCTCCTGGACGTGCCGGTCGGTCGGAATCGTGTGCGTCTGGCGATTGTCCTCCATCTGCAAGCGGTGCTCCACCTCGCGCAGGAAGACGTAGGCATCGGCGAGCAGCCCTGATTCCTCAGCCGAGAGCAGTTCGTATTGGACCAGCTTGGCGAGCCCGGGCAACGTCTGCGCACCTTGCAGGAACGGCTGGCGGCCGGCGCGGAGCAATTGCTGCGCCTGCACCACGAACTCGATCTCCCGGATGCCCCCGCGCCCGAGCTTCACGTTGCGCTCCAGTTCATCGCCCTTGAGCACTTCAGTCTCGATGCGGGCCTTCATGGCCACGACCTCGTGGAGCACGCTTTCGTTGACAGACCGCGGATACCGGAAGGGCTGGATGGTCTCCAGAAACTCCGCCGCCAGCGCCTCATCACCCGCCACGCCTCGCGTTTTGATCAGCATCATCCGCTCCCAGGTCTGGCCCCACTGCGCGTAGTAGTTTTCGTAGCCGGCGAGCGAACGGCTGAGCGGACCCGCATCGCCCTCGGGCCGAAGCCGCAGATCAATCCGATACAGCGCCCCTTCCGGCGTCATGCGGCTCACTTCGGCAATGAAAGCCTCGGCCAGGCGGTTGAAGAACTGATGGTTGGAGAGCGTTGGCCGGGGCGCCTTGCGATCCCCGGGAGGCTCATTAAACACACTCCCCTCCTCGCTATAGACAAAGAGCACATCCACATCCGAACTGTAATTGAGCTCCTGACCGCCCAGCTTGCCCATGCCCAGGACGCAGCCGGCGGTCGGCTGCCAGCGTCCGCCGGCATTCTGGTGCCAGGGCTGACCGTGACGACCGGTAAGTTGCTGGTAACAGACTTGCCAGACAGCGTCCAGGCAGACATCAGCCGCGTCGGAAATCTCCTGTAGAATCTCCGCCAGCTTGCTGAGCCGGGCGAGGTCCCGCCCGGCGATGCGGAGCATTTCACGTTGTTTGAACTTGCGCAGACGCGTCAGCGCATCGCCGTAATCGGATGCGGCCAGGAGCGGCTTCAGCCAGCGGTTCACCTCATTGCGCAGACCTTGTTTACGCCGGGGGAACTTGAGCGCTTCCGGCTCCAGCACGCTGAGCCAATCCGGCCGCGCGACGAGCAGATTGCCCAGCGCCTGGGAGCCGCTGAACACCGCCGCCAGGACGCGGGCTTGCTCAGCCGAAGACGCCTGCAACGCCTCACCGGCGCTAGTCGCCGCGAGCAGGTCGAAGAAGTGCTTCGCCCGTTGCGCGTCCGCGCAGGTCTTGATGGCATTCGTCCAGATGGGGTTCTTCATGTTCAAAGCAGCCTATCAGCGAGGGACCCGTTCCAGGACGACCTGGCCCGGCGGGCGCTGTCCGGGACGCCGCAGCGGCGTGAACAGCCCGCGCCAGAAGCCCAAGCCATACAGAATATGCGTCAGCACGATGAGGGGAATCGCGGCGAGGCTCTGGAGCAATCGTCCGCCAGCCGCGAGCGCCCCCGCCTGCGCCAGCACAGCCAGGGCATAGAAAAGCAGCGGCACCAGATAAAGCTTCCCCAGGGCAGTCAGCGTCAGCACAAAGGGCAACGCGAGCAGATATAGGCAAAAGAGCGGGGGCACGAAGTTGAGCGCCGAGCCCGGGGTAGGGTGCAGACGGAACTGTTCCGCCCGACCTCGCCCATAGGTCATCAGCATCCGGGCGAAGGCTTTGAGGTTGGCCCGTGGCCGGCGGTGTACAATGAGTTGCGGGTCGTAGATCAGCTTACCGCCCTGCTTCTGCAGTTCGTCCATGAGCGCATTCTCTTCGTTGGGGTAGAGCGCTTCGTTAAACCCGCCCAGGTCGAGCATGGATTGGCGGCGGGTGAACAGATTGCACAGAATCAGTTCTTTCTCGCTCGTCTCCCGAGCCTGCCCGACCACGGCATAGCGGGCGCGGCTTGGCCCAAAGGCCAGCCAGCTCGCCAGGACCAGCGCGAAGACCTGTTCGATCGGTGGCGCACCCGGCGGGCACAGGTTCGGCCCGCCCACCATCTGGACCTTGGGGTCCTTGAACTGAGCCACCGCGTGGCGCAGGTTGCCGGGTTCGGGCGCTGAGTCGTCGTCGAGGAAGTAAATAAGATCGCCGCGGGCGGCCTTGAGCGCCGCATTACGCTGTGCCGAGGGCTGTTGGCCGCGCGCCACAAGGATTTCCAGCTTGTCGGCCGGGTAATCCAGGGCGCCGCTGGCAGCCACGGCCTTGATCTCGGCCTGGCTGGGCCGGGCCGCGATCAGCACTGTTATACTCGGCAGGAGCGATTCCACTCCGGCAGGCTAAAGTCCGGGGCGCAAACTTCAAGGGGCAAAAGTGTAAATTGCCTTTGACAAAACCCGGCAGAGTCTTAGATTTCCCCCCGCCCCGGATGGGGTCGTAGCTCAGTTGGTAGAGCGCCTGAATGGCATTCAGGAGGTCAGGGGTTCGAACCCCCTCGGCTCCACCATCCACCAAACCGCTTATTCTAAAGGGTTTTGTTGATGTTTCCCCCTCCAAAACGACCGCCTCCTAAGAACTCACTTGCTCACTTCCTTCTCACTTTCTTGGAACGGGCGCAGCGCTCGCTCCGCCGCCGCCCTGCCACGATTCCAGCCGGAAGGTGCATCTATGCGCCCGGGCAATCAAATCGTTCCTGGGGCATCTGGGGGGGCATAGGTCGGCATCTACCTCTGCGGCCAGCTTGCCGTCGCGGCGGATCGTGCGCTCATCAACGCCGTGCTTTTCGGCAAATGTTTCTGCGGTTTCCGCCTTCCGGACAAATTGACCGGATGGTGCGTGCTCGCGTCCCTTTATCCTGTTCCACAGCTTGCCCCGGATGACCGATCTAACGTGAGTTATCCGTGCCAATTCGTGAAATCCGTGTCTAACTGGTCAGCAGAAGTACCAAGTACTCGCCTGCATCGCCGGTCGCGGCTTCCGCGTGCGCGCGGAGGACATGAAGAAGAGGCTCCTCGCCACCAAAGGTAAAGTTTTTACGCTAAAGACTCTTGGCCGACTGGTTGAGGGTTCAGACTTGGCGAAGTTCGCGGCGAAGCCGTCGTAGCGCCAGATATGCCAAATCCGACATCCACCACCAGCAGAAACGGCGGATTCGGCTCGCTCGCCGGCAGCGCCCGGACATAGCGCTCGGCGTGGCTGCGAGCCTTGATTATCGCAGCGGCCCAGGCCTCGGTGCCGCGCACCGGCTGGGAGGATTTCTTCTTCTCGATGCCCCCGGCTTCCTGCGCGGCCAGCTCAAGCTGCGAGGCCGCCGCCTTGGCCGCCTGGAATTGCTTGGACTCCAGCACGAAGCCGGCGCGCTTGTAGAGACCAATGCGTCCCTGGGTGGTGGACCAATGAACACTGGTTACTGATTACCGATTACTGACCACTTGGTCCGCGTCCTCGCTCCCCCCCCCCCGGTACTATACCCACCAACTCTCATTCTCGCCCTCGCCCCCCCCCCCCCGGTAATATACCCAGCAATTCTCATTCTGGCCCTGTCACCCCCCGCCTGGTGCCCTCACCCGGCGTCCCCAGCTCGTCCATAATGAGCTGTACTATAATACCAAGGTATAGTTGCACAGCCTTGCCGATTTGCGCTAGGCTCACCCTGCGATGTCAACTGAAGCACCACAAGTGGCCGTGCTGGATAATGAGCCCAAAAGACCGAGGTGTCGCACGGCGGTGATCAGGATCTTCAGGCAGCCGCGGTGGTGGCTGGTGGCGAGCCTCATCTTGGGCAGCCAGTCAGTTCCGGCCGCCAATGTCGAATTGGATTCGCCTTCGACCCCGGCGGGGTACGTCAGCCTGCTGCTGATCAATGAGACGCCTTTCCCCGGTGAGCGTGGCTTCCGGAGCGAGGAAGACTCGAAGATGGCGATGTTGGCTTTGTTGTGGGTGCTGCATTGCCGCGCATCAGCCATTCCCCTGGGTTATACGCAAAAACAAGTGGCCGATGTGAATAGCCGGAACGTCATAGATGTGATCACCGCCGGCGGGGTCAAGGGCCAAGTGGACGGATTCTACAAGGATGGTGCCGGCCGGTTCGTGGCTGTGCCGCGCGTGCATGAAAGAGTGAACAATCTGGTCGGCATCGCCAACCAGGGCCAGCCGGGCAGAATAGCACGGCTGCTAAGCTGCGCCCGCGACCTGGCACGGCGCTATTTTCAGGGCGGCCCACCTGGCCAGGATGTCTTCGCTGAGCTGCGCCTGATTGGAGCAGTGCCGGTTACTGGCCGGAGCTATGCCTGGATGACGGATGTGCGGGGGTTTGACCCGGGCGGAGCGTTCGTGCGCATCCCAGACCCGGACCAAGGGTCCCTGGGAGGAAACCGCTTCTACACGCTGGAGAAGAAAAGATGAAACACGGAACTGGTCTTTGTCTGATGCTTGTGGTGGCGGCTTGCGCCGGGTGCGTTTCCTCGTCCCAACCGGCGCGGGAAAACACCGCCCCGGCCACATCAATGCAGCCCAATCCTCTGCAAGAGAAAGCCTTCGTGCTTGAGGTGTTGCGCCACGTCTATCGCTGGCACTTCGACCAATCCTATGTTCTGGAGGCGGGCAAAGTGGAGAAGCTTGAGGTGTGGAGCCGGCGGCTGCATCCCAGGCTGGATGCGGACGACCGCAGCGAGTATGGGGAAATGTGGATTCCAGTGGTAAACACCGTGGTGGAACTCAAGCGCGCGGAATACAAGGTGCCGGAACTGAAACTGGAGATTGCCGAAAGCGCCTTCAAAGTGACGCGGGTAAGCCGCCTGACACGCCCGCCGGCCCCGAGCCGACAATACCAGGTCTGCGAATATCCTCTCCAGGAGTTCAGAGACTATCTTTTTGCCACGCGCACAAACCTGGCGCCGCTCAGCGACACCCTGCGGACCGCTGCCCGCAAGCTCATTGCCGACTATCTCAACAAGGCCTACGAGGGGTCGCTTACCCAGGACCAGATCTGCTACATCTCGCCACTTTCCGGTGTCTGCAACGACCTCTGGGTCTTTTGGGAGACCGGCCGCAAGATCCTGTTCTTCTCCGCCGACATGGATTTGACGAACCCAGGCTTCTCGCAGCTCAGCCAACTGCGGATGCAAGTGATTGACCTGGACAAGGACATCGTGGCCTCGATGCGGGAAGTGCCGGGCAGCAACGCCTTCGTGACCAAGGATTGGGTCGGGCGGCTCTTGTTCAACTGCATCCTGTACGGCGAAAGAGTCGTGCGTACACCCGAACAAATCCGCCGTCTCCGGTCTGACCCAGCCGCAAAACCTGTCCCCTGAGTTCGAGGCATTGGCCGGCGAGGATGAGGTGCCGGAGCTTTACGCCAAAGTGCTCCGCCCCCTTGATGAATCAGGCGGCCGCTATCTTATCCATTTCACCTCGGTTCCCCCTGCCGTGCGTGCCCGGTTGAACCGGCTTCTGGACGGTTAAGTCCGGGGCGACATGGGTGGATTCGGAGTTGGCTCGGACCTGACCTGGCAGGCCTTCCCTTACTCTCATACTACAAAGGATCCGCCAACCAGAGCCTATCAATCGATCCCGTTCTGAATCCACCGTTCCGTTACCGCCGTCGGACAAACTCCGGTTGCGATTTCGGGCGACCTCGACTTTGCTGGCGTTTGCGGCAGCCGCGGTGGCGTTTGGCCTTTGCGGCAGGCAGGCACCGGTTCCGCAGGCTCAGGCCAACGCGGGGAGCCGCTCAAGAAACAGGCTGCTCCTATCACGGCTGCCGTAGCCCATACATTTACTCGCGTAGCCGCCGACATCAGTCGGCGCCAACTTGGCTGCGGCCTAAGTGCGCCGACTGACGTCGGCGGCTACACCCGGTTGGTGAATCGCGCGGAGGGTAGAGCCTCCCGACCGGACTTCATCACGAACAACGGCGCGAACCTGCGCATTGCCGCGGTCTGCGCCAGACAAACCAGAGACTAATCCATGAAAGCACCTGAGCGCATTAGCACCTCCCAGAAACTCATCCACGAAATCCAACGCGCGCGCGTGCAGCTAGCGATAGCCGAAAGTCAACGGAAG
>SESF01008785.1_pt1 | contig 12188 bp, 3 predicted proteins | sample 3171521 | NCBI WGS metagenome assembly SESF01 (sample SAMN10866945, study PRJNA518727) | freshwater metagenome | biome: subpolar coniferous forest; feature: holomictic lake; material: water; isolation source: holomictic Lake 227, 6 m and 8 m depth | place: Canada: near Kenora, Ontario | collected...
TAACACCACTTTCAGTTTTTATTGATTGCATAATAGATTGTACCTTTTCTAATGGTATGTCAGCTATTATTTCATCAGCATCTACAAACTTTAATTCAATATCATATAATGTGTCAAGTATCTTTTCTTTTTCTTTAGGATCAGATTCACTTTGATACTTTTTGATTATTTTACTTAAATCTAAAACACTATCTCCTCCTGGTAATGTTGTGTCAATCTTATTATCATTTATCAATTTAGCTATTTCATTAAGCTTAGCTGTTAGTTTATCTACTATTACAGCATTGACTTCAAATTTAGCTAATGTATCTTTTACTGATTTAAGTATATCATGTTTTATTTCTAAAGCGTTTGCTTTCTCTTTTACTTGTCTTGTTTCCCTAGCAGGATCTGTTTCTTTTATTAAGTCAATAACCTTATCTATTTCCCCAAAATATTTCTTACTAAAATCTTTTACAGATTTATTATTTGCATCAGAAAGTCTTTCGAATGTTTTATTGAATAATGGAGATATATCTTTTTCATCTTTATTGTCCATTTGTTTTTGAAACAACTCACGATTAACAAGTCCATATCTTTGTAATGTATCAATGTATAATTTAAAATCTTCAAGATTATTTCTATGGTATTCTATATTTCCTAATGTAGAAACATTATCAGTTAACCATTTTAAATATGAATCTATTGTCCTTGCATTATCTAATATATATCCTTTAGTAAATCTATCAAACATTTTCTGTCTTAAATACTCTTGCATTTGAGGATTTAACTTATCTAAATCTTTAACATCTATTTTAGTTCCTTCAGGAGTATTTTGCTTAATATCTTCTGTTGTTATGAATTTTTCTTCATTAATAGAATTCATATCATGTAATGCTCCTCCAGGTTGATCCATATTATCAGAAGAACTTATCAAAGATTCCCCATCAGCAAGACTTTGTTCTTTTTGAATATTTAATAAATGATCATTAGTTTTTTGTAATTTCTCTTGATAGTCTTTTTGTAAACTACTTATTTCATTAGATAAATTATCATTTACTTCTTTTGTATTATATTCAAATGTTTTAAATATATTACCGATCTGTACTTTTGCTTGTAGATGAGTTGCTGATAATTCTTCTGTACCATTTATTTGTCCCCTTTCTGTCAAATCTAAAGCAGAAGATCTAAGTAGATTATCTAAATGACTATGTAGTTTACTAAATGTATTTTTAACACCTTTGATATGTATATCTGGTTCTTTAATAGCATTAGCATCTATGTTGTCATTATGTTCTTTTATTACATTAGTTATAACACCTTGTTTACGGTCGAACATAATTTTATCTATATCATCATACCCATGTGATATATCATCATAACGTTTTCTTTCTCCATTAATCTCAAAGAAAAATTGTTCTTTCTTTGTAGCACCTTTAGTAAATAATTCATTAAGTTCTCTATTAAGATACTTTTGATATTTATCTTCATTAGTATTTTCTCTAGTTATATTTTTAGCTTCAAGTCTTTTTATTGCTATATCTGTATTAGCTATAAATTCATTCTTTTTAGCTGTATTGTACAATTCATTATATCTGCCAGAGAATCGTCTACCTTCCTCTGCTGTTCCTCTAAAAGCTATTGCTTCATTAATCTGTTGTTCCCATTTAGCTATTGTAGCATCGTCTGTATTATGGTCTAATGATAATGCTTTATTATCTGTTCCAAAAGCAAAATTATCAAATGATGATTTAGGAGAATCTTCTGCAGTATTTTCCTTTTCTTTTTTAATAGTATTAATTTTTTCTAACTTATCATATAAGTCTAATGTCTCAGAAAGTATAGTACTACTATTGTTATTTATTTTAGTCTGGCCAGGCTTATCTAAACCATATCTTTTTATCTGTTGTGTCCTATATAAGATACGGTCATACAATGCTTTTTTTAATGCTTCATCTTTTGATAACTTAGGTGCTTCTTTTTGCATCTGTGCATCTATGTCAGCATTTTTTTTATTCTTATCATCTTCTAATTTCTTTAATTCATCTTCATAAGTAGTATCTTCTGGTAATTTATCAGAAGTATATTTATTTGTAAGTTCTGTCTTAGCTGTATTGTATTCATCATCTACAATTTTTTTAGCTTCATCATATTTTGCTTGATTCTCTACTGGCCTTGGTGTAGTTATTACTTGACCATCTTGAGATATAAAATCTTTATCAAATTGTATTCCATCTATGTTCTTTTTTAATGATGCTATCATTTTATCTGGAGAAGTACTAGTGGCAATCATTTGAGCAATTCTGTCTATATTACTCTGCTGTGCTTGTGACTTACCTAGATTAGATACATTAACAGGAATATGTTTAATAAAATTAGCTACCATTGTAGATAATGATAACATACTAGCTTCAGCAAGTACATTTGTCTGTAAAGGATTCTTTCCATTTTTAATATCCTCTGCCATGTTTAAATCGCGTTGCTCAGCCATCATTTGCTGTGGACCTATAGGAACTATCGTTCCATCGCTTTCCGTTCTATAAGCCTTTGTAATATCGTTAGGATCTATATTCCATGAAACATTATCATATCTTCTTATTGTTTCTCTAGACTGTGTATCTAACATACTATTCATTATCCCTGCTAATCCATTCTGAACATTAAATAAAGCAGTCATATGAAGCATTGATTCACCACCGGCAATAAGAGATTCTTTTACATTACCACCAAATTTAGTAGCATCTGTATTCTTAATTGATTCTCCTATCTTGTCTTTAAATTTAGATAATTTTTGAAATACATTTCTTACAGCTTGCGCTTTTGCTTCCTGTGGTAATTCCTCAATAGTCTTTTTCCCATAATCAGATGCTATTCTTAATCCTTCTTCACTATATAATTTACCTAAGTATTTATTCATACTATTAATATCTACATTCTGAAGAATCTTATGTGTCATTCCTTGTAGTAAATAATCAGACACACCTATGGCTCCTCCTACTAAATTAGAAGAGTCAGCATCACTTCCCCATTCTCTTAATTGAGATGTAGTCATACCAGCAAACATAGATGGACCGGATATAGTATTTATAGCTGTTGCTATCTTACTTGACACATTAGCTGCTGCAACTGCATCTGCTCCTAATTCTGTTGCTAAACTTGCTCCTAAGCCTGCTCCCCAACCAATAGCTACTGATGGTAACATCATGCCTACAAAGTCTGAGAAACTAGCTACAGTACCTCTTAATGTACCATAACCTTGTTCATCATCATTGAAATGTTTTATTGCTCGAGCATCATTATAAAATCCAGAACCTAAAGATGAATTTTTTATAGATGCCATAAAATTATCTCTATCTAAACTTGTTGCGTTAGGATGTTCTTTTAAATATCTTTCAAGTTCATTTGCTTTAAGTGTATCTGATAATCTTCTATAACCATTACCTGTAGCCCAATGTCCAACACCATAAGATATATCTACAACATCACTTAAAAATCCAAGACTACTATCTACTGCAGACATACCACCTTCAAAAGCTTTTGTAATAGGATTTGTCCAAGTAGTAGAATATTTTTGTCTTGCTCCCCATGTAGACCTTATAATGTCTGAAGGTATTTCTTGCATATTGCTTTCTGCTTCTTGCCAGTGCCATCCCATGCCATCTACATCTTGTACTTTATATAAATTATTAACACCATTATCATGTGCCATTGCTAATGGTCTAGGTATTTTATTTTTATCTAAATAAACACGTTTAGCATCTGCATTTTCATCTGTGTTAATAGTTTCTTTAAATTCTCCTCCATTCATTATAACGCCACTATGAGGAAGATCATAAGCCATTAATGCTTTATTAGTAAGAAGACCTAAATCTCTGTATTCTTTTGTATCGGGATAATAATGTTCTTTTGTATCATAAGGATCAAATTTGTTATCTTTGAATTTAAGATAGTCTTGCATTAACGAATTATATATAGCATCTGACCTATCCATACTAAGATTGTTAGTCTTGGCAAACTTTTCTTTCGATGGCATCTCTACAGGTATATTAAATATTGCAGCTTGTTTCATTAAGTCGGCAGCAGTACCTCTACCTTGATATAATGTACTAGCAAAATCTAAGAATCCATTACCTGATGCTATAGCATTTTTTTCATCTTGTGATAACTCAAAGCCAGCGTGAGGAGAAGGAACATCTAGTAACGCTGCATGAGGTGTTACAGGTTGTGTGTCCTGACTCATAGAAAACGTCTTATTACTTCTTTCTTGTTCTAAGAAATTATTAAACTGTTCATCACTTTGAAATACATTATTTGAACGTTCAGGCTGTGTTGTCTGAATACTTGTATTTACAAGATTATTATAGTCAAATGGTCTGTAAGCTGCATTCTGTGCTTTATTAGTTGCTGCTTCTAAGTCTTGATACTCGTTTTGAGTGGTGAAATTGTCTTCCATATTATTTTATTTTAACGATGTCCTATTACTCCTGTTGATTGCTTTTCTTTTGGTGTTATATGTTTCTTACCATTTTCTTGATGAATACTTGTTATCTCTTGATAGTCTTCATTTAATGGTACTATATAATAATCTTCATTGTTATCTTTTAATTTTTGTGCTAATGCTACATTATCTTGAGATAATTCATCTTGTTTTTCTTTTGATAATTCAGAAAACTTAAATGGTACAATACCTAAATTAGTCATTACTTCAGGACTATCATAAGTTTTAGATTCAAGTCCAGTGGCTGTCATTACAGATGTTTTAATATTCTTTAATTGTTCTTTAGGTATTAAAAATGGTTTAGTAGCAACGTGTGTTATCTTAGACTGCCCTGGATTAGTAGGATCATCAACTCTTGTTTCTAAAAATTCTATTGGAGAACCTAAAGTAATAGCAGAATTACGAACACTTACAGGTGCTAACACACCATTGTATGAAAACATATTACCATGTGATGTATTACCTGCTGTTTCGTTTCCATGATTATATGTTTTATCATGTATACCTCTTCTAATATATAAACCTTGATTAGTATATATATCTGATAATTCAGGATGAGCTTGATTATAATATAATGGTAGTTTTGTCATTTTAGCACTTGGTGTATTTATCTTATTTTTATTAGGTACAGTATAGTCAGTCATATTTATATGTAAATAATCCTTCCAACTATCTATAGCTGCTCCTACATATCCGAATACATAATCTTTAGGATTGTATGTCTTACTATTAGTATTTGGATTAACATCTACAAACATATCAGGTCTTGTAACAAGTAATTTACTTATTGTTGATTGATTATATTTAACTCCATTAGCATTCATAAGCTTTCCTATTATATCAGCCATTTCTTCTTTAGACTTCGCTGCTGAATTAGGATCGTTTTGAATCATTAAATTATACTTAGACCTTGCATCTGCTATTTGTTTATTTAATGCTTCATTATCTGTATTACCTAGTTCCCATAAACTCTTACTATATCTATTATCTCTACCTTCTTCTACACCTTGCCAATAATTAACATCATCATCTTTACCCATTCCCATAGCAACATTATAATAAGCACTTTCTTTCATGTCCGATTTCATTGCTATTTCTTTTTGATAGTTAGGAGCAATATCATTTATAGCTATATTTTTTACATATGTACTCATAATATCGTTCATAGGAACTCCTTTAGATAGCATTGCATCTACATAATCTTTTACTTTTACTACTCTTAATTTACCATCATTATCTTTTGTAGTAGCATCTTTTACATATTGTTGGTTACCATTTTTCTTTGCTTCTTTTACATCTGAGGGTATAAGCCATGTAGCTCCATTACTATAATCACTCCATAGATTATACTTCATAGCTCTCATGTTTTCATCTGACATATTATTAATAAGAGATTCTACACCTTTATTAAGTGCATTATAATTATTCTTATTAGAAGATCCATTTGATAACAATATGTAAGGATTGTCTGCTGCTGCTTTATATACATCTCTTGTATCAGTAGAGTTCCATGTATTCTTTAATTGTTGTACGGTTGAAGATATAGCCTCCTTACCTTTTGATTGGTCTATAACATCAGGTTCTTTAACTTGTTCTCCTATATTTAAACCATCGAATACATTCCCTTGATAGTTTATAGCATCTTTAGGATTTAAAAACTTTATGTCAGTTGGAAGAACTCTATAGCCTTTAGGTAATATTCTATTATTACCCATATTAATATCTCTAGTCAATACCTCTCCTACTGTATGTAATGCTTTATCTGTTCCTATAAGTCCCATAGGATCTCCATTCATTACCGCTAATGATTGGTCTTTATATTCATTGCCTGTATTAAGCTTGTTATACTTCATGTAATTGATTTTAGCATTAGATTTATATTGTTCTATTGCTGTTCTTTCATCGGTTATCTCTTTTACATGATTATTAAAGTCAGGCATGAATTTATTCATTACATCTGATTCTGATAGATTAGGATTTTGTTTTCGATACTGATCTATCTTACCACGTAATATTAATTTCTTGTCTGCTAATTTAGCTTCTAAAGCATTTTCCATATTCATTATTTGACCCTTTTCTTTAGGTAATGCTTCAAAGTCTTGAACTTTATCTGATGTTGTTCCCTTACTACCCGAAGAACCTACTCCAGATAAAAGCATTGATAATGGACCTGCACTCTGAATAAAATTCATTTGAGCATAGTCCGGTGATGTTTCAAACTGTGGTATTGAATTTGATAAATCTAATATTGCCATTATTGTTCCTCCTTATTCAGTTTCTGTTGATGTTTGTGTTGTTTTAGGTAAATTTACTCTCATCTTATTTCTTGTCTTACTATCAAACCATGATTCAAATAAACCTGTATCTTTATTTTTAATAGCATTTTTAATAAGTTTAGCTTGCATTGTTTGTTCATCAGCCGCAGCTATATTTGAACCTATACCTCCAATACTATTAAAGAATAAATTCATATTACTTCTTTTTGAAGCATCTCTCATTGCATTCTCTTGCATCCTTGATTTTGTATATTCGTTATTAATACCAGAGTTTATCTGTTGTGTTGTCATATCATTATTAGCATTAGCTGCATCAACTCTTGCTTTGTCTTGATTATTTGCATTAGATACATTAGCATACATTTCGTTTCTCTTATCTTCCATACCTATCAATGATGGTATAAGATGAGAGTTTCCTGATTCAGTTAAATGCTTTTTATATTCAGATATATTTTCATCTAACTTTTTATCATAAGATGTAGTGTCAATAGGATTATATGGTAAATGCGACCCAATGACCATTGCAGGCCTTGGCATGTGTGGTTGATTAGAATTGGATATAAAGCTTGCTGCAGCACTTAACGCTTGTGTGCCGGCTCCTACAATACCCATAGTCTTGTTACGTTCATTATTATCTATAAACTCTTGAATTATTTTATCAGCATCAGATAATTTAGCTTCTGGTGTTTTACCTTTATTAGCTTCAGCAGTTTTTAGATCTACATTATGTTGATCAATTTGTTTGTCTGAATATAATGTAGGAGCATTAGCAGCATAAGTCTGAGGACTGTTTTCAGACATATTGTCTTTAGTAACTAAGTAAGGTTTATTTTCTTCATAACCTTCAAACTTTGTTTCTTGTTTAAAATTAGGTTTTGTATCATCTGTTTGTGTTGATATACCATCAGCATTCCAATTTCCAAGTACACTATTCTTTAACCAATTGTTATATCCTTGTTCATCAAATTTAGGACTATTAACTTCTTGTTTATATCTTTCTTTTAAAAATTCATGGTCTTCAGGTTTCAAAGAACTTAATACAGAACCATCATTAGGATTTTTTAAATCAATAGTATTATTTGTTTCAAATTCATTTTGTTGAATTTCGTTAGGATATGTTTTTTTTACATCTTTCTCTTCATCATCTTTAGATTTACTTTTAGCTTTTATCTTAGTTGATGTTTTACTTTTACTAGAAGTAAAATTTAATGGTTTACTATTTGATCCTATATTAAATTGTCTTGGTTGTAAACCAAAGGAAGAAGATCCTCCGAATGTAAGTAGGCCACTTGATGTTTCCATATTGTTTTATTTATTAAATTACTTAAACTTAAATTTGTCTTTATTTGTAAATGCTCCTATTTTTGTTTTTATTAGATTAGTATTAAACATACTAAAAGCTGGTACATAATCATTAATATTTTGTATATTGTTTTTTGGTATTGGATTGTTATCAGGATTAGATATTATATCAGGATTGTTAGAAATACTATCTACAAACTTAGGTTTATATGAAGATATATTTTCACTTAACTTATCAATATTGTCTACATCTTCATGGTTAGATAAGTCTATACCACCAAACATTTGAGTACTCCATTTAGACATTGCATCTAAAGAATTAACTCTTGGTTTAGGTCGTGTTTCTATATCCCTTACGTAGGTATTAGTTTTAGGCTCTATAACATCACTTTTATTATCTATTGATGGTTTTACTATATCAATGTTATTTGTGCTCATAGAAGCTCCTAAATCAGGTATACTTTGTTTTATTACTTTGTCTGTAGACGCAGTTTCTTTTGTTGTATCTATACTTGGTTTAGACATACTAGAAACAAATGGTATTGCTTTAGTAGCAAAATCCATTATACCACTTTCTGTAGTTGGTGCTTCTGCTTCATATCTATCACTCTTTATATATCCTTTGCCATAATCTCCAGGACTAAAAGAATTTTGTATATTAGCATTAACAAATGATGTATCTGTAAATCTATTTTCTTTTGTTGGAATAAGTCCTCCTGCCAATGTAGCTATACCACCACCTATCATTCCTCCGACAGGACCTCCTAAGATAGTTCCTGCTGCTGTTAAACCTAAATTGATACCTGCTCTTAAATTATGACTATTCATTATAATTATTTTTAAGCAAAACTAATTGCAAAGTTAGTTATTATTTCTTTAATAAATCCATTGGTATTACTTTTATATTTTAAAGTAACGTATAGATGATGCCCTACCATATTACTTTCAACATCATACTCTCCATTTGGACTTATAACTGTATTACCTAGTATAGGTACTCTCCATTCGTTTTCAAAATATTCAGGTGTTGCCCAATAGTATTCTGCCCATGAATGAATAGATACTTGCATATCTGTCATATATTCTATACCTAAATAATTCAATTCACTTCCGACAATATTATAAGATAAGAATTGTTTATTATACTTACTCATATCTTGTTGGTCATTCATACCATTTACAATCCATGTTATAATACCTTCTTTATTATGATTCCATATATTTAATACTTCGGTATCGCTTGCATCACTTTTGTAACATCTACCTGTAGTTGTATAATTAGTTGGCAAAAATGTAAATGTATCTTTATTAATATTAAATCCTGCATAGGGTCTTATACTTGTTTCTGAAGTAAAAAATCCTTGTTCTTCATTAAATATTAATGATGCACTTTGATTACAATGACAATGTATTTGTATTCTGTTTGTCTGTTGTGGTATTGTATTTTCATAATAATATGACGAACTATCGCTTGTACTAAATAATGCAGTAGAAGGATTGTATGTTAACACAGGCAATGGATGACTAGGATCCGGTTGTACTATCTGTTGTCCATATAAATGAAATAAATATTTTTTTTCTAAACATATAGCATAAGCTATATCACTATCACAACATCCTATATATCCTACTGTAAAGCTATCATATACCTGGTTATTTTGAAATAATACTATATTTCTAACATCTATCATTGTCCATTCAGGATCTGCAGTAATACTATTCTCATAAGGATTATGTGATGTATCCATATTAATTAATCCATTACTATTTGGATGATGATAATATAAATGTGACGATACTATATCAGAACCACTAACAACTTCATAATATTTAATAGCACCTTTTCTATAGTTTGTACTTATTAACCATTCATAGTATCCTCCAGATGCACATTCTTGCTCTATGCCTATTGCTGGTGTTATCCATACATCACAGTCGTCTCCAACGCATATAGATGGATTTAAAAACGTAAATACAACTTCTCTATATTTTGGATTACTCCAACCAAATATACCAATGTTATCATAGTTACGATCTAAAAATAGTTTCTCAGATATAATATCTGTTCTTTTATAATATCCTTCTAATATTTCTATCAAACGAGCTTCAATTTCTTTTGCTGTAGATATATCTCCTCCAGCAAACAAAGAACTACCCATTTGTGTTGTTGTAAGTTTTACATCCCATATAACTCTTCTAAGAGCATCTACTCCATATATACCTTCATCTGTTACAACAATACTATCTATATGTTGTGTTCCAAAATTAAACTTACGAACATCTTTTGATAATACAGGACCGGTACCTACTATTAACTCTCCAGTATTACTTGCTACCTTTTCCTGTTGTTGATTTGTGTAATGTTGATTAGTTACATATTTTTGAACAGATAATAATGTTTTCCTATGTGCAACTACTTTGTACATCTCTCCTCCATCCATATCGTAATCTATGAACGAAGCAACATCCCAGGATCTATATCCATCAATATAACTTCCGGGTTCATTAACATAGCTATGTCTTATACGTGTAGGATGCCATATACTATTATATGGTGATGTCATATTATAAAGAAACCAATATCTTCCTGAATGTGTAACATCATATCCATGATTAGCTATAAACGATTCTGCAAAGCTAGATATAAACGGTTTTATAGGCCAGTAGCCATCAGAACTATTCTTTGGATAGTATGTATTACCTCCTAAATAATTATCAATACGCATAGCTGTATTTACTTTATTTTCGGTTATTATACTTAATACTAATCCGCATGCATACAAAGCTTGTTTTGATGAAGCGTAATCTGCAGCTCCTCTATTTACATTTATATTAAAATCTATTCCTATAGCATTAACACTATTCGATAGTTCTAATTGACTTCCGAGCCAATCCATTTGTTTAAACCAAGTCCTTTGTACAAAACAATCTCCTCTCCATAATATAAAATTATTAGAGTTTATATTTTGATTACTTATATTATACAACATAGGTATTACTCCATCTGTTATTTCATAATACTTTTCACTTTGAATATTATAATATGAAGCAAGTGTTGTTCCTGTTATTGTAGTAGGATCTACATTGTACAAATTAACTATGTTTAAATTTTCGTGAAATGTACTTGTTTCACTTTCGGAAACCTCACAAGCAATATATGGTAATAATCTTATTGCTCTATTACTACACCAGTCTTGAGTTGATATTCCACTATTTTGTGAATGGTCATTTAAAACTATATGGTCATTTGCAATACTATTATCATAAGCAGCATTATAATAACTACTACCATTTAAAGATTGAGGATTACTATTAGGGAATGTAAGACTAGGAACACCTACCCATTTACAATTAACACTTTTTACTTGTACAGTCTTTGGTATATATCTTCCTTTAATCTCTGCAAAATCATAGATAGGAAATATTAAATTAGATGGTGTTGATGTATAATATAATAATTCTTGATTATATGTTATACTGTTAAAATGATTCCAATTGTCTTCTTTATTAGAAATGTTTAAATTCATTACTGTTGAACCTATAGACATCATCTTAACAATATTCGATGTATCTTTATTCATTCCTGTAAATATAAAGTCAGGAACATAAATACCATATTTTTGATACACTAAAGACATTCTATCTACATAACATCTACTTGTATCTGATTCTATTACACGATGTTGATATTCTACCATTGGTAGATAACCTCTATATATAGGTGCTAATGCTGTTGTTTTTAAAGCATTTCTTGTAAAGTTACCTGGTGATGCTTGTTGTGTACTCCAATATTTATGATTAGTTGCATCAAAATAATCAAAACATCCGGGATCATAATTAATATTCCATGGTGTATATTGTCGCATTACATTATCTACTGCATCATATTGAGAACACCAATCAGTTATTGCATTTGAATCTGTTGTTGCTGGCGTAGCTACAGCCATAGCTAATCCTTGGCCTAATAAACATTCTTTTCTATTAGCTCTTACGAAACGTATGTATTTAATATTACTTCTAAACCATGCTCCATCTGATGAATTAATATATGTTTTAGCTAATGTTATATCTAAATTTAATCCTAATAAATTTACATAAGAGGAACTAGAAACATTAGTGTATAAATAATATCC
>SESF01023188.1_pt1 | contig 12178 bp, 8 predicted proteins | sample 3171521 | NCBI WGS metagenome assembly SESF01 (sample SAMN10866945, study PRJNA518727) | freshwater metagenome | biome: subpolar coniferous forest; feature: holomictic lake; material: water; isolation source: holomictic Lake 227, 6 m and 8 m depth | place: Canada: near Kenora, Ontario | collected...
ACTAGGAAACTCGGGCTAGGGCAGCTATTTTCCTTGTCTTTCCGTTGTGGCACAGGAAGTCGGGTTCATCAACAACGGGCATGCGCCGCGAATAAGTGCTCGCGAAGCGCGTACAAACACACGCGAAAGCGAAACGAGGTGAGAGAATGAGAACATTACGTGAAACAATAAATGTTATACCTAGGCAAGTCGGCAAGCTGGCCGTTGCGGCCGGTCTTCTCGCTTTGCCAACAGGACAGACGGCGCGGGCCGCGACCTTCACCAATACCACCGCTGATGCCGACTACGTCACGGCCGCCAACTGGAGCCCCAACGGAGTCCCGTCCGGCAGTACGGGCGCGACCATCGGAGACGCGGGCAACACGCGGTCCGCGCTTTATAATTCCGCCACCTCCTACACCACAACCGGCGATTTGACGCTTGGCACCCTTACCGGCTCCACCGGCACGCTGACGCTTGCGTCCTCGGCGAGGACGCTTACTTATGGCCGTTTGATCATCGGCGACGGAAGCAGTGCCAAGGGTGAGGTCACAATCAACGGCGGAACGCTTGCGGCCCCTTCCGGCAACCCCAGCGGTCTCATTTTCGGGGGAGGGAACGCAGTAGCCTCCACCGTTGCAACCTTGAATCTCAATGTCGGCGGAACATTGACGATAGACCATGTGCAGCGATACACAGGTGGCTCGGGCACGACGCCCACGTACACCTTCAACTTCAATGGCGGCACGCTCCGGAATGCCTCTCCCGTGATTGACTTTCTCCGAGACGGGAATTACATCAAATACACGGTGGGTGCCGGCGGGGCAGTCTTCGACACCAGCAATGGAAACGCGACCAACAATGCCACATTGTACGGATCTGGTTCAGATGGCGGCCTGACAAAGACCGGCGACAATGCGTTGACGCTTAACAACCCAATCACCTACACCTACAAGGGCCCGACGACCGTCAACCAAGGTGCGCTGATCCTTTGGGGGGTGTGGTACACCGCCTCTGCGCTGGTGATCAACAGCAACGGCGTGGTCATCGGAAACTCAAATGGCAATAACTGCTTCAGGAGCTTCACCAATGTGACCATCAACGGCAACGGCAGACTCACGACTACGAATACGTGTTCCGCCACGGAGCTTCACAATCTCACGCTGGCGGGCGGTACGCTAGCCTTTGATGGTCCGATCTCTGCCCAGTACGGCACGTGGGGTTTCAATAAGTCAGATGGGACCGTCGAGCCGATCCGTGCGACAGGCGGAACGGTCTCGACAATCAGCGCGCAAAAGATCGGCGCCGCCTTTGGAAATGCGCTGAGCCTTATTGTCGATACCAACGCCACGCTCAACGTCACGGGTTCCATCGGTGGCAACAGCGCACAGAACTTCGGGCTCGTGAAGTCCGGCGAGGGTATGCTGATCCTCGCGGCGGATACTAACCTTTACGCCAATGCAACGACGATCTCCAATGGCGTATTGCTGTTGAACGGCGTTCAGGCCCTGCCGGGCGGCATCCAGGCGGCTGGCGGCACGGCCAGCCTGGTCATGTCCGGAGGCGTGCTGGGGCTGGGCACGAACGATTTCAAGCGGAACCTTGGCACGGGTGCGGCGGCCGTGCAGTTTGCGGCCAACGCGGACGGCGGCTTCGCGGCGTTTAATGCGGATCGCATCGTTAACTTCAACGGGGATGGGCATGCGGTGCAATTCGGTTCCGGAAACTTCCTGTCAAGCGGGAGCCGACTACTCTTCGGCCACACCTCCACTGTCTGTACGGTCACCTTCTCGAACGTTCTCAATCTGGCAGGTGTCGCGCAGACCGTGTCTGTGGCGGGAACGTCGACGGCCACGCTGGCCGGGGTGGTGACCAACGGCAGTCTGGCCAAGACAGGGTCGGGAACCCTCTGCCTGGCTGCGGCCAACACCTATAGCGGCGCCACGACGGTCAGCAACGGCATGCTCCTCGTCAACGGCTCCGTGAGCAGCACGGTCACGGTGGTGTCGAACGCGGTACTGGGTGGGACGGGAACAATTTTTGGTGCGGTTGCGAACCGGGGTGTCGCCAAGGCGACCATCCTTGCTGGCGGTGTATCGGCACCGCTGACAATTTCCGGCGCGTTGGACATAACCGGAGCGACGTTGGAACTGGCAGGGACCAATAACCTGGCGTCGAGCGGCAGTACCTACACGCTGATCCATACCACAGGCGGCGTGACCGGGACCTTTGCAAATGGCGCTACCGTTCTCCCGAAAGGCTGGTTCCTCAGTTACAGAGGGGGCGATATCAAGGTGATGCCGGGTTATCCGGGAACACTCATCAGATTCTTTTAGCGCGGGTGCCGCGCCTGAGATCATCGACGCGATGGACGAAATGCGGGCAGCCGGCCTCATGCCTACCTATCAGCCGTTAGGAGGAGTATGGGGCCTTATAGATGATGTAAAGGGGTCAAGAGATGAATAGTCTGGTATGTCAAAATGTGTTCTTTGTGTTTGCGGTGATCTCAATGCCGATATTTTGTAATGCGGAGCCGCTCACGCGTGAGGTGAATCTTTGGATGGGTGTAAAGGGTGTCGGCAACAACGTGCCCGGGCCGCAAATCACGCAGTCTCAGACGAGGTCAATGGCCATTCAGAATTTAGTATAAATAATATAAATTGTTACAAGTACCCCCTTGACAGCTGATGAGAGGCTGTGTTAACATTTTTCTGTATTATAAAATCACTTTAGCAGGCTGAAATACGAAGCGTCTCATAATCGAAGCACCTCCTGCTGCATACACGACCATTTTGCGACGCTTCGTAAGACACGACAAGTGGAGAAAGGGCGTCTATTGCGCTGGAAGGTGGGGTGAGCGTGAGGCAGTGGTCTGCGGGGTATCCGGTGACGGATTTCAGTAGAAAAACAACAATTATGAAAACCATATTCACTCTCCTCCCAGCATTGTTGCTGGTACAGTTTGCTGCTCTGGCGGCAGACGAATTCATCATCGAGGCGAAGGACTTTGACGATGGCAACGTGCGTGTCAGCCTGACGGGGCAGGCGTTTGCGGAAGGGCCTTCCTGCATCTGGCACGGCGGCGGGTCGCCGGACCGGGCGGAGTATGTGATCGATTTCCCGATCACGGCGGACTATACGCTGTTCGGGCTGTATGCGGCGGAACAGTCACGGCCGGTTGAAATCAGCCTTGATGAAAAAACGGTACATACCGGTTTCGAAAAGACAACCGGCAGTTGGTCTACGAAATCGGCGAAGTGGGTGCAGCAATGTACCGTACGCATCGAGCGGGGCACGCACACGCTCGCTATCGAGTGCGAAGGGCCGCTGCCGCATATCTGCGCGTTCCGCTTCCAGTCGTCGGCACCGTTTCCTGATGATTGGAAGATGAAGCGGATCAATTCAGAACAACGTGCCGTGCGGGCGCGCATCAATGAACAGCGGGCCGAGGTCAAGGCGCGGATCGCCGCGCTGAAACGCATCAACATCGAGGCGGTGCGACTGGCCATCGAAGACATGGAGCGGAGTTTTCCGGGGCGCTACGACGGGGCGAAGTACAGGAATGCCTTGGCCGAGTTCGAGCATGTGGGTGAAGCGCTCGTGGCGGCACCTGCTGCGAACAAACCGTTGGAATCCCTCCCGCCTGTCGATGCCTTGCTGACCCTTGTGAGGGATGCACTGCTGGCCAATCCGCTGCTCGATGTCGATAAACTGCTGGTGGTGCGGCGCAGCCCAGCGAACAGCACTGGCTTTGTCGGTGCCAACTACCTTTCGCACGCCAGTTTGCCCAATCGTACTAACTGGGTGAACGAGATCGCCGTGCTTACCGACCTGCGCGGGAAACCTCGGCTACAAACGCTCCACAGGCCACCGGCGATGCGTCTGCTTCGCGACGTACGCTTGGATTTCGATGCGCAGCACGTGCTGTTTTCCAGTATTGACGGTAACGGGCGTTGGGCGGTTTTTGAAATTCCGGCGGCGGGCGGCGAGGCAAGCCAGGTGACGCCGACGAATTATCCGGACGTGGATTTTTTCGATGCCTGTTATCTGCCCGACGGACGGCTCATCGTGGCCTCGACTGCGAACTACCACGGCGTGCCGTGCCTCAACGGCAACGAGCCGGTCGCGACGCTCTATCTGTTGGACCGTGTGACAGGCAAACTCCGGCAACTGACCTTCGACCAGGATCACGACAACGACCCGACGGTGCTCAACGACGGGCGTGTGCTCTACCAACGCTGGGAGTACAGCGACATCCCGCATTATTTCTCGCGGCGGCGTTTTAGCATGAACCCGGACGGCACCGGGCAGCTCGCGCTTTACGGCAGCGGCTCGTGGTTCCCCACGGCATTCCGCTTTGCGCAGCCGGTCCCTGACCATCCCTCGCTGCTGGTGGGCATCATCAGCGGGCATCACGATTACGGCGACTGCGGCCGTCTGGCATTGCTTGACCCGGGGTTAGCAAATGGCTATCCGTTCCGCTATCGGCCGGCCTCGAAAGAGTGGGGCGTCGAAGGTACGCACGTTGCGCTGACGCCGGACATCCTGCCGGCGGAGAAATGTGGTTTCATCCAACTCGTTCCTGGCCGCGGCAAGCCGGTGCCGGGAACGGTCTGTGACAACATTGTCAACGGCGTTTATCTCAAGGAGCGGCCGGAGTTGATGACGCATCCGTATCCGCTCAGCAGTAAGTATTTTCTCGTTTCGATGAAACCGAATCAGAGGAGCCTCTGGGGCATCTATCTGGTTGACGTGTTCGACAACATGACGCTGATCGCCGAGTCGAAAGGCGAAGCTCTGTTCGAGCCGGTGCCGTTGAAACCGCGGCAGCGCCCGCCGGTCATTCCCGACCGGGTTGATCCCTCCAAGCACACCGCCACGGTGCATATTGCCGATGTTTATGCCGGGCCGGGGCTTAAGGGCGTTCCGCGCGGCACGGTGAAATCGCTGCGCGTGTTTGCCTACCATTTCGGATACTTCGGCAAGGCGAGCTTCGAGATCATCGGCACACAAGCCGGCTGGGACGTGAAACGCGTTCTAGGCACCACGCCGGTGGAAGCCGACGGCTCGGCGGAGTTCATCGTGCCGGCGAACACCCCGGTGTCGATCCAGCCGCTCGACAGTGAAGGCCGGGCGGTACAACTGATGCGGAGCTGGCTCGTCGGCATGCCCGGCGAGCGTGTCTCTTGCACGGGATGCCATGAGAACCGAGCAGATTCGTTGCCGGCGAAGCGTACGCTCGCCAGCCAACGCGCGCCCCAACCGTTGACCCCGTGGTTAGGTCCGGCCCGGCCGTTCGACTTCGCGAATGAGGTCTATCCGGTTCTTCAAAAACATTGCGTCGGCTGCCACGATAAGCCAGCCAGCGTCGGTCCGCGCAGCAAACCGTTGTTTAGCCAGTCCGGCGTCGCTTACGACACGTTGCACCCGTATGTCCACCGCCCCGGCCCCGAGTCCGACATGGCCATGCTCAACCCGCTGGAGTATCACGCTTCCACCAGCCCGCTGATTCAGATGTTGGAGAAAGGACACCACGGCGTCCGGCTCGACGACCTCCCGCGCGAGTCCCGCGAACGCCTCTATTGCTGGATTGACCTCAACGTCCCCCGGCGCGGTTCATTTGAATTGCCACCGAAGCAACAGCACATCGCCCAGCGCCGGAGCGAACTGAACAAGGCGTTTGCGGACGTCGCCGTTGATCCCGAGCAGGAATTCTCTAAGGCCCGCCAGAATGTTTCCCCGGTCGCCTTCGAGCCGCCGCCAAAGCCGGCCGCCGAAATGCCCGACACGCTTCGCGCCGACGGTTTCCCGTTCGTTGCTACGACGGGCGAAGTGAAAACCGTGGACCTCGGACGGGGCGTCAAGCTGATCCTGCGCTGGGTGCCATCGGGCGAGTTTATCATGGGCAGCCGCGACGGCGCGCCCGACGAACGACCGCGCGCCAAGATCCGGATCGCACAACCGTTCTGGATGGCCGAGACCGAGATCAGCAACGCCCAGTACGCGCTGTTCGATCCCGCTCACGACACGCGCTATATCGACATGCACTTCATGGATCGCGTGACGCCTGGCTACATCGCCAACCATCCCGACCAGCCCGTCGCACGGATCTCTTGGCAGGAAGCCGTGCGGTTCTGCAAATGGATGAGCCAAAAGACCGGCCTCACCGTGACGCTGCCGACCGAAGCTCAATGGGAATGGGCCGCCCGCGCCGGCACCGACACGCAATTCTTCTACGGCACGCTTGAAACTGATTTCGGCCGGTTCGCCAATCTCGCTGATCAATCGTTGCGCTGGTTCAAAATGGGATACCCCGGCTCTGGCAATTTGCAGACGCGCGCGCCTTATCCGTCCGACAACAACTTCCCGCTGCGCGATGAACGGTTCCGCGACAAGTATCACGTTGTGGACTACGTCGGCCAAACGGAACCGAACCCGTGGGGCTTGAAAGACATGATAGGTAACGTCAGCGAATGGACCCTCTCCAGCTATTGCCCGTATCCGTACCGCAACGATGACATTCCCTCCGGACGCAAAGTCGCCCGTGGTGGCAGTTGGTCCGACCGGCCGGCCGATGCCGGCGCGAGCGTGCGCTACGCTTACGAAAGCTGGCAGAAAGTTTACAACGTCGGTTTCCGTGTCATCATTGAGAAACCGTAGCTGTTCGGTGATTACAGAGGGACAGACTTGTGGACTCATGGGGATGACAGGTCTTCAGCAGAGAATGAGGTTTGCGTAAACAAAACACACAAAGGAGAAAAACGATGATAAACTTAGCAAAGATGGACAAACATGCGGTTGGAAAGTTGTTCGACTATTCGATCCTGCCCAAGCAGACAACCGAGAAGGAAATTCGGGAAGGATGCCGCGAGGCGATCGCGTACAATTGCGCGGCGTTCTATTCGGCATCGCCGTACTGGACGCCTGTGGTGAAAGAGGAGTTGAAGGGCACGGATGTGCTGATCGCGACCGGCATCGACTTTCCGTTCGGCGTAGCGCCGCTGGCAGTGAAACTGCTGGAAACGGAAAAGGCACTCGAAGCCGGCTGCCAGAGCGTGGATCTGGTGATCAACGCCGGTGCGCTCAAGAGCGGGCATGTTGACGTTGTCAGGCGTGAAATAAAAGAGTTCGTGAGCCTTGCAAAGGGCCGTGCGCTGACGAAGATCATTCTAGAGGTCTGTTACCTCACGAACGCAGAGATCGTGACGGGATGCCGCTTTATTCAAGAGGCTGGCGCCGACTTTGCGAAAACGTCGACAGGGCAATTCGAAGGACCAACCATGGGCCAGGTGTTGCTGATGCGCGAGACGCTGAAAGACTCGGGGATTAGGCTGAAGGTTTCCGGGGTGAAATTTCCACGCCCGCAGAACGCCTACGCCTTTATACTGGCTGGCGCGGAGCTGATCGGCACACGTGCCGCCCCTGAGATCATCGATGCGTTGGATGAAATGCGCGTGGCAGGTCTGATTCCCGCCTATCAGCAGTAAGGAGTGATATGGGCCCCTATCTGATGGCAATCGATGTTGGGACTACGGGTGCCAACGCCATGGTGTTCGACACGGAGGGGAACACCGTCGGCGGCGGCTATCGCGAATACGTTGCGGAATATCCGCAGGAACACTACGTCGAGCAGGATGCGGAATTGCTGGTGGAAAGCGTGTTCGAGGTATGCCGTAACGCCTTGGCTGAGGCCGGGGTGGACCCGCGCGAGGTGATCGCTCTGGGGATGTCGTCGCAACGGGCGACCTTCGGGCTGCTCGACGCAGACGACCGTTTGATCGGAGGTCGCTTCTATGTCTGGCAGGACAACCGGGCATATTCGGAGATTCCTGAAATAGCCTCCAGGATCACACCCGAAGAACTCTACCGCATTACGGGCATGCCACTGACCCCCACGTACACGCTGGAGAAGCTGTGCTGGATTAAGCGACATCAGCCCGAGCGTTACGCGCAAACCCGTAAGGTGGTTTTTCCCGGGGATTATATGCTGTGGCGGCTGGGGGCTGCGGAAAGGGTGACGGAGGTCACCAACGCCTGTTGCAGTGGGATGATTGACGTTCGGACGTTGGCTTGGTCGGAACAGGTTCTGAACGCCCTGGACATCGACATGACAAAACTGATGCCGCTTGTGAACCCGGGGACGGTGGTCGGCAGGCTCAGTGAAGCTGCTGCTGCGGTGTGCGGCCTGCGCGAGGGGACGCTGCTCGTGTGCGGGACCGGGGATCAGCAGTCCGCCGCCATCGGGGCGGGCGTCATAGAAGCCGGACGAGCTTCGTTGACCTTAGGAACCGCAGGATTGCTGGTCGTAGCGACAGAAAGGCTGGAGTTTGAGCGGAGCCCGGGGTTGATGGCTGCTTCTTCAGGCAAGATCGGTCTTTACGAGTTGGAGGGCATCCAATTGGGGGCAGCAAGTTGTTTCCGGTGGCTGCGCGACCTACTGTTCCATCCGGACTTAGAGCCGGAACCAAGCGGGCGGACATCTCAAAAGAGCGGGCTGTATAAACGGATGGACGACCTGATGAGCAAGTCGCCGCCTGGCGCGAACGGCCTTGTCTTCCTGCCTTATCTGTCCGGAGCGGGATATCCGTACTGGGATCCCTCGGCCAGCGGGCTTTTTGCCGGTCTGCGATTTTCACACGGGCCAGGCGACCTGATCCGTGCGGTGATGGAGGGCGTCACGCTGGAAAGCTTCGACATGTACCAGAAGATGAAAACTGCGGGTGTGACCATCAACTCTCTAACGGTGACGGGCGGTGCTACGGAGTGCCCGGTCTGGTGCCAGGCGATCGCCGACATCTTCGGCGTGCCGATTACACCGCTGAAGGTGCCGAACGCGACGCTGGTCGGCGCGGCCATCTTCGCCGGGGTCGGTGCGGGGGCTTTCAGGGATGTGACGGAGGGAGTTGCGCGAATGGTGCGGTTCGAGGAGCCGGTGTTGCCGGTGTACGCGAACGCGGAGGTCTACCGCAAACGGTATGAAACGTATATACAAATGAGCCACGCTGTGCGTGCGAAAAGCAAGGGGGAACAATGAACAACGCGATCAGTTTTCCAGGACGGTACTGCCAGGGCAAGGGCCTGCTAAGTCAGACGGGTCAGTGGGTGTCGCTGTGCGGCAAGCGACCGCTCGTGCTATGGGAGAAGTTTCTGAGCGACACCGTCGGCGACAAGGTTCGACAGTCCTTTTCGAAGCAGGGGATGACGTGCGTGGAGGCACTCTTCAAGGGTGAAACGACGCGTAAGGCGGCCGATGCGCTGGTACAGACGGTCCGGAGCAACGGGTGCGATGTAGTGGTTGGACTGGGCGGAGGTAAGGCGATCGACACAGCCAAAGCGGCCGCGGCTCTGGCAAAGGTGCCGTGCGTGATCGTGCCCTCCATCGCCTCGAACGACGCGCCCACCAGCGCCTGCACCGTCTGGTACAACGAAGCCGGCGAGTATGAGGGCTTCGACCTGTGGCCGTCTAATCCGAACATCATCCTGGTGGACACGGAAGTCATCGCGAAAGCGCCGGTGCGCTTCCTCGTCGCCGGTATGGGCGATGCGCTGGCCACCTGGCCGGAGGCACGCTCAGCTTACGGCAAGCGCGCGGTCTCGACGGCGGGCGGGACGCAGACGCTGACCGCGCTGGCCATGGCCAAGCTCTGCTTTGACACAATCATGGGCTATGGCGTCGAGGCCAAAGCAGCGGTCGAGCGGGGTGTGGTGACCCCAGCAGTCGAAAAGGTCGTGGAAGCCAATATTTTGCTGTCGGGGGTCGGCTGGGAGAGCGGCGGGCTGGCGACAGCCCACGCGATTGCCAACTCCTTGCCCGCTCTCCACGAGACACACGGCCTCATGCACGGCGAGAAGGTAGCGTTCGGCTTGATGACCCAACTCTGTCTGGAACAGGATATATCTCCCGACGAGGTTTATTCGACGGTGGATTTCATGAATGCCGTCGGACTTCCGACAACGTTTCGAGCTATGCACATGGAGGACATTTCAAAGGAGCGGCTGCTGGTGTTCGCCGTGAGTGTATCCGGAGCAGGTTCGTTCGTGCATAACCATGCGTTTGCGGTCACGCCAGAGATGATTGTCGATGCCATGTACGCTGCTGATTCACTGGGTCAAAGGAGGTTAAAATGAGGTCGAGTCTAAAAGAGGTGCTGGAACAGGCGAAAGCCGGAAGATATGCGGTTCCCGCGTTCAATGTGTTAAATCATCTTTCGCTTGCGGCAGTACTCAAGGCGGCGGAACAGGAACATAGTCCAGTTATTGTGCAGACTTCGGTAACGACCGTCAAAGCGCTGGGTGACCGGGCACTGGCCCGCCTGGCACGAGCACTGATCGATGACGCGTCGGTTCCGGCCGTCCTGCATCTGGATCACTGTCAGGATCTCACACTCTGTTCGCGTTGTTGCGACCTGGGTTGGGATTCAGTGATGTTTGACAGTTCGCATCTGCCCTTCGAGGAAAATATTGTGATGACCAAAATCGTGCGAGCAGACGCACGATCCAAGGGCGTGGATGTTGAGGGCGAAGTGGGTATCATCGCCGGCGTTGAGGACGACATCTCGCATGCCGCATCTTCGCTGGCGGGCTACGAGGAGACGATGCGCTACATTCAGGAGACCAACGTCGAGGCGATCGCACCGGCCATTGGAACGGCACACGGAGTCTACGAGGGTATACCTGTGATTAACTTCGATTTGGTACGGCAACTCGGAGAGCGTACAGAGTGTCCTGTGGTCGTACATGGAGGAACGGGGCTTGATGATGACACCTTTCGCCGACTGATTGAACTGGGCGCGACCAAAATCAATATCTCGACTGCGCTCAAACATACCTACATCGGTGCACTGCGCACCTATCTGGCGGAGAACACGGACAAGGTGAACCCCTTGAAACTCGATCATTTTGCTTCGGAGCAACTGATAACGCTCGCTGGAAGTTTCATGCGGCTATTTGGCTCCAGCGGAAAGGCATAAGGTTTGTATGTTACAGAAAGAGAATGCGGCACGGTATCCTGTTGATCTCCATACCCACACGACGCGCTCGGACGGAAACGATACGCCAGCAGAGCTGATCGCGAACGCGGCACGCTTCGGAGTGAAAATCCTGGCAATCACAGATCACGACGTTCTGCCAGAGGATGACGTGGAGATCGACGAGGCGCGCACTCCTTTGTGCGAATACGCGAAACGGCATGGGGTTGTCGCACTACCTGGCATTGAGGTGTCCTGCGACACACATGTGGATGATGTGCACATTGTCGGGCTGGGATGCGACTGGGCGTCGTCTGAAATCCAGTGGTTGCCCGAACTTGCCGTCGTGAGTAAGGTGCAGTCCTACCGATTGCTGGTCGAGAAACTGGCTGCAGAGGGCATGTCGAAGTTGAGTTGGGAGGAGGTTCTTTTGAACGGTCGGAGAAAGCCCGAGGCCGTGCAGAAGAAGCACATCTTCGAGCTAATCGCGTGGCACGGATATGCTCCGACGTGGCAGGACGCGAAAATTTTGGTGCGCGACAACCCCTCGTACGATATCAAGCGCGAAAAGCCCGATCCGGTCAGGACAATTGAATCGCTGCACGCGGCAGGCGGTATCGCGATTCTGGCACACCCGTATTTGATCGACGAGGAGATTATCCTAGAGGGGCGGCCTGTGACGCGCGAAGCCTACATCCATCGGTTGATCGATTCCGGGCTAGATGGAATCGAGACGCGGTACACGTACAACAAGACCAGTTATAAGGGAACGATGTCGCCGCAGGCCATCCATGACGAAGTGCTCGCTCTCTATGGGCAACGTATGGCTGTTCTGTCGGGAGGGTCGGATTACCATGCCGATCAAAAAAAGGGTGTTGCTGATCCTCGCATCCTTGGTGAAGCCGGACTGTCGCTCGAAGAGTTTCAGAGGCAACCTTTGTTGAGAAAATTACTGCACGGAAAGATGCCGTGAATACCGTACAAACCATGTCGGACCCCCTACTACCTTAGGGAGTGACAAGCGTCTGCTGAGGTAGGTCCGGCAGTGGCCGGATGTCCGCCCGTTCTGCCAACCACCCTCATGTGAAGTAATCGAAAACCGGTAGTGGTGTTCGCCCGCCTGCGGATACCAGTTTTCCCTGCGATTAAAAGATTTGCGCGAGGCCCAACTCTTAACGCTTAAGTTAGAGGCAAGCCCGCCGCCCACAGAGTGGGAATAAACGGATGGGTAA
>SESF01020620.1_pt1 | contig 12176 bp, 9 predicted proteins | sample 3171521 | NCBI WGS metagenome assembly SESF01 (sample SAMN10866945, study PRJNA518727) | freshwater metagenome | biome: subpolar coniferous forest; feature: holomictic lake; material: water; isolation source: holomictic Lake 227, 6 m and 8 m depth | place: Canada: near Kenora, Ontario | collected...
AGGCAGATACCGAGGCAGGGGATTTCTTCATGCAGCGCGGCTTCAATACGGCGGAGTTGAAGCAGCATTCCCGAGGTTTCATCGTTGGCGCTCTGGGGTCCGCCAAGCACGACAAGAGCGTTGTAGCCCCGAGGGTCAGGAAATGCGCCGCCCGCTGATAGATTTTCATTGTGCGAGGCAATTCCATGCTCGCAGAGCAAGGTTTCAAGAAGTCCCGCTCCCTCTTGGGTGATGTTTTTAACGATCAGTAATTTCCTGGTCATAAGCTGTTGTTGGATGATGGTCAAGAATTTTTTTATCAATGGAATGTACGCTGCAAATGCTTATTCCAGCAACATTTTTGGATGTCGCTGCGCCTGGACAGTCTGAAGCATTCATCCATGCACGGGAAGGGTTATTCGGTGATAATGGCCCTATTGGTTCAGGCCCTGGCATATCGGGAGAGAAAGTGATACGGCTCGGGCATCGGCCCGGCGTTCTTGATTCGGTGCATCAGGATAAATTTTTGAAAGAAAATCTTTTTGCAGGTCGTACTATCTGTTGTTAAAGGCATATCGTAATTGAAAAATTTTTGTTACCATTTTATCAGTAGTGATGTTTAGCTCAAGGTACCAGGTTGATTCCGGTTCAGTATCCAGAACGTGCAGTAAATTTGAGGTTGCTCTTACCTCCGTTTTTTTGATTTTTACCTTGCTTGCTTATGGTTTCATGATTCATGAGCAGTTTTATTCGTTGCCCAACCTGGTTGCAGGGCAGCAATGGTATGCGATATTCATGCATTTGCTGTTTTTGGTTTTGACATCATTTCTTGTTTATGGTGGGGTTCTGTATCATTTTACGAGAATCGGTTATTTCAAGAGGCTTTCAAAAACCGGGAATAATTCGGCTGACGAACAGGAACTGGTTTTTAATGATGATGCTCCCCGATTAACTGTTTTGGTGCCATCATACAAGGAAGAGCAGCGCGTCATTATGCAGACGCTTTTGTCGGCGGCATTTCAACTCTATCCAAAGCGCCGTGTTGTTCTGTTGATCGACAATCCTCCCGTCTCAAGCACGTCGGGTCACGACTATTGGCAGTTGAGCAAGGCTCGCACTCTGCCGAAAACGCTGACCGAGTATTTCCACTTCCATAAAGAGAAATTTGTGCAAGCTGAGCACGATTTTTTAAGCCGTCGTGATGCTGTTTCGCTCGATATTACTTCAGAGGCTGAACGACTGAAGAAATTATGGACAGAATTGGAGAGTCATTTTTCCTCCTTGATTGACTCTTACGATGTGCATAATCATGTAGACCGTTTGTTTTTGAAGCTGATTTATGAACGTTTGCAATCAATTTTCAGCGATAAAATAAACCGCAGTAAAGTTTTAACCCTTGCCGAAACAGCAAGGGAATACCGTTTTCTGGTAATCTTGTTCGATGTTGAGTTCGATTCTTTCGAACGAAAAAAATATTTGAATTTGTCTCATGCGGCCAATAAGGCCATGAACCTGAACAGTTATATCGCTCTTGTTGGCGGGTTTTACAGGGAGGAGCGTGTGCAGGGCGGTATGGTACTTTCCCGGTGTGAAGAAAAAGATGCCACGCTTTCGATACCTGATACCGAGTATTTTATCACCCTCGACGCCGATAGTCTGGTGGTTCCGGAATATTCCATCCGGTTGATCAGTTTGATGCAAAAACCGGAAAACAGTCGCCTTGGTATTGCCCAGACTCCTTACAGTGCAATTCCCGGAGCTGATAGTCTCCTTGAAAGGGTTGCAGGCGCAACGACTGATATCCAGTATTTGATTCATCAGGGTTTCACCTTTTTTAATGCAACCTACTGGGTTGGAGCCAATGCCGTTATCCGTGCGGCAGCCCTTCAGGATATAAAAATAGTGACCGAGGAGCGTGGTTACGAGGTCTGCAAATTCATTCAGGATCATACTGTTATTGAGGATACCGAGTCGAGCATTGATATTGCGGGGAAGAAGTGGAACCTTTACAATCATCCCGAAAGGCTTGCCTACAGTGCCACCCCTCCCGATTTCGGTTCTCTCGTTATTCAGCGCAGGCGCTGGGCTAACGGCGGACTGCTTATCATGCCCAAATTGATCAAGTATCTTGTCAACAGCTTCTCCTTGTCCGGAATTTCAGAGGGATTTTTTCGATTTCACTATCTTGTTTCTATCGCGGCCGTCAACATCGGCTTGCTTATGCTGATGCTCTTGCCCTTTGGTGAAGAGTTCAACACCATCTGGTTGCCGTTGACCTCATTGACCTATTATATCCTTTATGCTCGTGATCTCAAGCAGAATGGTTACCGCATAACCGATGTCTTCAGGGTTTATGCCCTCAATTTGCTCCTGATCCCGGTCAATCTTGGTGGAGTTTCCAAGTCTGTCGAACAGGCTTTTACCGGCAGGCATATTCCCTTTGCGCGGACGCCAAAAATAGAGGGCCGAACCGCCGCAGGATCATCGTATATCATTTTTTCCTATGTGTTGCTGGCACAGTTTCTATTCGGCGGTACCTACAGTATTCTCAAGGATCATCTTTTCCTTGGCTGTTTTTCACTCATGAATGCGGCCATTCTTCTTTACGCCATCATTATTTTTGTTGGTCTGAAAGAGAGTTTCGAAGATGTCATGCAGGGCGTATCAAAGAAAGAGCACTTCATTGAAGACCTCGCTCTTTCCGCTGCCCAGGAAAGCCTGTAATTGCCCCCGTTACGCGCGTTAATTTTGACTATACTTCAAGCAGAGCCATGCAGTTCGTTTGTGGCTCTGCTCTTGCCAGGCTATTTTATACTACCGATACAACAATGAGACGCATCCTTGCTATAGCTTCTGTTTTTATGTTATGGCTAAATATTTTGCAGTCGCCATTACTTTTAGCCTCTCCTGTCCTTCTTTCTTTCGATGTTGAGACTCCGACTGACGAAGAGGCTCTCAAAAAACTGAATCCTGGTGTATCGGCAACCTACTTCGTTACGGGGGAATTTGCCAAAGAGCACAAGGAACTGGTAGCAGCCCTCTCGAAGGGTGACAATACCATAGGATCGCATTCCAACACTCATCCGCATTTCAGTTCACTTGATTCCAATGCGGCGCGGGAGGATCTCACCGCTTCAAAAATAATCCTTGAATCTATTACCGGCAAGCCTCTTGTATGGTTTCGTGCTCCATATCTCGAATATGATGAACGAACCGTGCACATCTTGAAGGCATTGGGTTTTCAGGGCGACAGTTCGGACAAGGAGCCTTGGTCAGATCAAGCCATGCTCTGCGAGCTCCCGGTGTCGGGGAGGATGGATGGCACTCTGATTGCTTCTGATTATGACATGCTTGAGACTTTTCATTTCTCGAAAAGTTTGTACCAGTCTACCCTCAGAAAATTCTACGATGATAAGGCCTCTTCAGGCCAACCCCTCGTGGTTCTTGTTCACCCGTCAGTTTCTGCCAAATATCCGGATGATTTGAGGCGCTTTATCACATACGTGAAAAAGAAGCACGGCGATTTTTTTTCCATCGACAGCTACTGTGCAAGATTGCAGAAGCAGCGTCCACACCGTTTTGCTGTTTGGGCAGATTTCAGTGATGGCGTTGGCGATCCCGAATCAATTGCGTCCGCCCTCTTGGGAGCAGGTGCTACCGATGTTTTCATCAAGCTGCCAGAGCTGATGGCCAGCCACTCAAATGGTTTGCATGGTGGCAGGAAAATGTTTGGCAACATGGTTTCCATACTGCAAAAAAGGGGGCTGAAAGTGCATGTATGGCTTTCGCCACTGACAGACCACACACTCCTCGCTCTTCATCCGCAGTGGGCTATGACCGAAAAGAACGGCGATCGCTCCTCAGAGTGGATGTCACCGGCAAACCCTGAGTTCTCCTCCTGTACAGCCAAATTGGTAAAGAAGTTAATCCGGAAATATCATCCTGATGGAATTTGTCTCGACAATCTTTCCTATCCGAATTCCGAATACGATTATTCGCCGCAGATGATCAAAGCATTTGCGAAACACAATCATCTCGATCACACGCCTTCATTGACAGAGCTGATGAACGACTATTACACCGCGTGGTGCATTTGGCGAGCGGAGGTCATTGCCAGCTTTGCCGGAAAAATTGGGGAGTCGGTGCGCAGGGAAGGGAAGGGTGCTGTTGCCTTTTCAGCGACCATATCAAGCAATTCGGCACTCAACTATCGAACGGTAGAAACATCAGGCCAAAATTTTGCGATGTTTGACCGGAACTTCGATTTTCTCGTGCCTGACATCACCGTACCGCGGAAGGACAATGTCATTGACGTTGAAAAACTGAGGCTTACGCTTTTTGCCTTGCGCGTTTCGGCAGGCAAGAGACCTATAATGCCCAGAGTGAACGACTCTTTGGACGGAACTCCGGTTTCAGCGGAATCCCGCGCCATGATCTCAGAAGAGCTTTCGATTGGAGTCGATGGGGTCAGTCTTTTTCCAATCTTGCCGTTTTCCGTTCAGGAGGGGGGAATGACGAAAATCAACCCTCAATTGCTGGGTCGTATCCATCAGTTGTTTACTGTGCCGATGCGCAAACGTGAGATGAGAGGGCAAGGCGCCGGGGAGTCCCAATGAAATTGCGCCCTGAACAAGCTGGCCAGATGCATCGCAGCAATTCCGGCCTGACTGTAGTCACCGCAGGAATTTCCCTGCTCATTTTCGCCTATGTGGTGATACGCGCAGCCACGATTGCCATAACACATGATGAAGCTCTTACCTACGCCTGGCACGTTAGTGGCAGTTGGCAGGATATTGTGCTTTTCAGGACTACGGGGTTGCCGGATAATAACCATCTGCTCTATACGTTGCTCTGCAAAATAGCGGTAAAGCTCTTAGGAGTGTCGGAACTGACCCTCCGCCTGCCAGCTCTTTTTGGTTGTTTGCTCTATCTGATTGGCCTGAATTTTTGTCTCAAGCGCCTTGTTCCTGGCTGGCGGCAGGTGCCGGGTTTACTCGCTGCAGGCATGAATCCCTATGTACTCGACTTTTTAGGGCTTGCACGTGGCTATGGCCTTGGATTGGGTTTCACGATGATTGGCCTCAGTGCGCTGCTCTCCTCTTTTGCCTGGTCGCCTGGCAAGATTCTCTCAACCCCCTTGAAATGGAGCGTACTTTTCTTCACGCTGGCCGTCCTGTCAAACCTCTCCTTTCTGCTCGTATTGGCGGCCGCACTGGTTATTCTATCATGCTCTTTGGGTTATGGGGCAATAGCATCCCGTCTCAGCCCGATACCGGCTGAATCGCCATGGGTACTGTTGCTGAAAATTCTTTTGCCCATGCTTCCGCTCTTCGCCTACCTGATCATTCCCCTCGGCATTATCCATCACAGCAAACTCTTCGAGATGGGTGGTTCCACAGGATTCTGGGCGGATACGGTTTGCAGCCTGATTGAGGGCACCATGTACGACACTCCGTTGCTTGATGGTCAACGATGGCTTCTCGAAATCTGGGTTGCTGTGACGCTGCTGTTCCTTCCCCTTGGGCTTTGGGTTCTGTATCGTTCGGATAAACAGCGATATACAGCGCTTATGGTGCTGGCGGCGCTGATCGGTATCATTGTTTTTGAAAGTTTGGCTCAGCATCTCCTTTTCAACGTAGCATTTCTGCAGGGGCGACGCGGTATTTTCCTCATTCCGCTCTTTCTGCTTACGTCGCTCATCTTCGGCAATCTGCCGCTTGCACCATCACGCTGGATTGGTACGGCAGGGCTTTTGGTTGGTCTGCTTGTGCCAGCCACTCTCGGCCTGAATGGATTACTGTCGGCTAACCTCCAGTATGTCTATGACTGGCAGGCAGATGCAGGAACTCGCGACATCATGCTTGCCATAAAACACAAGATCGATCAGGAAAACCCCTCTCTGCCGCTGCATCTGCGCGTAAACTGGAATTTTGAACCTGGCGCAAACTTCTATCGGCATACCCTTGGCATCGAATCGTCACTGCTGCCGCTCGATCGGAAGGGACTTGACGGTGCCGCCGATTTTTACTATGGTATGAGTGAGGATGAAGTGACAATCATGAAATACAGCCCGCGTCTTTTATGGCGGGATTCCATTTCTCAAACAGCCCTGTTCGAACGGGTGAAACAGACCCTTACCAGATGAGTTATCGTGATCTGAGAGTTGCGCTTATTGTCCCCTGTTATAATGAGGAGATTGCCATTGCTCAAGTGATTCGGGGCTTTCGTGAGGCGATGCCCGGTATTGAAATTTTTATTTTTGATAATAACTCAAGCGACAGTACTCCCGCTCTTGCCCGCTCAGAAAATGCGCATGTCGTACCCGTTCCGTTGCGCGGAAAAGGCAATGTGGTGCGACGGATGTTTGCTGATGTGGATGCCGATATTTTTGTCATGGTCGATGGAGATGGTACCTATTGTGCTTCATCGGTTATCAGGCTGGTTGATAAATTGATTGATGAGCGTCTCGATATGGTAGTTGGCTGTCGGGAAACCCCACAGGAGGTGGCCGGTTCTGCATATCGGCGAGGCCACCAATTGGGAAACCGCATGTTGACGCAAAGTGTCCTGAAAATATTTGGTGGTGGTTTTACCGATATGCTTTCCGGGTACCGTGTGTTTTCAAAACGCTATGTAAAATCTTTTCCCGCACTCTCCAAGGGCTTTGAAATTGAGACGGAGCTGACTGTACATGCGTTGGAACTGCGTATGCCTTATGGTGAAATAATGACCTCTTATGGTGCCAGGCCTGAAGGCTCGGAAAGTAAATTGTCGACGTATCGCGACGGGTGGCGCATCCTCAAAACCATTATTCGTCTTTACGTCTCTGAACGCCCTTTTTCATTCTATAGCATTGGTGCTGCCTTGATGGCTCTCTGTTCAGTGTTGATCACCATACCGGTTATCATTGAATTTCTTGGAACAGGCCTTGTTCCCCGATTCCCTACCGTTATTCTTTCGACGGCGATCATGATCTGTGCCTTGCTTTCATTGTTTTGCGGCCTTATTTTGGATAATGTGACTCGCGGTCGTCATGAAATGAAGTGCCTTGCCTATCTGGCCATTCCCCTTCACAAGAGAGATGTTCCAGAAGAGTAATCCTTAACTGCATCTCTTCCGCATGATAAACGGATTTTTATTGTAAACGTGCAATGGTGAAATTTCCAGCTCAACTCTTTTGGTATGCGCTCTCCGGTGTCGCTGGTTTCGTTGTAGATTCCACGGTGTTGTATCTTTTGAAAGATATGATGGGCCTCTACGCGGCTCGCCTTGTTTCATTCCTCTGTGCCGCTTTTTCGACATGGCTGATTAATCGCGCCATCACCTTCCGCAACCGAAAGTCCGGCCATTCGAAAGGCAAAGAGTTCAGTTTGTACCTTGCTCTGATGTCGATAGGCGGATGCGTTAATTACAGTGTCTATGCGCTCATGATTGCCCGATATTCGATGATTGCACTCTACCCCGTCTTTGGTGTGGCAGCGGGGAGCCTGGCAGGCATGACGGTCAACCTGCTTACCTCCCGCTATTTACTCTTTCGCTTCAGCCATGAAGAACAAGCCTGTTAAATTCGCCCCCTGCTCTTTGACATGCACCCTCTTTTTGATGCCACAAGAAAAATGTGTAACCTCTTTTCCAGTTGAAAGGTAATGGCTCATAACAGAAGGAGTGTATGGAAAAAGAGAAAAGTATTGATGCAGTGAAGCACCGACCCGGTTTGGGCAAACCTCTCTCCTCCAAAAGTAACGTCATCGTCATTGGTGGCGGCATTCTCGGCCTCTCAACAGCCCTCACCCTTCTGCAATCCCGCCCATCCCTCCGCCTGACCCTCATCGAAAAAGAGAGCACTCTTGCCCAGCACCAGACAGGACATAACAGCGGAGTCATACACTCGGGTCTCTATTACAAACCGGGTTCTCTTAAAGCAATCAACTGCCGCGAAGGGTACCGGCAACTGCTCAATTTTTGCAAGGCAGAATCCATTCCGCACGAGATATGCGGTAAAATCGTTGTTGCAACGAGAAAGGAGGAACTTCCCGGTTTGGTGGAATTGCATCGCAGGGGAGTCGCAAACGGATTGCAGAATCTTCGATTTTTAAATCCCGACGAAATCCGAGAAAGGGAACCTAACTGCAGAGGCATGCAAGGGCTCTTTGTACCCCAAGCCGGAATTGTCGACTACACCGTGGTGGCAAAAAAATATGCCGAAAAGCTCCTTGCCCTGGGTGGAGAAATTGTCCTTAATGAGCAAGTCATCACGCTTCAGCAAAAAGGCAATCAGGTGGAGGTCATAGGCCACTCGCGCACCTGGCAAGCCGATGCCGTCATCACCTGCGCCGGTCTCCAGTCAGATCGCCTGGCTCGCAAGACAGAGCCAACACTCCCGCTTTGCATTCTCCCGTTTCGCGGAGAATACTATCAGCTCAAACCCTCAGCCCCCAGGTTGGTCAATCACCTGATTTACCCGGTACCCGATCCCGCATTCCCCTTTCTCGGAGTTCATTTTACCCGTATGATTGGCGGCGGTGTTGAGTGCGGACCCAACGCAGTTTTTGCCTTTGGCCGTGAAGCCTATAAAAAAACAGACTTCACTCTTCGCGATACCTGGGAAGCTCTCAAATGGCCCGGTTTTCGTAAAGTTGCCGCAAAGCACTGGCGTACTGCAACAGGGGAGTACCATCGCTCATTCAGTAAGGCCGCTTTTGCTGGCGCACTGCAAAAACTCATTCCCGACATACAGGCAGAGCATCTTGAACCCGGCGGTGCCGGTATTCGTGCACAGGCATGTGACCGCGACGGCAAACTGATCGACGACTTCGACATCAGGGTCAATCGCAACATTATCCACGTCTGCAACGCCCCATCACCCGCAGCCACCGCGTCCCTCTCCATCGGGCGCATCATAGCCAGCAAAGTACTCCCCCTGCTGCCAAAATAATCGGCAACACGTTAATACGAATAGTCTCTCGCCCTATCCCTTACTCTCTCAATCAGGGTATGATGCCAGGTAAAATAAATTGAAATCATGCTCTTCAAGGATGCTGTTGATGCGTTCGAGCATCTATTTCATCTCCGTTGACCAGTATTGGTTTTTTTTGTTTTTCTTCAAAAATTCAGCATGAGGAACCAATCCCGTATCACTGCTTTCCTCATGCTGATGAAGCAAAAGCGTGAAGGTTGTCCCTTTACCTGTTTCGGACTTGCACTCAATGTAGCCCTTATTCTGTTTTACAATTCCGTAGACTGTAGAAAGTCCTAAACCAGTGCCTTTTCCAAATTCTTTGGTTGTGAAGAATGGCTCAAAAATATGCGGAAGTGTTTTCCCGTTGATACCACATCCCGTATCCGTGAAGGTCAACCTCACGTAGTTGCCAGGGATTTGTACGATTTGTTCTGTGGAGCAGTCATCTTTTTTTACCTGTATCAAATCGGTTTTTATGAAAATCTTGCCCGCTCCAGTGATGGCATCCCTCGCATTGACGCAAAGATTGGTCAGGATTTGATCAATCTGGGATGGATCAATAGAGATGAGTGGCTGACGGTTTCCAGGAAACCATTCGATTTCAATGTCTTTGCGAATCAGTCTGCCAAGTATTGGCAGCAGTTTCTCAATTTCCATATTCAGATTGAGCACCGTTGGACGTGTCGGCTGTTTTCTGGCAAAAGCAAGAAGTTTACTGGTCAGTTCTGCTGATCGAAGGGCCGATTGCTCGACAGTTGTTAACAAGGGAATAACCGCGTGCGTTTTGTCAAGCATAGTGATGGCAAGTTCCATATTGCCAAGAATCACGGTAAGATGATTGTTGAAGTCATGGGCGATGCCGCCAGCCAGTTGGCCTACGACCTCTAACTTTTGTGAATGCAGAAGCTGCTCCTGAAGCTTTTTTCGCTCTTCTTCCGATCGCTTGCGCGCAGTTATGTCCTGGACAATGCCCAAGACATGCTCCTCATCGCTGCTCTTGTCAACATAAAAAGAGCCTCTTGCTGAAATCCATCGCACCTCTCCATCGGGAGTACGAATCTGGCATTCAAATTCATAGTCCTGATGGTTTCTTATGGAGTTTTTAATGAGTTCATCGATTGCCTCACGATTTTTCGGAATGATATGATCAAGAAACTGCTCAAGTGTCCATCCTGGCACAGTGGTTTCATAACCAAAAATTCGGGCGTGTTCCAGGGTTCGTTTTACGGTACGAGCTTTCAGATTGAGATCCCAGACTCCCACATGACTTTTTTCGAGGGCAAAATCCATATGTTTCTGAAATTTGGCCATGTCGATCTCGGCCTGTTTACGCTCGGTGATATCGACAACGATTCCAACATAGCGTTCAATCTTGCCGCTATGGTCACGCAACGGTATTCCTCGCGCCATCAGCCAGTGAGTCGAGCCGTCCAGATGAGATACCCGATATTCGATATTTATATCAGTTTCTTGCTGTAGTGCTGATTCAATGATATTGCTTACGACTTCCTTGTCGTCAGGATAAACGGTTCTGGCCCATAGTTCAGTTGAAGCCGTTGCATTTCCCTGGCCTAATCCGTACAAGTCCCAAGTGCTGGCCGACCAGATGTTTTCGCCAGTATTGAGATCAGCTTCCCATGTACCGGTATGCGCGAGCTCCAATGCCAATCCTGTTCGTATTTTTTCTTTTGCCGCCGCATCACGGATATGATTGTTTTCAGTGATATCCTGAATGATGATAAGCAGATGCGTGACCTCGCCCTTTGGCGATTTGACTGGACTGAGGAAGATTTTCAAGATTTGATCCTCTCTCTTCTCTTCAAAAACGAAGCGCTCTCCGGAGCGAAGGACCTCACGGCACCGCTCTTTTCTGAAACGCACTCCTTCAGGAGTCACGAAGTTTGAAATCAACTCAAAAATAGTGACACCAATGCATTCCGAAGGGGGCTTTGCTAAACGTGCAGCAAAGATGCTGTTGATATTGACAACTTTGCCTTCCGGATCAATCAGGACGACCGCATCAGGAAGCGAATCGAGCAGAGAAAATAAAGGGACTTCTGCGGCTGAATTGGAAAAAAGTGTAGTAAACATTGAACATACCTTTTTTTCGATCATTTGGGCAATCGAGCGTCCTTGGGGACGGAATGGCGATATCTTCACGTAATAAAGATACCAAATAAGAGCACAAAAACCGCAAGCCTGCGTGTTGCGGGCTTTATCGGTAGCTGAGTTGTTATGCCCGTTAATATTGAAATGGTGTATACGTTCCCTTAACTTACGATCATTTGTGACGATAAACCGCTCTTTTTTTTCGGATAATTTCAGTTAAAGGCAAACAGCATACAGACAACAAGATCCATGAAATCATGTAATCGCCATAATCATGAGAGCCCCCTTGACCAATGGCCATTTTTTGCACAAAAGTGTTGTCACTACAGGATTTTTATGGAAAATCTGGGAAAAGGTTATGTAAAGCGTCCTGGTGATTTATTCTGATGATGGAGGGGGGGATCTGTGGATTTTATTCATCTGGAGGTTAACGCCGCTTATGAGGCGTTGACAGGAACGACCAATCCTGTCGGTAAAAAAATGTCAGCATTTTTTCGGAATATGCACGTTCCAAGAAGGGTAGACCCGGAAACAAGAAAAGCCCTGATTTTACAGGGCTCTTCGGACATCATGGGATAGTGCCGGACTATCACCTGGCGGAGAGGGTGGGATTCGAACCCACGGTACACTTACGCGCACAACGGTTTTCGAGACCGTCCGATTCAACCACTCTCGCACCTCTCCGTATATTTTGTAACAACCTGGCCAATTTATTGGTGCTCATGATGATGCCATCAGTCATGAGACATGCAAACGCTTCAACCAAGAGTTGTGAATATAATAAAAAAACACCAGAACCAACGATTACCGGATCTTGACCGTCAGCAATCAGGATACCAGGGCCGTGAATTGCATTGGCCTCCAAAGGGCACCACCAGGCTGCCATGACGTTTCAATATCTGACGGCATGAACCCATTCCGGAAAATTTTCCTGTAGCAGAAGGCAGCCTTGCTTGTTCTGTAAAAGTTCCCAAATCCTTGATCCGATATGCCAATACCAGTTCAGAATCATGTTGGGTGCGATTTTTTTGTTTTTTGTATTCCGTCGATGGTAACGGGCGTATTTGGTCATCTGCATAAATGCAAAAAAGATTGGGACTATTTTTATATAAAAAACCACTGCTGTCCG
>SESF01023635.1_pt1 | contig 12174 bp, 11 predicted proteins | sample 3171521 | NCBI WGS metagenome assembly SESF01 (sample SAMN10866945, study PRJNA518727) | freshwater metagenome | biome: subpolar coniferous forest; feature: holomictic lake; material: water; isolation source: holomictic Lake 227, 6 m and 8 m depth | place: Canada: near Kenora, Ontario | collected...
GGGCATTTTCATCGCCAATCTTGCGAAAGGAACCATTGGCGATGCCCCGGCGAACCTCATTGGCTCGCTTCTTGTTTCGGAATTCCAAAGGGCGGCAATGGCACGCGCCATCGTGCCTGAAGCCAACCGCCGGGATTTCTGTCTCATCATCGACGAATTTCAAAACTTCACCACGGGAGCCTTTGCGTCCATTCTTTCAGAATCGCGCAAGTTCCATCTTTCGCTGGTTCTTTCCCACCAATTTACAAGCCAGCTTCAGCCCACCATCCGCGATGCCGTCTTCGGGAACGTCGGCACAACCGTTGCATTCCAGACCGGATTTTCCGACGCCGAGCTATTGGCGAATGAATATGCAAACGCCTTTGCCCCGAGCCACTTTGTTGACCTTGAGCGGTTCCATATTCTCGTGAAGCCGTGCGCAATTGACGGGGCAGAACAGCCGTTTCGCGGAAGAACGCATCCAAGCGCGGCCTCACGCACCGGCAGCAAAGACGCGATTGTGCGCACTTCGCAGGAGCGTTACGCCACCGACCGCGCAATCGTGGAGGAGAAACTCCGGCGCTGGATGGAGCGATGGGGGCAGGAATAGCGATCACGGCGTGGCATGGAATACAATTCGCCAGAGGCTCGACAACAACTTCACCCCACCGAAACAGGCAAGCGTCCAATAGCCGTTCCCGATGAACCAACTCAGAAGGAAGATGCGCCAGTCGCGCCGGGTCATGCCGTTGAAAGCGCCGTGGCGCAAGTAGGCCGTCGTGATAAACGAGTCAAACTTCACTGATAACACAGCGCACGCCAACCAATCGCTGCGGGATAATGTCCATCGCAGCAGCCGACCGAACCGGGATTTCCCATCGTAATTCTTCATCTCCTTGACCGCTTCAATGCCGAGCCAGTCGCGTTTGGACCAATCGTAGAACCAGATTAACAGCAGGCAGACAATAAGCGAAAGGATGGCCATGACAATACTGCCGTAGAGCAAGCCAAGCTTCCAAATTGCGAATGGGTAAAGGATGTAGTCGAAACCATAAGCAGTTAACCAGTTGACGGTATGTCCCAAGGTGAGTTCTCCCAAGCGAGCACTGGCCCTCGCTAATCGGTGCCCATTATTTTTTGGACAGACTGTGCGAGCCAAGAGCTTTGAACTGTCCAATAGAGAAATGTCTATGAATAATCGGCACACTACATCCGCATCTATTGCATGCAAAAGTAGGCGTAGCCCTCGAATGGACCAGCATTCTGGTGCATCATGAGTCAGCTTTCGCTGTTCCCCGAAACGTCCACGTTTTAGGTTAAATCGCCATCTACCTGTTTGGAGATAGCAGAAAACACCGGGGTCCCAGAACGGGTAGAAATGCATCTTGTTTAGGATTGCTTTTGCAGTTTCGGTGGATGGGTCTAGCTCTCGGTATGCCTCGTATTTTCCAGTCCAAGTTGCAGCCTCGCCATTTTGGGGTTGCAGGGGGAGCGTTCCATTCGTGAGGCCAATAATAGTCGGAATTAGGGTGTGGTGAATAATGGCCTTGATTTTATCTTCCAATGAACGCCAATCGTCCTCCTCTGACACCTCGAACGTATGCTGACTAACAATGTGACCTCCATCAATTTGCTCACCGAGAAGAATGTAAGTGACAGCGGAGCAAGAATCCCCACATTTCAGAGTCCAGAGTGTTGGGATGGCTCCTCGGTGACGTGGGAGCGGAGAGGGGTGAACATTGAGGGCACCTAATCTTGTTGCTTGGATAATTTCCGACGAAAGGATGTCCCAAACATCAACAACCAAAATATCTACATTCGACTTGCGCAAATAAGCCGCAGATGCTTTTGACTCGTTAAGGTCAATCACGCGAGTTCTGTTCCTGACCAACTGTACAAGACTGGTTGAAGCACGCCGCCAGTGACCTGTTGTCAGTGGCACAAAAAGTCGAAATGCCCAGCACGAAACAATTTCAAGCCAGCGCCAAGTTTCCAGCACACGCAGAAGGTAGGTGACTTGAAATAGTAAATTAAAAGGATTTAGCGTCTTACCAAAATATGCTTGGTAAAGGCCTGTGGCGACCAATTCGATGGACGGATTAGACGCTAGGAGCAGAAGTGTATCTGGGTTTGCTCCGGCAAATACAATCCGCCACCGTTCGCGCTCTGCTGGACTCATACTATCCAATTTTGTTTTTCCAAGATTGCCTGCACTTCCTCGAAAAGTAGACCAATGTCATTCCGGTAAAAGCCTCTTGGGATGACGATTTTGCCCACACGCCGATAGACCTCTTCGCGGGCATTTTTCACCGTCTCCGCATTCCCTGTAACGTGTAGAGCATAGCCTGTATCGTCGGAAATGCGGAATTCGTCGTTGGTGTCCCTCATGACACTCTCAAAATGGACATGCCGCCAGTCTTCGTCCGAAAGCGATTCGCTGAAATGAATCCGTAAACCGCGCGGAGTAATCCCTCCACATCCATCGTGTTTGCCGCCTCCCGCCCCGCATGGGCGGACGGCTTGGGCTACCCCGCACGGGAATGGAGGTGCGGCGACAAGAACCACGATGGCATAACCGCGTTGCCATTGGAGATCGTAGTCCCGGCCATCGGCAACCGCTTTGAGGAAGTTGCCCCACGGCGACTTGTGAAGGGACATTTGGGCCTGCACGGCAGGATAGCCGAAGCGGGTTGTGGCTTCGAGCGGCCATGCGCCTTCCTCGTTGACGATGCAGTTGATGTCGATGTCGCCCCGGAAGTTGTGGCACCGCAGCCAAGGTTCCAGCTTGGCGAGGGTCTCTTGAAAAAGGCGACTTCCTTCGTCGTCGTCATACCACATGAGCGTCCCCATCTCGCAAGTGTTCGGGCCGAGGTCGCCGGGGAAGAGGCGCTTGTGTTCAATGTTGAACTCAATGGGGCCAACCCACTTCTGACCATTAAAATAGCGGGCGCATCCAATTTCGACGCCGTGAATTCGTTTTTGGAGAACAACTGACTGGCTGGATTCGGAACAACGGGAACCATGCGCCACTTGCAGCACGTCGATCACATCGCTGCCATCGAGCATCTGTCCAACATAACAAGCGGCTTTGTCGGCGTGGCCGTTGAACTTGATGACCCACTGGTCGGGATTCGCTTCGATGAAATGGATCGCTTCCTGATGCGTGGAAAAGACGTGGGTGGGAATCGACATCATTCCGTGCCCGGCAAAAATCCGCTGGCCGTAGAGACGATCATCCTCCAAGCGGTCGCCTTCGCCACTGCCGCCCACAACGGAATATCCTTCCCCACGCAACTGATCTTGCAGGGAGCCAAAGCCGTTGTCATCACAGACAATCAAACCATCGTGGCCAACCCATTCAAGCCCCGCTATCATCGAATCAATTTTCTCGACCATTCCATCGAGCGTCTGGCGAAACGCAACATTGCGCACATGGGCAAGGACTTCATGCCCTTCGATCGCCAGTCTCCGGCAAAGGCTCGCTCCTGAAAAATCGTCAGTTAGAAATAAAATCCTCATTGCCTATCGTCTTTTTGCGTATGGAGTAGGAATAAGTGGGGGTAATATTAACAGCAAGAAAATTAGGCCGTTACTCTGAAAATGTGGTCTTAATGGTATAATGAGGAGGTGCAAGAAAACGTAGCCCGGAGGCCACGTTTTAAGCGCGTCGCCATTTCAGAACCCATTCGCCTGACCGACCGGGACAAGGCGATCCTTTCGGCTGTCCGAAAATATCGTCTCCTCACCACCAGCCAGATTCTTTCGCTGGTGCCAGGGAGTAGGCAAAACATCGTGCGTCGGTTGCAGCGGCTTTATCACGCGGGATTTCTTGACCGACCCAAGGCGCAACTGGCGCTCCGTTATACAGGAGAGCTTTTCGAGCTGGCGTATGCGCCGACAGGTAAAGCCGCCACGGTTACGGCTGCCGTTGACGGTGAAACGGCTTCGGGAAAAGAATTTAAGCCTATCTCTTCCCTTTCTGTGGCGCACACCCTTTCGGTATCGGATGCGCTGATCTCCATCGAGACGGCGTGCAAGCTCTCCGGTATTCAGTTTTTCGACGAGCAAGGCATTCTCGATTCCTCCAGCAGCAAGAAATCATCAAGACGCCTGCAATGGCGAGTCACGGTAAAATCCGGGAAAGACTCCGAGGAGGTCGGCGTGATTCCTGATGGATTCTTTGCCATCGAACGAATTGGCGACTCTGGCACATCACACCGCTTCTATTACTTCCTCGAAGTGGATCGTGGAACCATGCCGCTCACCCGCAAGAGCCTTGCACTGTCTTCCATCCACCGCAAAGCCCTCGCTTATTCCCGCAGCTTCAAGACAGGGGTATTGAAAAGACGATTCGGCATCCAAAAATTCAAGGTTCTTTTCGTCGTTCGCTCTAATGATCGTTTGGAACGGATGAAAAAAATGTGCCAACCGGCTCAAGGCGACGGTTCTTCCATGTTCCTGTTTGCCCAGATGGGGCGGGCCAGCAATTTCTTAAAGCCCACAAAATAATCTTGAAAAGCACAGTTCACCAAGGCAATTTAAAAACCTATGAAAACGCCATCCACTAGGGCAACATCAAAAACCGGGAAAGTCTTTATTAAGGTAAAGGTTTCCAATGCTGAACGCGACACCACAGTCGAGAGGACGGCTGTGAATGGAAAGAAGATGAACTGTTAGGAAGATTGCGCCAAGCTCCTCATTTAGCTCTACGGAGGAACTGAGGAAGTCTACAAATTCCATCATGAAGGCTGCGGAATAATATCCGCAGCCTTCTTTTTTGCTAAATCTTGATTACCAATGGAAATCGTCCGCCAAATTGGAGAACTAGAACTTTTGATTGAGACGTCTGATCCCCAATCAATTTTTTTGCCAGAGGACGTCATCGATCAAGAAACTGGAAGTAGTGATTCGCCCATGCTTACCCGTCGGCAAATCTTGAAACTATTGTCGAATGGAGATACCTACCGCCCACTCTCTCTGACTTGGGAAATGTTGGATAAATGTAATTTTTCCTGCCCGTTTTGCTATATTGCAGGGCACTCAAGAAATAGGATTATTCGATTTACCGAGATTAAGTCCCACTTAAGTGATCTAGTGGAGGAGGGTTTGCTTTTTTGTACTTTATCGGGCGGTGAAGCAACTATGCATCCTGACTTTTCAAAAATCTATACATTTTTGAAGGAGAATGGAGTGATTGTTCGCGTGTTTACAAATGGTTTTCACATCACTGATGCGCTCTATAATTTGTGGAAAATCTATCCTCCATCTGAGGTTCAAGTGTCAATCTATACGCTAGATAATGAAAAGCTTCGCAAACTATTCGGAGTGAAACATGAATATGGCGCGTCCAAAGTCATGCAGAATGTATTGAAGCTCAAAGAGGCAAAAGTCAATGTGACCTGCAAAACATTCATCAATTCACTTACTCAAGTAGACGCCATCTCCATTATTGAGTGGTGTCGAGAAAATGAGATCGAACATTTTTCATCTTCAGAGCTAACAGACGCCTATGACGGAAGCAATTTGACGGGTTTCGCGATCCCTGAAACTACCGCACCCTCTTTGCCTGAGTCTCCTATATGTTTTCCTTGCGGGACTAAAAATTACGGCTGTGCTCTCTCATCGGCATTTGAAATTTTTCCTTGCCTTGCAATACAGTTGAAGGACTGTCGGTTCGATTTGCGGACTCTGGGTGTCAAGGAATCTATCACACAGATGAAGGCGTTTGTTCGCAAATTTCAGAATTCAAAAATACGAGGCTCCTGTAAAACAGGCAAATGCGCAACGTGTATTGCATTCGCCAAGCCTGTTCGTGACAAATATGGGACAATAATTCACTTTGCTCATCCTTAAAACTTTTGAACAATTGTTACATTTTCATTTCCGCCTTCCTTATCATTTCCATTTCCTCGATTTCTATTCCACTACCACTTTCGAATTTTTTTTGTTTTATCCTTTTGCCGCTGTCTATAAATCCAAGTTTTTTATAAAAATCAATAGCGCCTACGTTGCAGGAAAAAACGTTTAACACAGTGTCTTTTGTTTGGTCAAGAAAGCCTTGCGTCTCACTCCACAAACGTCGCCCTATCCCTCTGTTCTGAAAATCGGGTAAGATATAAATCGCGTGGATGTGATTATTTTTGGAGGTCTTTTCAGCATAACATAGACCTACGGGCTTGTTGTGGCTATATGCAATAAAACACATTTCGTTTTTCGATAGCGAGCTTATGTTTTTGGCGCAACTTAAAATAGATTCATTTGACATGCAATCGTTAAATCTGTCCTCGAAATCCTTTGTCGAATAGCCGCAATTTAAATACATTGTTTTTGATGCCAACTTTATTATCATCTGAATGTCCGCAGAGTCTTCTGGGCTGGCTTGAGTGATATTAATTTTTGAACTGCAGTTCATTATGTGATTATAGCAGTATATGTGAATATGCACCAATTGCCACAGTCTGGGGTGGTTGGAATATAACAGGCTGTATTTAAGTGATCATATTAAGAGTTTTGTTCTATGGTATAATTAGGCGATCCGTTGCATACTCGTGCAGCACAAAACCAAAACTTAACAGGAGGTAGTTCATTATGCCCCAAGCAAAAGCAGCGTGGGTTGATTTCAAAGCGATCAAATCGCAGGTATCTATAGCACAAATTCTGGAGCGCTACGGCGTTCTCCAGACTCTTGCCAATAGCGGAAACGGCGACCGACTCAGCGGCGCATGTCCGATCCACGGCGGTTCTAATAAAACGCATTTCCGCGTCAGCGTATCGCGGAATTGCTGGAACTGCTTTGGTCAATGTCACGGCGGTGGTAATGCCATCGACTTTGTAGCAAAGAAGGAAGACATTGGGTTCCGCGATGCGGCGGTTCTTATTCAAAATTGGTTTCTTGGTGAAACGCAGCAGCAGACAAAGGCGGTTGCGATCCCCGAGCGGCAAACGACAATGGTTGTTGCTCCAGTGGTTTCAGAGACCAGACCCAGCCCCGTGCTGGAAGAGCAATCGGAAAGCGCATCAGACCAGCCAGAAGATAAAGCAGAAAACAAAGTGCTGAGGTTCGCGTTGAACAAACTCGACGCGACGCATCCGTATCTGCGGGAGCGCGGGCTTACCGAGGAAACGATTGCGACATTCGGCCTTGGCTACTGCGGCAAAGGGCTTCTGCGCGGCTACATTGCGATCCCCATCCACAACATGGAGGGAGAGCTTGTCGCCTACGCCGGACGCTGGCCGGGAACACCAGAAGAAGGCGTTGGCAAATACAAGTTGCCCCAGGGCTTCCGAAAGAACCTTGAGCTTTTCAACCAGCATCGGGCGGCATCGAGTGACAGCGATGCACCGCTCGTGGTGGTTGAGGGCTACCTTGACGCGATCAAGCTTCATCAAGCGGGATACGAGCGAGTTGTTGCCCTCATGGGAGCAAGTCTCTCGGCAGAACAGGAGGAACGCATATTCCATCTCTGCGAGGAGGACGGGCGTGTGATCCTCTTTTTGGATAACGACGAATCGGGACGGAAAGGCCAAGCCGATGCGCTTCTGCGCCTCTCCAAACGCCTCTACGTCCACGCCGTCAACCTTGGGAGTCGCGAGGTTCAACCGGAGCATTTGTCCCCGGATGAACTCCGGGCCGTGCTTCCATTCCCGGAAAGGAGGTTCCCATGAGCATCCAGCCCGATCCAAAAGACAGGGTGCCAAAGTTTGCTCCAGGGCAAATCATGGCCACGCGAAATGCAGTGGGCACGCTGCCAGCCCTCGAAATCCTGCACGCCCTCAATCGTCACATCCTTGGCGACTGGGGTGACCTCTGCAAAGAGGACTGGCAAGCCAACGAAGATGCCCTTGCATCAGGCGGACGCCTGCTTTCGGTTTACCATACCGCGAGCGGCCTCAAATTCTACGTAATCACCGAGTGGAATAGGATGGCAACGACCGTTTTACTCCCCGAGGATTACTAAAAAACAACACCTTCCCCGAAAGAGGAGGGTGTTTTCTTTCGTCTGATTTAGTGGGCATTGCGAGTTTTTTCAAATTCGGCAAGTGCTTGCTGCAAATCAATAGGTGCCTTAGCCAAAGTTTCTTTGGCCGAATCTGGTTCCCTATTCAAAAAGCTTTCATACAGGCCAATCCAAGTGTCATTTCGTAGTTGAGGCGCTTGAATGGTCGCCGCCCACTCCAATGCATTATTCGGATTGTTTAAATAAATACTATTTGCTAGCGCAACAACACCTGAATCGCGAATTGGCCCTTTCGGCATTGAATTCACCCAATTCGCCGGGCCAGATTTGTCCGTCCTTGCCCATTCCTCAACAATTTTCCCCACAGTTTCCTGTTTGGCATCGTTTCGGGAATTTTCTAACCACCATCGTGCCCCATCGACAGGGTCTGTTTGCATCAATGAACTCCCCAATGTGGAAAGCAATAGCGAACGATCTGATTCCTTGATTTGCTGTGCGAATATCGCCTTGGCCATATCGGGTTCAACTGCACCGATTTCATTCAGCAAACAGGATAAGGCGGTCAAGCGTGTTGAATCTGTCGATAACCCATTTACCGCATTTAGAAACTCGGCTTGCTTTCCGTCCAGGATCACAGCATCGCACGCCGACGATAATGCAGCATTCTGTTCATCTTCATTCGGAAGAAGGCTGGACATTCTGACCGCTTCTGCTGGGTTCGTGGAGGCAAGTGCAGAGAATGCCGAGTCGATTACTGCACGTTTTGCATTCAGACTAATGTCACCGGCATCTGAGGATGTCGCCTTTAGATACCACTCAATCGCATCCTTGGGGTGTGTCTCACTCCATTTTCCCAATATTTTAGGAAGGATTGCATTATACTCTGCATGAGAAAGTTTAGACTTTGCAAGCGCGATTGTTTTTGCCCCATCACTCTTTGCAAGTTCGCCAAAATAATCGTTAAGTGCTTCTAATCTAGCCCTAAGCGTGGGGAGGGAACGGACGCTATTCAAATCTAGTTCGCCAAGGGACGTGTTTGTTTGTGGAGCAGGTTCATTATCCAAGCTAGTTTGGGAACCTGAGGTTGTTGTACCTGAAAAACCATTGGGGCGGTCGGAACTAGAAATTTCTTCCTTCGGGTGTGTGACCTCTTCGTGATCCAACTTGATGGATGGTTTACCGTTGTGCAACCATAAGAAACAAATCACGATTATCAGAGCAACCACGACGGCGGCGGCTACCGCTATGCTTTTGGATTTCATCTTGTGAATGATAATACCATGTTTTCAATAAAAAAACCACTCACCAGCAGGTAGCGAGTGGTCTTTTATTAAAATTTTGTCCTCTTACTGCCGCCTGATCCAACCTTGCGTTATGTAGCCGCCTTTTGAGTTGACAGCCGATGGATCGAGTGAAACTGAGGTGATATTATTTTGTCGATTTTTGATCACAGTCATCGGAATATAGTGAGAAGCGTCCGTTTGATCGCAGAGACGATTTTGCTCCATTACGCGGATGTAATTACTTCCGACCTCTCTTACAACCGCAACGTGACCGCTATTGGAATAGCCCGGCGCGGGCTGCCAGCAGACGATGTCGTTTGGCTTCGGAAGTTCAATCCCAGTGCCATTGCTGCACCGTTTTAGCTTCTGCCCCACAGCGCGAGACCAGAATAAATATGCATCTGGACTGCCTGTGTCGAAGCTCCAAAAAAGATTCGCATTCCGTGCCGCGATTTCGGAGCATTGCCATCTGTAACCGGTGTCGATTGTTGACAATTTGCCATTTCTAAAGACAGAAATGAAATTGTGCGGATCTTTGCTGGAAAAGCGACCGCTGGCTCCATTGGAATAAGCGGTGAGTCCATTCCATGTTCCCAATTGGGTATTCAACGGAAGAGGCGATCCGCTGCTTTTTGCGACCGAAGTGACCAATATCCCGATAACCATCACAGTGCCCGCAGCTTGCGTAGCGGCACGAAACCAGCGATTGTATGCTTGCGAGTGATATGTTTTCATTTTAGTCCGTGTGTTTTACCCATTCAGGTTTGCATTTACTGACTCGCCGCCCCTCACTCGCTAAAGCGAAGCGGGACTTTTGCTCGCCAGGCAATCCTTACCTAGGTGTAGAACCTGATAGCAGGCGTCTGGAAAAAATGAATCAAAAAATCGGCAAAGATTATTCTATACAGCCAGATAGCTTCACCAAAGGGGGCGGTTGTTTAACCTTGAAATTACAAACGACAAGTAACGGACTACCGTTTTCGTATTTTATAATATCGCTTTCTGAGCAGATGGTGAAGTTTTAACCGCCATGCCAGTTGCATTCCAAGAATCCTCTCTGATGAGGTCTGAACAGCAACGCAACGATTTTCGGCACGAATTACTTTGCTGTGTTGATCGAATCCTCCAGCGCCACGAATGCCGGAGTGATACTCTCGGCGACAACAGCGTGAGTGACTCCTTCAATATCGTGCGCTTCTGCCATGTGGAGGGAGTGCCCGTTTCGATCAGAAAAGCGCCGGTGCTGCCACGACCAGCCTTCTTCGGCGAGCCGTTCGGCGATGCACTGCCAGTTTTTCTCTGGTTTCATTTTTCCAGAGTAACACGGGATCGTGCGGAGTAAAATAGATTTGCAGAAGCGTTAGAATTTCGATTTTATGTCCCCAGTTGGAAAGGAGCTTCTTCGCCATGCCTATTTCGCCCCCTGAACCTACGTCGGCTCGCCACAAAGCCGGAGGGATTGCTGCGCTTGTCTCCACGGGAGCATTTCTGGCCTCGGATTTCCCGCTGCTTCCCCAAAGCCTCCTTTCCCCATCCCTCCGCACACTCTCTCTGGTGTGCGGTTTTTCTTTTTGGGGAGGATTCATTGCCTCGCTCTTTCTCAACTGGCGCACGATACCGGCGAGAGACGGGGTGCGCATCGGCCTCGCTTGCGGTTCGCGCGCCGGAGCGGTGGGCAGTGTTGTGGCTGCTGCCTGCCTCCTCATTGGAAATGCAGCAGCCATGCGGAACAAAGGCTTTGCAGCCACGCCGGATTTCTTTCCTCTCCTGAGTGCATGCATGTCGATTGTGCCGGGAATCGCCTTTGGACTTCTTGGCGCTTTGCTTGCCGTTCTCTTTCGCTCGCCAGCTTCATTTGCGCGGGACATTCCGAGATCGCCAATAGACGGCAGTGAGCCAAGGAAATCCGTGGCGCATGTCCAAGGAATCCTCCTCACGCTGCTTGCTGTAGCCGCGTTCCTCTCGCCGTTTTTCCCCGTGTGGTTTGGGGCGAGGCCAAAGCCCGCCCCGGTCGTTCCTCCTCGTTCTGTAAAAATTGCGGAGCCTGCACCGACCCCGCTACCCTTCCATTATGTAAAGCCGGAGGGTTTTTCAGATACTGATGCTTCGCGCGTGACGGTAATTGCAACCAAGTCACTCACTGGCCGGATTTCAGATTCGCCCATTTCCCTCGCTCCAAATGGCCAACTCCTCGCCTACTGCGCCGGAGGTTCGTCCAATCCGACCGTCTCCATAGTTGACATAACGACTCTCGCTCCGGTTGCCACCGCAAACTTGTCTGAGTCGATTGACCACCTCGCGTGGTCGCCGGATTCAACGCGGATTTTTTGTGTTGGTTCCGGGAATCAGCCCCCGTTGACCGTGCTCGATCTCCCATCGCATCGCTCCATTCCGCTCCCGGTCAACAAAATGGCTTCGTATAACTGGCCGAAGGGAAATCTGCTTTGGTGGGCAGAAGAGGAAGTCTTGATCAAGGAGTCTGATGAACCACGGATTTTTTCTCTCGACTCGTTGCGAGTTCTCCCAGTTGCCCAATCCGAAAAGTGGAAAGGTTTGAGCGAGGCCGACCGCAAGCACATCACTGATACGCCCACATACATCCTACCCGGCAACCAGCACTGGAGCATGACGGTGCTTCCGCGCTCCCTCAATTATTCCCTCATCAATAACAATCATGCGTGCGCTGTGAATTCCCGAGCAACACTTGCTCTCGATTCAAGCGATGGCGCATATCTCCGCTTCTTCCCGGAAATCAGCTTCTCCCAAAATGACGTTCTTCTTTCCACTGAGGATGGAAGCATCTTTGTGAGAGCGCGGGGCGAGGATGTGGCCGTGTACTATTTCGGCTTGCGCGATGTTCCAGCGCGCAGCCTTTCCGCTTCATCTAAAACGGAATTCGAGAAGTCGGATACGCTGGGCCAGGTGAAGGAAACTATGGCAATGCACGAACTGCG
>SESF01024497.1_pt1 | contig 12173 bp, 12 predicted proteins | sample 3171521 | NCBI WGS metagenome assembly SESF01 (sample SAMN10866945, study PRJNA518727) | freshwater metagenome | biome: subpolar coniferous forest; feature: holomictic lake; material: water; isolation source: holomictic Lake 227, 6 m and 8 m depth | place: Canada: near Kenora, Ontario | collected...
CAATAGCTTGCTTTTCACACTGCCGCTGAACCTTGAAATACGGCTCACCCATGCCGATGCCGAGAGCTTTTGCCTCGTTGGACCGAGCGACAACACAGCCGTCATTGTTGGACAGAATAACAACGGGTATGCTGCGCAGGTACGGATTGAAGACTCGTTCACAGGACGCATAAAAATTATTACAATCGACAAGGGCAAATATAGTCATCGCCGGCAATGCTCACGAAATGACCAAGCAACGACGCCCCAAATTTCAACGCCTGCATCCGGATCGATCGGAATGATCGGTCCTTGACCATCTGAAGCCAGTACCCAAAATTGACCGTTCCGGCGCACCCTCTTACAGGTGAAGCCGCCATCAACGATCGCAACCACAACATCATTTTCCCGAGGAGAGACGGATCGATCAACAACAAGCAGATCGCCATCACCAATGCCTGCCCCGGTCATGGACGACCCGGCAACCCGCATGAAGAAGGTGGCCGCCGGGCGGCGCACCACCAGCCGAACAAGATCGAGATTGCCCTCGGTATGGTCGGCGGCCGGTGACGGAAAACCGGCTTCGACCTGTTGCACCGACGGTGGCATGGTGAAAAGCATGGAGGTATCACAGCGATCAAGGTTCACGGGCCCAGAACATAGATCGAACATCCGCGCCGGTCAAACAGGCTCGCATGGACGACATTGCAAATGACACGCTTTCCGCTAGCAGCCTGTCGGACTTAACGTCCGGCTTGGGATGGGGTAGAATCCCGGGGTAGCTGATCGCCGTTCACAGCGCCCGGATTTCGTCGCATGAGCAACTTCCGTCCTGTTGACCGCGACACCGGATTTCTGATGCCGCCATCGGTCGACGAATGGTTGCCGGAGCGGCATCTGGCTCGGTTTGTGGTGGATGTTATCGCGAGCCTGGATTTGCGGGCGATGACCCGCAGTTATCGTGGTTCCGGCGAAGCGTCGTATCACCCGAGTGTTCTGCTGGGCATCCTGGTGTACGGCTATGCCACCGGCGTTTTCTCCAGCCGAAAGCTGGAGCGGGCGACCTATGACTCGGTGGCTTTCCGCTTTGTTGCCGCCAACCCGCACCCGGACCACGACACCATCGCCGCGTTCCGGAGGCGTTTTCTCAAGAAGATCGAGGCGCTGTTCGTGCAGGTGCTGAGGCTCGCCCGCGAGATGGGAGTGCTGAAGATGGGCACGGTGGCGCTCGACGGCACCAAGGTTCACGCCAACGCCAGCCGGCACAGCGCACTTTCTTATGAACACGCGTGCAAGATCGAGGCGCAGTTGAAGGCCGAGGTCGCCGCGTTGATGGCCAGGGCCGAAGCGGCGGACCAGGCCGACCTGCCGGACGGGATGTCGATCCCCGATGAGTTGGCGCGCCGCGAGCGGCGTCTGGCTGAGATTGCCCGGGCGCGGGCAATCATCGAGGAACGGGCGAAGCAGCGGCAGGCTTGCGAGCAAGCCGAGTACGAGGCGAAGATCGCGGCGCGCGACGCCAAAGCGGCGGCCACCGGCAAAAAGCCCAGCGGCAGGCCCCCCGCGCCACCGGTCGAGGGGCCCGGTTCCACCGATCAGGTCAATCTGACCGACGAAGAAAGCCGCATCATGCCGGTGCCGGGCGGCGGCTTTGATCAGTGCTACAACGCGCAGGCGGCCGTGGCGGCGGGCAGCCTGCTGGTGGTTGCCACCGATGTGGTCCAGGCGGCCAACGACAAGCAGCAGGTCGAGCCGATGTTGGACAAGCTCGGCGCGCTGCCGGAGGAATTGGGCACAGTAGAAACCCTGCTGGCCGACACCGGCTATTTCAGCGCCGCCAACGTTGACGCCTGTTTGGCCGCAGAGGTCAATCCGCTGATTGCCATGGGGCGGCAGCCTCATCACCTCCCACTCGCCGAGCGTTTTGCCCCTGCGCCGTCACCGCCGGACAACCCGACACCGGTCGAGGCGATGGCACACCGCCTGAAGACACCCGAAGGCAGACAGCTCTACGCCCTGCGTAAGCAGACCCCGGAGCCGGTGTTCGGCATCATCAAGTCGGCACTCGGGTTCCGCCAGTTCCTCCTTCGTGGCCTCGACAATGTCCGCGGCGAGTGGACCCTGGTGACCATGGCCTACAACATGAAGCGGCTATTCGCCCTCGCGGCCGCCGCCTGAGGCCAAAAATGACGCCAAAAGGAGGGCCGCCGCCACCGGTATCGAGCTTCAGGTGGCAAAATTCGCCTCAGCGAGACGCGATTCAAGGCTCTGGCTCGAAAAACACGGTTGCAACCACCCTCTCCGGCTCAGCGCCTGCCGTATCGGCCACCACCTCACTGTCGTCAGGCGGCGTCACTCCGACAGGCTGCTAGGCAGGCTCCACTGTCAGCTGGCTGTAGGGCATCAAGAAGCCGGTCGAGCTGGCGCCGAAGTTCGGGGATACCCGCTGGTGAGACAGGCCGAGGCTCCCAGATTTCAGTCAGGCATTAGAACCCGTGGTCGCCAGAGCGCGGTATTGTTCTGGCGGGAGCGAAGAGGACGGCAACTCGTGGAGATAACAGTTCAGCGGCAGCCTGAATGTCTGCGAGCAAGTGCGATGGTTGACCCTCAGGAATGGCGGACAGGGCACTCCTAGTAAGCATGGGGCCGCTCCGTAGCATGGGCGGCAACAGCACCCCAGGCGGCGAAGCGTGCATAAGTTGGCGGCGTCCGTCCTCGGTTTGGCCCAGAGAACTTGTTGGAGGTCATGGCAACATCGTCTGCTAGCCACGAGCGCCAAGCTGAATCATGGCAAATATATTTGTATCCCCTTGCCCTGCATTTGTTGACGTATCGGTCGCGCGCTGCTTGTAGGTCGGTGTCGGGATAGCGGTCAAACGCCCAAAGCAAAGATTCGTCAGTTGGTTGCCAGTCCTCGCCAGGAATCGTTGCAACCTGAACTGCTTGGGTCGAATCTAGACTGACCAGCTTTAAATCGAGGGCGTCGCAAGCGGGGGGAGTCTCTACTGTTTGTTTAATTTTCGGTGTTATGCTGTCACCACTATGACATCCCCTGTTCTCGGGCTGACCGTCGCTGTCAGCCTCATGACTCTGTTGAGAGGGCAGGGCAGGGGGCTTTGCCTGATTGTCGGGTGCAATAAGCTTATAGAGGCAGGCGCGATTACTACCATCGTGGGCGCGGGTCTGGTTGGTCTTCTGGAGAATTCCCAGTTCACACAGCGTTGAAATGACTTTGCACACCCACGGACGTGAGCGACCGAGAAGGGTTGCCAGAAGCCCTTGTGAGGGGAAACATGAACCCTGGCGGTCAGCATGTAGGGCCAGAACCGCAAGCACAGCAACTTCATCCGCGCCAACCTCGGGGTGCTCAAGCCAGCTCGCATGTAGGATTGCTAAACGTGTAGACATAGTGCGACTCCAGCGTTCTTGTTTCGTATACAACAAGGCGAGGTAGTCGCAAAACTTCTCACGCACGCAAGTTTTTGCTTGCGCTTACGAGTCGAGGTCCATAAGCTTCGATTCGTTCCTAGATTCGCTTGGGCTAGGTCGCCAAACTCAACCCCACGCGATATCGGCTAATCGGACGCTTATTGGCGCGAATACCGTCGCCTTGAAAGCCACCAGCTTCAACTGGTGGCTTTCATCGTTTCATGGACTAACCAATTCGAAAGTAGGTTGTTCTATAGGCGGAATTCTGTTCGCAAGCCGAGCCCTGGTCGGCTTGACGACCTTCGGGGCAACAACAAAGAGTTTCCGGAATTCGACCGGCCGGATGTGATGTAACCTTAGTCCTTCATCGTCAACAACAAATGTGGCGCACTGCAGGGCTTCCAACGCTTTGTCGATACTCGGCTTGAACACTTGGATAAACTTGGACTTCGGCTCTTTGTTACCAAACTGAGAGATCAGAGTCTTCCAGGTGATCAAGACAGTTTCATTCTCATCGATTGACCTCAGACGAAACAGAAAATAGACGAACATATCTATAGCCATGGAATTATTGCTGATTCCACGGAGGGCTTGTGTTGGAATCGGAATACTATCTCTTCCGGTAAAATTATTATAAGCGTTTTGGCTCAGTTTAAGTCCCAGAGGCATACGAACGTCAGTCATTCTGCCATCTGTATAAGCCTCTAAGTCACTGTCTTCGAAAATGCCGCTCTCAAAAAGACAATCATCACGGAAAAACTGCCGTCCACCATGATTCATAATCAGCGTAAACCTCGCAAAAGACAGTCTGATCAACTGCTCTTTAGTTGCATTGATAGAGCTTAGGCAATAAGGGACACCAACATCATCGAGCCATGACTTGATTGAACTGCCAATCTCAATCCATCGATTGCCGTTTTGTTTTGCTTGTGCCTGAGCCTGGGTGGTTGTCCACAAGATTAGTAGGCGTGCTCTTGCACCCCACGGAACACCGATTGGAATTTCTCTATCACTGCTTGGAAGGTGATAGACAGGTGAGTTGATGTTGAGCGAACAAGACTGTCCTGCTCGATGAAAGTGTGTCAGTTCCTTGCGCTTCGCTGCGCCATTTGCTAGGGTGCCAGCCGTATGAGTCTGTGAGCGGTCGTAAACCGGACGTAGCGGAAGCCCTGCAAGCCCGAAGCTGCTGTGCATCCATGAGATATCGAGTTCGTCCGATGCTTCCTGCAGTGCCAGCTCGAACTGGTTGCCAGCCCCGGTCGGCAGGGCCGATTTCTCTATTCTGGCTGGCACACTCGACATTGCAATACACTCCGTTCGCAAACCGTAAGCGAATGATACCGATGCAACTCATGATCGCATATGCGAATCGTTGGCTTCGCGCAGAATTATTACCCAAACTCACATTTAAGCGTCCAGTGGCTTACTGATCTGCACACATAGGGCTGGTGGCGACTCGGATGTGCCGACGCTAAAGCTGGTGACCTTACTGATTTTCACAGGTAGCCTTACTAAGAATCACACATAAGTGCCCCTGGGTGGTCGACGCGGGACAGAATCGGCAGCGACTCAAGAGTTTTCATGGCTGGGTTCGTCGGTCGGTCGGCTTCCGATGTGAGTCTTGGGAAGGGCAGGCTGAGGTGCGGGTCATAAATGTGAAAATCAGTAAGGGGGGCCTATGACGGCTCTCGCTATCGAGCTGCTGGACGGCCAGCTTGGCTCCAGCCTCATCCGTTATTTCTAAGCAGGATTCCCAAGGCCATGCCACACATGATAGACCGAGTCGTGACGCACAAGCTGTGGAGGCTCTGGTATGGTGGCGCGGCCTCAGGTAGTAGCGACAGCGGAGCAGATTTTGACGTTGCAAGCCCTGGCGGGGTCAAGCCGGCGCGACGAAGCGGATCGAGCTCGGGCGATTTTGCTGTCCTTGGATGGCTGGACGAGCGGCCGGCTGAGCGCCGCTTACGGGGTGGGTGCGGACAGCGTCCGTCGTTGGCGGGTCTGGTTCAGCGAGGGTGGCGTCGATGCACTGCGAGCGTCGCCGCCACCGGGGCGCGCTCCAATCAAGGGCGATTTGGCGGTTTCTGTTGCAACTGAGGTGTTGACGTGTCCGGTGGAGAACCGGCCGAACTGGACGTTACCGCGTCTGCAGGACGAAATCGAGAAACGGACCGGGGTCCGCATCTCCAAGTCCCGGCTGAGCGTGGTGCTCAGAAAAAAGGGGGCTTCAGATGGAGGCGCCCCCGTCACAGTCTCAAAGGCCGGCAAGTCGCCGAAGCGGTTGAGCGGTCGGGTGTGCGACTCCAACTCTTGAGGCAACAGGCCGAAGCAGGGGACATTATCCTGTTGTTCCAGGATGAATCCGAGGCCCTGACCCATCCCTACCTCGCCCACGCCTGGGCCAAGCAAGGTGCAGATATCCGGATCGAGACCCCTGGCCAAGCCCAAAAGGTGGCCATGATTGGTGTCCAAGACGCAACAAACAATCAACTAATCGTTGAAACTTCCAATACCAAGCGGAGTGGGGATTTTATTTCTCTTCTTGAGCGGATTGAAAGGGAATTTGGACCGATACCGGGCCTGAAGACTAAGCCTGTCATACTGGTCATCGACAACGGTCCGATTCATACCAGTAAAGCTTCGCGTGCCGCCTTGGGCTCCCGTTCCTCCTGGCTCACCGCCGAGTGGCTACCCAAATACGCACCTGAGCTTAACGACATTGAGCGCGCGTGGCGTGATCTGAAGCAGCACTTCCTTGCTCACCTAACTTTCGATACGCTCGACGACCTCGAATACACCATCAAGCAAGCCGTCGGTGCCATGAACCACGAACGCTCAGAGAAGCATCCGTGGCAGAGCCATCGAATCTCTGCTTAGCGATTGCCGAACGTCAGCTGCCAGTGGTTCACGCGGCCAATCCATCGCTTGCCCTTGCACCAATTTCTCAGTGCCCCCTGCCCTCTTCTCGGCCAAACGACATTAGATCGCGTGTTATCGCCGTAGCTACCGCCAAAATAGTGCCGACCTGACAAATGAAGCGCCTCCCAGAAAAGTGACGATTCGTTCGCCCTGGGTGTCCAGGAAGTCGGTTTCGGCCTAAGTTTCTGTGCCATGTGAAATTATAAAGTACGGGACAGGATAGGCGCTGTCGAACGTCCGAGACAGCTGGAATTGGAGCCATTCTACAAGCAGCTTTTAGTCTGAGCTGCTTATAGATAAGTATCCTCACATGGAAGGAGCCGTTGGGACGTTTTCAGCCGCTCTCTCTAGAATTTTCACAGTGGTGGCACGAGCATTAATTGCCGCCCAATGTAATGGCGTTTCGCCATCACTGTTGCTTGCGTTCACATTGGCGCAGTTGCTGACTAGTTCGGCAATCTTTTGCAGATTACCTTTTTGCGCAGCATCGAATGGTTGTTGGCACATTGAAATAGCTCCGACTAAAAATTGGACTGTACATCAATTCTAGTGTAAGCCGCCAGTTTGCAATAAAGTAATCGAAAGGACTTCAATTCTGAATTTATACGTAGGGTCAACTATACATATCTCAGCTGCCAGCCCGAGCTGCTTGTAAATAAGTATCGTCACATGGATGCGCCGTGTGTTCCATTCTAACCAGTTTAGACGTCTGACATGAAATTTATCGCCGGTCACCTGGATGCTATGGGCTGCGACGCGCCGGTGAAGGCACTTTATAGAAATTTTCTCAGTTGACCGAACAAGCTACCAAAAAAATAAGGCGAGTCAGATATCTATTAATAACCGGATATTTCTCCGCAGATATCAGCAAATGCCTTCTATGCATAGTTTGTGGTCAGACAGATTGTTATGATGGTTTGATAAGGTGACTTCAGCAAGACTCAAAGGGTGCGGTCGCGAACCATCCGGGAAGTTTCCGTACGGAAACTTCCCTTCTCAGTGACGGCGAAACACAGCTCGACAGCAGTTGTTGAGACTCAATATATTCGGTAGCGAACGAAGCGACAATCAAGCTTGACCGAGCGCTTTTAGTCGGCCTTGGAAGGTCAATAGACTGAGGATGTTACAGTCTTGATGCACACTCCGGTTTCCCACATGAAAGCTTCTCACGAACCAAGAAACTTCATATTCCCAAATTGGCTGAGAATATTTCCACCGGCCCCTACACGCCAAGCAAAGACTGCCCTGCATGATATCATGGCAGAGTTTCCGTACGGAAACTCTGAAACTCATCGCTGATGCCATCGCCGCTGCAAGCCACATCCGTTTAACTCGGTCGGCCTCCAAAAGTTTCAGTACGGAAACTTTCGAGTGTCGACTCGAGCCTTTCAAGTGATGACAGGATACGGCCAAATCATTGGTTCAAAGGACAGGGCAGGGAAATTTGATGAGCTTATACCCAAGAAACGTGACTTGTGGGTGCTCACAAACCATCAAAACCTTAAAAATAGAGTCGATTGCGACACACTTTTTGCTTAGGGAGGTCGTAGTTTCTGAATCTGGTTGAGAGCTTAGTGTCAGTCGCGTAAAACTTCAGGTACGGAATTCTGCCCGAATGGGAGCCGACCAAATGGACGGGAATGCACTTAGGCTGGCTCGCGAGAGCAAAAAGAAAACAGTCCCTGAGTTGGCAAAAGCGTTGTCAATGCGGTTGGGGAAGAAGATTGACGAGGCCAAAGTAGCTCGCTGGGAGTCCGGAATCGATAAAATTCCGGCGGACGTTGAAGGCTATATCGCACTGAGTGACTTAGTCTTTTCACGACCACAAACGACGCGAGCTATCTCGATTTCCATTGCGAATCGCAAGGGGGGCATCGGCAAGACATCGCTGTCTGTTAATCTCGCATACGTGCTTGCAGGGGCAGGGGCACGTGTATTGCTCGTTGATGCAGATGCTCAAAGCAATTCGACCTTACATGTTGGCATTGATGACGCCGAGGCGGAGCGGTACGACAGGCAGCGCATGACACTCTATGACGTCATGAGGGGCCACACTCCGGCTGAGAAGGCCATTATCGAAACAACAATTCCAAGCTTGAGTATACTACCAAGTTACTTGCGACTGGCTACTGCTGACGAAGAGATGGCAGGTGAGCTAGAATTGTTGAAGAAGAATATGCAGCCTGTACAAGGAAAATATGACTTTATTTTGTACGATTGCGCCCCGACCGTTGGAGCCGTAACAAAAAACTGTCTTGTTTGTTCGAACTTTTCATTAATTCCAGTTCAAACGGAACCGCATAGCATTGCCGGGCTTGCAAAAATGCTCAGGACGTTGTCTGACTTTAAGCGTTCAGCAAATAAAGACTTAGAGATACTAGGCATCGTTCCGACAATGCACCAGCCGCGAGTCGGCCAAAACAAAGACTCTCTGCTTGAGCTGTACACATCTCTGAGTAAAACGCACACAATTTTTTCGGCAATCCCACGCTCGTCAACTTATCCACAGAGTGCTGCGGTTGGGATGGTGACCGTTGCCTATGATTTAGGTGTTCCTGGACTTGGAACGTTTGTTGAAATTGCAACCAGCTTGTTTGCGAAAGCAGGAGCCACCAAATGAGTAGGCCAAGGAACCGTCCACGTCAAAGCTCTGGACTAGCCCAAGCTGTCGATTTTACGGCTCCAGATTATGTAGAGACGACTATCGAACAGTCAAATGAGGCTGCTGGTCAGACTGCTAATACTGAGCCAAAGCCGAAGCCGAAGCTCATGGAACTGAGCCTAGAACTGATTGCTCCAAATCCATCCCAGGTTCGTACAAATTTGGAAGATGAGCACTCACAGATTAAGCTCCGCAGTCTAGCGCAATCGATTGAAAATCATGGCTTGCAGCAGCCGATAATTGTCCGAAAAATTGGCAGGATGGCGGATGGTGCTGAATATCAAGTTATAGCGGGCGAAAGACGGTTCCGAGCACATAAGATACTGGGCAAATCGTCTATTCAGTGTCTCGTTTTCGAAGATGAAAGATCATTCGATGAACGAAAGACTGACGAAATCTCTTTAATTGAAAATGTGCAGAGAGAAAATCTAGACGCACTCGACCTCGCGAAGGCGATGAAAGCCTTAATGATCAGGCATCACTATAAACAAGATGACCTCGTAGAAATACTTGGAATGGCCAAGCCAACAGTTTCCCGTGTGCTAGGCATCTTGAAGCTCGATCTTGTCGATAAGTATTATCTGGATGATTACAAGCATGGAGTTTTTGACGAAGTTGACGAAGAGAGCGAAGACAAAGTGGTGGTTGTCCGGCCAGTTCGTGAGGCTGTGAGCCTGACGGCGCTGACTGAATTTTCATCTCTTACTAGGTCCCCTGACTATACAGCTGAGCAGATCAATGCGGTCTGGCAGAAAATTCGCTGCGGTAAAGTTCCGACTGACAAAATTCGCGAAGTAGTTAAACAAGCTCCGACTGAAGACAAAGAACCTAAGCAGCCGGAGCAATTAGATGAACAACAAAAGCTGGCTAAGCAGCTTCAAAAGTCTTTTGCTTCTGTCGAGAAGGCACTCAACGTTATGGACATGGCTGCTGAAACCCTGTCAGCTGAGGACAAGAACAAGGTCTCCCAGCTCATACAGCGGCTGATCAAACTCATCGAAAAGTGAAGACGAAAGTTTCAGTACGGAAACTGAGCAAGCAGCCTTGCAGGTGGCTTATCGTCAGACATATTCCGTTGTTGAAACAAACGAAAGGTGCTCGTCGGCCGACAAGGCAAAAGGCTGATTTAATTGAGGTCCGCTATCATCACTGATAGCGGCCTTCTTGAATTTGGCGAATCCAAAACTGTTTAAGTAGGGCAGGACAGGGGCCTTGAGTCTGAGTAATCGACGTGAGATGAGTATTTGAACAAGGCCGACAGCAGTTGGTACACGAGTCTTACGTTCAGCCAATTTTTCCCTCTTAAAATGAGCCCTTGGCTCGCGACACCGTGATCGCCCCGAAAATCCGCGATCTCCTGCGATGGGCGATCCGCGTCGGCAAGCCAAAGCCGAGCGCCGCCTCGATGCCGTGCTCGGCGTCCCGGCCGCCCATCCCGCCGGCGCCGAACTCCAACGCCAGATCAAGGCGGCAATCGACGACCCCGCCCGGTTCACGTCATCCAAGGCGGTAGGGGCACACTTCGGCTTGACGCCGAAGAAATACCAGTCCGGCGAGATCGACGTCACCGGTGCCATCAGCAAGGTCGGCGACACCTTGGCGCGCGGTGCGCTCTACGAGGCGGCGCAGGTCATGCTGACCAGGGTGATGCGCTTCTCCGCCCTCAATGACCCTAAGCTGCCGCCACGTGTAACGCCGTGTTGCCATCATTATTGCTTGCGGTCACATCAGCACCCTGGGAGACCAATCTCTTGACTTCATTGAAGTTGCCGGACTGAACGGCAGTAAATAAATCAGAAGACATAGTAATAACACTTTTAAAACTGAAATTGAGATGTTAAAAACACAACATGACGCATCAATGCTTACGTCCATTAAATACAAATCCTTGACTTTCTAATTTAGTTTAATTCAAAGTTATGTACATGAAATTTTGGAGCCGAAAATAAACACTATTTCTAATGCCTTAGCCCATATACGTAGGCCTTATGAAATTATTATGTTCATAAGGTTCATTGCGCTGTTGTCTCCAGATGCCGTAATGGGCCTGGGTCCAGGGGATAGCCTGGACGGGCGGCTGTCCCTCAGAGTGATGGTGACAACAACGGGGTCCGGGAACCCGGCCCCAAGCATCATCGGGGGACAGCCATGGACTATTATGCCGGCATTGACGTGTCTTTGGAACTGAGCAGCGTGTGTGTCGTTGACGCCAACGGAAAGATTGTGCGAGAGGCGAAGGTGGCGAGCGATCCGGAGTCGTTATCTGCATTTTTTCGGGAGCTTGGTCTGTCGCTGACGCGGATCGGCATGGAAGCTGGTCCTTTGTCTCAATGGCTGCACGCCGGCCTGGTCTCGGAAGGCTTTGCCGTGGTGCTTCTAGAAACACGGCACGTCAAGGCGGCATTATCGGCAATGACGGTCAAGACCGACCGGAGGGACGCGCGCGGCATTGCGCACTTGCTGCGCATGGGCTGGTTCCGCCCGGTCCATTGCAAGTCCCTACCGTCACAAGACATTCGGACGCTGTTGAGCGGACGCAAATTATTGCTTTGCAAGGTGATCGACGTGGAGTTGAGCATCCGCGGACTGCTGCGCGGGTTCGGGTTGAAGATGGGACAGATCAGCCAGGGTCGCTTTGCGGCGCGGGTTCGCGAGCTTGCGGTTGGGCAGCCGATGCTGGAGTCGGTGACCGAGGCGATGCTTCGGGCGCGTGAGGTGTTGCGAACCGAAGTCGCTACGCTGCATCGGCAGGTTCTGGCGATCGTGCGTGCCGACGAGGTCTGCCGCCGGTTCATGACGGCACCGGGCGTCGGCGCTCTGACGGCGCTGACCTTCAAGTCCGCGGTCGACGACCCCGGACGTTTCTCGTCATCCAAGGCGGTGGGAGCGCATTTCGGCATCACGCCGAAAAAATACCAGTCAGGCGAAACGGATATCACCGGCGGCATCAGTAAGGTCGGGGATGCCATGGTGCGTCTCGCCCTTTACGAGGCGGCGCAGGTCATGCTGACCAGGACGAGGCGGTTTTCGACGCTCAAGCGCTGGGCGATGCAGGTCGCCCAGCGCCGCGGCATGAAGCGCGCCATCGTCGCGCTGTCCCGGAAACTTGCGACCGTGCTGCACCGCATGTGGGTGGATGGCACAGACTTCCGCTTCGGCAAGGAGGTCGCCGCCACCGCATAAA
>SESF01007658.1_pt1 | contig 12171 bp, 12 predicted proteins | sample 3171521 | NCBI WGS metagenome assembly SESF01 (sample SAMN10866945, study PRJNA518727) | freshwater metagenome | biome: subpolar coniferous forest; feature: holomictic lake; material: water; isolation source: holomictic Lake 227, 6 m and 8 m depth | place: Canada: near Kenora, Ontario | collected...
CATTCTGTTATGAAAGGTAAGTGGCTATCTTCTGGCGAAAAAGTAAATAAGTTTGAACGTGAGTTTTCTAAGAAGTTCAACTTTAAATATTCTGTGATGGTGAACTCTGGTAGTTCTGCCAATCTTGTAATGTTTGCTGCACTTAAAAAACATTTTGGATGGCAAGATGGAGATGAAATCATTGTTTGTGCTTGTGGATTTCCGACTACTGTTGCACCTATTGTTCAAAATGGACTAAAACCTGTCTTTGTGGATATTGATTGGTCTGATTTGAATTGGGATCTTAATCAAATTCAAGAAAAAATTTCTTCAAGAACAGTAGCAGCAATTTCTTCACCTGTTCTTGGTAATCCATATGATATTGGTAAGTTTGTAGATCTTTGCAGAAGAAATAGTATTGCAGTAATTGCCGATAACTGTGATAGTCTTGGTAGTAAGTGGAATGATAATTATCTTACTGATTATGCTGTTGCAGCATCTTGCTCTTTTTATCCTGCACACCACATCTGCACCATTGAAGGTGGAATGGTTTCTTCTAACATTAAAGAAATTGTAGACCTTGCCCGTAGTTTTGCTTGGTGGGGGAGGGATTGCTATTGTGTTGGGCAGCAGAATCTCCTTTCTTGTGGGACTTGCGGCAAAAGATTTGACAAATGGTTAGATGGATACGATGGTGTTGTAGATCATAAGTACATCTTTTCTAATATGGGATATAATCTCAAACCTCTGGATCTTCAAGGTGGAGTTGGATGTGTACAACTTACGAAGTTTGAAGAAATTCATCGGATTCGTAGAGATAATAAAAAAGAAATTGGAAATATTCTTGAAAGTATTTCTGGGGTGAGAGTTGTTGGTGAGAGACAAGAAGCAGAAACTAGTTGGTTTGGGGTTCCTATTATTTGTGAATATAAAGAATTGAAAGAAAGTCTAGCAGCACATTTGGAAAAAAATAAGATCCAAACTCGTAATTATTTTGCTGGAAATATTCTTCTTCATCCAGGATATAGTCATCTTGATGATGCAAGTAAATATCCCAATGCAAATCAAGTTCTCAATAAAGTCTTTTTCCTTGGTTGTTCTCCAACGATTAATAGTGCGATGATTGAGTATATTAAACAAATAATTGATAGATTTAAATGATTATTACCGAACTTTATCACGGACAAGGACTTGGAAATCAACTCTTTGCTTATGTAACTACTAGAATGCTTGCTCATAGACTTGGTTATGAGTTTGGTATAACTGGTAAAGAAAATTTTGGAGATTCTAGAGTAAACAATAAAGGATTTTACTTCATGAATCTTGATTTTGGAAAAGAAGTATTTGGTGGATATAGTCAACCTGGAGGTCCGCCTGATTCTTTACCTGACGAAATTGAGAACTATTATGTTGAATATCGTCATGGATTGCATACAGATGTCAGATTAAAAACTGATATTCGTTTAACTGATAAAAATCTTTTTAAAATTTCAGACAATACAAAAATAGATGGAATCTTTCAATCTGAAGATTATTTTTATGATAAACTTGATTTAGTAAAGGATTGGTTAAGAGTTAAACCAGAGCATGAACATTTTGATACAAATGGAGAAAATATTTGTGTTCTTAATTTTCGTGGTAGTGATATGGTTGGAAATCCTGGATGTTGGTTGCCAAGATCTTATTGGACAAATGCAATTCAAAAAATGATTGAATATAATCCAAAAATGGAATTTGCAATTGTAACTGAGGATGTTAAAACTGCAAATCAAGTTTTACCAGAATATCCTGCATATCATGAAAGCGTTGCTTGGGATTTTGTAGCAATCAAAAATGCAAGACATGTTATTTGTTCTGCGTCTACATTTGCTTGCTGGCCTTTATGGTTAAGTGAGACTTTAGAATATTGTATTGCTCCAAAATACTGGTTCCATTACAATCTTTCTCAGGGATGGTGGTCTCTTGGATGTAGCATATATAGTTATCCAAGTCACTACATGGATAGGTCAGGTAATCTCTTTACACCTGACGAATGTAGAGTAGAATGGGAAGAGTATAAAAAAACATCAAATATCTATGAAGGTGATTTATGATTGAACTGCCAAATGTAACCTTATTTTGCATATCTTCTAATAAAGTTCAAGATGCAATTAAAGTCCTTCAATATAGTATGAGGGGGATTAAGTTTGGTGCTGTTAAACTAATTACTCATGAAGATCCTGGAAATCTTCCTGAGGGAATTGAGTTTTCTAAATGCTACGAAATTAGATCTATTCACGATTACAACTACTATTGCATTTACAACCTATCTAAACATATTGATACTGATTATTGCTTACTTGTACAACCCGATGGATTTGTAATTAATCCTGATAAATGGGATGATGATTGGTTTAATTACGATTATATCGGAGCACCTTGGGCATTAGCAAAGGATGCATATCTTGATCCTTGGGGAAAGTCTCATCGTGTAGGTAATGGAGGATTTTCTTTCCGTAGTAAGAAACTCCTTGATGTTCCCAAAAGAGCATATGTTCATTTTGATGTGAACTGGGGAGACTTTTATAAGCATATGGGAGTAGGATTTACTTCCGAAGATGGAATTATTTGTGTACATAATCGACACATTTATGAAGCAGTTGGATGTAGAATTGCTCCAATAGAAGTAGCAGCAAGATTTTCTCATGAAAGACCTCTTCCAGAAACACAAGGAATCAAACCATTTGGATTTCACTATTTTTTACCAGAAGGAACACATTTATGAATACTAACATACCAGAATTGAAACAACTTGAAGATTTGGATATGGGATATTTACTTCAAATATTAGAAGAATCTAATATTCCTACTGAGGTTATAGATGACTCTTATTATAAATCTCCAGGAAATGTTCCATATAGATTATACGCATATATGTCATCAACTTTCAATGATGGAATTATTTTGGATATAGGAACTTTATTTGGTTCTTCTGCAATCGCATCATCTTATAACTTGAATAACAAAGTTATAAGTTATGATGTAAATGACCATATTTCTAGAGTTGGAGCATCTATCCCCAAAAGAGAAAATCTTACATTTAAAATTATGAATTTTATGGAAGATGATAGTATTGAGTGGGGAAAAGTTAAAATGATAATTATCGATACTGATCATACAGGGACTCAAGAAACAGAGTTTATAAATTTCCTTATTGAAAAAGATTGGAGTGGTATTTTACTCTTAGATGACATTCATATAAATGAGCAAATGGAAGAATTTTGGAATTGTTTTGATGATGATATCAAAATTGATTTGACAGAAATTGGACATGGCGTACATTGTCCAAGTTCTCCATATGGAACTTGTGGAACAGGATTTGTTGAATTTGATATGAAGTAAAATCATGATAGGACATAATCACTTAGGTAGAAATGGACGTTTTGGTAATCAAATGTTTCAGTATGCAGCAACTAGAGGTATTGCTGCAAATCGTGGATTTGATTTTTGTATTCCTCCTGGACCTGCAACTGATGAAGAGTTTAATGATGAAGAGAATCAGCATAAACTTTTTATGGCATTCAAACTTCCTTCAGTCAAAGCAGTAAATCTTTTTCCAGCGCCTTATCGTCAAGAAGCAAGTTTCACTTTCGATAAAGATATATTTAATAACTGTGAAGATAATATTAATCTTTATGGTTACTTTCAATCTGAAAAATATTTCAAACATATTGAGCAAGAAATTCGTGATGATTTTGTTTGGAGAGATGATGTTTGGAATACTTGCAAAGAAATATTTAATCAAATCGTTCCTGATGGAGAAGCAATTTCTTTGCATGTAAGGAGAACAGATCAAGTTGTAAAACAAAAGTATCATTATTTACAAACTGATGAATATTTTATAGAAGCACTTTCAAAACTTCCCAAAGATATTCCAGTAATTGTATTCTCGGATGATCCTAACTGGTGTCAGAAGCAAAATATTTTTTCTGGAGATAGATTCTTGATTTCCGAATCAAGTGATAATATTCATGATATGTGTCTAATGAGTATGTGCCAATATCATATCATTGCTGCTAGTACATTTAGTTGGTGGGGTGCATGGTTGGCAGATAGTAAAAAAGTAATTGCTCCTGTATCTTGGTTTGGTCCAGAAGCAGATTGTGATGATAGTGATTTAATTCCTGATAGTTGGGAGAGAATAAATGCCTGAAATTTCAGTATGTATTCCAACCTATGAATTCAAAGGTGAAGGTATAAAATATCTCTCTGACATCTTTGAAGGTCTTAGAAAACAAACATTTCAAGATTTTGAAATTGTTATTTCTGATCATAGTGTAGATGATAAAATACGTGACTATTGTTTTGAACAAAGTGAAGATTTTTCTATTACTTATCTTAAAAATCCAAATGGTAGAGGATATCAAGGAGATAATATTAATTGTGTGATGGAGAATGCCGAGGGAAGAATTCTCAAAATGATCATGCAGGATGATATTTTTGTTGATGATGAAGCACTTGAAAAGATTAAAAATTATTTCGATAGAACAAATTGTAGATGGTTGTTTCATGGTTTTACACACACCACTGACGGCATAGAAACACATAGAGATTGTATACCAAAATGGTGTGATATGATGCTTGAGGGGAGAAATCTCCTTGGAAGTCCTTCATGTATTGCCTTTCTTAATGATGCAAAAATGTATCTTGATCGAAATTTGAAACTTTTAGTTGATACTGAGTTCTATCATCGTATGAGAATAGAGCATGGAATGCCTTATATTATTCCTGATATTCTCATTGCGAATCGTGAGCATGAAAATAGAACAAGCTCTATGATGAATTATGATGCTAGAATAGAACACCCGGATGGTTCATGGTTAGTTGATAGTAAGGAGATTGATTATATTATGGTCAAACATAAAGATTTCTTCATCAATGATAAGAGGTATCCTGATGAGAATTGATTTGACAGAAGCAACATTTATCATTCCAATTCGTATTGAATCAAATGATAGACTTCGTAATATAATTACTACAACGGCATTTTTATTAGAGAACTTTGATACTAATATCATTATCAAAGAAGTTGATTCGGAATCGATTTTTAAGAATGTTGCACTTCCTATTCTTAAAAATATTCTTGATGTAGATATAAACATTCAGCATATCTATGAGAAATCTGATTCTCCTTCATTTCATCGGCAAAGAGTATTGAATGAAATGATTGTCGCAGCAGATACAGAGATTGTTGTAAACTATGATTGCGATGTTTTACTTCCTTTAGATTCTTATCATGAAGCATACAATTCAATCCTTCATCATACGCATGATGTAATCTATCCATATGGACAAGGAATGTATCAGAAACAAGTTCAAGCATCTGATGAAATAGTTTCTAATTTTTTACAGACAATGGATTATTCCATTCTTGATTCTAATTCATCTATATCCACATCAGACTTTGGTTGGGCACAATTCTTTAATCGTCAAGTTTATATTGATGGTGGAATGGAGAATGAAAACTTTGTTGCATATTCTCCAGAGGACAAAGAAAGATTTTACAGATTTACGACTTTAGAGTATAATGTTGGTAGAATTCATGATTATGTCTATCATTTAGAACATGCGAGAGGACAAAATTCTTGGATCAACAACCCATATACGGATACTAATAATGATGAGTGGCAAAAAATTCAGAGTATGAATAAAGAGCAAATCAAACAATATTATTCAAATCAAGAGTATTTTAAAAAGTATGTTAGCATTTAATCAAATTGGAAATCTTGGTAGACTTGGTAATCAGATGTTTGAGTATGCATCAGTAAGAGGTATTGCCGCTCATCATGGTTATAGTTGGTGCATTCCTCCTTTCCATAAAACTGGGATTGAAAATTATAGTCTTCATAATTGTTTTAAATTGGAATCTGTAAAAGAAGATAATTTAAACTTCATTGAACATTTTCAATATATTCAGGAAAGATTTTTTCATTTTGACGAAGAACTTTTTGAAAAATGTCCAAATAATGTAAGTCTTCATGGTTTTTTTCAATCTGAAAAATATTTTAAGCATATTTCAGATGAGATTCGTGAAGACTTTACTTTTTATGATGATCATCTTATTCCGTGTAAAGAGATGATGAAATCTCTTGAAGGACAGGAACCTATTATGCTTCATGTTCGTCGTGGTGATCCAAATCTTATTGATCCTCGTGGATTTAAGTGGGCATATGTAAATTGTTCTGATCAACATCCAGTTCAACCAGTAGAGTATTATGAAAGAGCACTTGCTGAGTTTAATGATAATCAACCAGTTATTGTTTTTTCAGATTCTCCTGAATGGGTAAATGAACAGGAATTTTTTGCTAATGATAGATTTCTTGTTTCTGAACCAGTTGACAAGTATCCAGATGGTTCTTATACTCCATATGCTGACTTATGCTTGATGTCTTTGTGTTCTCATGCTATCATTGCTAATAGTTCTATGAGTTGGTGGGGTGCCTGGTTAATTCAGAATCCTAACAAAAAAGTTATAGCACCAAAAATGTGGTTTGGACCTGCATATGCGGACAAAGATACTAAAGACCTTTATGTAGAAGATTGGATTGTACTATGAATCGTATTAAAGATTACGCTAAATTAAAAACAAGAATTATTGATTGGATTAGTGATTATGCAATTAATAATTCTATTAAATCATTGGTAGTTGGTATATCCGGTGGAATTGATTCTGCTGTTGTATCAACTCTCTGTGCCGAAACTGGACTACCTACGTATGTCTTATCTATGCCTTTGAATCAAATTCACTCTCAGGCAGAATTGTCAGATATTCATCGTGAGTTTCTTTCTGAAAAATATAAAAATACTATTCCTCTTAGAATTGATTTGTCATCTACTTATAATCAATTTCTGAATGCAACTAGATTTTGGTTAGGTGATGATATAGTTTCTAATGAACTTACCCTTGCAAATACAAAGTCTCGTATTCGTATGGTGACTCTTTATCAAGTTGCCGGATCTGTTGGTGGTATTGTTGTTGGTACTGGAAACAAAGTTGAAGATTATGGAGTAGGATTTTATACTAAATATGGTGACGGTGGAGTTGATATTGCTCCTATTGCCGACCTTTATAAAACTGAAGTATGGGAACTTGGAAAGCATCTTGGTATAGATCAACGTATTATTGATGCACAACCTACGGATGGACTCTGGGAAGATGGACGAACTGATGAGGATCAGATTGGTACAACTTACGAAATGCTTGAGTGGGCAATGGAGAGGGGTATTGCAGAAGACCCAATGTTCTTAAATGAAGAACAAACAAAAGCAATCTCACTTCTAACAAAATTTAATATTAAGAATAAACATAAAATGAACTCTATTCCTACATTTAAATTATGACAGCAACTATTGAAGAAGTAAAAAAGTTTTGGAATGATCGTCCTTGTAATGTAAGGCATTCTAATAAAGAAATTGGAACTAAAGAATATTTTGATGAAGTTGAACGTAAGAAGTTTAAGGCAGAACCTCATATTCTTAACTTCACTAATTTTTCAAAATGGCAAGGTAAAAAAGTTTTAGAAATTGGTTGTGGACTTGCAACTGTTGGAATTAATTTTGCTGCTGTTGGTGCCGATTATACTGGAGTAGAACTTTCCGAATCAAGTCTTGAGATTGCTCAAAGGAGATTTGATCTCTATGATCAACCAGGAAGATTTTATTCTGGAAATGCTGAACAACTATCATCCTTTGTTCCCGTCAAAACTTATGATTTGATTTATTCTTTTGGTGTAATTCATCATAGTCCTCATCCAGAAAAGATTATTTCTGAGATCAAAAAGTATATGAATGAGAATAGCGTTCTCAAAATTATGCTTTATGCAAAAGATTCTTGGAAAAATTATATGATTGAGTCTGGACTTGATCAACCAGAAGCACAATATGGATGTCCGATTGCAAAGACATATACAAAGCAAGATGTGGTAGAATTGTTGGAAGGATATGAAGTTCTTTCAATTGAACAAGATCATATCTTTCCTTATCAAATAGAACCTTATAAAAAAGGTGAGTATATTAAACAACCTTGGTTTGAGTCTATGCCCGATAAAGTGTTCAGGATTCTTGAAAAGAATCTTGGTTGGCACTTATTAATTACCGCAAAATTAAAATGAAAGTAGGAGTTATTGGAGCAGGCAGACTTGGTATCTGTTTTGCTCTTCTTTTGGAAAATGCCGGATATGAAGTAGTTGCTTCCGATGTTCGTGAAGACTATGTAAAGCATCTACAAGAAAGAAAAATTGACACTCACGAACCTGATGTGCAAGAACTTCTTTCTAAAGCAACTAATATCACATTCAAAACAGGTAATCTTGAGGTGATTGAAGAATGTGATATTCTCTATACACTTGTAGCAACACCATCACTTCCTGATGGAAGTTATGATGTAAGTGCTATATGGAGAGTTATTTCTGATATTCAGCAAGCAGAGTTTGATGTTAGGGGAAAATCTTTTGTAGTTGGATGCACTACTAATCCTGGAGATTGTGAATTATTCCAAAAAGAGTTAGAACCTTATTGTATAGATGTATTTTATAATCCAGAATTTATTGCACAAGGATCAATCATTAAAGATCTGCGAAATGCTGATATGGTTTTGATTGGTGGTAGTGGAAATCATTTGAAAATATTAAATGAAATTTATTCCAAGATTCAAGTGACAGATTCCCATGTTTATAATATGAGTACAACTGCTGCCGAACTTGTTAAATTGGCAGTTAATTGTTTTCTTACAACTAAAATCAGTTATGCTAATATGATTGGAGAAGTAATATCTCTTGCTGGATTGGAAGATGAAATTTCTTCTGTTCTAAATGCAATTGGTGCCGACACAAGAGTTGGTAGTAAATACTTAAAATATGGATATGGATTTGGTGGTCCATGCTTACCGAGAGACAATCGTTCTTTTGCTGCATATGCAAAGAAACTTGGTTTGGAGTTTAATCTTGGAAAGACGACAGATGATTTTAATAACGAACATGCAAAGTTCTTGAAAAATTACTTTATTAAAAAGAATGAAAGAAATCTTCCTTTTTGGTTTCAGAATGTTGCATACAAAGAAGGAACTGATATTCTAACTGAAAGTCAACAGTATCGCCTTTGCCTTGATCTTCTTGATTCAGGACACAAAGTTTATGTTCATGAAAGTCGTGTAATTCTTGATCAAGTTGAGGACTATCTAAAATTTACCTATGGTGATAGAATTGAATTTGGAATTCCTGCAGAAGAAGTATTTGAGATTGAATTATGATGCAATTATTGGATAAAAACAAATCAGTATACAAACTAAAAAACATCGGTCCCATTTATTACTTAAATCTTGATGGACAACCAGAAAGACGCCAGTATATGGAAGGGCAGTTTAAATATTGGGAGATTGAAAATTATACTCGTATCTCTGCCTATGATGGTCGTGATGATGATTTAAGTGATATTATTGCTGGACGTTATCCTGAAATGATGACCTCTGGTGAGGTTGGATGCGTTACTTCTCATCTGAAAGCAATCAAACACTGGATGGAGACTTCTGATAGTCCTTATGCGGTGATTATGGAAGATGATTGTAATTTGGATCTTGTCAGGTATTGGAACTTCACTTGGCAAGATTTTTACTCGCAAATTCCTTATGACTATGATGTAGTTCAAATTGCAATCATTTGTACTGGAGATCTTCATGTGAAACTGCACAGAAGATTTGTGAATGATTTTTCTACTGCATGTTATCTAATTACAAGACATCATGCAGAAAAACTTCTCAAGCATCATGTACGAAAAGAGAAATACAAACTTGATAATGGAATGAAACCACGTCCTGTTGCAGATGATCTGATCTACAACTCTGGAAATACATTCAGTATTCCATTGCTTTTTTATAAGATTGAATTGGGTTCTTCAATTCATCCAGAACATATTGATGCATTTCATCGGGGCAATCATGATGGACTTTTGAATTACTGGTCCCAGGCAGGCGCCCAGCTTGACATCCGACAACTTATGGACTATGATCCTTATCTAGGAAGAATGGTCGAAAATTCTGCCGCTCAAAAACAACAATAATAGAAAATGTTTAAAACTTTATTGGATTTAGGATCACAACCTTTAGTTAATAATCTTTTTTATACAAAACAAGAATCTCTTGATGCCAAAAAATATCCAATGGCAGGAATAATTGATTCTGATCTTTTGATTAGACTTGATACTGCTATTCCTTCCGAAGAGCTTTTTGAAAAATATCTATATCATTCTTCTGTAAATAAACCATACATTTATCATTGCCATAGTATGTGGCATAGCATAAAACATCTTAAGCACGATACTATTATTGATGTTGGTGGTAATGATGGGACCTTATTGAAAGCATTTAGGTCTCAGACTAAGGATCACCTGACACTTATTAATGTAGATGCTTCTGCTTCATTCCGTGAAGAAAATCTTGAAGCAGGAATTGAGTATATTCATGATTATTTTAATAAAGATCTAGATTTACCTAAGGCGGATATTATTACATCAACCAATGTATTTCAACATACACCTGGAGTAGAAAAGTTCCTTGAAGGAGTTTGCAAACATCTTGCTTCTCATGGAACCTGGATACTTGAATTTCCATATACTCTTAGGACATTTGAAACTCTTCAATTTGATCAATTTTATCATGAACATTATTATTATTGGTTAATTACTCCTTTGGTTAAACTTCTTGATAGGTATGAACTTCGTATCGTTAATATAGAAGAACAAACCATTCATGGAGGAACTCTTCGTCTTTGGATTTGTCACAAAGAATATTCTAATCCAACTGGTGTGGAAATTGAATATTTGAAGGCAGAAAAAAACTTTGATTTTTTCTGTGCAGCAGAAAAAATGAAAAAGAAAATTACTAGAGATAAAACATGGTTGAATAATCTTGATGGTAAAGTAGTATTTTTTGGGGCAGCTGCTAAAGGGTGTGTCTATTTAAATGCCCTTGATATTAGCACAAAAAATATTCCAAATTCATATATTGTTGATGATACTAAGAATAAACAAAATATGTTTGTTCCAGGAACTGGATTTGAAGTTGTGACTAGAGATATTCTCTATAAAAAGCAACCAGAAAATTTAATTATTCTTGCTCACAACTTTAAAGACTATATTATTAAATCTCTTCGCCCTTTTTATAGGGGTAAGATTATTACAATGCTTCCCAGCGTTCAGATTGATCTTGGCGAAGACTATTGACATGAGTTCAAAAACGTGATATGATAAATCATCTTAGGACATATTCAAATCTTAAGAGACCTAAATAACCAAGATCTCTTTTTGTAAGAAATCTTCACAATTGTCGTTTAGTACACAAACAAAAATCTTTATGAAAATCAATTCTATTTTTGCCGCAACTGCACTTGTCGCCACTTCTTTTGTTGCTCCTGCAATGGCACAAGTTACTAGCGTCACTCAACTGCGTGATGTTCAACCTACCGAATGGTCTTATCAAGCTATTTCTAACCTCATCACTACCTATGGTTGTGTTGCTGGTTATCCCGATGGAACTTTCCGTCCCGGTCAACCTGCTACTCGTGCAGAACTTGCTGCATTGACTAATGCTTGTCTTGATAGCATTACTCAGTTCTATACTGAAGCAGATGCTCGTTCTGCCGCAGCTCTTCGTGCAGAATTCTCCCGTGAGATTGCTGCTACCAATACCCGTGTAACTGCTCTTGAACTTGCTGCTGCTCAAAAGGCACAGGGAGTTGGTAACTATCTGGGTGCAGGCGTCCTCCTGAACCAGCAAGGTGTTGATGGTAATGGTTATGATGCCGAGCGTACTATTGCTGGCGGAACTATTCAGGGTCGTTATGCCGTCAAGACTTTCAGTAATCAAAACGCTGTTTCGGTTCGTCCTTATGTGAATTTCGTCGGTACTCCTGCTGGTGAGATTGGTGCTGGTGGCGGTGCTCTTCTGTCTTATGATTGGAGTGTTGCCCGTGCCAAGAGTGGTGTGAGCAAAGTGAATATTTACACTGGAGTTGGTTATCAAGTTCCTTTTGTAAATAACACTGATGCCAACTTCCAATCTGCTGTTGGTGATAAGGGTCAAGTTGTTCTTGCGCTTGGTCTTGAGGGTCGTCTGACAAATTCTTTGGTTGGTTTTGCTGATCTGAAGTTCCCAACCACCAC
>SESF01010594.1_pt1 | contig 12168 bp, 10 predicted proteins | sample 3171521 | NCBI WGS metagenome assembly SESF01 (sample SAMN10866945, study PRJNA518727) | freshwater metagenome | biome: subpolar coniferous forest; feature: holomictic lake; material: water; isolation source: holomictic Lake 227, 6 m and 8 m depth | place: Canada: near Kenora, Ontario | collected...
TCGGTCGTGTGCCTTCGAGCGTCACCATGACGCAGCTGCCGGGCACCGGTTCGCTATGCTGGCTCAGGAAGATGGCACTCGGGTTGGAGACGCCCTTGAGGCCTTTTTCGGTCATGGCAAAGACGCCAATCTCGTTGACCGCGCCAAAACGGTTCTTGATCGCGCGCACCAAGCGAAAGCTGCTGTGCGTGTCGCCTTCAAAGTAGAGCACGGTGTCCACCATGTGCTCCAGCACGCGCGGCCCGGCCAGCGCACCGTCTTTGGTGACGTGACCGACCAGCACGATGCTGACCCCCGTGGCCTTGGCGGCCCGCGTCAGGTGGGCAGCGCATTCGCGTACCTGCGCCACCGAGCCGGGTGCTGAGGTGAGTTGGTCGGAGTAAACGGTTTGAATCGAGTCGATCACCGCAATGTCGGGCTGCGTCGCCTCCAGGGTGGCCAGAATCCGTTCCAACTGAATTTCCGCCAGCACCTTCACCTGGCTGTTGTTCAGGCCCAGGCGACGCGAGCGCAGCGCGACCTGGGCGCCGCTTTCTTCGCCCGTCACATAGAGCGTGTTTTGACCGCTGCGCTGCAGTGAATCCAGCGCCTGCAGCAGCAGTGTCGATTTGCCGATGCCGGGGTCGCCGCCGATCAGCACCACGCCGCCTTCCACCATGCCACCGCCCAGCACGCGGTCCAGTTCCTCGTGCCCGGTGGGCGTGCGCGCCATGTCCACCGCGTCAATCTCGCCCAGCGTCGCCACTTCGGCCGTTTTGGCCAGCGAGGCAAACCGGTTCTTCGCCGGAGCTGTGCTTTCTGGAAGCGACTCCACCAGCGTGTTCCAGGCGTTGCAACTCGGGCACTTGCCCAACCACTTGGGACTGCTGCCGCCGCAGTCGGAGCAGACGTAAACCGTTTTTTCCTTGGCCATGACCTACAAAGTCTTCCCTGATTTGCGACACATGTACGCGTCATCGCACTCGTTAGTTTTGTCATCGCGAGGCCGCAGGCCGTGGCGATCCATGCAGTCCATGGATTGCCGCGCTGCGCTCGCAATGACGCCCAGTATTCTCACGATGGACTGTAGCCTCAAGGGTGGTTGATCAATCCACTGACGACATGCCCGGAGGGTACGTGCATGGAGGCCGAGGCCACGTGGCCGGTCTGGTCGTCAAAGAAGAAGTCCGGCTCGAACTCGCGCAGGAATTCGCCTTTGGGCAGGCCGCCCAGGAACATCGCTTCGTCAACCTCGATGTTCCAGTCCATCAGGGTGCGGATGGCGCGCTCGTGCGCTGGCGCACTGCGTGCCGTCACCAGCGCCGTGCGCAGTCGCATGGCTGGCGTGCTCTCCTTTTGCAGGCGTTGCAATGCGTCCAGCAGCGGCTTGAAAGGGCCTGCCAGCAGAGGCTGCAGCACCTTGTCCTGCTCGTGTTTCTGAAAGGCACGCAGCCCTTCGGCCTGGTAGACGCGCTCGGCCTCGTCGCTGAACAGAACGGCGTCCCCGTCAAAGGCAATCCGCACCTCGCCGGGGTAGGCGTCGCTGGCATGGGCTGATTGCGGATAGACCTGCGCCGCGGGTACCCCGGCGTCCAGCGCAGCGCGCACATCGCTCAAATGGGTGCTCAGGAACAGGTTGGCGTGCAGGGGTTTGAGGTAGCGCCAGGGCGGCTGTCCGCGCGTGAAGCTGCCGCGTTCGATCAGCAAGCCGTAGTGCTGTGCCGAGCGAAAGACCCGCATGCCTGAGACCGGGTCGTTGCGTGACAGGATCACCACTTCGACACGCCGCGTCGCCGCATCTGCTGGCGTTTGATTGAAGGCCAGCAGTTTCTTCACCAGAGAGAACGCGACACCGGGTTTGGCGGGCGTGTCCAGTCTTTGCAGTTGCAAGGCCATGTAGGCGCGGTCGTCGCTCTGCTCGAAGACCAGGTTTTCTTCCTCGAAGTCAAACAGTGCGCGGCTCGAGATCGCCACCACCAGTTTGCCGTCCAGGGAAGCGCTCATGATTGCAGGAACATCCGGTAAACCGGGTTGCTGGTTTCTTCCACACAGGGGTAGCCGAGCGTCTTCAGAAACTTGTTGAAGGCGGCGTTGTCCGCTTCTGGCACCTGCAGCCCGACCAGAATGCGGCCGTAGTCGGCGCCCTGGTTGCGGTAGTGAAACAGACTGATATTCCATCCTGGCCGCAACAGACTCAGGAACTTCAGCAACGCGCCGGGGCGCTCCGGAAAGACAAAGCGCAGCAGCCGCTCATCCTGAGCCAGTTTGGAGTGGCCACCCACCATGTGGCGGATGTGTTCCTTGGCCAGCTCATCGTGCGTCAGGTCCAACGTCTTGAAGCGATGCTTGTCGAAGTTGGCGGCAATCTTGCCCGATTCGCCCTTGCCGTGCGTCGTCAAACCGACAAACACATGGGCCTGCGCCGCGTCGTTGATGCGGTAGTTGAATTCCGTGACGTTGCGCGGCCCACCCGGCAGGTTGCCGATGAGCTCGCAAAAGCGTTTGAAACTGCCGCGCTCCTCGGGAATCGTCACGGCAAACAGGGCTTCGCGTTCTTCACCGACTTCGGCCCGTTCAGCGACAAAGCGCAGGCGGTCAAAGTTCATGTTGGCGCCGCACAAAATGGCGGCGTAGGTCTCGCCGCGGGTCTTGTGTTTGGCCACGTACTGCTTGATCGCCGCCACCGCCAGCGCACCGGCGGGTTCCACGATGCTGCGCGTGTCTACAAACACGTCCTTGATGGCGGCGCAGACGGCATCGGTGTCAACGGCGATGTACTCGTCGACCAGTTTGCGTGCCGTCCTGAAGGTTTCTTCGCCCACCAGTTTCACGGCGGTGCCGTCGGAGAACAAGCCGACATCATTTAGCGTCACGCGTTTTTTGGCCGTCACCGATTGCATGAAGGCGTCAGAGTCGTTCATCTGCACGCCGATCACCTTGATCTCCGGGCGCACCGCCTTGATGTAGTTGGCCACGCCCGAAATCAGTCCGCCCCCGCCGATGGCCACAAACACGGCATCCAGCCGGTTCGAGCCCAGCCCCTGCAACTGGCGCAGCATCTCCATCGCAATCGTGCCCTGGCCGGCAATCACGTCGGGGTCGTCAAACGGGTGCACAAAGGTCAGGCCCTGCTTCTTTTCCAGCGCTGCAGCGTGCGCGTAGGCATCCGAGTAGCTGTCGCCAAAGAGTACGACCTCGCCACCAAAGTGGCGCACTGCGTCAACCTTGACCTGCGGTGTGGTGGTTGGCATCACGATGACGGCGCGCGTGCCCAACTTGTGAGCACTCAGGGCCACCCCTTGCGCATGGTTGCCGGCGGAGGCGCAGATCACGCCTTTTTTCAGTTGTTCAGGCGTCAGGTGCGCCATCCGGTTATAGGCGCCACGCAACTTGAAGCTGTGCACCGCCTGCTGGTCCTCCCGCTTGAGCAGCACGCTGTTGTGCAGGCGTCGGCTCAGGGCGCGGGCCGGCTCCAGCGGCGTCTCGACGGCAACGTCATAAACGCGTGCCGTCAGGATTTTTTTCAGGTAGTCGGCGGGGGTCAGGTGGTGGGTCTTCATGGCAGTGCAATGATAAGCTCAGCGCTACAGGCAAGAATTTCAACATGGATCGCGCAAAGGTGGGTGGCAGTATGGAATGCACAGTGAGTTGGACCGGGGCCTTGGGCACGCGTTCGGGCATGGGTTTTGTGGCCGAAACCGGCAGTGGCCATACCCTGGTGATGGATGGTGCGCCGGATGCCGACAAACCGGACAACGGAGGCCAGAATCTGGCACCGCGGCCGCTGGAGACGGTGTTGGCTGGCACCGGCGGCTGCACCGCTTACGACGTGGTGCTGATTCTGCGGCGTGGCCGCCACGATGTGCGTGGCTGCAGCGTCAAGCTGACGGCCGAGCGCGCCACCGAAGACCCCAAGGTGTTTACCCGCATTCACATGCATTTCAGCGTGAGTGGCAAAGCGCTGCCAGCAGCGGCGGTAGAGCGTGCGATTTCCATGAGCCACGAGAAATACTGCTCGGCCAGCATCATGCTGGGCAAGACGGCAGAGATCAGTACCAGTTTCGATTTGCTGGAGGTTTGACATATTTCGTCACTGCGAGGAGCGGAGCGACGCGGCAGTCCATGCATGGATCGCCACAGGCCTTTGGCCTTCGCGATGACGAAGAATGAGCGGCCGTTGCTAGATGCGATGCGCCACGGTGGTCATGACCTTGGCTGCCATCGTCATCAGGCTTTTGACCGCAGGCGGCAACTCGGCGGCTCCGGCCCGCTGGGCATCCAGCGCGTGCCGTGCTTCGTCATCCTTCATCTGCGCCACGATGGCGCGCGAGGCGTGGTCATGGGCCGGCAAACTGCTGAGGTGACTCTCAAGATGCGCTTCGACCTGATTTTCGGTCTCCACCACAAAGCCCAAGCTGAGGCGGTCACCCAGTCGTCCGGCGATCAGGCCCAGCCCGAAGGCGGCGCCATACCAGAGCGGATTGAGCAAGGATTTGCGCTGGCCGAGTTCCTGCAGACGCTGCTCGGTCCAGGCCAGATGGTCGGTTTCTTCGGCGCTGGCTCGCAGAAAATGGGCTCGCAGGCCGGCATTGTTGGTGGCAAATGCCTGCGCCGTGTAAAGCGCTTGGGCGCACACCTCGCCCACATGGTTGACGCGCATCAGGGCGCCTGAGTGGGCTTTCTCGGCGTCTGTCAGTACTGTGTCCTGCGTTGAGAGGGTCGGGCAGGCCTGACTGGCGCGGGGTGTGGCAAAGAGGGTGCGCAGGGCGGCGTCGGCAGTGCTTAGCAAGAGGTCCATGGGGTAATTGTAAGATGCCAATCATCAGCAATTGGCTTGATTATTGCTTGTTCACAGTTCGCTGCCTTCATGGTGGCTGACTGTATCGACTTGTTGCAGGCCCACAACGAAAGCGCCAGCTTTGCCAAAGTTTACGGGGGTTTTCTTTGCCAAGCCCGTCGGGCTCTGGTTCAATCCTCCTAACTTCCTGAAATAGGAGGTTGGCCCGGGGTCCGAAAGTAACCATCCGGAGCCCTATGTTTAACCTTGGAGTAAATTCATATGAAAAGATCCCTCATTGCTCTGGCTGCCCTGGCTGTAGTCGGCGCTGCTTCCGCACAAGTAAACGGCTTTGCCGCTGGCAGCGGCTCGTCGGTCACGGTTTTTGGCGTGGTTGACGCGACTGTTGCTTTCGGCAACGGCGACACATCCAACAAGACCCAACTGACCAATTCTGGCTACAACAGCAGCCGTTTGGGTTTCAAGGGTGTTGAAGACATGGGCGGCGGCATGAAGGCCAGGTTCTGGCTGGAAGCTGGCGTGATGAACGACAATGGCGCTGGCGCTGCTACCAACGTGAACAACCAGGCAACTGGTGGTGCACTGGCTGGCATGAACGGTAGCCAAGGTCTGACTTTCAATCGCAGTTCATGGGTTGCCCTGAATGGTAACTTCGGTGAAGTTCGCTTGGGCCGTGACTACTCGCCGCAATTCTGGACCTTGACCGTGTACGATCCGTTTGGTACTAACGGCGTTGGCACGACACAGACCCTGAACAGCAGCGCCGGTGGTGTCGCCACCGTCCGCACTTCCAACAGCGTTGCTTACATCACACCGAGCATGAGCGGTTTTGCTGTCTGGGCACAGATGTACTTCGGTGAGAATGCTTCCAACGCAGCTTCGCAAAATGGCGACGGCGTTGCCATCCGCGGTCAATATGACATGGGTCCTCTGAGCCTGGCGGCTGCTTTCAGCAAGACCACGACTGGTGCTGGCACCGATGTGCAAACCACCAACTTTGGCGTTTCGTATGACATGAAGGTTGCTCAGCTGATGGCTCACTGGAACAAGGATGCCAACACGGGTGCTAAGGACGTCGTTGGCTACCTCGTTGGTGCTCTGGTTCCCGCAGGTCCTGGTACCGTTCGCGTTGCTTTCTCCAGCTCTGACAATGGCGCTGGCGCCAAGACCGACAAGTTCGCTCTGGGTTATGTCTATGACATGAGCAAGCGCACCGCTCTGTACGGTACGTTTGCCAGCCTGTCCAACTCCGGCGGCGCTGCTCAAGCGCTGAACGGCGCTGTGACCCCGGCCAATGGTTCGTCCACTGGCTTTGACCTGGGTGTTCGTCACGCTTTCTGATCCAGCGCTGACGCAAGTCAGTTAAGGACCTAAAAGTCAAGACCCCGCCGCGGCAACGTGGTGGGGTTTTTTTTATGGGCCAGACGGCAGTATGGGGCTTGCTCTGTTAAATTCTGGCTTTCCCTGGCTCTGATTGATGTTTGCATTTATTCTTCGTCGCTTGATTCAGGCCATGGTGGTGATGGTGGTCGTGGCGTTTATCGCCTTCATGCTGTTCCAGTACGTGGGCGACCCGGTGGTGTTCTTGCTGGGGCAGGATGCCAAGCCGGATCAGATTCGCCAGTTGCGCACCGATCTGGGTCTGGATCAGCCCTTTTTTGTCCAGTTCTGGCACTTTTTGCTCAACGCGGTGCAGGGTGAGTTTGGACTGAGTCTGCGCCAGGGCGCCAAGGTCTCGCGCCTGATTTCCGAGCGTCTGCCGGCCACGCTGGAACTGGCGCTGGTGGCGGCCCTGCTGGCCTTGCTGATTGGCGTGCCGCTGGGCGTTTACTCGGCGCTCAAACGTGGCAGTTTTCTCAGCCAGTTGTTCATGACGATCTCGCTGCTGGGCGTATCACTGCCGACTTTCCTGATCGGCATTCTGCTGATTCTTGCGTTCTCGGTTGGCCTGGGCTGGTTTCCCAGCTTTGGCCGCGGTGAAGTGGTGCAGCTGGGTTGGTGGCAAAGCGGCTTGTTCACAATGGACGGCTGGCACCACCTGGTTTTGCCGGCGATCACGCTGGCGGTGTTCCAGTTGACCCTCATCATGCGCCTGGTGCGCGCTGAAATGCTGGAAGTGCTGCGCACCGATTACATCCGCTTTGCCAGGGCCCGGGGTTTGAGCAACCGGGCCATTCATTTTGGCCACGCCCTGAAAAATACCCTGGTGCCAGTGATTACCATCACTGGCCTGCAACTGGGGCAACTGATCGCTTTTGCCATCATCACCGAGACGGTTTTTCAGTGGCCCGGTATGGGGCTTTTGTTCATTCAGGCGGTGACTTTTGCCGATATCCCGGTGATGGCCGCCTACCTGTGTTTGATTGCGCTGATTTTTGTGCTGATCAATCTGGTGGTTGATCTGCTCTATTTTGTGGTGGACCCGCGCCTGCGCGTAGGCCATGCCGGAGGACATTGATGCAGACAACGGGGCCGTATTCGACACTCAAGGTTCAGGGGCGTGCCTTTGCGCAGATTGCCGCCTTTCACCCTGAAATAACCGCTTTGCGACGTGACCTGCACGCCCATCCGGAACTCGGCTTTGAAGAGGTTTATACGGCCTCACGTGTGCAGGAGGCGCTGAAGCAGTGTGGCGTTGACGAAATTCACGCTGGCATTGGCAAGACTGGTGTCGTGGCGCTAGTCAGGGGTCAGCGCAACAGCAGCGGCAAGATGATGGCCTTGCGCGCCGACATGGACGCGCTGGCGATGACCGAGCACAACGATTTTTCATGGAAGTCGGGCAAGGCCGGCCTGATGCACGGCTGCGGCCATGACGGTCACACGGCCATGCTGGTGGGAGCGGCGCGCTACCTGGCTGAGACGCGCAATTTTGACGGCACGGCGGTGCTGATCTTTCAGCCCGGCGAAGAGGGCTTTGCTGGTGCCAAGGCGATGATTGAGGATGGCCTCTTTGAGCGTTTTCCGGCGCAGTCTGTGTTTGGCATGCACAACTGGCCGGCCATGCGACCTGGCACGGTAGGCGTCAACCCGGGCCCCATGATGGCCGCGGCTGACCGGATCACGATCGAGATCACCGGCAAGGGCGGTCATGGCGCCCACGCCTACCAGACGGTGGACCCGGTGCTGGTGGCGGCTCACATCATCACGGCGGTACAGAGCATTGTGTCGCGCAACGTCAGGCCGATTGACAATGCCGTCATCAGCCTGTGCGCCATGCGTGCCGGCGAACTCGGTGCCATGAGCGTGATACCGGGCAGTGCCACCCTGGTGGGTACGGTTCGCACCTTCAATCCGCAGGTGCAGGCCATGGTGGAGCGGCGCCTCTCGGAGATGTGCAGCGCCGTGGCCCAGGGGTTTGGTGCCAGTGCCACGGTGACGTACGAGCGTTCCTACCCGGCAACCATCAACACGGTGGTCGAGGCGCGCTTTGCCGGCGACGTGGCGCAGAGCCTGGTCGGTGCCGAGCGTGTAGTGCGCGATCTGGAGCCCAGCATGGGGGCCGAGGACTTTTCCTTTATGCTGCAGGTCAAGCCCGGTGCCTACATGCGTATCGGGCAGGGTGTGGAGGGCGGCGTGGGTAGCTGTTTCCTGCACAATAGCCGGTATGACTTCAATGACGAGATTCTGCCCTTGGGGGCCGCTTTGCATGCCAGTCTGATCGAGCAGGGAATGCCGATTTGAGTGTTTTATTTTGATGCTAATTAAATGGAGACAAGTATGAAATTTGGAACAAAAACGATGCTGACGCCGGTCGCCTTGGCGCTGGCTGGCATGAGTCTGGTGGCTTCGGCGACAACACTGCGCATTGGCAACCAGGGCGACGCGCTGTCGATGGACCCGCATTCGCTCAACGAGTCGCTGCAACTGACCGTGACCGGCAACGTGTTCGAGCCTCTGGTGACGCGGGGTCGCGACTACAAGCTCACGCCCGGCCTGGCGACCGACTGGAAACAGACGGCGCCCACGGTATGGCGCTTCAACCTGCGCAAGGGTGTGCAGTTTCATGACGGCACCCCCTTTACCGCTGACGATGTGATCTTCAGCTACGAGCGTGCCAAGGATGACGGCTCGGACATGAAGAGCTACGTTGGCCAGATCAAGGAAATCAAAAAGATCAACGACCACGCCGTTGATTTCATCTTGAACGCGCCCTTCCCTATCCTGCCGGATCTGTTTACTGGCTGGCTCATCATGAGCAAGAAATGGTGCGAAACGAACCAGGCTACGAAGCCGGTGGACCGGCGCAAGGGCATTGAGAATGCCGCTTCCTTCCGCGCCAATGGCACCGGACCCTTCCGCCTGCGTGAACGCCAGCCAGGCGTGCGTTCTTCTTTTGTCCGCAACGGAAACTACTGGGGCAAAGTTGATGGCAATGTCGACGAGGTGATCTTCACTCCGATCGGCAACGACGCCACCCGCGTCGCCGCCTTGCTGTCGGGCGAGCTCGACCTCATGGAACCGGTGCCGGTGCAGGACGTGGATCGGATCAAGGGCAATGCCAAACTCAAGGTGCTGCAAGGCCCGGAGTTGCGCGTCATTTTTCTGGGCATGGACCAGAAGCGCGATGAATTGCAGTTCTCTAACGTGAAGGGCAAAAATCCGTTCAAGGACAAGCGCGTGCGTCAGGCCTTTTACCAGGCGATTGACATTGACGGCATTCAGAAGACGGTCATGCGCGGCGCTGCCACGCCGGTTGCACTGATGCTGCCGCCGCAGGTCAACGGTTTTGATCCGACCCTGGCCAAGCGTCTGCCCTACGACGTGGATGGTGCCAAGAAATTGTTGTTCGAGGCAGGCTATCCGGCCGGCTTTGAAGTGAAGATGAATTGCCCGAACGACCGCTATGTGAACGACGAGCGGATCTGTCAGGCGGTGGCGGCCAATCTGTCCAAGATTGGCGTCAAAATCAATCTGGAAGCTGAAACCAAGGGCACTTATTTTCCGAAAATCCTGAGCCGCAACACCAGCTTCTACATGCTGGGCTGGACTGCCAGCACGGTCGATGTGCACAACGTGCTCTACCCCATCATGTCGTCACCGGGCGAAGGTGGTCGCGGTCAGTTCAACCTGGGCGCCTACAGCAACGCCAAGGTGGACGAGTTGACGCAAAAGATCGGTTCCGAGACCGATCTGAAGAAGCGCGGCGAAATGATTCACGAGGCGCTGAAGATTCACCAGGACGAGATTGGCCATTTGCCACTGCATCAGCAGGCTTTGAACTGGGCCTTGAAGAAGAACATCGACGTGGTGCAGTTGCCCGGCAACGAAATGCCGTGGAAATTCATCAAAGTGAACCCCTGAACCAGGACGCTCGGGCCGGATGAAAAAGTGGCTGTTTCGGCTCGGCGATAGCGACATTGGCTACAGTTTTCGCAATTCCCCGCTTGCGATGACTGCGGCCAGTATTGCCTTTGTCTGCATCTTCTGTTCCGTCTTCGCCAACTGGGTGGCGCCGCACAACCCGTTTGATCTGAGTACGCTGGAGTTGAGCGATGCGCGCTTGCCGCCAGCCTGGGACAAGCTGGGCAGCCTGAAGTACCTGCTGGGCACCGATGATCAGGGGCGCGACATTTTGTCAGCCCTGATGTTCGGCGCCCGCATTTCGCTGGCGGTGGGTCTGGCTTCGGTGGCGCTGTCGGTACTGATCGGCGTGACGCTCGGTCTGCTGGCCGGTTTTCTGGGTGGCTGGGTTGATGCGCTGTTGATGCGCCTGTGTGACGTCATGCTGTCGTTTCCGGCGATTCTGGTGGCGCTACTGATTGCGGGGGTCGGGCGCGCCCTGTTTCCTAATGCTCAGGAATCGCTGGCTTTCTTCGTCCTGATCATTTCGATCACGCTCACCGGTTGGGTTCAGTACGCGCGCACGGTCCGGGGCTCGACCCTGGTGGAGCGGCACAAGGAATACGTGCAGGCGGCCCGTGTGACCGGGGTCTCCAGTCTGCGCATCATGCGGCGTCACGTCTTGCCCAATGTGCTCGGTCCGGTACTGGTGCTGGCCACGATTCAGGTTGCCACCGCCATCATCATCGAGGCCACGCTGTCCTTTCTGGGCGTCGGTGCGCCGCCGACGGCGCCCTCGCTGGGGACGCTGATCCGGGTCGGTAACAGCTACCTCTTTTCCGGTGAATGGTGGATCACCGTGTTCCCGGGGCTGATGTTGATTCTGATCTCTTTGAGCGTTAACTTACTCGGCGACTGGCTGCGCGACGCGCTGAACCCAAAACTAAGATGAAAGATATGGCCCCCACGCTTGTCACTTCGTGTACTGCGCTGCCCCCCGAGGGGGCCGTGCCTTGCTTGGGGCGGCCCGGCGCGGCGGCTTATGGCCTGCCAAGCGATAGTCGCTGATATGAGTTTGCTACAGGTAAAAAACCTTGTCGTCGAGTTTCCGCACCGACGGGGCACGCTGCGCGCGCTGGACGATGTTTCGTTCGATATTGCGCCAGGTGAGATCCTGGGCGTGGTCGGTGAGTCGGGTGCCGGCAAATCGATTACCGGTGCTGCCATCATTGGCCTGCTGGAGCCGCCCGGGCGTATTGCCAGCGGCGAGATCCTGCTGGAAGGCGAGCGCATTGATCAACTCGGATTTGAGCAGATGCGCCGGATCCGGGGCAAGCGCATAGGCGCCATCTTTCAGGATCCGCTGACATCGCTCAATCCGCTCTACACGATAGGCCAGCAACTGGTGGAGACCATCCGCACGCACCTGCCGCTTGACGAAAAGCAGGCACGTGAGCGCGCCGTCTCCTTGCTGCGCGACACTGGCATTGCGGCACCGGAGCAGCGTATCGACCATTTTCCGCACCAGTTTTCGGGCGGCATGCGCCAGCGCGTCGTGATCGCTCTGGCGCTGGCGGCGGAGCCCAAACTGATTGTGGCCGACGAGCCAACCACGGCGCTGGATGTTTCGATCCAGGCGCAGATCATTACCCTGCTCAAGCGGATCTGCAAGCAGCATGGCGCCGCCGGCATGCTGATCACGCACGACATGGGCGTGATTGCCGAAACCTGCGACCGTGTGGCAGTGCTGTACGCCGGGCGGCTGGCCGAAATTGGCCCGGTGCACGAGGTCATCAACCACCCGGCGCATCCCTACACGGCTGGCTTGATGGCAGCCATCCCCGACATCACGCAGGATCGTGAGCGGCTCAACCAGATTGATGGCGCGATGCCGCGTCTGAATGCGATTCCGCTTGGCTGCGCCTTTCACCCGCGTTGTTCGCAAGCCCTGGCCCAATGCAGGAGCGAGCGCCCGGAACTGCTCGGTGCCGGTGTGACACGCGCTGCCTGCTGGTTGCATGCGAACTCTGCTGTCATCGCGAGGCCGCAGGCCGTGGCGATCCATGATGGAGTTGCGTAGTATGGATTGCCACGCTTCGCTCGCAATG
>SESF01031826.1_pt1 | contig 12159 bp, 9 predicted proteins | sample 3171521 | NCBI WGS metagenome assembly SESF01 (sample SAMN10866945, study PRJNA518727) | freshwater metagenome | biome: subpolar coniferous forest; feature: holomictic lake; material: water; isolation source: holomictic Lake 227, 6 m and 8 m depth | place: Canada: near Kenora, Ontario | collected...
AAGAAGGCCGAGTTCCGGAATCCGAAGACCGAAACCCGGTGCCGAGGGCGATTCGGGTTTCGGCTTTCTTTCGGCCTTCGGATTTGCCCCGCTGCCACCCGCCAGACCAGCTTCCAATTTCTAGCGGCATGGGACAAGAATGTCCGCGCTCCAATTACCCGGTTTGAAACAGGGCATTTATGGGACACGCGCAATCTGACCAGCCCATTAACTGACTAATTAGCTTTTGCCGCGCCGCCATTTGCGTGACGCTGCGCGAGTGAATGCAGATGTTAAGGCCTCGGAGCACGCCAATCGCTCCCGCGTTGTCTTCGCGGTAGCGGTGCTGGTGTTTTGTTGCCTGCTTTGGGGCTGGTCTTTTCCCACCATGCAGTATGCTTCCCGGGCGTTTGATACGCACACGATGGGGCATGCCAACCCTTCGGCCTGGGAGACTCTGGGTGCGCGGGCGCTCCTCAACGCGCTGCGGTTCTTATTGGCCGGCGTGCTTTACACGCTGCTCACGTATAAACACCAGCGCGCATTTGCGCGTTCGGAGGCGCTCGGCGGAATTGCGCTGGGGATGCTCTTCGGCGGCGGGATGTTGTTACAAGTGCTGGGCCTGGCTTGGGCGCGGCCGTCGGTGTCCGGTTTTCTCACGGCATTGGCGGTCGTGTTTGCGCCTTTGGCTCAGTCCTGGATCTTGCGCCGGCCCGTGGGGGGAGTCGTGTGGGCCGCGATGGTGCTCGCCCTGGCCGGGGTGGCTTTGTTGGCCTGGCCAAGCGCGGCCGCAGCGGAACGCGGCCTGACCATGCAGCCGCCGGTGCCGCTGCTGGGAGAGGCGCTGACGGTCCTTGGTTCGATTATATTCACGGTTCAAATCCTGACGGTGGATCACCTGGGGCAGACGGCAAACCCGATTCGCCTGACCAGCGTGATGCTGTTGACCTCGGCGGGGATGAGCCTGACGGTGGCGGCGTTACTGAACGGCGGGGAACTGTTGCGGCCAGCTACGATTGCCGCCATCGCTGGCGACCGAACGGTCTGGTGGTCGTTGGGTTCGTTGGTGGTTTTCAGCTCGGTAATAGCTATTCCACTCATGAACACTTTTCAGCCGAAGGTATCGCCGGCGACGGCAAGCGTGGTTTACTGTTCCGAGCCCTTGTTTGCGGCCATGTTCTCGGTCCTCCTTGGCACCGAGCGTTTGACCCTCCTGACGGTGGTGGGCGGCGGAGCCGTGCTGGCCGCCGTCCTAACCGTCGCGGCCAGGAACGGAAGATCCTGAACAGACCCCCGGCGGGCGGGAAAGGAAGAGGATCCGAGCCTATATGCTCTGGATTCTGAAGCGGAGGCGTCAAGTTGACAGACACGCCCCAGCCCGAGCGAGCAACAAACCACAGGTTGATAATTCGGCACGGAGGCGCTAAACACTGGGCGTCTGATTCGACGATAACAACATGAGCACGACCACAAGCGAACAAATGGACTTTATCTTCGGCCGGCGTAGCATCCGCGTTTACTCGCCGGGTGAGGTGAGCGAGCCCGCGGTGACTAAACTCCTGGAAGCGGCGATGGCCGCGCCTTCCGCCATGACGAAAGACCCCTGGCGGTTCGTAGTCGTGAGAGAGAAGCAAACGCTCTCGAAGCTGGCGACGCTGCACCCGGGCGCCGCGATGCTCTCGGCGGCCGCGCTAGCGATCGTGGTGTGCGGCGACCTGGAGGTGGCCTTTGATCGGCAACTCAGCTACCTGCTGCAGGATTGTTCGGCGGCCACCGAGAACCTGCTGCTGGCGGCGCATGCCCAGGGCCTGGGCGCATGCTGGGTAGGTATTCACCCCGGCGAACCCGTGATCAAGCGGGTGAAAGAATTGTTGTCCCTGCCGGCGTCAGTCGTCCCCGTGGCGGCGGTATCGCTCGGCCAGCCCGGCGAGCAGCCGCCCCCGCGCACACGCTACAAAGCGGATTACGTTCACGGCGAGAAGTGGTGAGGTTATCGATTCTGGCGGTCGGCAAGGTAGGTATGGATCTGCGCCGCGGCCCGGCGCGCGTCGCGCACCGCGTGCAACACCAGGCTGGGGCCGCGCACGATGTCGCCGCCAGCAAACACCCCGGGGATGCTGGTCATCTGGTTGCTGTCCACGGTGATCCCACCCCAGTCGTTGACGGCGAGATCGATGAAATCGCCCGCATGCGGGCAGGGCACCGGGTCGAAGCCCAAGGCCAGGACGATCAAATCCGTCGGCAACTCGAACTCCGATCCGGAGCACACGAGGAATGGCCGCGGTCCGGGGGAATCCATCAGGCCCAGTTCGGTGTGGACGAGCCGCAGACCGGTAACCTGGCGTTGCTCGTTGCCCAACACGGCGACGGGCGCTGCCTGGAACACAAAATGCGCGCCTTCCTCGCGGGCGTTTTCATACTCATGGCGGCTGCAGGGCATGTCCGCGTTGTCGCGTCGATACACACAGATCGCCTGGCGGGCGCCGCAGCGGATGGCGGTGCGGAGGCAATCCATGGCGGTATCGCCACCACCCACGACCAACACGCGTTTGCCGGCGACCTCGAGGTGCGGCAGTTCCAACGGCAAGGAGGTGGTCTTTTGGAGGATAAAGGGCAGGGCCTGAGTGACGCCCTGGAGGTCGGCGCCGGGAATCTGGAGCGGGCGGGACTTGCGGGAGTCGAAGCCGAGGAAGACGGCGTCGAATCCGGTGCGCAACTCGCCGAAGGAGAGGTTCTTTTCAAATTGGGCGCCCAGCCGGAAAGTGACACCGCGCTTTTGGAGCAGTTCAACGCGGCGCTGGACGACGGAGCGCTCCACCCGGAAGGCTGGCGTGCCGTTCACAATGAGTCCGCCTGGCACCAGAGCCGAATCGAAGACGGTCACGGCATAGCCGCGTTTGGCGAGGTCATCGGCGCAGGCCAGACCGCCCGGGCCGGAACCGACGACGGCGACCTTCCGGCCATTCGGTGGAGCGGTGCTGGCATCAACCTGCCCGTGGGCAAAGCTGTATTCGGCTAAGAATTGTTCGAGGGCCCGGATAGGCACCGGCTCGGACACGCCGTTCAGGATGCAGGAGCCCTCGCACAAGCGGTCGGTAGGACAGACTCGCGCGCAAACTTCCGCCAGGTTGGTGGCGGTTCCCAGCACTGCGGCCGCCTCCAGGAAGCGGCCTTCGGCGGTCAACAGCATCCACTGAGGGATGGGGTTACACAGGGGACAGCCAGACACACAGCTTGGGTTGGGGCATTGGATGCAACGACTCGCCTGCTCGCGGGCAGTGGCTTCGTCGTAGAGGCCGTAGATTTCGAGGAAGTCGGCTACCCGTTCAGAAGCCGAGCGCTTGGGCAGGCCCTGGTGGGCCAGCTCGCGCCACGCGTACTTCGGATTCGGTTGCTGCGAGAATGTGTCGCTCATCGCCTGACGATGAAATTCTGCCTGTCTATCGCATAGAATGGCGGGCTGGGCAAGTCGTTATTCCGCCCGGGATTAGCCTGGGCGCATCCGAACACTGCCACCGCCCGGTGCCGTAGCGGGGTCTGGCTTGACGATGGCGCGCAAGGATTCGATAGATTTGCGAGCAGCTACCCGCGGCGGCTCGAGTCAGAACTTATATTTCACGCCGGCGACCAGCTTGAGGTCGTTCTTCTGCCGACCGGTGGCGGGCTGGCTATGGTACAGGTCCTGGAGGTAGGTTTGCAGCGAAAGCTTCGTCGTCATGGCCGCTTCCACACCGATCTCGGCGTTAAGGATGTAATTACCGAACTTGTCCACCTGCGGCAGAATTTCAACGGTTTGCCAGAGTTTGGCGGTGGCGCTTATCCGCTGCTCCAAGCGCTCAGCCAGCCGCAAGCTCATGTAGCTGTAGGTGTCGCCGTTGCGGTCGCGTTCATAGATGTAACCCGGGCCCGCTTCGGCGCGGAGGGTGGTGTTGGTATTCTTGATGAAATAATAGCCGGCGCCCGGCCCTACCGAGAGGCGATAATCGATGTCGGCAATCCCATCGTGCAAGCCTTCGACGCGCAGGTAGCCAAAGATCCGCTGCGTGAACAGGCGATTATACTGTCCGAAACCATGAATGGATTCGACGTTCTTCACGCTGTTATTCTCCCCGTAAGCCCCATCCAAGCCGAGGCCCAGTTCATTTTGGCTCCACTTTCTTGCCCCCGTGAGGTTGGCGGTGGTCAGCAGGGTCTTGCTGTTTCCGCGGGTCAGCGTAAGTCCGGCAGCGGCGCTGATATTCCAGGGGGGTGATTGGGGTGCCGCATTAGTGCTCGCGGCGGCCTGCCCGAAAACGGAGCCGCCGGCCACGGCCAGGCAGAAGGCAACGGTGATAACCCGGATGGCACATGATTTCATAATGATGGTTTGATGGTGTGTGCAGATTTCTTGGCGGCAAATAGTAAGAACCGGTGGACCGACGGCGCAAGTTGTTTTCGGTAGGTTCTTTGAGGACTTCACGGCGGTTGACAGAGTCTGCGCAAGTCATGGCAGGAGACGACGTAAGAAGTCGCTGGTCACTGGGCCTGCCGCTCCCACCTCGGCTTATTCGGAACGTGCTGATTAGAGACTCCTTACGTCGTCTCCTACCGCTTAAGATTGGAGCCCTTATAACCGACCTTGTCACCGGCCGTGGAGGACTGGAGAACACAAGCCGCCAAAACGAATTGCGAGAGCATGGGATTGCTGGCTTCAGGCGGCCAATTTCCAGCCTGCTTGTCACCGGGGCGCAAATCGCTATACTGGAGCCATGGACGATGCGTTTGAGTTGCTCGATCCGCGTAATGCGCAGGCGTTTCTGAAGCAGTTCAGCAGCGACGCCCGGCGCAAAGGCGAAGCGTGCTTTCGCTTCGGCAGCGTGCAAGACCTGGTTCCCAAGGAACCGGGGGTGGCCTATACTGCCCAGGTCCGGGACGGCGAACTCTACCAGGTGGACCTGGAATACGATCCGACCGCGGGCTGGTCGGGCAGTTGCGCGTGTCCGCTGGAGCTTGGCTGTGAACACGTCGTGGCGGCAATGCGCGCGCTACTGGCGGAGCACAGCAGTGCGGCGGTCCGGGCTTTGAGCGCGAGCGGGCCCTCTGCCGCGGCTACTCTGGCCGCAGCCAGGAGCAAGCCGGCGGCGGCTAACGCCAGCGAGCTGGTTAGCCGCCTGATGGCCGCACTGAAACGACCGCTCAAGCCGGAGGAGCGGAAGTTTCTGGGCAAGGTCCACACGGTTTATGCGCGCTGCCGACAGTCCGGGCACATCAGCCATTGGGATTTTGAGGAAATGGGATTGCGGCTGGGCGGCTATGGCTGGGACGGTCTGCAAATCTGGCCGGCGTTCCCGGAAGATGACTACCTGTTCTGGCTTTACGTCGCGAATACCGTGCAGGAGCACCAGGCGAAGATTCCCGAGTTTATGCGCGCCATCACCGACCTGAGCAGCGTCCGGGACCGTATGGCGCAGTGGGAGCGCGAACGCCAGATCGCGCAATGGAACGATAAGCTGGGCAGTCTGCACCTCCAAACCGGGCCGGCGCCGACTGCGGAGCAGGCCTTCACCGACCTGCGGGTGTTGGCGGATGAGAAAGAGGTCCGCCTGCAGTGGCTCCGGCCGGGCCAGACGGCCTTTGAGGCAATCAACCAGACTCACCTGCGCCAATTCGCCTTGGATTATGAGGAGGGCAGGATTCGGCTTACCGCCGAGGCGGAGTTGATCTGGCAGTTCTTCGCGCAGCGTGTTTTCTACGGGATGGCAGTCCATTTGCCCTACCGGGACCTCGAGACGTGCCGGCTGGTGGGCCGGCTCCTGCGGCTGCGCCAACTCGACAGCCACGTCGTGGACCGCGAAGGCCAGCCCCTCGCGCGCCCCACCGAACCCTTGCGCTGGGAGGTGACTCCCGCGATGGGCGAGTCAGACGATTACCGCTTGCGTCTGGTACAGGCCGACGGGACCCCGCCGCCTCGTATTCTCTGCACCCTGCCGTCCCATCCGGCGCTTTACCTCACCGCCACCGCGGTCTTCACCGGCCCGGCACCCCACGAGCGCGTGCTGGACCCGCTCCAGGAGATCCGGATCCCCGCGCCCGCCATTGAACGGGCCACCGGCGTGGCGTTCCTGCGGTCCCTGGGCGCGGAACTGCCGCCCCGCATTTGCGAGCGCGTTCGCACGCTGCCCTACCAGGTTGTGATCCAGTGCGACTTACGGCCGGGATCTTACGGCAACACCTTCGAGGAATGCCTGGTGAGCGTGGTGGCGGAGGCCCCGGATGGGAGCCGGCAGTCCTGGATGGGGTACAACTGGCTGCAGAAGGCACCCGAGGCCGGCCGAAAAAAGCGCGCGGATAAGGACCTGATCACACTCTATGATTCGGCCGCGCTCGCAGCGGTACCGCTCTTGCTCGAACCGCTGAACCTGAAACCTGCCCTCTATAGCGGGGGCCTGACCCTCCGCGTAACGAAGAGGTTCCCGGAACTCTTTGCGGCCTGGCTCCAGAGCGTGCCGCCGCACATCACCGTGAAGCTGGGAGGCGACCTGGCCTCCTTCGCCACGGCTCCTGTCGCCGGCCGCGTAAAGCTGGCCGTCACGGAGGCGGACATTGATTGGTTCGACCTGCGCGTGGTACTCGACGTGTCCGACACCACGCTGACGCAGGAGGAAATCAAACTGCTGCTTAACGCCAAAGGCGCTTATGTGCGGCTCGAAGGCAAGGGCTGGCGGCGGCTCGAGTACGATCTGAGCCCGGACGAGAACGAACGGCTTGCCCGCCTGGGCCTGAGCCCGCGCGAACTCTCCGCCACACCGCAGCGCCTGCACGCCCTCCAGCTCGCTGATGAGGCCGCCAAGAAATTCCTCCCGGAGCAGCAGGTCGAGCAAATCCAGCGCCGCGCCAGCGAGATCAAGGCTCGCGTCGCGCCCGACCTGCCGGCCGGAGTGACCGCGCAGCTTCGTCCGTACCAGCTCGAAGGTTTCCATTTCCTGGCCTACCTTTCGACCAATCGATTCGGCGGCATCCTGGCCGACGACATGGGTCTGGGCAAAACGCTCCAAACGCTTGCCTGGCTCCTCTGGCTGCGCGAGCTGCCTCCCGCCGCCGCCGCCGTCACTCCGCACCGCGTCCCTCCCAGCCTCGTCGTCTGTCCCAAGAGTGTCATGGACAACTGGCACGCCGAGGCGGCGCAATTCACGCCCGGCCTGCGCGTCAAACTCTGGGCGGCCGGCGAACTGGGCGCCCTGGGCCACCGCCTCGACGAGGCGGATTTGCACGTGCTGAATTACTCGCAACTGCGCCAGATTGGCGAGAGCCTGGCCCCGGTGCGCTGGCTGGCGGTGGTGCTCGATGAAGGCCAGTACATCAAGAACCCGAACTCGCAGACCGCCCAGGTCGCGCGCGCTTTGCAGGCCCAGAATCGGCTGGTGCTCACCGGCACGCCCATCGAGAATCGGCTGCTGGATTTGTGGAGTCTCATGACCTTTGCCATGCCCGGCGTGCTCGGCAGCCGCACGCATTTCGCCCGGCAATATGACACCAAAGACGACCCCTTCGGCCGCCGGCGATTGTCGGCCCGGGTGCGTCCCTTCCTCGTGCGCCGCACCAAGGCGCAGGTGGCCAAAGATCTGCCCGACCGCATCGAGGAAGACCTGTTTTGCGAGATCGAAGGGGAACAGCAGGCGCTCTATCGCGCCGAGCTCAAGCGGGCGCAGCAGTTGCTGCTGGCGATCAAGACCCAGAAGGAACTGAGCGAGCTGCAATTCCACTTCCTGGTGTCGCTGCTGCGGCTGCGCCAGATCTGCTGCCATCCCCGCTTGATCAAGGCCGACTCCGTCGCCCCCAGCGCCAAGACCGAGGCCCTCCTCGAGCTGCTCGAACCGCTGATGGAGGAAGGCCAGAAGGTGCTGGTCTTCTCGCAGTTTGTGGAATTGCTCGAGATCCTCCGCCCGGTGCTGGAGCAGCGCAACTGGCCGGTCTTCTACCTGACGGGCCAGACGGAGGACCGCGGCGAGTTGGTCCGGAAATTCCAGTCCACCGAGGGTCCGGCCATTTTCCTCATTTCTCTGAAGGCCGGAGGTTTTGGACTGAACCTCACCGCCGCCAGCTACGTCGTGCTGTTCGATCCGTGGTGGAACCCGGCGGTGGAAAACCAGGCGATCGACCGCACTCACCGCATTGGCCAGGTCAACAAAGTCATCGCCTATCGCCTGCTCATCAAAGACAGCATCGAAGAGAAGATCCGCGTCTTGCAACGGCAAAAGAAGGCGCTGGCCGAGGATGTGCTGGGTGAAGAACGCTTTGGCAAGAGCCTCACGCTCCAGGACCTCCACTTCCTCTTCGCCGATTAGCGGCGAGCGGGCCTTCATCAATAAGCCGACCCCAAGCCGACACGAATAGCCAGTCGCTGTTAGCCAATCGCCAAGGCCGCCGGAAGGCCGGCTCAACGCGATCCCAAAGCCAGGGGAATGGGAGGCGAGGGGGCGAACTCAGTTGGCCGAACATTAACCAATCCTATAGGCGCGCCCGCGGAGCCAAACGCAATTAACGGGTCTAATTAATCGGATACCATCTATTTTATTGACCCTTCCCCCGCCAAGTCCGAAGCTATGCACCATGATCATGACGTGTTTGGTGCCGAAAAACGGCTTCAGTTTATGGACGACGTGCTGACTGGCGATTTGATTTACGTGTTCGCCTTCTGCCTGGGCGGCTTGGGGTTTGCCCTGGGGCCGTTCGTCCTCGTGCATTTGCTGGCCGAGCGCAAGACGCGCAACTACGCTCACAAGACCGAACAGTTCATCGAGTGCGGCATGGACCCCATTGGCGACGCGTGGATTCGCTATGACGCGGTGTATTACCTCTACGCGCTGGTGTTCGTCGCATTCGCCGTGGACGTGCTGTTTCTCATCCCCGTGGCCCTGGTTTATAACCGCATACCCGAATTTGTCATTAGGGACTTCGTCGAACTGCTCCTCTTTGTGGGCATCCTGTCCCTGGTGATCGTTTACGCTTGGAAGAAAGGCATTTTTGAATGGAAGCGCAGGAAGCCAACGCCCAACTCCTGAAGGACTGCGCGCCTTACGTCAAGTTCGCGAAGCTGGATGAGATGCTGGCGCTCGGACGTGCCAACTCGCTCTGGCCGCTGACCTTCGGCCTGGCCTGCTGCGCTATCGAGATGATGGCGGCTGGCGCTTCCCGTTTTGACCTGTCCCGGTTCGGCGCCGAGGTCTTCCGCCCCTCGCCCCGGCAGGCGGACCTGATGATCGTGGCCGGCACCGTCAACAAGAAGATGGCGGCGGCGGTCAAGACGCTCTATGACCAAATGCCTGAACCCAAATGGGTCATCGCGATGGGCAACTGCGCCATTTCCGGCGGGCCGTTCGTCTTTCCCGGACAGTATGCGGTCGTCGAAGGGGTGGATAAGCTGTTCCCGGTCGATGTATTCATCCCGGGCTGTCCTCCGCGCCCCGAAGCGCTTATCGAAGGGCTGCTGAAGCTGGAAGAGAAGCTCACCGGCAAACGCCGTTGGCCCATCGTGAAGCCGGAGTAAGCCCGACATCGTGATGAGCTCGACGGTCCCTCAACCTCCGAATAGCGTCCCGCAGCCAGCGGCTACGCCGGCCCCCGTGCCCGCGCCCCCCGCCCCTCCGGCCCCGGTGCCCCCGCCCCCTTTAGCCCATTTGCCGCTCCCCTTCAAAGGAGTGGATTACGCTGCCAAAGGCTATCACTGCGAGGTAACGGTCTCGCCCGACCAGGTGGTTGGAGTCGCTGAGATTCTCGATAAGGAAGGCCTGTCTTTGGACACGATTACCGGTGTGGACTGGTTGGCTGAGGGCCAGATGGAAGTGGTTTATGATTACTTCCACCCCGCCAAGGCCCTGCGCGCCGTTGTCCGCACCCGCATCCCACGCGACAACCCGGAAATTGCTTCCATTCATAAAGTGTTCCCCGGTGCCAACTGGCATGAGCGGGAGACGCACGACTTCTTCGGCATCCGCTTCCTGGGGCATCCCAACCTGACGCCCTTCCTGCTGCCGGAAGATGCCGATTTCCACCCCCTGCGGAAGGATTACGCCCCGTGATAGCCAAAGAGGCCATTATGTCTGACGGCGGGTCCAATGAGACGTTCGTGCTCAACCTGGGTCCGCAACACCCCGCGACTCACGGCGTGCTGCGCGTCAAGTTGACGATGGACGGCGAGTACATCGTCCGCGCGGAACCCATCTGCGGGTACATCCACCGGATGCAGGAAAAGATGGGCGAGAACCGCACCTACGCCCAGTACCTCCCCAATACGAGCCGCATTGATTACCTATCGGCGATGACTTACACCCACGGCTTCGTGGGGGCCGTGGAACGGGCGGCAAAGCTCCAGGTTCCACCGCGAGCGGAGTATATTCGCGTCATCACCTCGGAAATGAACCGCATCTCCAGCCATCTCGTCTGGTGGGGCGCGTTCCTGCTCGACCTCGGCGGCTTCACGCCGCTGCTGTATGCCTTCGATGACCGGGAGAAGATCCTCGACCTGCTGGAGAGTATCACCGGGTCGCGCCTGACCTATAGCTACTTCCGCATTGGCGGGGTCTATAACGATATCGACGACGACTTCATCAAGGGAACGCGCGCATTCATCACCCAGATGCGCCCCCGGTTGAAGATGTATCGCTCCCTGGTGACCGATAACATCATTCTGCGCAAGCGGTTGATCGAGATTGGCCCCATCAGCAAGGAGATGTGCCGAAAGTACGGCGCCACTGGCCCGGTCATCCGCGGGTCCGGCGTTCCCTACGACGTGCGCCGGGTTGAGCCTTATTCCGCTTATCCCGAATTCGACTTTGTCATCCCCACTTGTGAGGAATGCGATTCCATGGCGCGCTACCACGTCCGCATGGAAGAGATGGTCCAGAGCATGCGCATCATCGAGCAAGCCCTGGACAAATTGCCCGCCGGCCCGGTCATGGCCGAGAAGGTGCCGCGCGTGCTGAAGCTGCCGGCTGGCGACTATTGCTATGCGGTCGAAGCGGCCCGCGGCCGTTTTGCCGTGCGCATCGTGAGCGACGGCAAGGAGATCCCTTACCGGATCAAGCTGCGCACGCCGTCGCTTTCCAATCTCAGTTTGTTCGAGGAAGCCAGCGCGGGAATGCTGCTGCCTGACGCCCTGGCGCTCATGGGCAGCCTGGACCTGGTGATTCCCGATATTGACCGGTGAACATGATCCAGTGGCTTCAACATCTCGTTTCGCCCCTCTGGCCTGAGCCGCTCCGGCTGGTGCTGTTCCTGGTCGGGATCATGGCCTTTGTCGGGCTGAACGCCGCTTATCTCGTGTGGGTGGAGCGAAAAGGCGCGGCCCGCTTCCAGCGCCGTCCGGGCCCGACGGAAGTCGGCTATGCCGGGTTGCTGCAACCCATTGCCGATGCCGCCAAACTCCTCTCCAAGCAACTGATTGTTCCCGCAGGCGCGGATACCACCTTGTTCCGCATCGCGCCGCTCCTCATGATGTCGCCGGCCCTGATGAGCCTGGCGGTCATCCCCTGGGGCCAAAGCCTGGCCGCCCGGAACGTCAACGTCGGGCTGCTGATGATCTTTGCCTTCGGTTCGGTCAATGTAATGGCCATCATGCTCGGTGGCTGGGCTTCCCGGAATAAATACGCCATCATCTCGGCCGCCCGCGTCGTTTCGCAGAACGTCGCCTACGAAATCCCCATGCTGCTGGTCGTGATCACCATGATTATGGTCACCGGCACCATGAACCTGAACGAGATCGTCGTGCAGCAGGCCGGCGCGTTCTGGCATTGGAATATCTTCCGAGTATGGGTGAATCCCCTGATGCCAGTGACCTTCCTCATCTTCTACACCTGCATGCTGGCGGAGACCAACCGTGCTCCCTTCGACATGGCCGAAGCGGAGAGCGAACTGGTGGCCGGCGCTTACACCGAGTATTCCGGGATGGGATTCGGCGTCTTCTTCATGGCCGAGTATGCCAACATCCTGCTCGGCTGCGCTCTGGCTACCGTGCTGTTCCTGGGCGGCTGGCAGAGCCCCATGGGCCACCTGCTGGGTAACTGGCAAAGCACCGTCGATAGCCTGCTCGGGGTGTTCTGGTTCTTCGTCAAGATGTATTTCCTCGTGTTCTCGGTGGTTTGGATCCGCTGGACCTTCCCGCGCACCCAGTTCTATGGTCTGCTCAACCTCTCCTGGAAGATC